>Ga0082207_1001199_pt1 | contig 12645 bp, 9 predicted proteins | sample LakMenEpi10Aug09_FD_71540 | JGI IMG/M metagenome (GOLD analysis project Ga0082207, IMG submission 71540) | reverse complement strand
AACAATCTTTGCAATTGAGGCTTCAGGCTTTCCTTCGCTGCGAGCACTTTCCTCTGCCAATCTTCTCTCCTTGGCAATCTCATCAGCTGGAACCTGATCACGGCTAACAAATAATGGCGCAAAGGCAGCAATGTGTTGAGCGATATCTTTGCCAACAATTTCAGCTGCATTTTTTAACTGAACTAAAACACCAACCTGTGGTGGAAGGTCCGGAGATGTTTTGTGTAGGTAAAGAGATACTGGTGAACCAGTTAGAACTGAGATTCGCTTAACCTCAATCTTCTCACCCAACATAGCATTTCCCTCATCAACTACTTCCTGCACAGTTTTACCTGAAGCAAGTTTTGAAGGTAGAAACTTATCTAGGTCACCGATTTTAGATGTCGCAAGGTGATTTAAAAGTTCATCAGCTAAAGCTTGAAACTTCTCACCCTTTGCTACGAAATCAGTTTCACAATTTAGTTCAAGCATTACACCAAGATCACCATCAGCTTTTGCAGTAACTAAACCGTTTGAGGTTGCCCTTCCTTCGCGCTTGGTGACACCTTTTTGTCCCTTAACGCGAATGATCTCAACCGCTTTTTGATAATCACCGCCGGCTTCATCAAGTGCTTTTTTGCAATCAAGCATTCCGGCAGCGGTCTGCTCTCTTAGTTTTTTAACATCCTCTGCTGTATATGCCAATTAAGCACCAGCAGTTTCAGTTGGTTCTTTAATTAAATCTTTTTCCCAATCAGCAAGTGGTTGTTCAGCAGTTTTTTCTGCTGCAGCAGCTGCTTCAGCAGCAGCCTTATCAGCAATCTTTGCTGCTTGTGCTGATCTAACCTGTAATCCGGCAACAATTGCATCAGTCATTACCCGAGTTAAAAGAGCAATCGAGCGAATCGCATCATCGTTACCAGGAATCTTGTAATCAACCTCATCTGGATCACAGTTGGTGTCTAAGATTGCAATAACTGGAATGCCAAGCTTTTTCGCTTCAGCAACAGCTAGGTGCTCTTTCTTAGTATCAATAACCCAAATAGCTGCAGGTAGCTTTGTCATATTACGAATTCCATCAAGGTTCTTATTTAACTTCTCTCGCTCACGGCGAAGAACAAGTAACTCTTTCTTTGTTAAAAGTTGATCGTTAGCGGTCTCAAGAGCCTCAAGCTCTTTAAGCCGTAGTACGCGCTTATAAACTGTTGGGAAATTGGTAAGCATTCCGCCTAACCATCTCTCTGTTACATAAGGCATTGAAACTCTGGCAGATTGCTCTTTAATTGGCTCATGTGCTTGCTTTTTAGTACCAACGAAAAGTACATGTCCACCTTTTGCAACTGCATCTTTAATAAACTCATAAGCGCTATCAATAAGAGCTAATGATTGTTGGATATCGATGATGTAGATGCCATTGCGCTCAGTAAAGATATAGCGCTTCATCTTTGGATTCCATCGACGAGTTTGGTGACCAAAATGCACACCACTGTCGAGAAGTTCTCGCATTGTTACAACTGCCATAACGGCACACTCCTTTTCGCTCATTTTTTACTATTAACTTCTAGTAAGAATGAGCACTCGGTTTGTGATCTAGCAACTTGCTAGATCCCTAGCATCTAGAACCGAGTAGTTATTTCTAACTACACCGAACAGGTCCGTAAGTTATTAATTAGTAATTAATTAATCACTTTAAGATGCGTGAAGTCACAGAATTTTCATTCCGTGCTGAGGCAAATCCTACCTGAACTTTTATGGCCGAATTTCCACACCCTTATCGGGTTTATATGCGGGGAATTGAATAAATCAACCAATATTGGCCAGTGAAATACACCTATCTTCTTACGAGCCTAGTTATTGGGGTAATGGTTGGTATTTCAATTGGAAATTATCAAAATATAAATTGTGAAAATACTAGTAACTCATACTGCTCACCACTTGATACCTCAAACACCCGCCGAAGCTTTTAACTCTGCGGCTAGTAACTTTGCCAGGTATGGCTTTATCTGCCACTGACTTAACATCTGCTGATACCTATCTTTATCGATATCAGAGGAGCTTTGTTTGGTTTTAACCGCTCTTATTAAAATATTACGAGCGGTGTGCTCTCCCCCAATGAATTCAACAATATCCACCCGATAGCCAAGTAATTTTAGGATTTGCGCTCTAAGTGAGTCAGTTATTAAATCCACTAACCGCTCTTTAACAAGTCCATTCTTTGTTAACAAGGCCCATGGCTCAGGGGCTTCCTTAATCTGAGTTTGTAGCTCATGCATGCAACATGGCGCTGCCATAATAACTTGAGCATTATTTTTAACTGCCCAATAAATCGCATCATCCGTTGCAGTATCACATGCGTGCAGTGCGATAGCGATATCAACTACTTGATTAGGGGTATCAGAAATTTTGGCAGCAATAAACTTTGCCTCTACTTTTAGTTTCAGGGCTACTTTTTCATTGTGCTCTTTTGATTCATCTCTTTCATCAACGCCAAGAATTGAAACTTTTTTGTACTTATCTTTTAAAAACTCACCTACTGCAAAGGTCAAATATGCGTGCCCACAACCTAAGTCAACAACAGAAATCTCATCTTGTTTTAATAGCTCAGCGTCTAATGTTTGGCTGATTAATCTTAAAAACTCATCAACCTGCTTATATTTATCCATCTTGCTAGGTTTAATTCGCCCTAAAAGGTCTGACATATCCAGAGCCTTAAATACTTGGTTGCTCTCAGCTAGTATTCGCTGCTTCTGGCGATCATGTGAAAGATCTCTACTTAAATTCACTTTACTTACTGAAACTAGCGCCTCATCTTTTTTTGAGATTCGCACCTGATATGACTCAGTTTGAGTATCAACTACTAAGTTGGCATATCCGCTGCTAAATAATTGAGTAAAATTAAAATCTATCTCCACATTTTTGGTTATATCTTTCTTTCCATCACTTGAAATAATTTGCCATTTAATCTCTTCTTTAATTAATACTGGCTTAATATCAATTCGCTCAAACTCTGTTTGCATATTACGCCGCCGCCCTGAAAGGACTGCTCTAACAAAGTGCTCAGATTTAATCCTTTGATCTAATTGGGCAACAGCATTATCTAGTTCAATCTTCATTTACTAATTACGCCCTTGGGTGTGCTTGTTTATAAGCTGATTGCAAACGCTCAGGTGAAACATGTGTGTAGATCTGAGTTGTTGCTAAAGAGGCATGACCTAAAATTTCTTGAACAGTTCTTAAATCTGCGCCACCTTCTAGTAAATGTGTTGCTGCGCTATGACGAAGTCCATGTGGTCCCATAGAGGCGCCAACTGCCTTCATTGCTTCATAAACAACTTCACGAACAGTTCGCTGATCAATTCTTTTCCCACGTGATCCTAAGAAGAGGGCATCTTGAGATGATTGATTAGCAAATTCACTTCTGCCTTTATTTAGATAATTATCAATAGCAGCCATTGCAGGTATGCCAACTGGCACAACTCTTTGTTTATCACCCTTACCAATAACATTTAAGGTATTTCGTGTTCTATCGATATCACCAAGATTTAAACCACATAATTCTGAAACGCGAATACCAGAGCCGTATAAGACCTCAACTAAAGCTAAGTCTCTAATGTTTAAAGCACTTGGTTCCTCCACCGACTTAACTTCAAGTGCTTTAAGAACTGTGATGGCCTCTTCAACATTTAAAACCTCAGGTAATACTTTATGTGGTTTTGGGACGGCAAGATTTGCGCCCAAATCCGAATTCAGCCAACCATTTGCTGCTGCCCAATTAGTAAATGCTCTTATTGAAACAATTCGTCTAGTTAAAGTTGATCTTGCAACACCGGTGCTTTGAAGATTAGCAAGCCATGACCTGATATGTTCAATTTCTAATTGATTAAACTCAACAATTCCTAGTTTGCTCATATGTTTTAAAAATGACTCTAAGTCTGTTACATAACCTCTAATTGAATTATCAGATAAATTTCGCACCATCGCCAAGTGCTCTTCATATTGGGTGATAAGTGCAGCGGACATGATCAGCAGATTACTCGGGTTTGCGCCCCTGCCTTAGTAAGCCATAGGTAACCGCGTCATCTAATGCCATTGCTGAGGCTGCAATTACGTTCTCATGAACGCCAACTGTGCTCCATTCACCATTTCCATCACTAGTCTCAACTAATACTCGAGTCACAGCGCCGGTGCCAAGGCGTCCTTCTAAAATACGTACTTTGTAATCAGTTAACTCAAGTTTTGAAAGCTCTGGATAAAACTTCTCAAGACCTTTTCTAAGTGCGTTATCAATTGCATTCACTGGGCCATTTCCAACACCTTGGGCTGAAATCACTTCACCCTTCGCACTTATTTTTACAGTTGCTTTTGAAGTCACATTACCTGATTCATCTTGATGAACAGTTGTTTGCCAATCTTCAATGGTGAAAAAGCTTGGCCGCTTTCCCAAAACCTCAGTGCGAAGAAGTAATTCAAATGAAGCATCTGCTGCTTCAAAGGTGAAGCCTTTGCCCTCAAGATCTTTAACCTTCTCAACTACTCTACTTATTAAATCTTTATCTCCACCTAAATCAATACCAAGCTCAACAGACTTAAGTTCGATTGAGGCTCGACCTGCCATTTCAGAAACTAACATTCGCATGTCATTTCCTACAGACTCAGGTGTTTCATGTTGATACATCATTGGATCTACCTTAATTGCAGAGGCATGAAGTCCTGCTTTATGAGCAAATGCGGATGTGCCAACATATGGTTGGCGTGCACTTGGCGCAACATTTGTAATCTCAGCAACAGCATGAGAAATACGAAAAGCTTCTTGTAATTTGCCGGTAGGTAATACTGTTTTATCTTTTTTTAACTCAAGATTTGCAATTATGTTCACTAAATCAGCATTACCAGTTCGCTCACCATAACCATTTAATGTTCCCTGTACATGAGTAACTCCGGCAGCAATAGCAGCTAGCGAGTTAGCAACGGCGCAGCCTGTGTCATTATGGCAATGAATACCAAGGCGGGCCTTTGATGCACTTAAAACTTCATTTACAATACTTGATAACTCATCTGGCAGCATGCCACCATTTGTGTCACATAGTGCTACAACATCAGCGCCTGACTCTGCAGCAACTCTGACTACTTCAAGTGCGTAAGCTTTATTTGAAAGGTATCCATCAAAGAAATGCTCTGCATCTAAAAATACTCGCTGCCCACTTGCTTTTAAAAACTTAATTGAATCAGCAATCATTGCAAGGTTTTCATCTAAGTGCGTTTTAAGTGCTAGATCCACATGTCGATCATGACTCTTTGCTACCAGTGTTACTACTGGTGCTTTTGAATCAACTAATGCACGAAGTAATAAGTCATCTGCGGCTTTAACACCTGCACGTCTCGTAGCACCAAATGCCACAAATGTTGCATTTTTAAGTTTTAATTCTGTTTGGGCTAATTTAAAAAACTCAGTATCTTTTGGATTTGCGCCAGGCCAACCACCTTCAATAAATCCAACACCTAGATCATCTAAATGCTTAGCAATAGTTAACTTATCGTGGACAGAAAGATTTAATCCCTCTTGCTGGGCGCCATCACGAAGTGTGGTGTCATAGATATGAAATGAATCATTAATTGGCATTAGATAACCCGTTTATTCCAGCCATGCTTATCAGGAGTGCTGCCATGTTGAATTCCAAGTAGACCAGCACGGATCTGATTTGTAATCGGTCCAGGCTTTCCATCACCAGTTTGCCAGGTGCCGTGAATACTTTTAGCAGCTCCAACAGCTGAAACAACTGCGGCGGTTCCACAAGCAAATATCTCAGTTATTTCACCGGATTTAACACCATCTCGCCAATCATCAATTGAAATCATTGTTTCCTCGGTTTTAAACCCAAGGTCATTTGCTAAAGTTAAAATTGAATCGCGAGTAATTCCTGGAAGTAATGTGCCGGTAAGTTTTGGCGTCATTATCTTGGCATCTTTACCACTTCCCTTAATGAAGTAGAGATTCATGCCACCCATTTCTTCTACCCATTTGCGTTCAACTGCATCAATATATGCAACTTGATCACAGCCTTCTTTGGCAGCTTGTTTTTGCGCAAGAAGTGAAGCTGCGTAATTTCCACCGCACTTTGCTTCACCGGTTCCACCAAGTGCTGCTCTTACATACTCTGTTGAAATCCAAACTGTTACAGCTTTATCTGCATTAAAGTAAGCAGCAGCTGGGGTTGCAATTAATACATAAGTTGCATGATTTGATGGCCTAACACCTAGTCCAACTTCAGTTGCAATCATAAAGGGGCGTAAATATAAAGATTCACCAATCTTTTTTGGTACCCAATCTTTATCAGCCTTAACTAATGCCTCAACAGTTTGGACAAAGAAATCAACTGGCATTTCAGGAAGTGCGATACGGGCAGCAGACTTTGCAAATCTTTTTGCATTTGCCTCTGGTCTAAATAGTGAAACTCCACCATCTGGTTGAACATATGCTTTCATTCCTTCAAATATTTCTTGGCCATAATGAAAAACCATGGTGGCAGGATCAAGAGTTAATGGACCATATGCTTGTAACTTTGCATCTGACCAGCCAGTCTCTTCACTCCACTGCGCGATAACCATGTTATCGGTGTAGTACTTACCAAAACCTGGTTCTAAAACTTTCTTATTACGCTCATCTGCAGCGACTGGATTTGAACTTGGGTTACTAATTATTTTCATGCCACACCCGCTACTAAAGCTTGACCGATCTCTGTTGTTGAACGTTTTTTATCACCGCGGCTTGCAAGATCTCTAGCAACAGCTGACTCAACGTCATTGGCAGCTTTAACCTCACCTAAATGATTTAGCATCATAGAAATTGATAATACCGTTGCAGTTGGATCAGCCAAGTTTTTTCCAGCAATGTCAGGTGCGCTGCCGTGTACTGGCTCAAACATTGATGGAAAAGCCCCAGTTGGATTTATATTTCCACTGGCAGCAAGCCCAATACCACCACAGATTGCAGCTGCAATATCAGTGATTATGTCGCCAAATAAATTATCAGTAACTACTACATCAAATCGCTCAGGGTTAGTCACAAAAAACATTGAAGCAGCATCAACATGTAAGTAATCAGTTGTAATCTGCGGAAAATCCTTTGCAACCTCATTAAATACTCGAGTCCAAAGTCCTCCTGCTCGAGTTAGTACATTATTTTTGTGAACTAAGGTTAATTTTTTTCGTGGGCGTAATTGAGCGCGATTAAATGCGTCTCTGATGACTCGCTCAATACCTTTATAGGTATTAATTGATTCCTCAATTGCTAACTCTTGCTTTGTACCTTCATCTTTTATTGAGCCAGCACCAACATATAAACCTTCAGTTCCTTCCCTGACTACAACAAAATCAATTCCTTTATTGTTAGTAATTGGTGAGGTAACTCCTGGAAATAATTTCGCAGGCCGTAAATTTATGTAATGTTCAAACGCAAACCGAAGTTTTAGTAATAATCCACGCTCTAGTACTCCACTTGGCACAGTTGGATCACCAACTGCTCCAAGTAAAATCACATCAGATTTTGCAATCTCTGCCATAACTGAATCTGGCAAAGTTTCACCAGTTTTATGCCAATAGGCAGCGCCTAGTTCATAATTTGTTTTATTAAAAACTAAATCATATTTTTTAGCAACCGCATCTAAAACCTTAAGTCCCTCGCTAACAACCTCAGGCCCAATGCCATCACCGGCTATTACTGCTAAATTAAAATTCTTCATTCGCTCACCAAATTCACAAATCTCACTAGTGATGCACCGGTCTCTTTAGCAATTACCTCAATAACCTCTTTTGGAATTACTGAATCCACAGTTAGTGCCATCAAAGCTTGTCCACCCTCTTGGGTACGACCAACTTGCATATCGGCAATATTTATTTTTAATTTACCAAGCGCATTTCCAACTACGCCAACAACACCAGGAATATCGGTATAGCGAAGGAATAGTAAATTATTTGTTGGCTTAAGATCTAGATCTAACTTGTCTATTGCCACAATCTTCTGAGTCTGCTTAATTCCCATAAGTGTTCCACTAACAAAAACTTGACTGCCATCAGCACATGCTGCGCGTACTGAAACTAAATTACGGTGATCAGGACTTTCGGGATCCGTCATTACTGCAGAAGTAACAGATCGCTCTGCGGCTAAGTTAGGCGCATTCACATATGTAACATCTTCACAACCCATGGCAATTAATCCACCCTTTAATGCACTAGTTGAAAGGACTGAAACATCTAGAGCAGATATCTCACCTCTTACCTCAACATCTAGAGAAACAATTACGTCACTAGCTAATGCAGTTGCTACTTGAGCTAACTTCTCAACAAGTGGCAATGCTGGGCGAACTGCTTCATCAATCACACCACCCTTAACATTTACAGCATCTGGTACTAACTCACCAGATAGCGCTTTGCGAACTGAAATTGCAACTGCAATACCAGCCCGCTCTTGTGCTTCATCCGTTGATGCACCTAAGTGCGGAGTTGCAACCACATTATCTAGTGTAAAAAGTGGTGAATCAGTACATGGCTCAGTGGCAAATACATCAAGACCAGCACCAGCAACTTTGCCATTTTTTAATGCTTCATAAAGTGCACTCTCATCTAGTACGCCACCACGCGCAGCATTAATAATTCTTACAGTCGGCTTAACTTTTTTAAGCGCTTCGGTACCAATTAAATTAGCGGTCTCTTTAGTTTTAGGAAGATGAATAGTAATAAAATCGCTGACTTTTAACAACTCATCTAATTCAACTAATCTAACATTTAATTGCGCAGCTTTTGCTGGCTGAAGGTATGGATCATATGCAACAACATCCATGCCAAATGCTTGCATACGGTGTGCAACTAATTGCCCAATCCGGCCAAAACCAACAATGCCTAGAGTTTTTTCAAATAACTCAGCTCCGGTGTATTTAGATCTTGCCCATTTACCACCCTTAAGTGCGGCGTGAGCTGGTGAGATAGATCTGGCAGATGCAAGAAGTAATCCAATTGCAAGCTCTGCAGCGGAGACAATATTTGAAGTTGGTGCATTAACAACCATTACGCCGGCAGCCGTGGCTGCTGGAATTTCTACATTATCTAAACCAACACCAGCACGTGCAATTACTTTTAATCCTTTTGCTACAGATATTGCCTCTGCATCCATCTTGGTAGCAGAACGGATTAATACCGCATCTACTCCTTTAGATAATGCAGCCAATAATTCACTTCGATCAGCGCCATTACAATTGCGCACCTCAAAGTCAGGTCCAAGCGCATCTAAAGTGGCCGGACTTAACTCCTCAGCAATTAATACAACTGGTTTAGCCACGCGCTGCAGTACCCTCCTTGTAATCATCTTTGTTGCCGGATTTAACCCATGACATCATTTTGCGAAGATCGCGGCCAACCTGCTCAATTGGATGAACCTCACCCTTTGCTCTTAGAGCTTTAAACTCTGGAGCGCCCGCATCTTGATCATCAATAAATCGCTTAGCAAATGATCCTGATTGAATATCAGCAAGCACAGCTTTCATATTTTCTTTAACGCTTGGATCAATAACTCTTGGACCTGAGATGTAATCGCCATACTCTGCTGTGTCAGATACTGACCAGCGTTGCTTAGCAATTCCACCTTCATACATAAGATCAACAATTAACTTTAACTCGTGCAAACACTCAAAGTAGGCAACCTCTGGTTGATATCCTGCTTCAATTAAAGTTTCATAGCCATACATAACTAATTGTGATGCACCGCCACAAAGAACTGATTGCTCACCAAATAAATCTGTTTCACACTCTTCTGTAAAGGTAGTTAAAATTCCACCAGCACGAAGACCACCGATTGCTTTTGCATATGAAAGTGTGATTGGCCAAGCATTTCCAGTTGCATCTTGCTCTACTGCAACAATTACTGGCACACCGCGCCCTGCAGAGTACTCACGACGAACTAAATGTCCTGGTCCCTTTGGTGCAACCATACAAACATCAACTTTTGTAGATGGTTTGATATAGCCAAAGCGAATATTAAATCCATGACCAAAAAACAGCGCTGCACCATCTTTAATATTTGGCGCGATTGAGTCATTATAAATATGGCGCTGAACGTGATCTGGCGCAAGAAGCATTACAACATCAGCACCTTTAACTGCATCGGCAACTGATGCAACCTTAAGACCCTCAGCTTCAGCCTTAGCTCTTGATTTTGAATCTTTTGCCAAACCAACTACAACATCAACACCACTATCGCGTAGGGATAGAGCGTGTGCATGTCCTTGAGATCCATAGCCAATTACTGCAACCTTTTTAGATTGAATAAGTGCTAGATCTGCATCTTCATCGTGATACATCGTTGCCATGTATTTCTCCTTCTGTTTGTTGGTTAATTAATTTTGGTAATCAGCTGTAGAACTATTTGGGTCTGACTCGTTAGCAGTTCCCATGGTGCTAAGCGTACGGTCTGCCAGGGTGTGATCCCCTCGCTCAAGTGCCACTAAGCCGGATTGAACTAACTCACGAATTCCATGTGGTTTTAATTCTGTAAGCAAAGATTCAATTTCAGAAGACTGACCAACTGCCTCAATAGAGATTGTGCTCTTTGATTCATCAGCAATCACAGCTTTGTACTTATTAACTACTGCTTTTGCAGCAGCGGTGTTCGCCACTTTTACTAATAAAATCTCTCGTTTTAATGAATCAGAATCCTTCATCTCTGAAATTCCAATTACATTTACTAATTTAAATAACTGAGCACTCACCTGATCTAGTGCATGCCCTTCTAAATTTAAAACAATTGTCATCCGTGAAACCTTCGGATTCTCAGTCTGTCCAACTGCAAGAGAATCAATGTTGTAACCACGGCGTGAAAATAGTGAAGCAACTCGTGCGAGTACGCCAGGTGAGTTTTCTACTAAAACGGCCAATGTGTGAATAGCCATTACAACTCCTGTGAATCCCAGACAGGCGCCATTGATCTGGCAACGGTAATGTCATCATTTGATGTTCCAGCAGCCACCATTGGCCAAACCATCGCATCACGATGAACATTAAAATCAACTACAACTGGGCGATCATTAATTGCCATTGCCGCCTCAATAGTTTTATCTACATCCTCTGGTCTCTCACAACGCAGACCAACACAGCCCATAGCTTCAGCTAACAATTTGAAATCTGGAACCCTCTTTGAATGCAGATCAGTATTTGAATAGCGCTGGTTATAAAATAATGTCTGCCACTGGCGAACCATTCCGAGAGATTCATTATTAATTACGGCAACTTTGATTGGAATATTATTTAGCGCACAAGTTACTAACTCTTGATTAGTCATTTGAAAACAACCATCGCCATCAATTGCCCAGACAGTTGTATCTGGTGCACCAACTTTGGCGCCCATTGCAGCTGGAACTGCATAACCCATAGTTCCTAACCCACCTGAGTTTAGCCAAGTTCTCGGTTTTTCATAACCAATAAATTGTGATGCCCACATTTGATGCTGGCCAACACCGGCGGTAAAGATTGTGTCTGGTCCTGAGATCTTGCCAATTCTTTCAATTACATACTGTGGTGAGACTGAACCATCAGATGGTTTGTCATAACCAAGTGGAAACTTAGTTTGCCAACCATAAACCTCATTAAGCCATGGAGTTAAATCTTGTGATTCTTTAGCAAGTGCTGCTTTAGTCACTGGATTTAGCGCAATTAAAATATTTTTTAGATCACCAATAAGTGCAACATCAGCATGACGATTCTTACCAATTTCAGCTGGGTCAATGTCAGCATGAATAATTTTGGCATTTGGTGCAAAGGTAGATAACTTACCCGTTACTCGGTCATCAAAGCGTGCACCTAAAGTAATTAACAAATCTGCTTTTTGTAGCGCAGTTACCGCCGCTACCGTTCCATGCATACCCGGCATACCAAGATGTTGTTTATGTGAGTCTGGGAAAGCACCACGCGCCATTAATGTTGTAACAACAGGGATACCAGTTATTTCAGCTAACTGCATTAACTCCTTATTAGCATTCGCCTTAATTACACCGCCACCAACATAAAGAACTGGTTTTTTTGATTGAGTTATTAACGCCGCTGCATCTCTAATCGCCTCACTCTTTGGCTCAACAACCGGATTATATCCAGCTAGGGAAACGTTTTTTGGATAGTTGAAAGTAGTCTCTTTTTGTAGCGCATCTTTTGCAATATCAACTAAAACAGCGCCAGGTCTACCCGTACTTGCAATGTGGAAAGCTTCTGCAATCGCGCGCGGAATATCTGCAGGATCAGTAATTAGATAATTATGTTTTGTAAACGGCATGGTAATACCACGAATATCTGCCTCTTGAAAAGCATCTGTTCCAATTGCCGCCGATGGCACCTGCCCTGTTATTGCCACAACTGGAACTGAATCCATCTGCGCATCAGCAAGTGGTGTCACTAAGTTTGTTGCACCAGGACCTGAAGTTGCGATACAAACTCCAACGCGCCCAGTTACTTGGGCATATCCTGTTGCCGCGTGTCCTGCGCCTTGTTCATGTCTAACTAATATGTGTCTTATTTTTGAATCAAAAATTGGATCATAAGCAGGAAGGATGGCGCCACCTGGTATGCCAAACATGACATCAACACCGGCAGCTTCAAGTGCGTTAACTAAACTTTGCGCACCATTCATCT
>Ga0082207_1001197_pt1 | contig 12681 bp, 8 predicted proteins | sample LakMenEpi10Aug09_FD_71540 | JGI IMG/M metagenome (GOLD analysis project Ga0082207, IMG submission 71540) | reverse complement strand
GTTCTTACGTGTTACTCACCCGTCCGCCACTAAATCCCTAAGGATTCCGTTCGACTTGCATGTGTTAAGCAGACCGCCAGCGTTCATCCTGAGCCAGGATCAAACTCTCCGTTTTGAAGAATCTGTTAGCTCTTCTGTTGACTAATTTAATTAGTCATGTTATTTTTGAGTCATCAACTTTACAGTTGACTCCTCGTTTAGTTTTTTGACTAGGAGTTTGTAAATTCGACTTTCAAACGTATTCTTTTTTCTAGGTTCGGCGCGCTCTCGTCGCTTTCGTTTCTCAAGCGCATTTACTAATTTATCTAATCTGCTCTGGTTTGTCAAGCTTTTTTTGAGGTTTTTTTGTTTTTTTTTGAAATCCTTGTACCATCAGGGTTTGGGCTGTTTTGAGGTTGGGCAGATCTGAGAAATAAACTGAACGCACAACGAAATCCAGCAAAAGTTTATTGGACATCGGGATGATACCCATGGCTCAGGGACGGGTTCCGCTGCTTCCACCTTTGAGAAATAAATCTGTTAGTGCCACTTGGACTCCCCCCCTTTAAACAGGACTGTTTCACTCTCCAAAATTGGGGAGTAACCATCTTCTGTCGTTTTTAATCTAGTAGTCAAGGAAGTTAGGACATCAACAAGAATGTCAAACCCGACAAGATTCAGACTTTCCTTTCAAAATCTTGACAACAAGACTGCTATATATACATCGTAGCTCCATCGGTTCTGAGTTAGCAAGGGAGGATCTCACGCTATTTCCCCATGGGTTCAAAGCCAGAGTCAACCCCTAAGACTGGGAAGTAGAAAAGGAACTCACGAAAGATTCCGGGCCAACAACGGAAAGATAGGGTTCAATAAAATAGTGGTTAGCGACGTCCAGGGTTTCTGAGGAAGTCACCGCCGCAATATTATTCTGAAATTCCGTATCAAATTCAATCCCCAACCCTAAACACTCATACCAGCCATAAATTTGCGCCAGTTGGGAGTTAGTTTGTTTTCCTAGAGCATATTGACCCAACAGTTTATTTTTAGACACCTGTAACTCATCGGGCGTTAGGGGAATATTGACCAGGCGTTCTACTTCGGTGCGTAACCCTTCAATAGCAATTTCGGTATTTTCCGGCGCCGTACCCATATAGACAACAAATTGAGACTGGTCGAGACGGGTGGGGAAAAAAGCCGATACATCGTAAGCTAAACCCCGTTTTTCCCGCAATTCCACAAATAACCGACTGGATAACCCATTTCCCAGATAGGTATTTAAGACTTTTAAGGCTGAATAGTCCTCATGATTGACAGAACTGGTTAAATAGCCCAACATGACAACGGATTGTTGGGTTTCTTGGGGAGTAATGGTGTTTTGGGGATAGGAAGTTAAGATGGGTAGGGATAGGGTAGGTAAGGGAGTAGAAGGGGCCCTCCAGTCACCAAATACCTGTTGTATTTGTTCTAGGGCTTGTTCTAGGGTCACGCATCCGGCGATGGAAATAATTAAATTATCAGGACGAAAATAGGTTTGATGGAATTCTTGTAGGTCAGTGCGGCTGATTTGGGCAACGCTGGCTTCGGTTCCTAGGATGGAGAGGGCGTAGGGATGATGTTGATACATCTGTTGTCGCAGTTGTTCAAAGGCGACGGAGAAAGGTTGTTCCCGTTGTGAGCGAATTCCTTGGAGGGTGATGCGACGTTCTAGTTCGATTTCTTCTTCGGGAAAGGAGGGAAACCGTAATAACTGACCCGTTAGACTTAAGATTTCTTGAAAATCGGAAGCAACGGTTTTTAGACTGAGTAAAAAGTAATCCGTTGATGTGTCTGCACTTAATTTAGCCCCTACTGATTCAACTTGTTCGGCAATTTCCAGGGAAGAAAGCTGGTCTGTTCCTTTGGTTAATACCGCCGCTAATAGATGGGATAATCCTGCTTTTTCTTGGGGTTCCCATCGGCTTCCTGTGCGTAAAAATAAACGAGTTGCAACAATATCAGCGGCAGGATTTTGGGTGACTAGCAACACAATTCCGTTATCGAGAACTGTGCGATGGACATTACGAATGGCATTAGATGGGGTTAAAGTTTGGGTCACAGTTCCTCTATTTTTCCTTCAAGGTCAGGGGGTGAGATCGGCATGGGTAATGGGTAATGGGTAATGGGTAATGGGTAATGGGTAATCCCTATTTCTTCCTATTGCCCATTGCCTATCCCCTATTCCCTGTTACTGCATTTTTTAACACAAATAAACCCCAATTTGTCATCGTTCAATTAAAACTTATTTTTGAATATCAATAATTCCCCCACCTAAAACTAAATCTCCGTCATACCAAACTGCTGCTTGACCCGGAGTAATCCCAAAGATGGGTTCATCAAAAATGAGTTTAACGCAGGAACCGATTTTGGGATCAATTTCTGCTCCATCTGGGGGATGAATCGGAATCACGGTAACGGGCTGGGGTTCCGACCGATAGCGAATTTGGACTTGGGCACGAATGGGGGTGTTAGGTGTCCCTATCCCCACCCAATTTACTCGTTTAATCGCACATTCAGTTTGTACCGCACTTTCTTTGTCCCCCACAATCACTTGATTCCGACCCGCATCAATCCCAACAACATATAGGGGATTGGGAGCCGAAATTCCTAAGCCTTTGCGTTGTCCAATGGTATAATGATGAATGCCTTCATGTTGTCCTAAAACTTGACCCTTGGTATCAATAATATCGCCTTTTTTTCCCGTAATATATTTATCTAAAAAAGCCTGCATGGAGCCATTCGCTTCTACTAAACATAAATCTTGACTTTCGGGTTTGTCGGCGGTTTTTAATTCATATTGATTAGCAATTTGACGGGTTTCAGTTTTTAAAATTTCTCCCAGGGGAAATAGAGTTGCAGCAAGTAAATCTTGGGTTAAATCGTATAAGAAATAAGACTGATCTTTATTGCGGTCTAGGGCTCGTTTTAATTGATAGCGATCGCTCTTTTCATCATATTCGATTCTAGCATAATGACCCGTGGCAATTCGATCAATTCCTAACTGTTCCCGAGCATAATTTAACATCGGGCCAAATTTCACCGTCCGATTACATTGAGAACAGGGTAAGGGGGTAATTCCCTCCCGGTATCCATCCACCAAATAGTCTATAATATGGGTTTGAAATAAATCTCGACTATCCACAATATGATGAGGAACACCTAATTGTTCACAAATGTAGGCTGCATCTACCATCCCTTCAGAACAGCATTGTCCTTTTCCCTTCATCAACCAAAGGGTTAAGCCCACCACCTCATAACCTTGGTGGTGTAGCAGGGCGGCGGCGGCGGAACTATCGACTCCACCCGAAAGACCTACAACAACTTTTCTCATAATTCCATTAGAATAACTTGCTAATCTTGATCAACTAACCTAACTTTAATCTTGACTGTTCTGCCAATTTTGATTAATCTGAACTGACTTACTTACCAATATCAAACGAACCCACTCAAAACGGGAGAACACCAAAATGTCATTCCATTCCATTGTAATACAGAAAAAAACAAATCGCCTGACAAAATTGATCTGGAAAATACCTCTATTTTCTAGTCTGATGCTATTAGGGGTATATGGAGCCATAGTTTCCCCTGTTTTAGCTCAAGAACGCTATGGGGTTTATGTCAATGGCGAAAGTCCTTTTCTCCTAGAAGTCGTGCAGCAAATTCAGCCCGGAGCCATGATGCAACGATATGATAATCGTAACATTATTGATCTTGGTATTTATTTTAATCAAAGTGAAGCTCAAAAACTGATTGAAAATTTAAGAAGACAGGGAGTTCAAGGAGAAATTATTAACTTAAAATCTGGAGAAGATTTCAATAGTCCAGTCCAGGTTAATCCCATGGTGATTCCCCCTGACCAAACGGATATTAAAGTGATTAAAAGTTCGATTCCCACGGGTCAACTTCCGATTACAACAGACTTAGGATTATATCAAGTTTACGTCAGTCCGACTACAAATTCTTTAAGTGCAGTCCGCCAAATTTCTCCCAATGCTCGAACATCAACCTATCAAGGACAATTAATTATTCAAGCGGGCAGTTTTGTGAATCAATCTAATGCTGACCAACTTCGTCAAAAGTTATCCTTCGCGGGGATTTCTTCGACTATTATTAATAGTACCGCACAATTACAAGCATTTTTAGCTAGTATTCCCAATATCCCCCCGAATACTTTGCCCGCATTTCCGGGTTCTGGTTTAGGATTAGGGAATACCGATAGCTATTTTATCTTAATTCCTAGCCAAAGAAACCAACTGGTTTCTTTGGCTGAAAATGTGGTAGCTTTGGGCATTCCTTCCCAAAGTATTCAGATGCAACAGGCGACTGCTAATCCGTTTGTTGCAGTTGGCCCTTTTGCCAATCAACAGTTAGCTAAAGAATGGGAAATTTACTTGCAAAGTTCGGGTTTATCTCGCGCTATTGTTTATTTTGGGAGATAATGTTCAATTAGATATATTGTAGGAAGAATATCTTTAACCCTATAGTGCTACGGATTACAGTTAGGACACTTCTAAATCCAACAAACTCATTCACTACTTACTTTTTCCTCCCCCCCTAGCCCTGCGTTTACGGGGTGTTTGGGGGGCTTTTCCCCTGTTCCCCAGTGCGTAGCGCTATAGAATTGGTAAGTACCTAAACAAAATTAATTACACATCCTCTACCCTGTTCCCTCCCCCCCTAGCCCCCCGTGCACGGGGGGTTTGGGGGGCTGTTCCGGTGTTCCCTCTCACAACTAGGTAATTTATTTTGTGCAACTACTTATGAGTTATTAAAATCCAATCGGAAGTTTGATCAATTTTTTTAACCTTGTTTAAGTTTAATTTTTTCAGGGTATTTTCTTTTAATAGTAAGTAGGGTTGATCCAGGGTTTGCCATTTATTTTTTAGGGTGATATCATTAACCGCATGAATATGGCGATCGCTATAAAAATTCAACGACGGACGCCCAAAAGGATGACCCATATAAATTTCTTGTCCGGGGGGTGTTCCTTCCCTAATCATAGTCGCCACGGGTTTAACAGCAAAATCTTCATTCAATTCCCAAACCCAATAATTGGAAGTAAAAAATAACAATAAAGATACATAGGTTCCCCAAAATAAAACTATCAAAAATTGTCGATCTTTTTGGCTAATTAAAACCGATACAAAGGACATTGTTAACATCAAAGTGCCCAAGGTAAATTGTAAATCTCTTTGAGCGATAAAATTACGATCAACCCAAGAAAGCATCCCGCCAAAATAACAATATCCAATGGCTGAAATGATCGCTAATAGAATAAAAAATGGTAAGAGTTGATCGGGCGTTGGTTTAACAAAATGTTCATATTTGCCTCGCCCCACTTTCCCCAATTTCCATAACCCAATATCCCGATCTCCTTCCTTCCAAACTTCCGCCAAATATCGCCCCACCCCCAAGGCTAAAACCGGATAAATTGGTAAAATATACCAGGGTAATTTAGTTGTCATTAATGAAATAGAAACAAAATAAATCCCCGTCCAAACTATAATTAATTTCGCCCAACTTAAATTCCGATTTTGCCAAGCTAATTTTAATCCCTGGGGCAAAAATAAGAGCCAAGGCCAGCCATATTTGAAAAGTTCCAATAAATAATACCAAATCGGCCCGGAATGGTTTTCAACCGGTTGCCAAACTCGTTGTAAAGATTGATTGACTAAATTTCCTTGAATAAATCCCTGTCCATAATAAATCCATTGTGCCCCATACCAAAAACCCACAGGTACTAAACCAAACCCTAAACCCAACCACAGATAGGGACTGGTTAACAAGCGAGGCGTATCCCAAAATAGGAAGAAAAAGGCGATCGCACCTAATAATAATCCTAAAAAAATTCCCTTAGTTAAACATAATAAACCAAAGGCAATTCCCGACCCTAAAGCAAATCTTAAATCCCGTCGAGAACGCAACACACACCAAACTAAAACTAACCATAAAAATATCACTGTTCCATCTAACATCGCTAACCGTCCTTGACGGATAACAGGCATTAAAGTTAAATAAACTAAAGCTGAAAATAGAGCCGAAGTACGATGGCGAAATAGTTCCAAACCAATACCATACAAAATAGGAACCGAAATGGCTGTTAATAGTGCACAAGGAAGTCGCGCCATCCATTCATTAACGCCGCCAATTTGATAGGCAAAAGCCATTAACCAATGCACTAAAGGAGGCTTATTCAAATAGGGAATTCCATGTAAAGTTGGATGGAGCCAAGTTTGTTGTCCCCGCCCAATTTCCCGCGCCACTTGAGCCGCTAACCCCTCATCCCAATCTCGTAGGGGGACTCCACCTAGATTCAGTCCATAGAGGGTCAGCGCCGCTACCAATAAACCCAAAAACCATAATAAATCAACCCAACGATCAACGGGACGCATTTGGCGCAAAGGACTATCTCCAGTAAAAATTTGACGCGACATAGTTTAAATGTTGACAGTTGACTGTTCCCCAATTCCCGCTAAAATTAAAAGTGTACCTTTTTGTGTTGAAAAACGGTTAGTGATTGCAATGGATGTTTTAGAAATTAAACGGGAAATCGAACTGTTGTCTGAGCACCTGGGTAAAACCCAGGACTATCTTTGACCTGCCTGCACTTCAAGCCAAAATTCAAGATTTAGAGCAAGTTTGTGCCCAACCCGACTTTTGGGATGAGCAAAAAACCGCACAACAAACCCTTCAACAGTTGAATGATCTTAAATCAATTGTGCAGCAGCAGGAACACTGGCGGCAAGCGATTGAAGATACAAAGGCTATCTTGGAATTATTGGATATAGAAACCGATGACTCCCTTTTAGAAGAAGCAACAGCTACGATTTTGCGACTCAATCGAGAATTTGATCAATGGGAATTGCAACAACTTCTCTCAGGGATTTATGATCAACATGGTGCTATTTTAACCATTAATGCCGGAGCGGGTGGAACTGATGCTCAAGACTGGGCAGAAATGCTGTTACGTATGTATACTCGTTGGGGAGAAGCTCAGGGATATAAAGTACATTTAACCGAAATTTCTGAAGGGGATGAAGCAGGAATTAAATCGGTTTCTTTGGAAATTGACGGTCGTTATGCCTACGGTTATTTAAAAGGAGAAAAAGGAACCCATCGTTTAGTTAGAATTTCTCCTTTTAATGCCAATGATAAGCGACAAACCAGTTTTGCTGGGGTGGAAATTATGCCAATTTTGGATAATTCTATTCAGTTGGATATTCCTGATAAAGACCTAGAAATTACCACCACTCGGTCGGGAGGAAAAGGGGGACAAAACGTTAACAAAGTTGAAACAGCCGTGCGTATTGTTCACCTACCAACGGGACTCGCCGTGCGTTGTACTCAAGAACGTTCTCAGTTGCAAAATAAAGAAAAAGCCCTAGCTTTATTGAAGGCAAAATTATTAATTATTGCCCAAGAACAACGGGCAATAGCGATCGCTGAAATTCGCGGGGATTTAGTCGAAGCAGCTTGGGGAAATCAAATCAGAAACTATGTATTTCATCCCTATCAAATGGTGAAGGATTTACGCACTAATGAAGAAACAACGGCAATTCAGGATGTGATGGATGGAAAATTAGATGCTTTCATTCAAGCCTATTTACGTCAGGAAAATCAAATCCTAGAACCCCAAACTGCCTAATTACCAATTTATCAACCGTAGGGGCGGGGTTTTCCTGCCCACCCTAATTAATATGACAACATTAAACAACTGTTACGCTCTCATTGCTGGAATTGCCAATTATCAAAAGATCAAACCTTTGCCGTCAACGGTTCTCAACGATGCTAAGGATATTTATAGTTTACTCACAGAACCTTCATTCTGTGGTTATTTGATCGAAAATGTGGAATTATTATTAGATGAAAAAGCCACAAAATCAGCCTTAACTCAAGCATTAACTGATTTATCTACTAAAACCAACGCCGATTCAACGGTATTAATTTATTATTCGGGACATGGCGGCAGAATTGAATTCGGGCCCACTGCGGGAGAATATTTATTACCCGTTGATACGGTTTATACGTCCGGTGCATCCTTAGTAGAAACCGCTATTTCAGGATCTCAATTTACAGAGGTATTAAGAGCAATTCCAGCCCGAAAATTAGTTGTAATTTTTGATTGTTGTCACGCTGGGGGAATTGGTCAACCTAAAGATCCAACCATACCCGAAATTAAAGGGGGATTACCCGATAATTATTATGATCAATTAGTGCAAGGAAAAGGTCGGGTAATTTTCGCATCCTCTCGTAATACTGAACAATCCTATGTAACTTCCGGCTCAACTAATAGCGTTTTTACTAAACATTTAATTGCCGGGTTAAAAGGAGGAATTACTAGCAATGATGGATTAATTAGAATATTTGATATTTTTGAATATTTACAACCGAAAGTTACCGCCGACCAACCCAACCAACATCCAATTTTTAAATCCGATATTGAGGAAAATTTTCCCCTAACTCTATATTTAGGGGGACAAAAAGGAGTGAGTCCGATTTCTCCTTCTGTACAAGAAGAATTCCGCTATGATGTTTATATTAGTTATGTGGATGAAGACCCTGATTCAACTTGGGTTTGGGATGTTTTAGTGCCGAAATTAGAAGCCGAAAACTTAAAAGTAGCGGTTTCAGGAGATGTGGATTTATTGGGTGTTGCCCGGGTGATTAATATAGAACGGGGTGTTAAGTTTTCTAAACGAACCCTTGTCATTTTATCGAATTTATACTTAGATAATAGTATGGCAGAATTTGAGAATGTTTTAGTTCAAAACTTGGGAATTAGAGAATGGAAAGCTCGTTTGGTTTGTGTACGAAAAGAGGACGTTGATCCGTCTAAACTTCCCGAACGCCTACAATTAGAAAAACCTCGGAAGCTTGACGATTCTCGACGCGGTGAACGGGATTTTAAACATTTAATTGACGAGTTGAAAAAACCGATTCCAGGTCACACTGCATCGGGTCTTTACGAATAATTGAAATAAATCAATAATTCTGTTATATTGTTTTTATAGACTTGTGATTAGTCGATACTAACCCGCAGGGTGAGTTAATAGTTTTTAGGGTAGGGATTGAAACGGTTAACATAAAACATCAGGGAAGGCTATCTCAAAAGCGATCGCAAAATCATACGGAAAGTTCCTCTAATCATCGGGTAATAGAAAGCAGGTGAATCGATAGTATTAAAGACCCACTTCACCCACAAAAAACCAGAGGTGTTGCTATGTCCAAAAAATATTCTGTATTTGTCTCCTACGCCGATGAGGATGACGCCTGGGTGGAAGGTTATTTATTAAATGCTTTAGAAGAAGCGGGGTTAACCTGTCATTCCGAGGCGATGTTTCGTTTAGGTGTTCCTCGATTAATTGAATTTGAGAGTGCGGTTAAAAATAGTGAACGAACCTTATTAGTTATTTCCCCGGCCTATTTAGCCGATAATTTTGTAGAATTTGCTAATTTACTGTTCCAATCCTACGGAGTTGATGCTACCTTATGGCCAGTTGTTCCGATTATTTTGAATCCCGTTCAAGAATTACCCATGCGCTTAGAAATGTTAGGGTGTTTGGATGCGACGGATGCGACAAAACAACAGGAAGTCATTCAACGAATTTGTGAGGATTTTAAAAAACCGGTTCCAACTTTAACCACCATTCCAGATTGTCCCTATCCGGGGATGGTTCCCTTTAAACAAGAAGATAGCGATCGCTTTTTTGGACGACAACGAGAAGTTAATGATTTAATTCAACACTTAAGATTATATCCCTTTTTAGCGGTAATTGGAGCATCGGGAAGCGGTAAATCTTCGTTAGTTTTTGCTGGGTTAATTCCGCAACTGCAAAAAACTCATTTATTAGGAAAAGAACCCTGGCAAATATATTCCATGCGTCCGGGTACAACACCGATAACCACATTGACCGCAACATTAGGCTGTGATCTGACCTCTGCTGAAGCTATAACTACAAAGTTTAAGTTATCACAAAAATCTCTATTAGTAATTGATCAATTTGAAGAAATTTTTACCCTATCTCCTCAAGACATAACTCCATTTCAAGAAATATTATTAAATCTGTATAAACAGCCTAATTTTTATGTCGTTTTAACAGTTAGAGCCGACTTTTATCCGCAATTAATGGAATCAACTTGTTTCTGGCGAGAAATTAAAGCCCATCGCTATGAAGTGTTACCTTTAGATCAAATGGGACTGCAAGAAGCTATTCTTAAACCTGCGGAACAGGCGAGAGTTTTTATAGAAGGCACATTATTAGAACGGTTAATTACAACAGCAGCAAAAGAACCTGGGGTTTTACCTTTATTACAAGAAACATTAGTCTTATTATGGGAAAAAATAGAACGACGATATTTACCGTTAAGAGCTTATGAAGCGTTGGTATTATCCTATTATAATGCAGTCTCTACTACTAATAATAAATTAATCGGAATTCAAGTAGCGCTCGCGCAACGGGCAGATGCTGCGATCGCTGATTTAACCGATGAACAACAAATCATCGCCCGTCGGGTATTTTTACGTTTAATTCAGTTTGGAGAAGGGCGGGCAGATACCCGGCGACAAGAATCTGTAGAAGCCTTAAAAGCCAGGGGAGATAATGATCAAATCTTTGAAGAAACCTTACGTTATTTAGCAGATCGTCGCTTATTAACCTTAAGTGGAAAAGAGGATAAAACCCGAAAAGTCGATATTTCTCACGAAATTTTAATTAGCAGTTGGCCCCAGTTACAAGATTGGATTATTCAACGTCGAGAAGCTGAACAAACCCGTCGCCGACTGATAGCAAAAGTGAAAGAATGGGAGAGGTTAGGGAAAGGTAAAGGGGGGTTATTAGATGAATTTGAGATCATTGAAGCTCAACATTGGTTAGAGAGTTCGGATGCAGCAGAATTAGGGAGTGATGATCAATTAGTAGCGTTAGTTGAATTAAGTAAAATTCATATAGAAGCTGAAAAACAAAGAGAAATAGAAGCTCAAAAACGGGAGTTAAAACTAAGCCAAAAAAATTTATGGATTACTAGAATTGCCTTGACGGTGATTACAGGAGTTGCTACTGTTGCCATCGGATTTGCTGGAATTGCAAAACATCAATGGCAAGAAGCAGATAAAGGTCAAATTATTGCTAAAATTGAAACAGCCAATGCTCGGTTTACAGAAAATCCTGATACTTTTGATTCATTAGTCGCAGCATTAGAAGCAGGAGAACTTTTCAATAAATCGCTTTTTAATCGTAATAACCTTCAACTGAAAGCTGATGTTTTAACCGTATTAAATCAAGGAATTAATTGGGTTAAAGAACAAAATCGTTGGCAGGGACACGATAACACAATTATAACAGCTAGTTTTAGTCCCGATGGTGAAACCCTTGCCACGGGTGGTTATGATAATCAAGTTAAATTATGGGATCAGAATAACCGATTTATCCAAGAATTAAACGGGCATGATAAAGCAGTGAGGAGTGTGAGTTTTAACAAAAATAGTGACCTACTCGCAACAGCTAGTTTAGATCAAACCGTTAGGCTGTGGGGGAAAAAAGAAGAAAAGTGGGAAGAAATATTACCGCCTTTGGAAAACAATACATCTATTTTTAGTGTTAGTATTAATCCCAATGATGATCTAATTGCGACAGGCAATGAAGATGGTACAGTTAAACTCTGGAAACCTGACAAAACAAGGAAACCAATACAAATACTGAGAGGACACACAAACAGTGTTTATAGTGTAAGCTTTAGTCCTGATGGTCAAACTCTAGCGACAGCAAGTGTAGATAAAACGATTATTCTTTGGAAAAGAACGCCTAAAGAATGGGTTAATCAAAAAACTTTAACCAATCATCAGGACGAAGTTTACAGTGTAACTTTCAGTCCAAATGGTAAAATACTGGCTTCTGCTGACGGAACTGGAGTGATAAAACTGTGGAAGCCTGATGGTACATTTATGCGTGATTGTATGGGGCATATTAATAAAGTGCTTGCCCTCAGTTTCAGTCCTGATAGTCAAACTTTAGCTTCCGCAGGTCGAGATAATACGATTAAAGTTTGGGATTTAAAATGTCAAATTCTGAATACCATTAAAGCCCATGAAAGCCAGATTAATAGCCTCAGTTTTAATCCTAAGACAAAGGTTTTAGTTTCCGTCAGTAATGACAAAATGGTGAAAGTTTGGCAGTTAAATAATACCCACATTACCCAATTAAAAGGACATACTGATGCGGTAACAACTGTAAGTTTTAGTCCTACTGATGATCTTGCAACGGGTAGTTATGATACCCTAGTTAAACTTTGGAATTCAGATAGAACATTTAACAAAACTCTAATTGAAAATAAAGGAGACATTCGGACTGTCCAATTTAGTCCTAGAGAGCAACTATTAGGAATTGTTACTAGGGACGGAACAGCTTTTATTTTGGATATGAGGAATGATTCAAATTACACAAATCGTCTAATTCATACGGGTAAAGTTCGTAGTATGAATTTTAGTTTTGATTACCAAACAATTGTAACAACAAATTATGATGGAACAATTAAGATTTGGAAGCACACCGGTCAAGCAATAGATACACTCAACAACGATCAAAATAGAGTTAATAATGTAAGTTTTAGTCCAATTAAGGGGGGTTCATTGGAAATGGCAACCGAGAGGGACACTTTAAAGTTTGGGGT
>Ga0082207_1001196_pt1 | contig 12712 bp, 14 predicted proteins | sample LakMenEpi10Aug09_FD_71540 | JGI IMG/M metagenome (GOLD analysis project Ga0082207, IMG submission 71540) | reverse complement strand
AGGCGCTTGATCCTGTGAAGCGTTGTGCGCTTGCCAATAAGGCAGACAAACTTGTCTGGGAAGAGGGTCACTCAATGATCACCTACCAGCGTCCAAACGTAACTGCGACGGACAAGAACCTTGCAAACATGGGTTCATGGGGCTTCACCACCCTTGATTACGCCGCAATTGGTTTTACCAAGTAATCAAATAATCAATTAGCAATGCGAGAGGGACGGCCCGAAAGGGTCGTCCCTCTTTATTTTTGTCACCATGAATTAGTTTGGATAAGCCATGATTCACAAAGTGACACGCCCCCGTGATATCCGTGTCATTGCACTTGCACGCCTCATCTCTGAAGCTGGCGATGAAATCGCTCTCATCGCTTTGTTATTTCAAGTCAAATCGTTTGGTCCGACTGCCATATCGGTAATTTTTGCCTTGTATGCACTGTCTCGAATAGTGCTTGCTCCGTACTCGGGATCGATCGCCGATCGCTTCCCCACCAAACGCCTCATTATCACGGTCTCTCTTGCGCAAACTGCAGTTGCGATCTGTCTCGCGTTTTCACATGGCGCAGTTCTTTATGCGTTGGTCTTTTTGCTTGCAATAGGTGCAACCATCATTGGTCCGGCATGGCAAGCACTCATTCCGACACTTGTCCCATCGGACGAACTTTCGCGAACCTATGCATTCATTCAGACTCATCGATCCTTTGCGATCATTATTGGCTCTGCCATTGGCGGATTTCTTGTTCAGAAATTCAATCCATCAACAGCCTTGCTTATTGATGCGGTAACTTTTCTTGCTGTTGGAGCATTCGCCTTCACTTTGCAAAATGATCGGAAGCCAGGACTACTCAAACTTTCACGTCGCGAATCCGTACAGGGGTTCAAGCAGTTGATCAGCAGCCCTGTTTTGGTTTCTTCAATTGTTCTGCTAGCGGCTTTCAATATGTCTGCTGGGGTGAACGAAGTACTTGGAGTATTTCTCGTCACCGACATCCTGCAGGGTTCAGCCTTTCAATATGGGCTTGTTATGACATCGCTTGGCATCAGCATGGTTGCCACAGGATTTGCTCTCAGCCGAGTGTCAATCAATGCTCGAGACACGACATGTTTGATTATTTCTGCTGCTACATCTGCCCTTGGAATGTTCATTTATGGCATTTCGCCAAATGTCTATGTGGCGATGCTTGCATTTGGCATCAATGGAATTGGGCTCGCTGGCCTTCACGCATTTGGCACTCCAATTATCGTGAGACACACACGCGAGGAAGAACGCGGACGTGTATTTGCAGCATCATCCTCAATCACCACGGGTGGAACACTTCTTTCCACGGGTATTGCTGGAACTCTTGGAGCAATTGTTCCAGTTCGGATTGCAATCTCTGGAGCCGCTTTAATTTGTGGTTTCTCAGCACTGATTGCCGGTTCAAGCATTATTCGAGCAGAAAAGAAACTCGCAACCGCCGCCGTTTCTAGTTCGTAGTAGTTGCATAGGCGGCATAGCCGTCGCGCTCAAGTTCGTCGGCCAACTCTGGGCCGCCACTCTTCACAATGCGACCCTTGGCCAAAATGTGCACGAAGTCTGGCTTCAATTCTTCAAACAAACGGCTGTAGTGCGTAATGACCAAAGCACCCATTCCGGTTTCATTGGTGGCGTCTTCAACGCGCTTTGCACAGTCACGCAATGCGTCAATGTCAAGGCCCGAGTCCAGCTCGTCCAAGATGGCAATCTTTGGCTTCAACACGGCAAGCTGCAACGTTTCGTTGCGCTTCTTTTCGCCACCCGAGAAGTCCACATTGACTGCACGATTCACTAGTTCGGTATCAAAACTGATTCGCGCTGCTTCTTCGTTAATGGTCTTGTTCAAGTTTGGCAACGTTGCATGACGAGCAACAAGTGCCTCGCAGAGTACTTCGCTCAGTTTTACGCCAGGAACTTCGGTTGGGTACTGCATGACGAGATGCAAGCCAGCAACAGCACGTTGCCACGTTGGCATTGCAAGTACGTCTTGACCATCAAGCTTTACCGACCCACCTGTTATTTCGTAACCAGGCTTGCCCATGATCGCTGCAGACAGCGTTGACTTGCCAGCGCCGTTTGGGCCCATGACTGCATGCACTTCTCCACTGTTAATGGTGAGCGTGATGCCATTGAGAATTTGTGTTCCACCAACCGAAACTTGCAGGTCGCGAATTTCGAGTGTGCTCATTTTGCGTCTCCTACCGAAATCATGACTTCGCCATTCACCACGCTGGCTTCATACACCGGCACTGGCTGAGTTGCTGGAAGCGTGTTTGGAACACCCGTTACAAGGCTGAATGCGCTTCCGTGCTTGATGCACTCAAGCTCTTTTGAATCGCACAGCACATCGCCATCGGAAAGTGAAACATCGGCATGACTGCAGCGATCGCCAATTGCGTACACGGCATCATCAATGCGAACAACGGCGATTGCACGTCCGTCAACAGTGAACTTGCGAACCTTGCCCGATTCAATTTCGGAAAGCTTGCATACGGCTACTGCGCTCATTTGGTTACTCCCAACTTTGCAATCACTTTTTCGCGAATGCCTGCAAGGAATTCGGACTGCGGAAGACGGTCAATCACTTCGTCAAAGAATCCGAACACCACGAGGCGTTCAGCAATTTCTGGCGGCACTCCACGACTTTCCAAATAGAAACGCTGATCGTCATCAATTGGACCAACGGTGCTGGCGTGACTGCACTTCACATCGTTGGTTTCAATCTCGAGGTTTGGCACGCTTTCGGCCCAGGCACCACGTGACAACGTGAGTGTTCGGTTGGTCTGGAAAGCCTCAGTTTTTGTGCCGTTTTCGGTGATCTTGATGAGGCCCGTGTACACGCTCTTCGAAGTGTCTTTCACTGCACCCTTAAACAAGAGGTCGCTATGCGTTCGTGGAGCCTCGTGCGACTGCAAGGTGCGGAAGTCGTGCATTTGATTGCCGTCTGCAAAGTACAACGCGGTTTGTTGCGCGCTTGCACCCTGGCCAACAAGACGAACTTCGGCACGCATGCGTGCGTAGTCGCCGCCTAGCGCAACGGTAAACAAGCGCACGTTGCTGTCGCGCTCGCCCACTGCAACCTGATGACCGATTTGCCACGTGTTCTTGCCGAGTTCGTTAATTGCCAAGTAGGTCACGCGCGCAGATTGCGCAGCATGAACTTCAACTACTGGAACAACAAGCGAATGCACGTTGTCAGCAGAAGTGAAACGCTCAACGACAACGATCTCGCTGTTCTCGGCAGCGTCAATCACCAAGCGTGGATACGCAACAACACCCGACTTATCTACCGAATGGGTAATGACAACAGTTTGCGTGTGCACCTTGTTCTTGCCAATGTGCAAAGCAACTACATCTGGCGTGTCGGTGTTTAACTGCGCAAACACGTCTGGCTGCACATGCATGCCAGCGCCAACAAGCGCAGTTGCAGCCGCACCTGTAAGTTGCACACCTTCGCCGCCTTCAACGGTTGTTGTCAGCTTGCCGCTTGCGAACTTCGACATGTCGAGTTCGTTAATGCGGCTGTAGCGCCAAATCTCTTCTTCTGTACTGGGGAGAGCGAGTGCGGTGGTCATTTATCTTTCTTCTTTTTCTTATCGCGAAGTTTCTTCTTGTTTTTGCGCTTGTCGTTCATGTCGGCAACAACTTCGCCAAACACAGCGTTGATAATTGCTTCGGCTTCGTCCAACACTGCCGCTGCAGTTCCGTCATCCAAACTTGCTGGCGCTACCGGAGTTGCTGGTGGAACAAGTGAGCCATGTGCCCAAGCAACATCGGCCATACGTGGCTCGTACTTTTCACAATTCTCTGGGCAACGCCATGGAGCATCTGGTGCCAGGTCGAGGTTGCATTTGCGAACCGTGTCACCGCTTGCATAGGTGCGGCTTTCAAAGTTCTTGCACTCCGACCTCATGGACATAACTTCAGTATCTCGGTGAAAAGCTGGTGTTACTCAGCCAACCGAGCCTTCCATTTGCAACTCAATGAGGCGGCTCCACTCAACGGCATATTCCATTGGCAATGTGCGGGTTACAGGCTCGATAAAGCCGTTCACCACCATGCCCATTGCCTGTTCCTGAGTAAGACCACGGCTCATCAAATAGAACAACTGCTCGTCTGCAATTTTGGACACGGTTGCTTCGTGACCAATTTGTGCATCGCGCTCGCCCACTTCCATGTACGGGAAGGTGCGGCTTTCCGATTGATCGTCCAAAATAAGCGCGTCGCACTGTACGTGGCTCTTGCAATTGGTTGCGCCTTCTTCAATGCGCACAAGTCCGCGATATGTAGTGATGCCCGAATCTTTCGAGATGGACTTCGACACAATCTTCGACGATGTCTCTGGTGCAGCGTGCACCATTTTTGCGCCGGCGTCTTGATGCTGACCGGCACCTGCGTAAGCAACCGACAACACTTCGCCCGTTGCTTTTGGTCCCATGAGATACACGCTTGGGTATTTCATGGTCAGCTTGGAGCCGATGTTGCCATCGATCCATTCCATGTGGCCTTCGGCTTCTACGCGTGCGCGCTTGGTTACCAAGTTGTATACGTTTGGCGACCAGTTTTGAATAGTGGTGTACGTAACGTGTGCGCTTGGCTTCACAATGATTTCCACAACAGCAGAGTGCAACGAGTCGTTGGTGTACACCGGTGCAGAGCAACCTTCGATGTAGTGAACTTTTGAACCTTCATCAGCAATGATGAGCGTGCGCTCAAACTGACCGGCATTTTCGCTGTTAATACGGAAGTAAGCCTGCAATGGCATTTCGCATTCCACTCCTGGTGGAACATAAATGAACGAGCCGCCCGACCACACCGAAGTATTGAGCGCGCTGAACTTGTTGTCACCCATTGGAATAACAGAACCGAAGTACTGCTTCACCAAGTCTGGGTATTCGCGAAGCGCGGTGTCCATGTCGCAGAACAAAATGCCTTGCTCTTCTAATTCAATACGGTTGCGGTGATACACCACTTCCGAGTCGTACTGTGAGGTAACGCCCGCAAGGTACTTGCGCTCGGCTTCTGGAATGCCAAGCTTTTCGTAGGTGCGCTTCATTTGCTCTGGCAAATCTTCCCACTCATCGGTCTGAGCAGTTGCTGGCTTCAAGTAATAAAAGATGTCCTGGAAGTCGAGGTCTGGCATGTTGATGTCGAACCACGGAGCCATTGGCTTGCGTTCAAATGTCTTCAGTGAGCGCAGTCGCATGTCGCGCATCCACTTTGGTTCACCCTTCCACCACGAGATCTGCTCGACCACTTGTTCGTTCAAACCCTTTTCAGGCTTGAAGGCGTACTCAGCTTCGTCACTCCAGCCAAGGGAGTACTTGCTGAGATCGAGGTCAAATGCAGTCACAATGGGCTCCCTACAGGGTGAGGTAATTACTACTACCGCCATAGTAACAATTACTGAACCCCATGCCACATCGGGCTCACAGATAGCGTGACTATCTCTTATGGAACGCTTTGGCCTCGTCGGCTTGCCCAATGCCGGCAAGTCATCTTTATATAACGCACTCACGAACGGTGCCGCCTTGGCAGCCCCGTACCCATTTGCCACGAAGGATCCAAACATCGGTGTGGCCAAAGTGCTCGACCCACGTCTTGAAGCACTTGCCGAAATGTCGAAGACACAACGCACCGTGTACGCAACTGTTGAAGTGGTTGACATTGGTGGTCTCGTTGAAGGCGCAAGCAAAGGTGAAGGCCTTGGCAACAAGTTTCTTGCCAACATTCGCGAAGTGGATGCAATCGTGTTTGTGCTTCGCGCGTTTGTCGACGACGACATTCCTGGTCCGTCCGACCCGCTTGAACATTTGCGCGTTGTTGAAATTGAACTTGCACTCGCCGACTTGGAAACCGTGGAGACACGAATTAACCGTGCGCAAAAAGCTGCGCGCATGGACAAGTCGCTTGGCGACGAGATGGGCGCACTTGAACGCGCGCAGGCTCACCTTGCAGAAGGTCGCCCGCTCTACCGAGCAGCACTGAGCAAAGACGATCTTGAACTTCTTGCACCACACTTCTTGCTCACCACGCGCCAAGTTCTTGCAGTGGTCAACGTTGCAGAAGACGCGCTTGACACCATTCCAGAAATGGAAGCACGCGTGCGTGCAGAGCTTGCGCCTCCAGGTTCGGCAAGCGAACACAACATTGAAGTGTTGGGCATGAGCGTGCAACTTGAAGCCGAAGCAGCACAGCTCACCGGACAGGATCGCATCGACATGCTCGAGGCACTTGGCCTTGGTGAAGGTGCACTACCCCGCATGATTCGTTCCGCGTATCACCTGCTTGGTTTGCGCACATATTTCACCACCGGCGAAAAAGAAACTCGTGCATGGACATTTAACGCCGGCGCAAAAGCACCAGAGTGCGCAGGAAAGATTCACTCCGACCTGCAACGCGGATTCATTCGCGCAGACGTCATTGCATGGGACGAACTGTTGGAAATTGGTTCGTGGAACAAAGCTAAAGACGTTGGCAAGATTCGCGTTGAAGGCAAAGACTACGAAGTAGTCGACGGCGACGTCCTCGAAATTCGCCACAATAGCTAGGCAATCATGAATACCGAGTTTCGTTCAGCATGGCTGATGCGCTCGGGAGATGTATTAGCCAGTGCCGATGTTGCCGATACTGCACAGGCGCGTCGTAAAGGCCTCATTGGCCGCACCTCTGTTGAAAACGCAATGGTGATTACCCAGTGCAAATGGATTCATACCGTTGGCGTAAAAGTGCCATTGGATGTTGCCTATTTGGATGCAGTCGGAACCGTGATTAAGACAGAACGCGTGAAGCCGCTGCGTATTTCTGCGCCAGTGAGCCGGTGCAAAACGGTCGTTGAAGCAAGTGCTGGTTCATTTGAACGCTGGAACCTTAAAGTTGGCGATGTGATTGAAGTGAGGAACTCATGAGTTCGGGAACACTCACGCTGGTGGCAACGCCAATTGGCAACCTCAGCGACATTTCACCGCGCGCAGTTGAAGCATTACAGGCTGCCGACGTGGTGTGCTGCGAAGATACGCGCCGCACAGGAATGTTGCTGCAACACCTTGGTATTTCTGGCAAGAAATACATCGTCATAAACGAACACACCGAATTTGATGCCTGCGACGAAGTGGTGGGCAAGTTGCTCGGTGGAATTGAAGTGGCATTGGTAAGCGATGCTGGAACTCCCGGCATTAGCGACCCAGGCGAACGACTAGTGAAAGCAGCAGTACTTGCCGGCATCACGGTGTCGTCTATTCCCGGACCATCAGCACTCACCATGGCGCTGGTGATGAGCGGCCTATCTACTTCGCGATTCGTGTTTGAAGGTTTCTTGCCACGCAGTGGTGGCGAACGAAGTGACCGCATTGCGCAACTTGTTGACGAACAACGCACCGTGGTGTTGTACGAGGCACCGCACCGACTTGAGCGCACACTTGCCGACCTTGAAGTTGCATGTGGCTCATTACGCCGCGTGGTGCTTGCCCGCGAGCTCACCAAGATGCACGAAGAAATGTGGCGCGGAACATTGCACGATGCGCACAAGCATTCGAAAGCCGAAGAGCCACGCGGCGAATACGTTTTGATTCTTGAAGGTGCGAAACCACCAGCGCCACCAACAGATGAAGAGTTGAATCAAGCGTTGCGCGATGAATTAATTAGCGGAGCGAGCAAGAAGGATGCAGCTTCGCGAGTGGCGGCCAAATTTGGTGCACCAAAGCGCAAGGTGTACGAACTTGCGCTCATGATCAAATAACGATCAGAGCGGGATTAAACCAATCTGTCGCGACTGTGCGACAAGCACTCCATTTTCGTCCCAAATAATTCCATCCTCTTCAAACATTCCACCCTGAATTTCTTTGGTGTTGAATTCACAACGCAAAGGGCCAGGTGCAGGCACTGCACGCATGTGCACGGTGAACTCCACGGTTGGCACCCAACCTGGAACTGCAAGCAAGTTAAACACTGGTGGCGGAAATGCGTCGGCGGCAAGCAACACAGACAACGTGTCGTTCGGACGATTGTCGGCAAATGCGAACCATCCGCGAATGCGTGGAATGCCATTGGGCTTGCCAATTGCAAAACCGCGGTCGTCTGGGTGCAAGCGCATATCCAACTTGCTCATGAGAGCAAGCGGAATGTTCTCTCCCTCTGCGGTTCGGCGCATGCATTCTTCGTATGAAGGAAGGTCACATAGTGGCGTGCCGTTATGTCGCAGTGCACCATCAACTGCCGGAGCCTCACTGAATGCGCCAATAGCTCGCACCGCTTCACGACCACCAAACATCATCGATGCACTCACCGTGGTGAACCTGCGACCTTGCTTAATGACCTGAGTATGAATTTCGAAATCTCCTGGAGGCAGCGGAGCAAGATAATGCAGCGTGATTGAAATTGGATCGGGCCTGTTTGCAGCACTGCGCATTGCATTTGCAAGCAGCGCCATCACATATCCACCATTTGCGTTTCCGCGAATGTCCCAACCATCATGCACTGCACCCGAGTACACGCCATTGCCGTTATCAGTTACTGCTGTTGCTAAATCAAAGGCAAAAGTCACCCAGTCAGACTATTAGTGTGGATACGTGACAAAGTTCAGCGCGACGACCCCTATTTATTACGTCAACGCCAAGCCACACTTGGGTCACGCGTACACCACCATCGTGGCCGACGCGGTTTCGCGCTGGCACCGCCTACTTGGCGAAGAAGTGCACCTGCTTACCGGCACCGACGAGCATGGCCTGAAAATTCAGCAGGCAGCCGACGCCGCCGGAGTGTCGCCAAAGGAGTTTGCCGACTCCATTGCCCCGCTGTTCGCCCAAGCGTGGGAACGCCTGAACATCACGCACGACGATTTCATTCGCACCACCGAGCCTCGCCACGCTGCTGGCGTGAAGAAACTGCTGCAGGCTTGCTACGACGCTGGCGACATTGAAGCCGACATGTACCGCGGTCAATATTGCGTTGCGTGCGAGGCGTACTTCATTGAAGAAGAACTCATTGAGGGCAAGTGCCCTATCCACATGAAAGAAACTACATACGTAGAAGAAGAGAACTACTTCTTCCGTCTGTCACGTTTCGAAGATCGCTTGTTGAAGTGGTACGAAGACCACCCAAATGCCATCACTCCCGGCTTCCGCATGAACGAAGTGATTGGTTTCATTAAGGGCGGGCTGCACGATTTCTCCGTAAGTCGCAAAACACTCACGTGGGGAATTCCATTGCCATGGGATCCATCGCATGTTGCCTACGTGTGGTTCGACGCGCTCGCTAACTACATCACTGCAGTTGGCTATGGAACAGACGACAAAGCATTCGCCGAAAACTGGCCAGTGGATTACCACTTCATCGGTAAGGACATCATTCGTTTCCATTGCGTGTATTGGCCAGCCATGCTCATGAGCGCAGGCATCGAACCTCCGAAGGGCTGGGCCGTTGGTGGCTGGTTGCTTGTTGACGGCGAAAAGATGAGCAAAACCACGGGCAACGTGGTGAATCCGCTCGACCTGATTGATGTTGTTGGTGTTGATGGTTTCCGTTATTACGTGTTGGCCGAAACTACATACGGCAACGACGGCGACTTCAGCGATGAAGGATTGATTAAGCGATTTAACAGCGACCTTGCGAACAACCTTGGCAACTTGGCAGCACGCGTTGCGACTGTTGTTGAAAAGAAGTGCGGTGGAATTGGTCCTGCATCATCAGCAAACAGTCCGCTTGCAGCAATTGCAGCCACAGCCGTTGCAGAAACCTCTCAAGCATGGGCAGCCGTGCAACCAAGCAAGGCACTTGAAGCAACGTGGAAGCTCATTGGCGCCACAAACTCATACCTCGAAGACAACGAACCGTGGAAGATGGAACCAGGCGATGCGCTGAACGCCGTAATGGGCGATGCGCTTGAAGCACTGCGCATTGTCACGATTCTTGCGAACCCTGCTCTGCCAACAACCACGCAGGAAATCTGGAATCGCATTGGTCTCACCGGCAACATCACCGACTTGCGTATTCACACAGACACCAAGTGGGGTCAGTACACAGGCGGCACAACAGTGGTGAAGGGTCAGCCGCTCTTCCCTCGTCTTTCCGTATGAGTCCAACACTTGAGTGGATCGACACTCATTGCCATGTGTACGAAGACAACATTCCTGGTGGACAAGTAAACGCTATTGCTGCTGCTCGCGATGCTGGCGTGAGCAAGATGATCGTGATTGGCACCGACGCCGAGACAACGCAACAAGCAATTGCTATTGCTGCTCAACACGAAAACGTGTGGGCAACCGTTGGCTTGCACCCACACGATGCGAAAAATGGTGTCGACACCGTTACGCCGTTTCTTGGCTCAAAGAAGATTGTGGGAATTGGCGAATGCGGACTCGATTACTACTACGACCACTCCGACCGAACCGTGCAACGCGAAGTGTTTGCAGCACAAATTCAGTTAGCGAATCAGCTTGATCTACCACTCGTGATTCACACGCGCAATGCATGGCAAGACACGTTTGACGTGCTGGACGCTGAAGGCGTACCTGCACGAACCATTTTTCATTGCTTTACTGGCGACGAAGCAGAAGCACGTTCGTGCGTAGAACGCGGTGCATATTTATCGTTCAGCGGAATCGTTACATTCAAATCAGCAGATGATGTTCGTCGCGCAGCACAGTGGTGCCCAATTGATCACGTGTTGCTCGAAACCGATGCGCCATTCCTTGCACCCATTCCTCATCGTGGAAAACCAAACCAACCAGCGCTCGTTCCAATTGTTGGCACGTTCATTGCCGACCTTCGCGGCGAACCCGTTGCGCAGTTTGCACAACACACCACGCAAAATGCAAACCTTGCGTTTCCCGGCATTGCTCCGTAGCGTTTAGATAGTGGTTCTTTCGGTTTACGAGCGTCGGCGAATTGGAGCACTCTTTGTTCTGACGTTGTTCGCACTCACCTTGTTTGGAGTTGCAGCCGGTGGTGGTTCGTCCACAACCACGACAACCACCACCACTGTTCCTCCAGTTGTTGAAGAGGAAATTCCAGAATCAGTCATTCTTGGTGGACCTCCGCCAATTGCCCCATCAGGGTCTGCGGCAGTTGCTTACCCAGCAACCAGCCCTAACTCGATTACGGGTCGAGCAACATTTACCGCGCTTGGCTACTCATCAAACCCTGTGTGCTTTTCTGCAATGACACCGGTTGGCGTTCAACTCACCATCACCAATATCAACAATGGTCGCTCTGTGAAGTGCACGAGTGCATTCGGATCAAGTGTTCCTGCTGGTGTTTCAGTGCAATTGAATTCCACGCAGTTCACGCAGTTAGCCGACCTCATTGATGCGCCAATTCCCGTAAAGATCACCTGGTGACGCACTCTCACAACGACATTTCGCACCTGCTAACTAAGCACGGTCTTGCACCGCGACGAGCTTTCGGCCAGAACTTTCTTGTTGATCCAAACACGGTGCGCAAAATTGCACGACTCGCCAACGTTGGACCAAATGATTTCGTACTCGAAATTGGTGCAGGTCTTGGCTCGCTCACACTTGCCCTCGCCGAAACAGGAGCCACCATCGTCGCTGTTGAAATTGACAACGGCGTTGTTGAGGTGTTGCGCGAAGTGGTGAAAGACCTTCCAAACGTTGAGGTGCTGCACATTGATGCGATGAATTTGGACTGGCGCCCACTCGTTGCTCGCTCACCAAAATGGCACGTCATTGCCAACTTGCCATACAACGTTGCTACTCCGCTTGTTGCCGACTTGCTCGATGACGCACCAGCAGTTGACCACCTACTCGTCATGGTGCAAAAAGAAGTTGCCGAACGTTTCGTTGCCAAACCGCGCACTCCTGCATACGGAGCAGTCAGCGTAAAAATTGCGTACTGGGCAGAAGCATTCATTGCCGCCGACGTTCCGGCAACAGTGTTTTTGCCGAAACCAAATGTGTCATCGGCAATGGTGGACATTCGCCGCAGACCAACACCAGCTGTTGAAAACGTCGACCCACAGAAACTCTTTGCACTGGTACGCACGGGTTTTGGTCAACGCCGCAAAATGTTGCGTCGCTGTTTATCCAACATGGTTACTCCAGCGCAATTTGCTGCTGCTGGCGTTTCGCCAGAATCGCGTGCCGAGGAATTGGATGTTGCTGCTTGGGGCAGACTGTGTATTGCAACTCAGGAAGTCTGACATGACCAACATCATTGCTCCAGCAAAACTCACACTGTCGCTCAAAGTCACTGGTGTGCGCGAAGATGGTTTTCATCTCATTGACGCCGAAATGGTGTCACTCGAATTGCACGATGTACTCACCATTACCGAAGGCGAATCGGGAATGTCGGTGAGCGGCACATTTGCAAGTGGTGTGCCAACTGATGACAACAATCTTGTGGCACGTGCGTTGCGACTTTGCGGAAAGACCGCCCACGTTCACATTGAGAAAAACATTCCTCATGGCGGCGGACTTGGTGGCGGGTCAGCAGATGCTGCAGCAGTGCTGCGCTGGGCCGGCTACTCCGATGTAGTTGCAGCCTCACGGATAGGTGCTGACATTCCGTTTTGCATGCACGGTGGCCGCGCACGAGTTACAGGAATCGGCGAAATTCTTGAGCCACTCCCGTTTGTTGCCCGCGAAATCACACTCGTGGTGCCCCCATTTGGAGTGTCCACTCCGGCGGTTTACACAGCTTTCGATGCACTTCAGGCAACCCACGATGGACCAAACCATGTGCAGCT
>Ga0082207_1001192_pt1 | contig 12721 bp, 17 predicted proteins | sample LakMenEpi10Aug09_FD_71540 | JGI IMG/M metagenome (GOLD analysis project Ga0082207, IMG submission 71540) | reverse complement strand
TCTTTCCATGGAGATAATCCTTAAGAGTAAAGTTAAGGTCCCTTTCCGCAACACAATCAAGATGTCTTGTCTAACAACGCTTTACCAATAAAGCTGAGAGGGAATCCGAACTAGGGAAGCATTCGGAAGTCTGTGCCAGATTGTGTCTCGGTGCGGTAGTCTCTACTTGCGTCGCCTAAATTGGTCTAGGCAAGCCCCGTCGCTTTTAGGTCGGGGTTAGTGACAGGAGGTTAGCGATCAATCTGACGACGACGTTGTTGCAAGAATTCGGGTATATCTAATCCCGGGAGTTTTGGTGGTTCGGGAGTGGGTGCTGGACTGGGTGCGGGGGCATTGATCACCACCTTGCTACTGGTGGGACGAGAGGGGGAATCGCCGGAAAAACCGGTGGCAATGACGGTAATTCTGACTTCTCCCTGCATTTTCTCGTCAATGACTGCCCCAAAGATGATATTAGCGTTGGGATCCACCACTTCATAGATAATTTCGGCGGCGGCATTGACTTCGTGTAGGGTTAGATCTTGACCACCAGTGATGTTAAAGACCACACCTTTCGCCCCTTCGATCGAGGATTCCAGTAACGGCGAGGAAATAGCAGCGATCGCTCCTTCCTTAGCCCGAGATTTTCCGGAACCGATGCCGATGCCCATTAGGGCCGAACCCGCATCGGCCATCACTGCCCGCACATCGGCGAAATCCACATTCACCAGACCGGGGATAGTGATAATATCCGAGATCCCCTGTACCCCTTGTCGCAGCACATCATCAGCGACGCGAAAAGCCTCCTGTAGGGGAGTGTCGGCGGGTATTACCTGTAATAACTGGTTATTGGGGATAATAATCAGGGTATCGACCCGACTTTGTAAACCACCCACTCCTTCATCGGCCTGATTAGTGCGACGACGACCCTCGAAGGTAAAGGGACGAGTCACAACTCCCACGGTCAAACAGCCGATTTCCTTGGCAATTTCGGCCACAATTGGAGCGGCCCCCGTTCCCGTGCCACCGCCCATGCCGGCGGTAATAAAGACTAGATCGGTTCCTTCCAATGCTTGGGCGATTTCATCCCGAGATTCTTCCGCCGCTTTCTGTCCGATCGCCGGATTACCGCCCGCCCCTAGGCCGCGGGTTAATTTTGTCCCGATTTGTAACCTCTGGGGGGCGGAGGAATGGGCTAGGGCTTGGGCATCGGTGTTAATTGCCCAAAATTCGATTCCGGTCACGCCACTGGCGATCATGCGGTTAACGGCGTTACAGCCCCCACCGCCGACCCCGATCACCTTGATCTTGGCGACATTGCTTGGCACGATGCGATTACTACGACTTTCTTCTCGGGGTGTCATCTGTGATTCATGGGGGCGAGTAAATAATACTCCAGCATTATTCTGAGAGTAATGATTATCTTCGCTCATAGCTGAACTGGCATAATCGTTACTGTTCAGATTGGGATAGGTGGGAACGATTTCATTAATCGATGTCATTGGAATTGGAACACTCTTAGTACAAGATTCTGTTATTGATTTGATGAATTAGAGATGCAATGTTAACACTATCACTAATATTATGTGTGTTCCAGTATCTACATTATCAGTTTCTGGTTCAGAAAATCATAATTTGGGGTTTTTGGCAATACACAAAGGGAATAATTGCGGTTATTTGCTGATCAATTCCAGTTAATCCCTACCAGTTGCCGTTACTTTGGCAACGATAGGGGCTGGCTGCGGTTTTAATTGTACAGTGGGAGCATCGGGATTGCTCAGGTCAATGTAGAGAATTCGCGCTAGAGGTATCTTGGATGACAATTGCCGCGATTGTACGAGAGCGGTTAATTTTTCGGGCAATCTATCTTTATAAAAACCTAAATAGACCTGTCCCAGTTCAGTTTTTAGTACAAGATTACTAGGGTTGCGCCAATCGATGGCGGTAACTTTAATCGATAAGTTATCAACTAAGGGATAAATTTTTTGCCACTGTTGTTGATATTGTCGGTCGTAACCAAGCACTTCTAAGCTAGGTAATTGGGTTTTGGGCAGAGTTCGACCATAATAGTTTTTAGGAATTATCGTTCCCGAGGCATCTAAAAAGCCTTGCTGTTGATGGGAACGCCAACGGGCAACGGGTTTTCTTTCTTGAATAGAAACAATCACTTTCGGGGGTAATAATTGCCGCTCGATCTTAACGTCGGCAATAGCGGGAATAGCCGCTAATTTTTCTCGCAATTGATGGGTAGGTAATTCCCAGAGAGACAGAGGATAGCTTAATTTTAGCCAAGCACGAATCGACTCGGGCGACATTAATTCCGTGCCTTCGATTTCCACCTGTCCGGCCTTGGTAATTGTCCAATAGGGCGAAGTCATCCCCCAAGCTAATCCCGTCGCTAAACCACTAACCACCAGAAAGCGACCCAAGGCTTGCCACACCTTCGATCGCCTTTGGTGGCGCAGGTTTTGTCGTTTTTGTTCCAGGGAGAGGGAAGAAAGGATTTGATCACTCATAGGGAATATCCGGGACAGTTTTGCTGTTATCTTAGGTCGCGAGGTGGGCTGCTGGCAACTCGATCGCTACTCAAATAACCAGTTTGACAAAGAAGTAGATAATCAATGTTATAACAGTAGTAGTCTACAGGCGTTCTTTTGTCTGTCTCCAGGAAACCTAAACGCTCCTTTTTGCCAAGATATTTCGACGGTCAGCCAGAAAGAGCGTTCTGGCAAGAACAGCCTAATTTATCCGAAAATTACCTATGGTTATCAACAAACGCGGACTTGTTCTCGGTGCTACAGCAGTGGTCCTGTCTACCGTCGCCGTCACGGGGGCGGGATTCCGTCTCTCTCAAAGTCAAGCTTTTTTTCAGGAAAGTCCCAAGGAAACCGTTGATGAGGTTTGGCAGATCATCAACCGCACTTATTTAGATGGCACTTTTAATCAATCGGACTGGAACGCCATCCGCAATCAGTATTTAAATCGTTCCTACAAAAATCAAGAGGAAGCATACACCGCTATCCGCGAGATGTTGAAAACTCTCAATGATCCCTATACCCGTTTTATGGATCCCAAAGAGTTTAACAATATGAAGATCGATACATCAGGAGAATTGACCGGGGTAGGGATTCAACTGACCAAAGATGAGAAAACCAAGCAGTTAGTCGTGGTTTCACCCATTGAAGATACTCCCGCTTCTAAAGCTGGTGTGCTGCCTAAAGATGTGATTATTTCTATCGATGGTAAATCTACCGAAGGCATGGAACTGGAGCAAGCGGTGAGCATGATCCGCGGCAAAGTGGGGACAAGCGTTAAGATCACGATTCAACGGGGTGAGGAGAAGAAAGAATTGACTCTTACCCGGGCCAAAATTGAAATTCACCCGGTGCGCGCCCACACGGAAAACACCCCGATCGGTAAAATCGGTTATATCCGTCTTAATCAATTTAGCGCCCAAGCTAGTGGCGATATGAGTCAAGCGATTCGCGAATTGGAAACCGAAGACGTGAAAGGTTATATTCTCGATCTGCGTTCTAACCCCGGCGGTTTACTCTACGCCAGCATCGAAATCGCTCGGATGTGGATACCTGATGGTTTAATCGTCTCTACGGTCGATCGCAAAGGGGTGACGGAACGTCAACGGGCCAACAATCAAGCTTTGACTAATAAACCGCTGGTTGTCCTCGTCGATGGGGGTTCCGCCAGTGCTAGTGAAATTCTCTCCGGGGCTTTACAGGATCATGATCGGGCGGCTATTGTCGGTACGAAAACCTTTGGTAAGGGATTAGTGCAATCGGTACGCAGTCTCAGTGACGGTTCGGGATTAGCGGTGACGATTGCCAAGTATCTCACCCCCAAAGGACGCGACATCAATAAAGATGGTATTCATCCGGATGTGGAGTCGGAACTGAGCGAGGAAGAGCGCAAAAATCTTCAACAGGAACGGGATCGGGTGGGAACCTTCCAGGATCCTCAATTCAAGAAGGCTTTTGAAATCTTGGAAAAAGAAATCACTGAAGGCAAAAAAACGCCCACCAATACCGCTAAACAATAGGTTGACATTTGCCCGCTCGAATTAAACCCACCCGACGGGCGATCGCTTCTCCCCGCTCGGCAAAAGGACCCCAGTATTGACCATTGACTGGGGTTTTTCCGTTTTCTAGGGCTATAATCTGACAAATTCCGGTATTTTCCTGGACAATGTACCAGTTTTGTGCGCTATTATCCATAGATTTTTCTCCTTAAATCCCTCTAAGCTAAGACGTATTTAGGGTTTGCGGCAAAAAGTTTTTCGTGGGGGCAGGGTGTGGGGTGTGGGGTGTAGGGTGTAGGGTTTTACCGATTTTGAGGTAGTCAGTTACCTAATTTTCAGGGAAAAAGTCCCGGAATTTTACCCCCGATCACTCCCAGGTCCGGCACTTTTTGAGGGAAAAAAAGTCTAAAAGCCTTATCCAACAAAGTTTTTAGATTTATTCAGCAAGCCCTAAGTAAAAAATTTTTATAAACTTCTTGACAAAACCGGGGAGATAAATGCTAGTATTAAAAAGGTCTGTCCAATGGGGATTAGCCAAGCGGTAAGGCAGCGGGTTTTGGTCCCGCCATTTCCTAGGTTCGAATCCTAGATCCCCAGTTTAAAAGTTTTTATCCCCGGTCTGCCAATGATTGAGAATATCCTCGATCAAGGCTTCCTTTAGCCAAATACGACCGATAAGCGCCAGGGGAACCGCCAGAAATAGCCCTAAAAAGCCAAAAATCGAGGCGAAAAACAACTGGGCCAACAGGGTAAAAGCGGGTAAGAGCTTGAGCGACCGCACTGTTAAAATGGGCAGCGGTGAATGACGGTCGAAATATTGAATTAACAGATAAATACTGCTGTAGAGCAGTAAAACCGCCCAGGGTTGCCAGGGAGCTTCCAGAAGGGCGATAGAAAAGGGTAAAATCGTGCTTAAAACTGGCCCGAGGTTGGGGATAAAGGTGAGAAATCCTGCGAGAATAGATTGGGAAAAAGCGAGGGGAATGCCGATCAGGGATAGACCCAGGCAACTGCCCAAGGTCATAATCAACATATGACAGAAAATCCCTTTCAGCCAAGCTTTTAAATCTCGATCGCACTGTTCTAGGATCGATCGTACCCTAGAACGGTAGAAAGCAGGAAATAAACGCAGAAAACAACGGTGGTAAGCGGCAGGATCGGCGAGAATCATCAAGCCCAGGGCAACAATTAGCAGTAAGCTGAGGATAATACCGAAAGTACCGTAAAAAATGCTTAAACCCCGGCCAGCAATTTGGTTAATCAGGGGTTGTAATTGAGCGAGCAGTGTTTTAAAGTCCGGTAAGACACTGGCCAGACTAGGATCGAGATAATCCTCAAGACTATGGACTTGTCCCCAGAGTCTTTCTATAGCTTGGGGTAATAAACTAAATAATTGGCGAAATTGTTGGACTAAAGCGGGTATAATCCCCACAAACATACCGATAATACCAATAAAGAAGCCAAAAAGAGTGATAATTAGGGCGTAGGAACGCTTGAGGTGATGACGCTGCCACCAAGTCACAGCCAAATTTAAAATCTGAGCCAGAAGAATCGCCATCAATAATAATAAGAGAATCTGTCGAATCTGCCAGAGAATCAACAGACAAAAGACCAACAGAACTAAACCGAGGCTGCTGCCAAAAGTCATGATGAGTAAGGAGAAAAATTCCTAATCAGTTATTGTCCGTCTCCAGAGGGCAAAAACCGTGAGCAGAAAAGGAGTAAAAACCAGAATTAAAGTGTTAAGAGGACTGGGAGCGATCGATAATAAAGGGGCAAGATATTTAATTCCCAGGGAAATCAAAGCCGATATCAAGATTATTTTTATAATAAAGCCGCTCATAGATCAATGTTTAGGTGACACAAGCACTATCTTATCCCTGAAGAGGTTAAAAATTGGTCAGAATGTGGAAATCATCCCCCATCAGTTTTATTAATACTAGGGCGAAGTGGCTAGATTTTCTGGGGGAGGTCGGTTCAGAGGGAACAGGAAAGTGTGAGACAATAGAAAGAAAAGGCTTAGTCAAGTAACTAGAGATTTTCATTGCTAGGACTTAAGACTTAATGGCAAGGATGAATCTTGACAGCAAATAAGATTTACCCTGTCCACCGCCCCTATCTTGTCGCCAATAGTCACCGTGATCACTTTAACTCTTTTACACCCCAGTCAAGCCACGCCCCTACAACATTGGCAATTTGACAATGATCAATCAACCATTCTCATCGGCAGGGCGCTGGATAATCATGTAGTTCTCTATAGTGCTGTGGTTTCGAGGCGGCACTTAGAAATCCGCCATAATGATCGCGATAATTGGGAATTGGAAAATTTAGGGGCAAATGGGACGTTTCTCAATGGCAAAGCGCTCGAGAAAACCGCCGTCGTCGATGGTATGGTGGTTCGTTTAGCCACCTCTGGCCCGCAAATTCAAATTCGTCTCATCGATGAGGACGAGCAACCAAAATTAATCCTCAAACCCCTAGAGGATCCTTTGCCGGCCGACCAAACCCAGCTAGACAAGGATACTATGGCCAACTAGAAAATATTAAATTTTTATAAAGTTTTTTCAATTTGCCTAGCAAAATGTAAAAATAAATACAGAATAATAAATAAGATCTTTTCATTTGTTGTCCCTATATAGGGGCGACAAGGGGGATTAAAGTCACTTTAAAGCATTGCAGGGAGTCGGTGATATGACGTTAGTCTATCGAGGAGTTAAGCACGAAAGGGATTCTCTCCCCTTGGAGATGAATACTGGAGATATCGGGGGTAAATACCGAGTTCAAGACTGGAATCACCATTATCCTCGCCATATGCTCCAATTAGAGCCGAAACTGCATCGTCAGTATCGTGGAGTTGCCTACAGCACCCGTCCTCATCTTGCTGGACAAGTCATCCCCAACACTTGTCCGTTACCGGTTGTCAAACCCCCTATTGTCGTCCAAGAGGAAACCCTTTCTAACGTCCATCTGAACAATATTCGTATTCGTCTGGAACGTCGTTTACAAATCGCTCAAGAGAATGGTGACGAAAACCTCGTTAATCTCTTGAAAAAAGAATCCCAAGACTTAGCCTTAAACTGCTAGATTAGCGGTTTTTCCCCACTTTCCCCTCGGTTCTGCCGGGGGGAATATTTTTGGGCGCAAAAATGCCTAAATCTTCCCCCCGCTCACTATTAATACTTGAGCATCACTGGCATTTTGACAAATTTCCCCTAGTTCTTTTTTGAGTTTTTGACAATCGTGGGAATCCTGATCGTGAACAATAATAAATTTGGTATTGGGACTAGATTTCTTGAAAGCTTTGAGTTTTCTAGCAATAGATTTGGCTAGGTCTTGTTTACCTTGATGACTAATACATATATAGCTGATTTCTGGGGGAATAATTTTAGGTAAAAGTTCGTTTAACACATTTTCTATAGATGACTCTTCTAGCAAAAATACGATATTATAGTTCATTATGGCGCTACTCCTTTAAACCAGCCTTGATTCCAAAGATAGCCGGGTAAATCGCCTTCTGCTACTAAGTTTTTGAGGATTTCGCTATCGGTAGCCCTATGGATTTGGGTGATACCTTGGCATTTAATTAGCCAGAAAATACTAGCTAGTGGAACCGCATTGATAAAATCGGGGGAGTGGCTAGAAACAAATACCTGACCCCCCCGATAGCTATAGTGAGCGAATTCTTCGGCTAGTTCTTTTAATAAAGTAGGATAAAGTTGGTTTTCTGGTTCTTCGACACAGAGTAGGGGATGAGGATTGGGATCGAATAGTAATATTAAATAAGCGAACATTTTCATAGTCCCGTCAGAAACATAGCGATCAATAAAAGGGTCTTTAAATGCTTGATCTTGAAAACGTAAAATCAAGCGACCGTCTTCGGTTTCTTTGGCTTCCACAGAGGAAATACCCGGAACTCGTTGTTTCATTCTTTCGAGAATTTGCTGAAAAATTTGGGGATATTGTTGATAAATATATTGGGCAACTGTTGCCATATTATCACCCGTGGGGGATAAGTGTTCAGCGTAAGATATTTCTTTACTTCCTCTAGCTTCGCTAATGTGAAAGTCGGAAATGTGCCAATTTTCAATCAGAGAACGAAAAGCAGTAGCGGCTTTAAAACGTTGAAATTGTCCTAATCCTTTGAGCGCTAGTATATCGTTAGATTCTAGCTTTTGTTCTTCTCGATCGAGTTCTTTATCTGGTTTACTAAAATCTTCTTCATTGGTGATAGCATATCCTTGACCGCGTTGAAAATCTAAAAAATGAAAAGGTGCACCGTGTTCACCCCGTTTATAGCGAAGTATTTCGCGTTTGATCATGGGGCGATTTTCCTCTTGTCCAATTCTGAGTATATAAGTAACCAGACGTTCTGTATCTGAGATTTTCATCCGAAATTGCAGCTCGATTTCAATATCTTCTTTTTCTTGACCTCTGGTAATAACTTCTTTATAACCGCCCCGAATTTGTAAAGCTTGGCGAATGTTGTTTTTAAGGGCATCTCGCAGAAAGCCAAAAATATCAAATAGGGTAGATTTTCCTGTCCCATTAGCTCCAATAATCACGCAAAAAGGGGGAATATCTCTTATGTGTATATTTTTAAACATACGATAGTTGGTTATTTTAATAGAAACAATTTTCATGACATAATCGAGCCGTTATAGTTTTTTTGATTATACGATTGATCAGGTGAAGATAATTGATCAATTAGCCAAAAAAGCCAGAGATTAGGCTCTCTTGGACATTGGGGGATAAATCAGCTAGAAACTAGAGAGGCAAGCTCAACCGCCTGAGGAAGGGACAAGAAACCAGACTCAACACAAGTTGCCCAAAATAGCGTAAATTGTCTATAAATTTGTTCAACGACTTAAATTAGTACAAATGTTTGACTGTATTATCATCGGTGCGGGGCCAGCAGGAGCGACGGCAGGTTATCATCTAGCTAAAAAGGGACGTTCGATCCTGATCCTCGATAAAGCGAAATTACCCCGTTATAAACCCTGTGGTGGTGGGGTATCCCCGGCAATTAAGCAATGGTTTGATTTTGACTTTACCCCCGTGATCGAGAATACCGTCACCCAAGTGGAGTTTACTTGGAAACAGGGGGATGCCGCCACCACTAAGTTAAATATGCTAGAACCGATGTGGATGGTACAAAGGGATCGTTTCGATGATTTTTTAGGGCAACAGGCGATCGCAGTCGGGGCAACCATCCAAGATAACAGCGAAGTTACCCAGATCAAATTCATCCAAGATCACTGGCAAGTTACCACATCCCAAGGAACATTTTCAGGTAAATATCTGATTGCTGCCGATGGTGTTAGGGGCAATACCAGTCGCTGGTTGGGATTACCGGCGAAAAACGAAGCGATCGGTGCTGCTCTGGAAATTACTAACGCAGAAGCGACTATTCCACCCCAAAAAGCTTTTTTTGATTTTGGTTCCCTAAAAAATGGTTATATCTGGGCTTTTCCCAAGTCTAATGGTTACACAATTAGCGGTGGTTGTTTTAAGGGCAGCATCAAATCCGAGGAGCTGAAAAAACAACTGTTAAATTATGCCCGTCAAAAGGGCTGGAATTTACAGGATTATCGCTATAGTGAGTATGCTTTAGCCCTTTGGAACGGAAATCAACCGCTACACGCCCAAAATGCCTTAATTACAGGAGAAGCGGCGGGGATTCTCGATCCTCTTATCGGTGAGGGTATCCGTCCGGCAATTTTGACGGGAGTTAAGGCAGCCGAGGCGATCGATCGAGCTTTAGCCGGGGATAATCGCGCTTTAGCGAACTATAGTCGGATAATTCGGGAAGAATGGGGGGAAGATATGGCTTTAGCGGCCAAATTAGCCGGTTTATTCTATCAATTTACCCAAATCGCCTATAATATCGCCGTTAAACGCCCGATCGCCGGTCAACTGATGGGACGTATTCTCGTGGGAGATTTAAAATACCGGGATGTTACGGAACAAGCGATGCAACAATTGAAAAAACGTCTATTGCCCGGATTTGGTTGGGGGTAAAACTTCTCTTACCATGGGGGAGGTAACTCGATCGCTGATGGTTACTTTCCCGATCGCCGTGGGTAAAATAAATCTAATCTTTGCCATCTTTGACCTTTTTATCGGCAGTAAGTGCCTCGAAATTCAGGGATGCAGGAAGGATAATAGTTCTCTGAATATCGACTATAATGATTGATAATCTTTCTGATTAGGGGAGAAAATAAATGTCAGTGATGATTGAACAAAGTCTTGAAAAAATTCTAACAGAAATTAGTCAAAAACTAGAAAATGTCCAAAAAGATGTTACAGATATAAAAATTCAGCTAACAGAAGCTAAAGGCGAAAGACAAGTATTAAAAGTAGAAATAAATTCTGTAAGAGGAGAAATAAATTCTGTAAGAGGAGAAATAAATTCTGTTAAGGAAGATGTCAAAGAAATTAAAAGATCACAACAAGCGCAAATTTGGACAATAATTGGTATTTTAATTACTGCGGTGGGAGGTTTTTTAGTAGCAGTTGGTAGATTCGTTATTTCAGGTAATCCTTAATCATAGTCCTCAGGCAACTTAGTTCAAATGATACTGTAAAGACATGAAATTACCTAACGGAGAACAGGCAGAAATTGCTATGGAAAAGTTAATCAACTATTGTTTAAATCCAGAACATTCTAGCGGTAAAAACAAAGCTAGAGTTTTCAAGTCCCGTTTAGGAATAACTCAAGAAAATGCTGAATTATTACTATCAATGATTCAACTAGCAGCAATTGAAGGTGAAGTCGTTCAGCAAGCACAGACAGAATTTGGTCAACAGTTTAAGGTAGATTGGACTATACCAGATCGGCAAGGAATGCAACTTCGGACTATTTGGGAACTCACTTCGACTAATTCTAATCCTCGTCTTATTTCTGCATTTATTAGGTGACAATATATGAAAAATATTTTAATTTTAGATACTGTGGCTATTACCAATCCTGTTACTAAGGAAAGATTAACTTTAGTTGAACCAGAATATGAGTCTATAGAAAGCTTACCAAGTGGACAAGTTGGAACGGTAGTGGAAGTATATGAACGAAACGGAGAAAAGCAATATTTGGTGGAATTTTCTGATAATCAAGGACGGGAATATGCTATAGCTCTTTTAAAAGAAGATGAGTTACTTGTTTTACATTATGAACTTGAAGTTGCTTAATTATCGTAATTGTAACTTACAGCGCGATCGCTTTTCTGACAACCTTACCACCAATCCCCAACTCTTGATGATTGCCGATGAATCGCTTATAACTGAATTAACCGTCACCATTTACAACGCTATGAATGAACAACTCACCCAAGCTTACCTAAACCTCATTAATCAATTATTAACCTGTAATGAAGGCGATGAACCCCAAATATTACAGGAAAATCAGAGATTATTAGATCGGGGTTTGATAGAGATAATGATAGCTGTAGCGCAACAATACAGGGAAGCAGGAAGGGAAAATGAGGCGTAATCGTTGACAAGCACTTGAGACAAAATATACAATAATACTGATAACCATCATTATCAGGAGAATCATCAGATGTCAATTACGATTGAACAAGATCTCAAAGAAATTTTAGGTGAAATTAATCAGAAACTAGAAAAACTTGATAATCGTCTGAATAGTCTAGAAATTGGACAAGCTAGATTAGAGGAAAAAGTCGATGGTTTAGAAAAAGATATTGAAAGTTTAAAAGATGATACAAAGGAAATAAAAGGCTCTCAAAAGGCACAAATTTGGACGTTAATTGGAATCTTGGGAACGGCTTTACTCGGAACAGTAATTCGCTATATTATTCTTCCTTTTCCTCAATCATAAGTATAACCCCTAACCTCATTATAGTCCTCATTCAATCACAAAAATCACAATTAAGATGATAAACCAACAACGCACCCAATCCTAATTATACATCCAGTAAACCTCTGGGGTGGGAATAAAATGCAAGGACTCACTTAACTTGTCATAAGTCCTTGAATCGTAACTGAACAGAGTTACTTTATAATGGACTTTGTTGTTACTTCTATTGGTAATTTGAGAATCTCTTAAGATCACTACTTTTAGATTCAAGGGTTTGCCTTCAGAAATAAGCATACGACAAAGAGGTGCTCCATTGCCTGAATCATCGGCTAATCGTTGTCCATTTGGGTCATAGACGATAATATGAAATTCGTCACGAATTTTAGCCGCAGTAGTTTCAACTACGTCTGGAAATATTGAAACGTAGTAATAGTATCCTCCTTGAAATAAAAACTCAAAAGTATTATGTTGACCTGGGCATAGAAACCCTGAACCAATATCGCATTGAAATTCTGTTGACATTTGAGATATTATTTGGGTATATTGAGCTAAAATAACTATCCACCATAACATACAAGGCAAGTTCATATAGTTTTGTATTAAATTATACACTTTAAGAAGAGCTTAGTCTGCTATGATGTGGAGCTTCTGATAATTATAGTCGGCTCTTAGGTTCATAGGATGCAAAATCCAAGACTGAAATCGTCTTAAATCCTTAAGAGACATGGCATTCAGGCAAAAATCTACTCATTAACTTGAGAAGAGGTTATCTGAATAACCTCACCCCTTGTCTGATAGGGCTTTTGACTGTTTATGAGTCACGATTCGTCATAGCAAGTACCGAAGAACCTTATAGTTCCTCATTCAACCACTCTCATAAGGGTCAGCACTATGAC
>Ga0082207_1001191_pt1 | contig 12731 bp, 9 predicted proteins | sample LakMenEpi10Aug09_FD_71540 | JGI IMG/M metagenome (GOLD analysis project Ga0082207, IMG submission 71540) | reverse complement strand
GGACGGCCACTGGCGAAGCCAGCTCCCAGCCCGGCCTGAAGGCCTACATCCAGGCCTCCCTGCATGCCGATGAGATTCCTCCGATGCTGGTGGCGCAGTCGCTGATACGGCGGCTGCAGCTGCTGGAGGACGCGGGCGACCTGCTCGGGCAGGTGGTGCTGGTGCCCATGGCCAATCCCATCGGTCTGGCCCAGGAGTGCCTTGGGCAGGCGCTGGGCCGGTTCGACTTGGCCACGGGCATCAACTTCAACCGTCATCACGGACTGCACAGCCACACGATCTGGAGCCGGGTGGGGCTTCAGCTGGGCAGCGATTCGGTCCAGAACAAGGAGCTCGTGCGCAGGGCGCTGCGTGAGATCCTGGAGGAGGCGCCCGCCGAGACCGAGACGCAGGCACTCAAGCAGCGGCTGGCACTGCTGGCCGCCGACGCCGATGTGGTGCTGGATCTGCACTGCGACAACCAGGCGGTGATGCACCTCTACGCGCCCGCCTCGCAGAGGGAAGCCTTCGGCCCCTTGTCGGCCTTGCTGGGTGCCCAGGCCTTTTTGTGCAGCGACGAAGCTGGGGATCAGCCCTTCGACGAATCGCTGGCCAGGATCTGGTGGGAAGTGGCGGCATTGGCCGGGCCTCTCAAGCCAGTGGATCCCTGCGGCTGCATCGCTGCCACGGTAGAGTTGCGCGGCGAGTGCGATGTATCCCTGGAACTGGCTGAACAGGATGCCCAGGCGATCGTGGCGTTTCTGGCCCTGCGTGGGTTCGTCCGCGGCCGCGCGTTGGATGCGACTCCATCATCCGAAGTTGCCCAGTTGCCCGCGCCTCTTTGTGAAGCCACTCCGCTGGAGGGTGTCGAACCCCTGGTGGCCACACAGGCCGGCGTGCTCGTGTTCCTGAAGACCCCTGGTGATTGGGTGAATGCCGGTGAGGCGGTGGCACAAGTGATTGACCCAATGACCGATGAGCGACATACCATCCGCGCCAGCCAGGCCGGGCGCTGCTTCGCACGGACCGCAAGGCGGTTTGCCAGCCGCGGCATGCGCATTGCCAAGATCGCCGGTGTGACGGCCTGGCGCAGCGGTTCCCTGCTGTCGCCCTGAGATGCCGCGCCGCCAAGGCGCACGGGCCTTGAGCACCGCACCGGTCAAGAACTTCAAGGAATGGGCGCAAGCCATCGCCTTCATCTTGTAGGGCTGACCCGTCAAATGGCGGTCCTACCGTTGGCCAAGATACGCTACGGGGTATGGGTTCGATGGACGACACCGTTGCAGACGCCTTACCTGGTGATGGCGGTGGTGCTGCTGGCGCCGCTGGCGCTGAGCACCCGGCTCTTGCGGCGCCGTCCCATCGGCCGACGCCACAGCGTGAGAGAGACCCTGTGCCTCCCTTGCGCGACACCAGGCCGCGCGTTGCCGTGGTGTTGTTGGCCGGGCGGTCTGCGCTGGGCGCGGCAGCTTGGGAAGATGGTCTGGCCTGCCTACAACGCGCGCTGGGGCCAGAAGCCTGTGTGGTGGCTTGGTTGCCGGTCGCAGGAGACCCGGACCGGTGGGTGCTTCCGCGGGAACTGGCGGTGTTGGTGGGAGGCGGTGATGCGCAGCGTGTGCGCGAGCGTCAATCCGCGGGCGGTCAGGCCTTGATGCGTTGGATCGGACAGTGTGCGTCGCAGGGCGTTTCCCTGGTCGGCAGTGACGGGGGTGCGGCGTGGTTGGCGGATTCGGGTGTACTGGATGGCCACCGCGCCTGCAGCGGCCGCGTGCATCCGGCAGACCCTTGCCTGCAAAGGCCAGGCGTTGTTTGGGTGCCGGCCGCGTGGGATGCCAGCGTGGACGAACGCCGTTGGACGGACGCCGGTGGGGTCTCGTGCCTGGAACTGTTGTTGCGGTGGGTGGAATCGCGCGAAGGAGCGAACCTGGCCCAAGTGCTGGCTGCACAGCTGCATCTCCCTTTCAGACCGGCGGCTCAAGTGGCCCGTGAGCCGGACGACGTGGCGATGGCAGATGACGAGCCAGTGCCTTCGAAGCCCTTGGGGGGCATGGCGTCGGGGCGCTACCCCCCGCGCCTGCAGGAGGCCCTGGAGTTGATGTGGGCCAATCTCGCTGAACCACTGTCCACCGAGGAGATCGCTCGGCTGGTGGGCCTGTCCCGCCGCCAGATCGAACGGCTGTTCAAGCAGTATCTGGACACCCTGCCATCCCGGCACTACCTCGGCCTGCGACTGCAGCAGGCGCAGCAGCTGTTGTTGAATTCATCGGAGTCGATCCTTCAGATCGGACTGAGCTGCGGTTTCTCGTCCGGGCCCCACTTTTCCAACGCCTACAAGGCGTACTTCGGGCACACGCCGCGTGAGGCCCGAAACCGAAGTCCCAGACCATGCACCAGAACAATGACCCCTCGATGAACGCCGACCGCCGCCGCCGTTGGCTCCTCAGGCCAGTGCAGCCGGATGACCTCCAGGCACTGTTGGCGATGGCGGCTGCCAGCCCCGATGGCATCAACTCACTACCCGAGGACGAGGCCAAGATGCGTGCGCGCATCGAGGCAAGCGTGAGGTCCTTTGAAAGCCCGGATGACGCCAGTGGCGAGGAGACCTACCTGTTCGTACTGGAAGATCGACTGGTCAATCGGCTGCGCGGATGCTCGGGTATCGCCGCCCGGGCGGGCTTCTCGGACCGCTTCTATACCTACCGCAACGAATTTGTGGTGCACGCGAACGCGGAGCTCGGCGTCTGGCGCCGAATGCACACCTTGAACCTTTGCCATGACTTGGCCGCCGCCACATTACTGACCTCGTTTTATGTCGATCCAAAGGTGGACGACCCAGCAGCCGCGCAACTGCTGTCCCGCTCAAGGCTGCTCTTCATTGCAGCCCACCCCGACCGTTTTGCCGACCTCATCGTGGCTGAGCACCCCGGCGTCACGGATGTCAATGGCCAGAGTCCGTTTTGGGATGCAGTGGGTAGGCGGTTCTTCCAGATGGATTACGCGGGAGCCGAGGCCGTCGTCGGGGCCCGGAACAAGGCATTGATTGGCGACCTCATGCCGATGGCGCCGGTGTATGTGGCCCTGTTGCCTCCGGAAGCACAGTGGGCCTTGGGGCAGCTGCATCCCTTGGGCGAATTGCCCTTCTCCATCCTGATGGACGAGGGCTTTGATGCCGACACCTATGTCGACATCTTCGACGGGGGGCCTACCGTACAGGCGAGCCTGCAATCCTTGAGAACAGTCCGGGAGGCTTTCGAGCTTGAGGTAGAGGACGTATCCGTGGCAACGAAGCCGGCTTGGCACATCGTCATCCAACCGACCCGAGAGCGATTTGGAGCAACACTGGCCCCTATCGATAGGGTCGACTTGGCCCTGGGTGCTGGTCCGCGCCTGGACACGACCGACGCTGCAGTGATTGGAGCCTTCCCCGGAGATCGCGTCTGGGCTGCTCCGGTTGGGAGTGAGTCATGAGCAACAGCCCGATGGGGATGAAGTTGGTGACCGCCGACGGTGCGGGCCAGGCTCGGTTGGTTCAGGGCGGTCCGGGCACGCCGCTTAGGCATCATTTCACCGTCAGTACGCACATCTTCAACAGCAGCGAGTTGAATCTGCAGGCAACGCATCGGGTGCTGTTGCTCACCAATGATCTCAGCGGGCACCCGGAGTTGAGCGATATCGTGATTCAGTCGGGTGGGGATGCGGAAGATCGCGTGCGGGTTCTGATGGAGCTGCTTGGGCTTGCGCGGGATTTGTTGCGCGCCACTAGCCCTTCAAGCCTGAGGACATCGTTCTTGACCGTCGAGCTGCCGGGGGCGTTGGACAAACAGGGGAGGAGCCCTTTCTGGCTGGGTTTGGGGCATCATTTTCTGCCGGGTGAGCTTTCGGAACTGCGTGCCTGTGGCACCCACCTATGGTGCGCGCGATTGGCACCGATGCTTCCGCGACAAGTTCTCTACTCCTCAATACTGGATCCAGAAGCACAGAGAAGCCTTGGCCAAATCCGGGACGATCAGGCGTGGCTGATGGAGGCCTTGCTCGAACTGGGGTTCATGCCCTATCGCCACGTAAGGATCGATGACGGCGGTCCCGTCTTGATCAGCCGGTGTTGAGGATGATTCAAGCGCCCAGGAGCTTCTGCGCTTTCATCACTCCGGGGGCGGGTTCCGAGCTGGCAGATTGGCAATCGACCCTGACGATTCGCTCAATTCACACACTGAACGCAAGCGAGGTACACGCTATGAATTGACATAGCCTCGTAGAACACTCTGCTCAAGGGCATCGCCCAAAGGTCAGTGTGTATGCAGATGAACAACAGTCAGATCGGCACCCTGGTGCTCGATGCGAACGATGTCACGGAGTTGATACGCAGGCTGGGCATCGAATCGTCCATCAAGGCGATGATGCAAGGGATTGATCAGCTCTTTCGGCGCTGGAACTCCTTCGATAAGTCCGCGCGTTCGGCATGCCATTCAACAGTAGGTGTGATCGAGCTGATGCCGGTGGCGGACGATCATCAATACGCCTTCAAGTACGTGAATGGCCACCCTGGCAACACCCGCATCGGATTGCCCACGGTGATGGCTTTTGGTGTCTTGGCCGATGTGGCCACAGGGGCCCCTGTCCTCCTGGCCGAACTGACTCTGGTCACCGCACTGCGGACAGCAGCGATGTCGGCCCTGGCCGCCCAGCGTCTGGCCCGAAAGGACAGCCGGGTGATGGCGCTCATTGGCAATGGCGCGCAGGCGGAATTCCAGGCGGTGGCGTTTCGTGATGGGCTTGGTATCCGCGAGCTTCGGTTGTTTGACGTAGACGCTCGCGCCACGGCGAAGCTGGTTGGAAATCTTCAAGGCAGGGGCCTGAGCTTGAAGACTTGCCGAAGTGCCCGCGAGGCTGCCTGCGGCGCTGACATCATCACCACAGTCACTGCGGACAAGACGCGCGCGACGATCCTGACTCGCGAGATGGTGGCGCAGGGGCAGCACATCAACGCCGTGGGCGGTGATTGCCCGGGCAAGACCGAACTGCATCCTGGGGTCTTGAGTGCGGCTGAGGTGTTTGTCGAGTACGAGCCCCAAAGCCGCATCGAAGGCGACATTCAACAGATGCCGGCGGACTTCCCGGTGACCGAGTTTTGGCGTGTACTGACCGGAGATTCACCGGGGCGCTGCGACCCGCACGACATCACGGTGTTTGATTCGGTGGGGTTTGCCTTGGAAGACATGGCGGCTTTGCAGTGGCTCCTGGAATCTGCCAGAACGCTTCGGCTTGGACGTCCTCAGCACCTGGTCCTCAATCCTCGGAATCCCAAGGACCTCTTCGGCATGGTCGTGCCCTGCCCGGATTTTTCGAGCCATTCATTCCTGGAAGACAGCCCGGTTGGGGATTGAATGATGTTGCCGCTTGAATTCGTGGTGGGCACGCAGTCCAGACTGCTGTGAGGTGCCCCCTGACTCGGTCTGCGCGCTTGCCAGGCAATCACCTGCGACGCTCAACGGCGCGACTTCGGCTACGTGGTGGCTACATGGAGCCCAAAAAAGCCGACGGGCGTCAGCGGTTACTCACCATCTAACGCCCGTCATTGTTGGTGCCGGTGAAGAGAGTCGAACTCCCGACCTTCGCATTACGAATGCGCTGCTCTACCAACTGAGCTACACCGGCCTAAGCCTTCCAGTATATCTCACTGAGGCACGAATCCGCTGGCCTTGATCACCTGAGCCCACGCCTGCGCATAGCTGCGTTCGCGCTGGGTCAGCTGTTCGCCCGACATGTGGCCCACCGTGATGCCCATGGCCGTCAGCCTCTCCTGCACATCCGCGCGTGCCAGTACCTTGGTCAGGGCCTGCGACCACTTGTCGAGCGCCGCGCGCGGTGTACCCGCCGGTGCAAACAGACCGTAGTAGGGCACTTCCTCGAAGCCCTTCACACCGAGTTCGGCAAAGGTGGGTACCTCGGGCAGGGTCTTGTCTCGCTGGCTGCCCATCACGGCCACCACCTTTAGACGACCTGTCTTGTGGTGCTCGATGAAGTCAGGGATAGAACCCGTGCCGGCAGTGATCTGTCCGCCCAGCATGTCGCCGATCATCGGCGCGCTGCCCCGATAGGGCACGGGTACCAGGTCGAGCTTGAAGCGATCGGCCAGGGCTTTGACCGAGAACTCGGGCAGGGAAGCCGGCGCGGGCACGCCCACCGAGCCCTTGCCGCCGGCCGCGCGTACCGAGGCGAGATAGTCGTTGAAGCTGCCCACGCCTGCGCGGCCCGACAGCGCCAGCGCATTCACGAAGGTGCCCAGGCCGGCCACGGCCACGAAGTCCTTGGCAGAGTCGAACCCAGGGTTGCGGATGGTCAGCGGGATGATGCTCACCGTATGGTCGTGCGAGAGCATCACCGTCATGCCGTCGGGCGCCGCAGCCTTGAGGGCTTGTGCCGCCAGTTGTCCTCCGGCGCCGGGCTTGTTCTCCACGATCACCGACAGGCCCATCTCATCCTTGAGCCGATCGGCCAGCAGTCGTGCGATCACATCGGTGCCGCCGCCGGCCGGAAAGCCTACCAGGATGCGCGGCGTGCCGCTGGGCAGTTGCGCCTGTGCCGGCGCTGCGCACAGCATGGCCAAGCAGAAGAGGGCGAAGGCCGCGCAGCGGCCCCACGCCCGGCGATGGATAAGGGCTGTCATGGCAAGTCTCCTGGATTGAACGGGGTGACGCGGTCGATCATGCGCCATCATGCAACGGGTGCGGGCCCGTGGTCAATGCTCATGCAGCCAGGCCGCATGCGCCGGCGCACGCCTGGTTTGCGCCCACTCGTCCAGCATGGCCCACTTCACCTCATCGAGCTTCTTCATCATCTCGGGCGTGCTCGTGTCGCAGGCCAGTTCCAGACGATGCCCATTGGGGTCGAAGAAGTAGATGCTTTGAAACAGTGTGTGGTTGGTGGGGCCGAGCACATCGATTCCGGCCTCTTGTAGCCGGGCCTTGGCCGCCAGGAGCTCGTCCATCGAACCGACCTTCAGCGCAATGTGTTGCACCCAGGCGGGCGTGTTCGGGTCACGGCCCATCTCCGGGGCATTCGGCAATTCGAAGAAGGCCAGCACATTACCCTGACCGGCGTCCAGGAACACGTGCATATAGGGGTCGGGCGCCTTGGTGGACGGGACCTCGTTTTCTGCGATGGCCAGCACGAAGTCCATGCCCAGGTGCCGCTGATACCAACGCACGGTTTCACGGGCATCCTTGCAGCGGTAGGCCACGTGATGGATTCTTTGGATGGCCATGGCGGTTCGGCTTTCCCTATCGGTTTTGCACAGAGCTAATCGATTTGCAACCTGCGAATCCGTCGATTCTAAAAGACGCGTGGCGGAACGCAAGCGGCGCTGCGCTTAGAGTATCGGAAGCTCAGGAGGAATTGCACCGTGGCACACGTGAAGTTGCTTGTCGCCCAGGGAGGCGGCCCCACCGCCGTGATCAACCAGTCTCTGGTGGGCGCGGTGCTGGCCGCGCGTGCGTTTCCTCAACTGCAGGCGGTACTCGGCGCGCGGCACGGTGTGCGGGGTGTGCTGCAGGAAGACTTCGTGGACCTCACGGGCGAAGACATCAACCACCTCGAACGCGTGGCCGCCACCCCCGCATCGGCTCTGGGCTCCACCCGCGACAAACCCGACCCGGCCTACTGCCTGCAGATGCTGGCGGTGATCAAGGCTCACGGCATCACCCACTTCTTCTATATCGGCGGCAACGATTCGTCGGACACCGTGCGCATCCTGATGGAGCAGGCCGCGCGTAGCGGGCACCCCTTGGCCGGCGTTCACATACCCAAGACCATCGACAACGACCTGATGGGCAACGACCACACGCCGGGCTACCCCTCGGCGGCGAAGTTCGTGGCGCAGGCTTTCGCGGGTGCAGACCTGGACAACGCGGCGCTGCCGGGCGTGTACGTGGCGGTAGTGATGGGGCGCCATGCGGGCTTTCTCACCGCGGCGTCTGCCCTGGCGCGGCAGGGTATCGACGATGGTCCCCACCTGATCTACCTGCCCGAGCGGGCCTTCGACATTGACCGCTTTCTGGGTGATGTGAAGGCGGTGTACGACAGGCTTGGCCGTTGCGTGGTGGCCGTTTCTGAGGGCGTGCACGACACCTCGGGCCTGGCCATCATCGCCCAACTCGCGCAACGCCGCGGCGGCGTGGTGGAGCGTGACGCGCATGGCAATGTGCAGCTTTCTGGCACCGGTGCGCTGGCCGACCTGTTGTGTGACGAGATCAAGACCGGATTGGGCATCAAGCGCGTACGCGGGGACACCTTTGGCTACCTGCAGCGCAGCTTCCTAGGATGCGTGAGCGATGTGGACGCGCGCGAGGCGCGCGATGTGGGCGCCGTGGCCGTGCGGATGGCGCTCAAGCACGGCGCCACCGGATCGGTGGCCATTCGGCGCGATGCGTCTGCACCTGGCTATGTCAGCGAGTACGCCTTGCAGCCCCTGGAGGCGGTGGCCGCCAAGACGCGCGTGATGGATGACGCCTTCATCAACGCCTCAGGCAACGACGTCACACCAGCCTTCGTGGACTACCTGCGGCCTTTGTTGGGCAGTGGCCTGCCGCAGGCCGAGCGGCTGCGGGGGCGGGCGGTGGCCAAGCGGTTGGTGCCCTAGGCACCGGTGCTCGCTCGGCTCACGTCTGCGCGTGATACGCCGTGACCCGCTCCACTTCGTTCCTTGACCCCAGCACCACACTCACGCGCTCGTGCAGCTTGCCGGGCTGCAGTTCAAGGATGCGCTGCTGCCCATTGGTGGCGGCACCGCCCGCCTGCTCCACGATGAAGGCCATGGGGTTGGCCTCGTACATCAGGCGCAGCTTGCCGGGCTTATCCGGTTCACGCTTGTCCCAGGGATAGAGGAAGATGCCGCCTCGGGTGAGGATGCGGTGCACATCGGCCACCATGGAGGCGATCCAGCGCATGTTGAAGTCCTTGCCGCGCGGGCCTTCCCGCCCGGCCAGGCACTCGTCGATGTAGCGCTTCACCGGCGGCGCCCAGTGCCGCATGTTGCTCATGTTGATGGCGAATTCCTGGGTGTCCGCCGGAATCTGAACGTTCTCCTGTGTCAACACCCAGGAACCCTGTTCGCGATCCAGCGTGAACATGGCCACGCCCGAGCCCACCGTGAGCACCAGCATGGTTTGCGGGCCGTAGACGCAGTAACCGGCCGCAGCCTGGCGCGATCCCGGCTGCAGGAAGTCGCGTTCGGTGATGCTTTCGTGGTCCGAGAGCTTGCGCAGCACCGAAAAGATGGTGCCGATGCTCACGTTCACGTCGATGTTCGACGAGCCGTCCAACGGGTCGAACAGCAGCAGGTACTCGCCTTGCGGGTAGCGGTCGGGCACGGGGTGGATGCTGTCCATCTCCTCGCTGGCCATGGCCGCCAGGTGGCCGCCCCACTGGTTGGCCTCGATCAGCACCTCGTTGGAGATGATGTCCAGCTTCTTCTGCACCTCTCCCTGAACGTTCTCGCTGCCCGCGCTGCCCAGCACTTCCCCCAGGGCGCCCTTGTTCACCGAAATGGCGATCTGCTTGCAGGCACGTGCCACCACTTCGATGAGCAGCCGCAGCTGACCTGGGATGTTGCCGTGGCGGCGCTGCTGCTCCACCAGGTACTGCGTCAGGCTGATGCGTTTGCCGGCCATGTTCAGTTCTCCTGCAGCGCGCGGGTCAGGATTTCGCGTGCATCGGCGCTGAGGTCGCTGCGCGCGGCCACGCGTGCGATGGCTTCGCGCGCGGCACCGCGCCAGGGCTCTTGCAGCTGCTGCCAGCGGTCCATCACCCGCGCCAGGCGAGCAGCCAGTTGCGGGTTCAGGGTGTCGAACTCGGCCATGCGATCGGCCCAGAACACATAGCCGCCGGCATCCTGGCGATGGAAGGCTGCCGGGTTCATCATCGCGTAGGCAAAGACCAGGCTGCGAGCCCGATTGGGGTTGCGGGCGGTGTAGTCCGGGTGCTGCAGCAGGGCGCGCACGCGCTCAAACACGCGACCGTCGCGCTCGGGCGCCGTAGCCTGCACGGCGAACCACTTGTCGATCACCAGCGCTTCTTCCTTGAAGCGTGCATGGAAGTGGGCCAGGGCTGCCTCGGCCAGCTCGGCATGGCCGTGCACCAGAGCGGTCAGGGCCCCGAGGCGCTCGGTCATGTTGGTGGCGTCCTTCACCTTCTGGTAGGCACGGCCAGGCCACAGTCGCTCACCCGTGGTGCCGGCATGCAGCACCAGCATCGACAGCGCCAGGTTGGCCAGGGCACGGCGGCCGCTCTGATCGGCGTTGGGCTGATAGCCCTCGCGCACCTGGTTCGCCTCATAGGCTTGCGCCCAGTCTTCGTGCAGCAAGGCGGCCAACTGGGCACGCATCGACTCGCGCGCCCGGTGCACGTGGACCGGGTTCACCGTGGCCAGTTGCTCGTACAGCACCGACTGCGAAGGCACGATGAGCGCCAACTCCTTGAAAGCGGCATCCAGCCGGGGGTGGTTCAGCAGGCCACGAAGGGCTTCAACGAAATCATCGTCCAGTTCCACCGACGCGCCGGACTGCGCCGCGGGCAGCATGCGCTCGAGCATCAGGCGCTGGCTGGCTTCCCAGCGGTTGAAGGCGTCGGTGTCGTGCGACAGCAGCACCAGGCGGTCTTGCGCACTCAAGTCGTCTTCCAGCACCACGGGCGCCGAGAAGCCGCGCAGCAGCGAGGGAACGGGCACTTCGTCCACATCGACGAAAGTCACCGACTGTTCTGCCTGATCCAGCACCCACACGGTGTCGGTACCGCGCGCTTGCGACTCACCGTCCACCTTCAGCGTGATCGCGCGCCCGCTTCGGCCCACCAGGCCCATGGCCACCGGAATCACGAAGGGTTGCTTGTCGGGCTGGCCCGGCGTGGGGGGGCAGGACTGGGACAGCGTCAAGGTGTAGCGGCGAGCTTGCGCGTCGTAGCGGCCTCGGGCCTGCAGGCGCGGTGTGCCGGCCTGTGAATACCAGCGCTTGAAGGTGTCCAGCCGCGTGGCCAGGGCGCTGCCAGGGTTGGCATCGGCCACAGCCTGTGCGAAGTCGTCGCAGGTCACGGCCTGGCCATCGTGGCGCTGAAAGTACAGCGACATGCCCTTGGCAAAACCGTCGCGTCCCACCAGGGTCTGCATCATGCGCACGACTTCGGCACCCTTTTCGTAGATGGTGGAGGTGTAGAAGTTGTCGATGGCTTGGTACTGATCGGGCCGCACCGGGTGGGCCATGGGGCCGGCGTCTTCCGGGAACTGCCGCTCGCGCAAGGCGCGTACATCGCCGATGCGGCGCACGCCGCGAGCGCTGTCGCTGCCGGCCATGTCCATGCTGAACTCCTGATCGCGGAACACGGTCAGGCCTTCCTTCAAGGACAGTTGGAACCAGTCGCGGCAGGTGATGCGGTTGCCCGTCCAGTTGTGGAAGTACTCGTGCGCCACCACGCTTTCAATGCCGTCGAAGTCCACATCGGTGGCGGTGGCGGGGCTGGCCAGCACGAACTTGGTGTTGAAGATGTTCAACCCCTTGTTCTCCATGGCGCCCATGTTGAAGTCGCCCACGGCCACGATCATGAAGCGCTCCAGGTCCAGGGGCAGACCAAAGCGGTGCTCGTCCCAGATGACGGAAGCGATCAGCGAATTCATCGCATGCTCGGTCTTCTCCAAGTCGCCGCGGCGCACGTACACCTGCAGCAGGTGGTCTTTGCCGCTGCGGGTGCGGATGTGCTGCTGCCGGCTCACCAGGTCGGCGCCGACCAGGGCAAACAGGTAGCTCGGCTTGGGGAAGGGGTCGTGCCACTTGGCGAAGTGGCGTCCGTTGTCCAGATCGCCCTCTTCGACCAGGTTGCCGTTGCTCAGCAGCACCGGGTGCTGCGCCTTGTTTGCGCGCAGCGTCACGGTGAAGACGGCCATCACATCGGGGCGGTCGAGGAAGTAGGTGATGCGCCGAAAGCCCTCGGCCTCGCATTGGGTGAAAAACCCGCCGCCCGAGGTGTACAGGCCGCTCAACTGCGTGTTCTTCTCGGGTGCCACCGTGTTGCGGATTTCCAGGGTGAAGCGCTCACCCACGGCCACATTCGGTGGCGTGTCGATGACCAGCATGCCTTCGTCGTGGCGGAAGCTCACGCTTTCGCCATTGGCCAGCACGCGCAGCAGGTTGAGGTCTTCCCCGTGCAGGCGCAGAGCAGGGGCGGTGTCGCCGGCTGCGGCGCGCTCGATCTCCAGCTTGCTGGCGACGATGGTTTTGGCCGGGTCCAGGTCGAAAGTGAGGTCGACGCTGCGGATCCAATAGTCGGGGGCGGCGTAGTCCAGCCGGTTGACGATGGGGGAAGAGGTGCCTTCTCGCATGGTGGGCTCCTGGTTCACAAACCCTGTTTCAGGCTTGCGGTGATGAAGTTGTCGAGGTCACCGTCCAACACCTTCTGGGTGTTGGAGATTTCCACGTTGGTGCGCAGGTCCTTGATGCGGCTTTGGTCCAGCACATAGCTGCGGATCTGGTGGCCCCAGCCCACATCGGTCTTGCTGTCTTCGAGCTTCTGCTGCTCTTCGCGCTGCTTGCGCATTTCGTGCTCGTACAGCCGCGAACGCAGCATGGCCCAGGCCTCGTCGCGGTTGCGGTGCTGCGAACGGTCGTTCTGGCACTGCACGACGATGCCGGTGGGAATGTGCGTCAAGCGCACGGCCGAATCGGTCTTGTTGATGTGCTGGCCACCGGCTCCACTGGCGCGGAAGGTGT
>Ga0082207_1001189_pt1 | contig 12740 bp, 9 predicted proteins | sample LakMenEpi10Aug09_FD_71540 | JGI IMG/M metagenome (GOLD analysis project Ga0082207, IMG submission 71540) | reverse complement strand
CGCGCGGGCCGCACGCGGCCGGCGGCCGCCGTGCGGCGGTCCCCCGGGGACGAAGGCGAGTTCGCCGACGGCCGCCGCGCGGCCTTCGACGTCGTGATCTGCGCGACCGGCTACCAGCCGACGCTCCCCTTCATCGACCCGCGGCTCCTCGGGGCCGACGCTGCCGACGGCCTGCCGCAGCTGTTCCTCAATCTGCTCCATCCCGTGCGCGACGACATCGCCGTCGTCGGTCTGATCCAGCCCGACAGCGGCCAGTGGGGCATCACCGACCTGCAGTCACGGCTCGTGGCCCGCATGGCGGTGGCGGCGCGGCGCGGCCCGCGGGCGGCGGCCTGGCTCTACGCCGCGCGGCAGCGGCCGCAGACAGCGGCCGCGCGGTATGTCGACTCGCCGCGGCACGCGCTCGAGGTCGAGCACTTCTCCTACCGCCGCCGGCTCGAACGGCTCATCGCCGCCATGGACCGCCGGCTGCGCCGCGATGCCTGATCCGTCGCGGGTGTCGATATCGACAGCGTCAGGATACCATCACCGGATCGAACGTTCGTGGGCCGCCGCGGAGAGTCGCCATGTTTCGCACGCTGCTGGCACTGTTCGTGGCCGCCACGTGCGCGGTGCCGACCGCCCCGGCCGCGGAGCCGGAGATGCTCTATGTGGGCACCTATTCCGGCAAGGACAGCCTGGGCATTTATCTGTTCGCCATGGATGCGGAGACCGGCGGCCTGGAGCCGCGCGGGCTGGCCGCGGAGGCCCGCCATGCCTCGTTCCTCTGCGTCGCGCCGCGACGGCGAACGGTGTATGCCGTGTCGGAGGTGGGCACCTACGAGGGGCAGGCTTCGGGAAGCGTCTCCGCGTTCGCCATCGACCCGGCGACGCACCGACTCACGCTCCTCAACAGGCAGGCCAGCGGCGGCCCGGGAACCTGCTTCGTGTCAACCGATCCGGACGAGGCGTTCGTCCTGGCGGCCAATTTCTCGGGGGGCAGCGTGCGGCTGTTTCCCGTCCGCGACGATGGCAGTCTCGGCGCGGGCGCGAGCGTCCAGCGACACGCCCCGGGGGTCGATGCCCAGGGCCGCCCCACGAAGCCGTTCGCCCACTCGATCGTCGTCGATCCCACCGGCCGCTTCGTCCTCGGTTCGATTCGCGGTCACAACTCGATCTCCGTGCTGGCGTTCGACGAGGCCGCCCGGAAGCTCACGGCCGTCGGCCACGTCACCGACACGATCGACAAGCCGCGGAACTTCGTCATCCACCCCAGCGGCCGGTTCGTGCTCGTCGGCAACCAGCGGTCCGGCACGATCACGGTGTTCCGTCTCGATCCACAGAGCGGCGCACTGACGCGGGTCGGCGACCCGACGCCCTGCCCGTCCCCCCGTCTGCCTGCGGTTCGCCCCGGGCCGGCGGTGAGGCGATATCACGTTTCCGCATCCTGACGACCCATCGGCCTGACGACATACCCTCCGGAACCGAGGTCATGACCATGCTGAAGCTGATGCCCATGCTCAACCAGATCGTCCATGTCGGGCTCGTGGCCCTCCTGCTCAGCGGCGCGACGCTGCATGGCGGGGACGTGGCGGAGCTGAAGTCCGGCCTGGCCGTTCACGTCTGCCAAGACTCTCCGCGGCCGGCGCTCGACCTGGCCACGACGGGACGCTGGATCGTGCACAGCGTTTGTCCATCGCCGGAGTCGACGGCCCGGGTGCGTGCCGCCTTCGCCGAGGCTCGGGTCTATGGACTGGCATCGGCGGAGTATCGCGCGGACCTCCGGTCGCTTCCCTACGCGCGGAGGATCGTCAATACGCTGATCATCGACGACTGGAACGCGGCTCGGCAGCGCGGTCTGAGCTGGGACGAGTGCCTGCGCGTCGTCGTGCCGCGCGGGGCCATCCTGGTTGGCGGCGTCGGGCTCGATCAGGCCAAGGCGGAGCTGGCCACGGCGGGACTGGCCGGGCAGGATGTCACGGTGGAGGGCGATCGCGTGCGGCTCACGACCGCGTGGCCGGCGGAACTCGATCAGTGGACCCACAGCCGCGACCGCGACGCCGGCGGACAGTCGATCGCCCGCGACCCGATCAACCCGGCCACGCAAAACCTCTGGTGCCAGTGGCTCGACGGGGAGCAGGAACCCCAGGGCTGCCACGCCGCGATGGCCGCGGTGGTCAGCGCCGATGGCCGCCTGGTCTCGCTGGCCGGCTTCGAGGTCGCGGGGCTGATCCGCGACGGCAACTACTGGCACGGCGGGGGTCGGCAGCGGTGGATGCTCTCCTGCCGGGATGCGTTCAACGGCACCGTGCAGTGGCTGCGGCCATGGAACGGCACGCACGAGAAGAAGAAGAAGCGGGCCCTGGCCATGGTCGCCGGGCGGATCTTCACGATCGAAGCGGGGCACTTGACCGCCACCGACCTGCGCGATGGGCGGATTCTTTACTCGGCCGCGGCGCCCGTCGAGTTTCACGAGGAGTCGTGCCTGCACTGCGACCACGAAGTGGCGGCGGTTCATGACCCGAAGGGTAAAGTGCTCTGTGTCTTCGATGCCCGGACCGGCGAACTGCTCTGGCGCGGGCCACCGGACGTGACGTCTCCCGTGCTCCTCGACGGTGGTCGGGTTTACGTCTGCGTCGGCCCGCCTGTGGCAGTCGAGCCGGCGCCGCCGGCTCGACTGCTGGCCATGGACGCCCGCACCGGCCATGTCATCTGGAGCAAGTCGGCGGGGGATTTCGGGGACGAGAACGGAAAGATGTCGCTGGCGGCGGCTTCGTCCGGGCGGGTTTTGGCGACGGTTCCTCCGGGAGTCACGGCCGCCATCGACGGGGCGACCGGCGACCTGCTTCACAGGTTCAACGGTGTGGCCACGCACATCCTGGCCGACCGGGTCCTGATCCCCGAAAAGGTGGACCGGGGTCCGGCCGCCGTCTTCTACGACACCGCGACGGGCAAGCGAATCGAGTCGGGCGAAGTGCCGCATCCGTACACGTCACTGGGCATTTACGCCTGCGCCAGCGGCGCCTATACGGAGAAGATGTTCTTCGACCTGGTGGGGACGGCCGGCTTGCCCAAACGCCGCGATCGGACCCTGCCCTTCCCCTACCTGGGCAGCTCGGGCGTGCACGCGACGTGCATCTCCGGCGACATCGTGGCGCATGGCATGATTTATCAGCCGCAGCAAGGCTGCCGCTGCGGGCATTTCCGCGGCAAGCTCCGCGGGCTGTACGCGCTGGCGCCGGTGGACGTGCCGCCGCCCCCGAAGGCGTTTGAAGAGCCCGGCGAACTCGAGCAGGGCGAGGCCTTCGGCAAGGTCGACGCCCCGCCGCCGGCCCCATCCGACTGGCCGATTCTCCGGGCGAACCCTTCCCGGTCGTGCGCGACATCGGGCCCGGTGGAGCCGCGCGGCATCCTCTGGCGAAAGCCTCTGGCCGTGCGGCCGGATGCGTGGATCGTTCGCAGCAGTTGGCGAGCCCAGCACAACCACAACCAGATCATCAGCGCCCCTGTCGTGGCGAACGGCAAGGTGTTCTGCAGCCTCATCGACGAACACCAGGTCGTCGCGGTCGACGAGCAGAGTGGCGAGGTCGTCTGGCGGTACACGGCGGCGGCCCGTATCGACTCGCCGCCCACGATCCACCGGGGGCTGTGCCTGTTCGGGTCGCGGGATGGATGGGTGTATTGCCTTCGGGCGGCCGATGGCCGGCTGGCGTGGCGGCGTCCCATTTCCCCGTCGCCAGAACGGATCCTGGTCTATGGGCAGCTCGAGTCGCGATGGCCGGTCATCGGCACCATCCTCGTCGACGGCGACCGCGGCTATGCCACCGCCGGGCACGATGCCGGCATGAACATCATGGTGTGGGAGTTCGAGCCGGCCACGGGCCAGACGCTCTCCTACCGGCCGACGCGGCAGGCCTATCCGAACGACATGCTGGTCAGGGGCGACGACGGCATCTACCTCAACCGCGCCGCCGTGGCCGCTGAAACCCCGACCGCCCGTCCGGCCGGATGGAAGGCGGCGCTGGCGGCCTCCCAGCCGCCGACCTCGACGCACTTGATCGCCCTCGACACGCCCATCATCAGCTCGGCCAGCACGCTTTCGCTCGGGCCGCGCGGCGGCCTGTATCTGCAGCAGCTCGTCGCCACCCGCTGGACGTGGGATGCCACGCGGATGATCGGGTTCACGGCCGAAGGCTACAAGAAGGAGAAGGATGGCCGGCAGATCCGCCCTGGCTTCAGCCCGACCACCGTCGCCAAGGACGCCGTCTTCTGCCTCGATCCCGCCAAGCTCGACGGCGCGGCCAACGAAGCGCTGCGCTGGCAGACTCCCGCCGAAGATGTGTGGGCGATGGCGCTGGCAGGTCCTCACGTCATTCTTGCCGGGCCGCGTGTCGAGCGTCCCAAGCCGTCCCGCCGCGCGGCGCAGCCGGCAACGGCCGGCCCGCGGTCCGCGCCGGGCGATTCATCCGCCCGCCAGTCACAAACCGGCCCCCTGGCCCCTGGGCAGTCCGCCGACCAGGCGTGGGATGATGCCGTGCTCTCGAACATGATCGGCGCGTGGAGGGTGCGCCAGCAAGACCCGCTGAAGTCCCCGGGATTCTTGCATGTGCTGGACGCCGCCGACGGCCAGCGGCTCGCGTCCATCGACCTGCCCTCGGCCGTGGTTCAGGACGGCATCGCGGTCAGCGGTCAGCGGGTGTATGTCACCACCGCGGATGGGTCGGTGTGCTGCCTGGAAGAGTCCGCGCGCTGAGAACGCCGCGCGGGGCGATTGCAGGGCCGGCGTGGACCGGGCTATCCTGACCCGATGCAGATCTTCGTCACGTTCACCGGACCGCTGCGGCACGCCGGACCAGCGGCGCTCGACGTGCCGGAGGGAACCACGCTCGCGGACGCCTGCCGCCACGTCGCCGGCGGCGCCGCCGGCGACGTGCGGCGGCAGCTGCTCACGGTCGACGGGGCGGTCGAGCCGTCGCTGCTCGTGGCGGTCAACGGCGTCGGCGTTCCGCCCGAGGACCGCCCGGGCCGCGTGCTCGTCGACGGTGACGAACTGCTGCTCATGCCGCCGATCGCCGGAGGCTAGCGGCGATGAACGGCGACGAGCGGAGCGACGGACTCACTCCCGACGAGCTCGACCGCTACTCCTGGCAGCGGTCCGTGGCCGGCTTGGGTGGCGCCGGGCAGCGCCGTCTCAAGGCCGCTGCCGTGCTCGTGTCGCGGGTGGGCGGGGTCGGCGGGGCCGCGGCGACCTACCTGGCGGCGGCCGGAGTGGGCCGGCTCGTGCTGGCACATGCGGGAAACCTGCGGCGCAACGATCTCAACCGTCAGACGCTCATGTCGACGCCGGGCATCGGCCGGCCACGGGTGGAGCAGGCGGCGGAGCGGCTGCGGGCCCTGAATCCCCACGTCGTCGTGGAGACGGTGCCGGAGAACGTGACGGCCGACAACGCGGTCCGACTGGTGGCCCGCTGCGACCTCGTCGTCAGTGCGGCGCCGTTGTTCGCGGAGCGGCTGCTCCTCAATGCCGCGGCGGTGCCGCAGGGCAGGCCGCTGGTCGACGCCGCGATGTACGACGCCGAGGCCAGGCTGTTGAGCGTCCTTCCGGAGGGGCCGTGCCTGGCATGCCTCTACCCCGTTCCGCCTCCCCACTGGCGCCGCGAGTTTCCCGTGCTCGGTGCCGTGGCTGGCACCGTGGGGGCGCTGGCGGCCCTCGAGGCGATCAAGATCCTGGCCGGCTACGGCACGCCGCTCGCCGGCCGGCTGTGGACATTCGACACGGCCGCCATGACCTGCCGCACGCTCACGATCCCCGCGCGGCGGGAATGCCTGGTCTGCGGGCCGCGGGCCCCGGCGTAGCAGGGTTTCGCGAATCGTCAGCGGCCCGCCCGCGCGAGCCACGCCCGGCACGCGAGCGGCCCGGCGGCTGGCCGACGAGCGGACCGACGACGTGAGCGGAGGCACGTGGATGTGATCCACATGCGAAAGCGTGCCCGATCGGTCGGCGGCTCAGGCGACCTCGAACACCGCCTCGATCTCGACCGGCACGCCCAGCGGCAGCGAGCTTGCTCCGAAGGCGCTCCGCACACCGACGCCGAGGTCGGGTCCCCAGACGCTGGCGAACAGTTCGCTGCAGCCGTTGATCACGTGCGGATGCTTGTCGAAGCCGGCCGGGCAGTTGACCAGCCCCATCAGCTTCACGACCCGTTTGATCCTGTCGAGCGAGCCGAAATGGCCGACGAGCGTGGCCAGGATCGTGAGGCCCACCTGCCGGGCGGCCTCCTTGCCAGCGTCCGGATCCATGTCGATCCCCACGCAGCCCTTGATGAGCGTGCCATCCGCCTGGAACGGCAGGTGACCCGACACATAGGCGAGGTTGCCGATCACCAGACACGGCTTGTAGAGGCCGGCGGCCTTGGGGAGCGGGGGCAGGGTGAGGCCGAGGGCCGCGAATGACTGCTGCGGTGAAGTGGTGTGGCTCATGGAATCTAAGGATACCGCACCATAACGGTGTTCGACTACGCATTCACAGTCGATGCACCGCGCGGATTGCCCACCCACCATCACCCTGACCTCTCCCAGAGGGCGAGGGTGGAGGAGCAACCACCGGCTCCACAGGAGTTGGCGGCAGACCTCACCGCCCGCCGGGAAACGTCAGCGGCGGCGGGGCAGGGGGCTGCGGCGCCGGCGCAGCGGGCGGGTTGCCGAACAGGGTCTCGAGCGATTCGAGGCCGCGGACCACGCCGTCCTGGATCACAGCCTGCGCCGTGTTCTCCACGATCCGGCCGAGGAGCACGTCGATCGCCCGGGCGTCGAACTGCGGTTTGTGCACGGTGCCCTTGAGCGGGATCGCCAGCGGCGTCCGCAGGAGCTGGGCGATGACCGGCGTCTGGCCGGCGATGTCGCCGCGGAGCGCGACCTCCACCACCATCGCCAGCGCCCCGTCTTCCGCCACGCTGCCCCGCGAACGGACGACCACCTGGCCGGCGTCCATCACCAGTCCCTCGTGCCACAGCCGCCGCTCGGCGACGCGGACGGTGACCGGATCGGGCCGCACCCGCAGGAGCACCACCTTGTCGCCGATCGCGAACCGCGGATCGACGGCCGCCTGCAGCTTCGCCACGAGGCTCACCAGCGGCTGCACGGTCGCCGCCGGCGTGACCTCCAGATCCTCGAAGACGACCCGCGCGGCCACTTCGCCGGCGAACGGATCGGCGAGCGGCAGACGGGCACCCGTCGTATCGACGCTCACCACGCCCCGCGTGTGCGTCGCGTGGCCGAGCAGCGGCGACAGCCATCCGGCCCACCGGTCGCACAGCGGCCCGGAGAGCGTCACCCGCTCGACGATCCGGCCCTGCGGCACGATCAGCTCGGCCGGCGGCGCCAGCCGGATCCACGGTGCCCCGCGGAGGCGGCCGCCTGCGGCCGGAATGTCGAACGGTCCGCAGGCGAGCTGGCCCTCGAAGAGCCGCACCGGCATCTCGCCGGCGCCGAGCACGAAGCCTTCGCACTCGGCCGCCGCCCAGGCCGCGGTCGTGTCGATGGCGAGGCCTCGCGCGAGCGTCGTCAGCGCCGGCTCCGTCGGGGGCACCGCCTTCACCGGTCGGGCCACGCGGGCCGTGCGGTCGCCGGCATCGGCCCGCGCGGCGGAGAGCCACTGCTCCGGCAACGGCACGGTGCCGACCTCGGTCGCAGGGGCGACGGCCGGCGCGATCGCCGCCGGCCGGGCCAAGGGACCGCGGAACGCGAAGGGCCGTGAGCCCGCGCCGCTGACCCGCAATCGGCCTCCGGTCCACGGCGTGATCAGCCGCGACACCTGCGACCAGTCGTAGGCGGCGGTGCCGTCGAGTTCGAGCAGCCGTCGGCCCGACCAATCCTGCACGCCGCCGCGGGCCGAGATGGCGACGGTGGACGACTCGAGCCCGAGCCGATCGATCCGCACGACTTCCGTCGCCGCCGGCCGCGTGACCTCGAACACCATCCGCACCTGCGGCTCGCTCCACACCGGCTGCGGCAGCCCCCCCGCGCGGTCGGCGGCATCGGAAGTCCGGCCGATGGAGAGCTGCGTGCCGGTGGCCTCGACCAGCAGGTTCGCGCCGCTGCCGACGTCCGTCACCTCGACGGTGCCCGCCACTTCGCCGACGACCGGCCACCGGTCGGCCGTTTCGTTCGGCACCAGCCAGCGTTCGAGCCGACCAGCGTGCGCCCGCCACTGGGCCTTGCCCCGCACCCGATCGACCAGCGCCAGGAGATCGACCGGGCCGCCGGCCGGAGGCGGCTTCCATGCCAGGCCGCCGGTTCGCACCGAGAGCGTGGTGGTGAGGACTTCACCGGACGACACCTCGATCGCCCCGGTCGCGGGGTGCACGAGGCCCGCCGCGGTCGCCACGACCCGCGGCTCGTCGATGCGGCGATCGGCCATGCGGATCGCGAGCTTTTCGATCTCGACCCCGGCCCGGGTGATCTGCCAGGCCGCGCCCCGCGCGGCGAGTGCCGCCGAGGCCTTCACCGCTCCCGACCATGTGCCGGTGGCGAGCGGCGGCCAGAGCCCGGCCCAGCGCGGCTGCCAGCGACCGAGGTCGCCGGCGAGCGAGCAGTCGGCCGCGATCGCCTCGCCGGCGCCGCCGGCCCGCAGCCATGGGCCGCCGTCGAAACCGAGGATCGCACCGCCGGTGAGCGTCGCCTCCAGTCGGTCGTTCCCCGCCGTGAGTACGGCATGCGCCTGCTCGACGAGCGCGGCACCATCCGCCAGCCGGCCCGCGGCCGAGCCGGCGATCACGATCTCGGCGTCTTTCCAGGCGGGCCGGCCCGGCGCCACAAGCTCGAAATCGGTGACGCTCGCCGACAGCTTCACCGTCGCGGGCCCGGCGGGATCGGCCTGCGCCACCTCGATCCGACCGCGCGACCCGCCGGCCAGCGTCGCGCCGCCGAGGTCGAACACCTCCGCGAGCTCGCCGACGAGTTCGTCGATGTCGAGCGTCCAATGGATGGTGGCCGCCCGAGCGTCGCCCGCCGCGGAGACCTCGACCGCCTGGGACGCGATCCGCGCGTCCTCGATCCGCAGGCTCGCGCCGGGCCCGCGCCGGCCGCGGAGGAACGCCGTGAACGGCTCGTTCCAGCGCAGCAGCCGCTGCCCCGGATCGGCGCCGACGGCAGCCACGCTCTGCACCGCGGCCAGATCCCGCGAGCTCAGCCGCACCTCGAGCACGCGGTCATCGCCGTCGGCATGGGAGGCCGCGGCGAGCTCCAGGCGGCCGTCCGTGACCCGTACATCCGGCCGCACCACCATGCCCCCCGGCATCGCCCGCGCCGCCGCCGCCAGGTCGATGTCGGCCGCGATCGCAAAGTCGTCCTCGACGAGCCGATCGCCCCAGTCCCACGGGCCGCCGGACGGGAGGCGGATCCGGCCGGAGGCCTCGGCCTGAAACAGCGGGCTCTTCATGGCCAGCTTCCGGACCACGAGCCGTCCATCCTCGACCGCGCAGTCGAGCGGCGCCTCCACACGGTCGAGCGCCACCACCTCCTCGAGCGTCGCGGCCCGGCACAGGGCCAGGTCCTGCGCCGCCACCGATCCCGTCAGCCGCGCCTGCGCGGCGTTCCGCGTGGCGTCGAGCCGCACGTCGGCGAGGCCGTCCACGACCCACGCGCCGCCGAACCGGGTGGCCCATACCGCCGACACACCCAGCGGCAGGCGATGCGCGGCCACGGTCATGGTGCGCGTCTCGGGATCGCCGGCCGGAGCCGACAGCGAGAACCCGCCGTCGCGGGCGAGCACCGCGGTGGCCCGCGCCGCGATCGTCGTGCGATCGAGCCGCTCCCCCACGCCGGAAGCGAGCGGGGCCGGCGCCGTCGCGACCGCGCCGGCCGTGGCGGCGCCCGCATGCCGCACGCGACCGGCCACCGTCCAGGATGGTGCCGGCGCGTCTGGCGTCACGGCGCCTGCCGCGCAGAGCTCCGTCAGCCGCCAGGCGGCGCCGTGCACCAGGTCGCGCAGCTCGACCGCCGCATCGACCAGTTCGATCTCGAACGCCGGCGCGGTGGCCGCGTCGGCCGCCGCCAGCCAGGGCGCGAGCACGTCCTCGAGCGAACTGCCGCCGGCGCGGACGTCGATCACGGCCTCGGCGCCGATGATCCGCACCGTGCCGAGGTTGCGGGGATCGAGGGCCAAGGCAGCCAGGCCCCGGTCGATGACCAGCCGCGGCACGGCGACCAGCGCCCGGCCCGCACGATCGCGGAGCAGGATGTCGCGATACTCGATGCCGCCGAGCCAATGCCAGCTGGCCGAACCGCTCGTCACGCTGCCGTCGATGCCCGCCAGCGCCGCCTCCAAGGGCCGATCCCGCAGGCTCGTGAGCACGAGCACGCGCGGCGCGATCCAGGCCGCGCCGGCCATGACCGCGAGAGTCGCCAGCGAGAACACGGCCCACCGGCCGCGCCGGCCCCCGCCCGGGTATCGGGAATGTCTCCGCGCCATAGAAGGCGGAGTATAGGAGTCCCCGCTCACGGGGCAGAAGGCGGGATTCCGCGGCGCAGAAGCCGGGCGAGGTCCGCCGGCGTGTCGACGTCGCGCAGCGAGTCGCCGGTCGGGTCGAGGCGGGCGATGTCCGCCGCGGTCAGCCGCTCGATGCGGTGCGGCGCCTCGGCCTCGAGCGTTGCGAGCAGACCGCGGAGATCGCGGCGGCCGGTGGCGAGATAGGCGGCGAGCCGCGGCGCGAGATTCGGGGCGACCGCCGACAGGAGCACCTGCGGATGGCCGTCGAACTCCGGCACCACCCAGTCGGCGGTCGTGGCCAGGCCCCGGCCGACGAGCAGCCGCACCACGGCGGGAGGCACGAGCGGCGCGTCGCAGCCGCAGACGAAGGCCGTGCGGGCCGCCGGTGTGCGGCGCGACGCCGCGGCCAGCGCGTCGCGAAGCCCGGCGAGCGGGCCGGCGCCCGGCTCGCTGTCGCTCACGATCTCCACCGCGACGGACAGCGGCGGCAGGGGCTGCCCGGGAGCCGCCACGACGATCACGTGGTCCACCTCGGCGGCCACGGTGGCGACGATCCGCTCGAGGAACGTTTGACCGCCGAAATCCAGCGCCGCCTTGCCCCCGGGCGGCACGTCCGCGGCCGCTAGCCGGCTCGACCGGCCACCGGCCAGCACGATGCCGATCGCGCCGCGCGTCCCGCTCACGCCAGGAACCGGGCGATGCGATCGAGACCGGCGGCGAGCTTCTCCTCCGCCGCGGCGAACGACATCCGCACGTGCCCCTCGGCACCGAACGCGCTGCCGGCGACGAGCGCCACGTGCTCCTGCTCGAGGAGCGCCTCGCACCACTGCAGGCTCGTGGCGATGCCCCGGCTCCGCGACCGCTCGAGCGCCGGACCGATGTCGAAGAAGGCGTAGAAGGCGCCGCCGATGTCGGGCAGCCGCACGCCCGGCATGGCCGCCAGACGGCCGGCCACCAGGTCGCGCCGCTTCTGGAAGGCCGCCCGCATCTCGGTCACGCACTCCTGTGGACCGGTCAGCGCGGCAATCGCGGCGTGCTGGCTGACGCTGCAGGGGTTGCTCGTCTCCTGGCTCTGGAGGTTGCCGATCGCCTTGGCCAGCGGCTCCGGGCAGATCGTCCAGCCGATCCGCCAGCCGGTCATGGAATAGGTCTTGCTCACCCCGGCCACGACGACGGTCCGCTCGGCGAGTCCGGGCCGCAGCGTGGGGAACGACGGGCTGCGGCGGCCGTCGAACACCAGCTGGTCGTAGATCTCGTCCGACACCACGGCCAGGTCCGACTCGATGGCGATGTCGGCGAGGGCCGCGAGCTCGGCCTCGGAGTAGACGACGCCGGTCGGGTTGCTCGGCGAGCAGAGCAGGAGCATCCGCGTCCGCGGCGTGATCGCCTGCCGCAGGGCCTCCGGCCGGAGCTTGAAATCATCCTCGATCCGCGTCTGGACGAGCACCGGCCGCGCGCCGGCGAGCTTGATCAGTTCCGCGTAGCTCACCCAATAAGGAGTGGGCACGATCACCTCGTCCCCCTCGTTCAACACCGCCGTGAAGACGTTGTGCAGCGAGTGCTTGGCGCCGTTGGAGACGACCACCTGCGTCGGCTTGATCGCCAGGCCCGTCCGCCGGCCGTAGTCGTCGGCGACCGCCTGCCGCAGCTGGGGAATGCCGGCGGCGGGCGTGTATTTCGTCTTCCCACCGCGGATCGCGGCCTCCGCGGCCCGGCAGATGTGGTCGGGCGTGGGAAAGTCGGGCTCCCCCACCGACAGGTCGATCACGTCGGTGCCCGCGGCGGTCATGGCCGCGGCCCGGGCAGCCATGGCGAGCGTGGCGGAAGGCTCGAGCGACGCCATCCGCCGCGCTGTCATCAGGCTCTGCGACTTTTCCATCGTCTCCATGATCGCCGGCATGCGCTCCCTGCGGTTCCTTGACGCGTCTCGATCGGGGTTGAATGATACCAGTTCCCCGTCCGCTTCCCATCGCCGCGCCGGCCGTCCCCGGAGATTGCCCATGCCCGAGAGCCGCCCCCGCATCGGACTGTGGCTCGTCGGCGCCAAGGGCGGCGTGGCCACGACGCTGCTGGGGGGCTTGGCGGCGCTGCGGCGGCAGGCCCTCCGGCCGGTCGGCCTGCTCTCGGGACTGGGGCCCTTCCCCCCGCTTGCCCCCCTTCCCCCGCGGGGGCTTGGGCGGGGGGACGAAAGGGGGGGGGGATAGGGGGGGCTGACCGCGCGTGGGGCTGTTTTTTAAACCGCTGATGAACACTCAAGCAGCGCTCATGAGAA
>Ga0082207_1001187_pt1 | contig 12749 bp, 12 predicted proteins | sample LakMenEpi10Aug09_FD_71540 | JGI IMG/M metagenome (GOLD analysis project Ga0082207, IMG submission 71540) | reverse complement strand
TACTAGCCATTTATCTCCTGAATCGACGATCGTTGCCTTGTCTTCCAAATCTTACTTCCCTTCTTTCATCATGGCTCAATTATTTCAGATGAGATGTCAGAAAAGAAGAGTCGCCCTATAAGCCGGATGTGCGATGCTTTTGTTCTATAGCTTGCCCCACGTACGTTGAACCAACAATAAGCACTGCCCCAATTGCTCCCAAGGCAAGTAGTTTTTCCCCACCAAGCGCTACACCAACCAAGACAGCCCACACAGGTTCTGTTCCCAATAACAGGCTCGCTCGTGATGAGGATGTGCGCCTAATCCCCCAGAGAGTCAAGATGAATGAGAGTGCTCCTGCAATAAGACTCAAATAAAGCATTCCTGCCCATTGTGCTGACTCAAAAGTTTTAATCGCATCAATTGTTTGATTCCCAGAGAAAATCAGGAAGATAAAAGCACAAGCCAAGCTTTGAAGAAGAGTAATTGAAACCGAGCTATAGCTTTTACCCTTCGTTAAATGACCCATTGATGTAACGTGGATGGCCCTAACGACTGCTGCGGCCAACATTAGCCAATCGCCAAAACTTGGGGCGGCAAACCCTTTATCTGAAACAAGCAGTGCTACTCCAACTACCGCCGTTACCGCTGTAATGAAGAAGGATCGAGGTAACCAATTCTTTGCGGCAATAGATTCCAAAATAGGTGTGAGAACAATGCATAAGCTAATGATTAGTCCAGCATTTGTAGCGGAAGTACGAGCCACTCCTGACGTTTCAAAAAAGAGAATAAGGGCTTGAACTGAACCTAGGCCAAGGCCAAGTAAAGTTTCAGAGCGAGTGATTGAGGTTCGCTTTATTGTCCAAATGGCAAACATTGCTATGGAAGTAATTGAAAATCGAATTGCTAGAAGAGCAAATACCGATGTGTGTTGAGTCAGTTCTTTAGCTGCAAGGTAACTACCACCCCAAAAAGCCGCCACAAGTAATAGGGCGAGGTCCACTTCTCTCTTCTTGAGGATTTGCATGAGAGGCATTATCGAATCCTAACCACTGCCACTCATTCCCTGGCGAGGAATATAAAAGAAGAGTCGCCCTATAAGCCGGAGAGGATCTACGTAGGAATTTCTACCCGACTTTCATGCCCGATTGCCCGATTTTTCTGCCCGTAAAATTTGGAAAACTTGCGATAGGTAATGTCACAAATTGTTTCAAATAAATCAGGAAGGTAAGCGGAGATTTTGCCTCCGCCCACCTAATTTAAAGAAGAGTCGCCCTATAAGCCGGATCCTGTAGTTCTTTCGAACTGATCATCATCCATCTAGATCTGTAATTGCTTACAGATTCAAGCAACCTACCCGTTGGCTCGAGCGAGTAGCTCTCAAATGCCAACAATCTGGTCTTGCTCCAGGTGGGGTTTACCTAGCCATATACGTTGCCGTAAATGCTGGTGGTCTCTTACACCACCGTTTCATCCTTACCATTATTGCTAATGGCGGTTTATTTTCTGTGGCACTAATCCCGCAGGTTTCCCTGGATGGCCGTTAGCCATCACCTTACTCTTTGGAGTCCGGACTTTCCTCGGTATTTTCATAACGCGATGATCCAGACGACTCTTCACTGCTAATGATAGCCGAAGATATTTTTAGATAGAAATGAGTTAAATTTGTGAATCTAAAACATCATTAAGAATGGAATCAGCATGCGAGTTCTCCTCCCGCGGGATCCATTGGTAGGAGACAAGTTTTGGATCATGGGTGGCAAAGGCTTTTTTAACTAAGCTCTTCATATCTGGATGCTTAACCTTCCACCGCCCACTCATCTGTTCAACTACTAATTTAGAATCCATCTTTACCAAGATCGTGGCAGCTGCATCTATCTCATTTACCGCCTTTAACCCTGCGATTAATCCTTCATACTCAGCTACATTATTTGATGCAATACCAATAAAGGCACCTACCTCTTTTACCATCTTGTCATTTTCATAAACCACTGCGCCATAAGCAGCTTTTCCTGGATTTCCCCTAGAGCCACCATCTGCGGTGATAACAAAGTGTCTAGCCATTAGATTCTTACCAAAATCCTGCGACACTCTTCACAGCGAAGTAGTTCATCTTTTGCTAACGCTTTTATTCGATTCATCTCAACTGCGTTAATAGTTAGATTACAACCGCCACACTTATCCCCTATTAAGGTGGCAGCGCCAACGCCGCCGGTAGATGTGCGCACCTTTTCATAAATATCTAGTAATGGCTTTTCTATTCTGGTAGAAACCTCATTACGGGCGGTAGTTTTACTTAAGATAAGTAGATTAATCTCAGTACTTGCCGTAGTTAATCGCTGATTAATCTCAGTTTTTAAAGTTTCAAGTGAGGCAAGATCTGTAGTTAAGGTATTTAACCTAGACTGGATCGCCTCATTTTTAACCATGATCTCAAGTTCAATCTCCTCTAAATCAGCTTGCCGCTTCTTTAAACTTTCCACCTCATGTTGGAGCTGCTCCAACTCCTTTGGGGTGGCATTACCGGAGGATAATCTGGTCTCATCTTTTTTAATTCGATCAGTAACTGTTTCAACATCTACCTCACCTCGGCGCAGCTCTAAAGCGATTTGATCAGCCTCAGCTTTTACTTGGGCTAGCTCCTCATTAGCTGAGGTAATTCGTTTATCAATATGGAGTAATTGCTCAATTTCAGGCAGTGATTTTAATTTGGTATTTGCCTGCATTACTTCAGAATCTAATAATTGTAATTCTAGGATATGTGATTGTTGCGCGGATGAGGCCTGCATAGAGTGCATCCTCCAACCTGTTTGTTGTTTACTAGCTTTTTAGTTGTTTTACCCTTGGCTACATTGCAATCTTAACTAATTGTAATTGAAATAGATACTTAAGGCTAAGTTAAATACTTACTTTCTGGTGGTTAAACAGTTTGTTTCTTAGTCTCATCTCGGTGCTTGCGCAGGTAGATCATAAATGGTGTGCCGCCGGTACCAACTGCTGACGGATTTCCTGGGGTGGCTTGGGCTTGAGCGTGGATATAGGTTCCGGCATACTCTAAATGCATCGCTCTAAAGTTTGCGACCAACTCAATACAATCATTAAACACTTGGGTTAATGAGCTCTTCTTAACTGTAGTTACAAAGTTACGCACCGATGGACCAGCCTCTACTGCTTGAATAAATGCCACATGCTTTGGTGGCATATATGTGCGCATCTCCATTAAATACTCGCGCAATTCATCTTTTTCATGCTCTATTCCTAGAACACCATCCATTGCCGGAATGATCGCACTCTGCGCTCCTGTCTCACCCCGAAACTTTTGTCCCACACCTTTGTACTCATCTACGCCCTCATAGACCACACCATCAGGTAGTGATGGATTATTTCGCCAGCCAAATATGTAAGGCCTGACCCTATGGAAGTAAATATATGGATCACATCTTTCTGGCATCCGGCCTAATACTTCATACATGGCAGAAAGTGCTGCTCTCATTTTAATTAATGCTGCCTCAACCTTTTCCGTATCCTGGGCCACAACTGCTGCTTGTGCTTCTTCAATTGCTTTCAAAGCTTTACCAGCTTTTTTCTCAATATCGATATGAATTAAAATAAACCACTCTTCATCTTGTCCACCTAAGAAACATTGCAGCAATCCAATATTTCCACACTCAATCGGACCTGCTTTATCAAATCTTCGCCAATTATCTGAGGCATAGCTTTGGTAGGAAAGAATTGGTGGCCGGCCGACTAACTTTCCAACCTCATACCAAGGTTTAGCCAACACCTGCGGCATAACTGTGGCAGCCTCATTATCACTCCATTGATATGCCTGACCGATATAACTTAAAACTAACATTGCTCGCTGAATTTCAGCTTCACCATTTAATTTATTAATGTTAAATTTAGGTAGTGCTTGCACTCGCTTGCGAAAATTAGTGCCCATTAATAACTTAGGTAGATCCTTACCAAATTGATCCCACTCTTCATTACCGGCAGAGAGTGATTGCGCTGGATCATATGATGGCAAATAGCCAAACTCTTCAGTTATTCCATAATCTGCGATCTTGGCTGAATTACTCATTCTGCTAACTCTAGGCTAATTAGAATATTTCGTCTATCTATTCTTGACCTTACTTATTAATAAACCTAACCTTAGTCTTATGCGAGTAAGGCCAATCTTGATAATATTTTTATCTGTATTTTTAATGGTCTCTGGCTTAATGAATGTTCAGGCGGCAGCTAAGGCTGGATCTAAGTGCCAAAAATCTGGAGTTAAAGCTAAGGTTGGTGGAAATAATTTTATTTGTGCCAAATCAGGAAAAAAATTACTTTGGAAGCCAGTAAATGCTTTACCTGCAAAGGTAGTAATTGATGTCAAAAAAACTTATTCCACAGATGATGGATACTTTGATAAATTCACTCGAGGTGCTTGTGAGATTGACCCCTATGCACCAGCTCAGTGGCTAGCTATGCAGGCTTTCACACTAAGTCTCCAGAATTGCGCCGGGCAGGTGAGATTAGCAAAATACAACTTGGGCAGCTCTCGTCCAACTATCAATTATCAAAAGGCTTCAGATTTTAATGCTGTTCAACCTTGCAAAATCAGTGGAGCTAATCATTATTCGTTAATGCACAGAACTGATAGTTGGGCCATGTCACGTAAGCACCCTGGGCCAAATACCATAATTCAATTAATTCCAATTTTTGCAGAGGATACTGCGCAGCCTAAGAATACTCCGGCTAAGGATTATGAAAAGTTCTTAGAATATATAAAGGAATGGGCAGATTACTCAGCAGATTTTGGTTCAAATGTTCAATATCGAATTCCTGATGAATATATAAAACTTTCCGGCAAGGTATCTGAATACAAACTTTATCACCCAGTGAATTGGGATACTCCGGGCCATGTTCGCTTTAATAAAGATGTGATTGCAACTGTTGATTCTAAGATTGACTTTACTGGCGCACAAATGGCAATTGTGGTTGCACCTGCCGGAACTGATGCTTCGATAATGCAACAAGCAGCTCTTGGGAGTTTTCAAACTTCTGAAGGAGTTGTTCCAGTTGGTCTTAGTCAATTTGGTGATGTTCCAAATAATCCACGGGGTTCTGAGTATTCGGGTTTAACTCATCCATTTTGGTGGATTCACGAGGCTTATCACGCCGGATATGGATTTGATGATCACTACGGTGATGCTCGTTGGAGTATAAATTCTGAGTTTGGCATGGGTTGGTGGACCATGATGACACCTTGGGGTGGAGATTTATCAATTTGGGAAAAATGGTTATTAGGTTTTGTCCAAGATTCACAGATTCAGTGCACATCTGCTGCACCATCAAGCACGCATTGGATTGCACCCTCATCAGTTAGAACGCAAGAGAGTAAGGCTGTAGTGATACCAATATCATCTACAAAGGTTATTGTTGCAGAATCAATCAGAGCCGCTGGATTGCACTATAAAGTTCCCACCCAAAATCAAGGGGTTTTGATCTATGAAATTGACTTAACCAAAAATACACACGGGATGGGGATGAAGCTATCACTTCCAACAAATCGAATAGTTAATTCGAGCTACCCGTTTTTTATGGCTGATGCAGCATTAAGAAAGGGAGACACAACTACTACAAATGGGATTACATTTACCATTATTGAATCAGGAACCTTTGGTGATGTAATTAAGGTATCGAAAGAATAGTTATTATCTGTGGGTAGTGAAGGTTTTATTCCGCTTTTTTCGGGCACTTCCCCGACTTTTAGAGCGTCAGGTCATAATCGATTAAATTACAGCAGATTACTTAAATTGCGCGAGTAGCTTAATAAATATTTCTAGTTTTTGAGAAAGCAACTTTGCCTCATTGACTGCATAAACCTCTAAATCATTCAGATCACTTCTCAGATAGAAATCCTGCGCCGCCATCATGCATCCCATACACATATCAAAAGGCTACTCCTAAAAAGGACAAAACATAAGGGTAAATCAAGTTTTCCAAATCTCTTGACCATCTCTATAGCCCTCTCTACGCTCACCAGCATGAAAGCCCGCGTGATCTGCCTGGCGCTACTTGCGCCAATAATGGCTCTTTCCATTCCTACCCCAGCAACTGCAGCTGCTAAGGCGGGTGCAAAATGCACAAAGGTAGGTGTTACATCAGTTGTTGGCGCAAAAACCTTTACCTGCATAAAGTCTGGCAAGAAGTTAGTTTGGAATAAGGGGGTTGTGGCAAAAAAAGCAACACCAAATCAAATTCCAAAGGGAGTTACCGCAGTACTTCAGAGTATTGGTCAATTCCCAAAAAGCAAAGATGCATCTCAAAAGGTTAGTTTTAATTTTGGTCCCAATGCGGACAAGGACTTCTCTAATCTAGTTGTTAAAGCTGCAAATGCAACGATGGACTTGTTTGTGGACTTTTATCAAGATCCAAGACCTTTTCCTATTTTTTATGGCGCGCTCTCTGACCTCGACTGGGTAGTTCAAGAGTGGACTAAGAATGGTCTGCACGAGCCTTACCGAGAAGATGATGTTAGAAAACGATCACCGAATGGAGTTATCGTCAACTACTGGGGATCCCCTCAAGGTCACTTAACAATAATTTCACCGACTGAAAGACTTGCGGGAATTAGATCTCCCAGTGGTGATCTTTCATGGCAGAAGGTCTACGTAACTCATCACGTAGTCCACGGAATTCAATCGCGCATAACGGGCGCTAAGTTTGAGCAACTTGGCTGCTGGGGAACCGAAGGTGGTGCGGAGTTTTACGGAGCGCTTGTCGCTTCAAGAGCGCTAGATATCAACTATTTTGAGTATCGAAATTCAGTACTTGGAAAATGGATTGACTCCAAACCAAAAGTAGATTTGCGAAAGTTCAACGAGTCTCAATGGTTTGAAACGCTGAAATCTTTAGCTCCTGCTCCATGTAATGACTCACTAGATCCAGGTAATCTTCATTACAACACCGGAATACTCTTATATGAACGCCTCATGGGAGAGTTTGGACATCAAAAAATTATGGAGTGGTGGTATGGAATACGCAATACCTCCGACTGGAAGGTGTCCTTCCAACAAACATTTGGAGTTGATGTCGATTCTTGGTACCGAAATAGCGCTATCCCTTACTTGATTGGTGAATATCAATCTTGGATACCACCAAGTTGGTGGCGCGGAGTTGGCTAGAAATACATTGAGAATGCGCCTAATTGCTCTATTAGTGATCACACCTCTTCTATTTTCATCTCAGCTTTCCACCTCTCATGCCGCAGCTAAGGCGGGTGCAAAATGCCAAAAGGTAGGTATTAAATCAGTCGTTGGCGCAAAAACCTTTACCTGTATTAAGTCTGGTAAGAAGTTGGTTTGGAATAAGGGGGTAAGAGTTCTTGCTGTAATACCAAAGACTCCAACCTCTTTTGATGACTTAGTTCAAAATTATGAGGGTATTGCTTATGCGGCATGGAGTAAGTCCAACGCTGCGATAACAGCAGCTACTGATGTCGCTCCAATATTTAAAGCATTGACAGGCCCAAACACAACACTTGCATTCAAGAACCCAGCCTCAGCTTATGATCTTGTTGCTCGTTTATATTCAGGTTATAAGAGCACCAGCGCCATGACTGTTTTGAGCTTTAGTTATGATGACCGCGAGTGGGCTCAAGAGCAGATGAAACAGCTACAACCGAAGTCAACGTGGCAGTGGATTACAGAAACAGCTTGCGCTACTCGCGCAAAGTGTTGGGGCGGCGGTATGTTCAGTGACGAGAAAGCTAATGGACTCTTAGTTATAACCACTGAAGTCTTAGATGACAACCACTTATCTGGAACTTTAGATGCCCACGAGTACTTACACGCTATTCAGCAAAACCAAATGGGACGTCCTACTGTCTGGCCAGAACCAAGTGATTGGCCACCTGCTTGGTATCGCGAGGGGCAAGCTACCTTTGCACAAAATGCCTCTATTTATTATCAATCATTTGATCTCTATCTAAAAAACCGAAAATCTATATCCACCGAACTTTATAGAGATTCGACAATTACTTCTGAATGGATTCAGGAATTCTTCGTCACTAATCAACCATCATCATGGTTTAACTATGATTTAGGAGCTATGTTGGTAGAGGGCCTAACCGCACTGAAAGGCCCTGGATCAACTATGGAGATCTGGAAGTTGATGGGAACAGGTTCAAGTTTTGAATCGGCATTCGAAAAAGTGTACGGAATTTCATTTACTAAGGCGCTTCCAATTATGTCTAAAGCAATTGCCCTTGAGTTGGGTAGAAGTTAAGGCTTAGAAAAATTAGTAGGAACAAACAAGATTGTGGGCGGTGAGGGTTTCGAACCCCCGACATCCTCGGTGTAAACGAGGCGCTCTACCACTGAGCTAACCACCCTGCTGTGCATGAGAATATTACTAGGTCTTTACTATTACTCCCAATTTAGGTTTAGTTAAAGGGCTGCTAGCGCGCTCTTATACTCAACTAAATTACGCGCATCTGCCAGGCCATTTACAACTTGCCACTTAATTTTTCCATCTTTGCCAATAATAAATGTGCCACGTTTGGCACATCCTCTACTCTCTTCAAAGGTGCCATAATCTTTTGCAACCTGACCATGTGGCCAAAAATCAGATAAAACTTGGAATTTATACCCCTCTTTTTCAGCAAAAACCTTATTGGCATACATTGGATCACAAGAGATAGCAATTAACTCCACATTATCATTTACAAAAGCAGATAGATCATCTCTTAAGGCGCATAACTCACCGGTGCAGATACCAGAGAAGGCAAAGGGATAGAAAATTACGACTACATTTTTCTTATCTTTATATGAAGCAAGTGAGATCTTTTCACCATGCTGATTAACTAATTCAAAATTTGGTGCAGTATCTCCGATTGCGAGCGTCATTTTCTTTTTCTCCCCTTTGTTTTGGATTTAAGTTAGAGCTAAAAAAAATTACTTTGGTTTTTTCTTATTACTGCCAGCATGGCGGGCAACAAATCTAGTTGCACTCCAATCTGCCCCGACTGAAAATGAAGTGGTCACTGACATACCAGCGGTTGGGGCCGCATCCTGAATATCACTAGCCTCAACATAACCAGATCGACCCATTTTGGGAGTGAATAACCAGATTGGTCCATCCTCAGTTAAATAGGTAAGAGCATCCACTAATTCATCTACTAAATCACCATCATCTTCGCGCCACCACAAAATAACTACATCCACCACCTCTTGCGCAGTTGCATCTAAAAATGGTGCGCCAGATTTACTGGTAATAGCATCGCGTAATGCTTGATCACAATCTGTAGTATCAAAGCCAACCTCAAGAATTAATTGGTCTTTGTTAATGCCAAGCCGTTCAACGGTGGCAGCTGGAGAATGGGCTGAGTTCATTAGGAGTAGTCCACCCAACTTTGGCTAATGGTGCAACTCCTAATTAACCATTTTTGCCAATTTGAGCCACTAATCCAGCGCCTGCGGTGGGCAAATATGACCAAACCCCCCTTTTAGATAGAGAATAAGCCAGTGAGTGAAAACTTTAAGGCCCCAGACCACCTAGTGGACCAATTAGTTGATACCGATCCTAATGAGAGCGCTGAGTGGCAACAATCCTTTGATGCAGTTTTAAAAAATGCTGGTCCAGTAAGAGCTAGGTATTTAATGCTCTCGCTGTTGCAAAGAGCTAATGAAAAAAATATTGGTGTTTCAGGTCTGCGCACTACCGATTACATAAACACAATTCCACCGGCATTAGAGCCAAGTTTTCCAGGAGATGAGTATTTAGAGCGCAGAATTCGTGCCTACATCAGATGGAATGCCGCCGTTATGGTGCATAGGGCGCAACGACCTGGTGTTGGTGTGGGCGGACATATTTCAACCTATGCATCTAGTGCATCTTTATATGAGGTTGGTTTTAACCACTTCTTCCGTGGTAAAGAGCATGCCGGAGGTGGGGATCAAATATTTTTCCAAGGACATGCCTCCCCTGGCATGTATGCCAGAGCATTTATGGAAGGGCGCTTAACCCAAAAACAATTAGATGGATTTAGGCAAGAGCTTTCCCATGAAGGTGGTGGCTTATCTTCCTATCCGCACCCACGACTTATGCCAAACTTTTGGGAGTTTCCAACTGTTTCTATGGGTATTGGTCCAATTAATGCAATTTATCAAGCAAGATTTAATCGCTATCTAAATGCTCGTGGTTTTAAAGATACTAGTGATCAAAATGTTTGGGCATTTTTAGGAGATGGTGAGATTGATGAGCCTGAGACGCTAAGTGCAATCTCATTAGCAGCTAGAGAGGGCTTAGATAATTTAACCTTTGTGGTTAATTGCAATCTACAAAGATTAGATGGACCAGTACGCGGTAATGGCAAGATTATTCAAGAGTTAGAGTCAGTATTTGGTGGGGCTGGCTGGAATGTAATTAAGGTGGTTTGGGGCAGGGAGTGGGATCCACTGCTTGCTGCCGATCGTGAGGGTGCCCTGGTTGATTTAATGAATAAGACTCCAGATGGAGATTTCCAAACCTTTAAATCTGAAAATGGCGCATTTGTTAGAGAGAACTTCTTTGGCAAAGATCCAAGAACAGCGGACATGGTTTCATCCTGGAGTGATGATGATATTTGGAATCTAAAACGTGGTGGGCATGATTATCAAAAACTATACGCCGCCTATAAAGCAGCTAGTGAACATAATGGCCGCCCCACCGTAATTTTGGCAAAAACTATTAAGGGTTGGACCTTGGGCTCACACTTTGAGGCTAGAAACTCAACTCACCAAATGAAGAAGATGACGTTAGATGATTTGAAGAACTTTAGAGATCGTCTATTTATTCCAATTAAAGATGAAGAGTTAGATGCCAAATTGCCACCATACTGCCATCCAGGCATTGATTCACCTGAGTATCAATACATGATGGCTCGGCGCAAAGAGTTAGGTGGCTTCTTACCATCTAGAAGAGCAGTTTCTAAAGCTTTGCCACAACCAAAGGATGAAAGCTATGAGTCGGTTAAACGTGGCTCTGGTGCACAAGAGATTGCTACCACAATGGCATTTGTTAGATTATTAAAAGATTTAATTAAAGATCCAGGTATGGGTAAGAGATTTGTGCCAATTATTCCCGATGAGGCTAGAACATTTGGTATGGATTCACTATTTCCTACGTTAAAAATTTACTCACCACACGGTCAGTCCTACACCTCAGTTGACCGAGAGCTAATGCTTTCCTATAAGGAATCTAAAGAGGGTGTAATTTTGCATGAGGGTATTAATGAGGCTGGATCTGTGGCTTCATTTACCGCAGTTGGCTCCTCCTATGCCACCCATGATGTACCAATGATTCCAATTTATATCTTCTACTCCATGTTTGGTTTCCAACGAACTGGTGATTCATTTTGGGCAGCAAGTGATCAATTAGTTAGAGGATTTGTATTAGGGGCAACCGCTGGTCGCACCACATTAAATGGTGAAGGTCTGCAACATGAGGATGGCCATTCACTACTACTTGCCTCTACAAATCCGGCGGTAGTCTCCTATGATCCAGCCTTTGGTTACGAGTTAGGCCATATTGTTAAAGATGGTTTGCGAAGAATGTATGGTGAAAATAGTGAGAATGTTTACTACTACCTAACGGTTTATAACGAGCCATATCAACAACCAGCTGAGCCAGATAATTTAGATGTAGATGGGGTATTAAAGGGTATTTACCTACTTAAAAAACCAATTAGAAGAAGGCGCCGGAAGGTTGCCATCCTAGCTAGCGGTGTCTCAGTTAATTGGGCGCTAAAGGCTCAAAAATTATTAAATGATGATTTTAGAGTTGCTGCCACCATCTACTCAGTTACTTCATGGAATGAGTTGCGCCGAGATGGACTTGAGGTTGATCGCCATAATTTGTTAAATCCAGGTAAGAAGTTGACTGCTTATATAAGTAAGAAGTTAAAGAAGGAAAAGGGGCCAGTAATTGCAGTAAGTGATTTTATGAGATCAGTTCAAGATCAAATCTCACCTTGGGTATCTCAACCCTTTTACTCACTCGGCACCGATGGCTTTGGCTTATCAGATACTAGAGGAGCTCTTCGTCGCCACTTTAAGGTAGATGCTGAATCAATTGCAGTAGCGGCATTATCTCAACTTGCTCAAGCTGAGATGATTAGTAAGCGAGCGGTTAAAAAAGCTATTAAGAAGTACCAAATAAATGACGTTACTGCTGCTGAGGCTGGCAATACTGAAGGTTCTGGCTGAGAAGTTAAATTATGGAGTCGTTGGCGTTTTTTGCAGTCTTTATTATCTCGCTAACTGTGATCGGTGGACCACTAGCGGTTGCACTTACCTACCTACCACCTAGATTACTACCAGCAGCGGTGCTTAAAATCTTTGCCGTATTAATATCGCTGATCGCAATTTTTATTGGTGCCATGTTGATTATTAATGTGGATTCAATTGGGGCAAGAGTTACTGGTCTATTTGGGGCAGGCTGTGGTTTATTTGCAATTTATCGAGTAATTAGAAAGTTTAAGTAAATTAAGTAAAGTGGAGGTGCCGGGAATCGAACCCGGGTCCTCTAGCACTATTTCAAAGTTTCTACGGGCGTAGTGCAATTAGCGCTTTTTTAGTCCAAACTCTCACATGCACAAGTAGTTTGCGGACTTAGTTACAGATTTATGTCCCCATTAACCTCCGTAACACGGTTAGGGGTAAGTCCTCTAGCGACGTTAGATCCGAAGGCGAGAACAAACTTCGGGTAACGGATAACAGAGCTAGCTTAGGCAGCTAGTTGAT
>Ga0082207_1001186_pt1 | contig 12751 bp, 11 predicted proteins | sample LakMenEpi10Aug09_FD_71540 | JGI IMG/M metagenome (GOLD analysis project Ga0082207, IMG submission 71540) | reverse complement strand
CGCTCGCCGGCAAGGGGGCGCACCGGGCTCCCGTGAATGACTCCCTCGCCCGCCGGGACGCCGAATGGATGGAGCCGATCTACAAGGCGCTCGGACTGTCGGTAGGGATCGTCGAGTCGGAGATGGATTTTGACGCTCGGCGCGCAGCCTACGCCTGCGACGTCACCTACGGCACCGCCAAGGAATTCGGCTTCGACTTCCTCAAGGACCGGCTCATGAACCGCGAGATCGCCGAGGGGCGGGCCGATCTCGGGGCGATGCTCACCGGGCGGGCGGCGTCGACCACGTCGCAGCTCCTCCAGCGGCCCTATTGGTTTGCCCTCGTCGACGAGGCCGACAACGTGCTCATCGACGAGGCCCGCACGCCACTGATCATCGCCTCACCGCCCGGTGAGACGCAGGCGGTGCAGGAGGCGATCTTTCGCTTTGCGGCCACGGCTGCAGACTCGCTCGAGCGCGACGAAGACTTCGAGGCCGACGTGCAGAAGCAGACCTGCGAACTCTTGGGACGCGGGCGGAGCCGCGTGCGGGCGCACGAGCGGCCGCCGCTGCTCGACGGCGTGAGCCTGCTCGAACTCTACGACGCCGTCGAGCGGGCCCTCAAGGCGCGGCAGTTTTACATTCGTGACCGACAGTACGTGGTGCGCGACGACAAGATCGTGATCATCGACGAATTCACGGGCCGTTCGGCCGAGGGCCGCACCTGGCGGGACGGCCTCCATCAGGCGGTCGAGGCGAAGGAGGGCATCGAGGTGACGGTGCCCTCGGGACACGCGGCCCGGATCACGATCCAGGATCTCTTCGCCCGCTGGCCGCACCTCGCGGGCATGACGGGCACCATCGCCACGAGCGCCGGCGAAATCAGTCGCACCTACGACGTGGCGGTGGCGACGGTGCCAACCAACCGTCCGGCCGTCCGCAAGCGGCTGCCACCCGTGATCTGCGCCGATCTCACCGACAAGTTTCAGCGGATCGTCACCGAAGTGCAGGAGATGTACGCCCTCGGCCGCCCGGTGCTGATCGGCACGCGATCGATCGACAAGTCGGAGACCCTCTCGCGGATGCTCACGGAGGCAGGGCTGCCCCACACCGTGCTCAACGCGCGGCAGGTCGAGCGTGAGGCCGAGATCGTGTCGCAGGCGGGCCAGCGCGGCCAGATCACCGTGTCGACGAACATGGCCGGCCGCGGCACCGACATCAAACTCGGAGAGGGCGTCTACGACGTCGGCGGGCTACATGTGATCTGCACGGAACTGCACGACTCGGCGCGGATCGACCGGCAGCTGATCGGCCGCTGCGGCCGGCAGGGCGACCCGGGCACGTGGCGGCAGTATGTGTCGCTCGACGACGATATCCTCGTGAGCGGCTTCGGCCCGGCCCGTGCGAAACGGGTCGTGAAGCGGCTCGAATCGTTCGTGGGCACGGCGTCGGAGCGGGCACTGCGGATCTACAAGCAGGCTCAGCAGCGGATCGAGGCGCGACACATCAGGCAGCGGCGGCTCTTGGAATACGTCGAGCGTCAGCGGGCCGAGGCGCATATTCAAATGAGCCAAGATCCGTATCTCGACGCCGCGAGTTAAATTTAGCGCCCGCCGGGCCATCCATGGCCCCGGCGGGCTTCCGCAGTCGGAGGGAAAGCCAAGGTTTCCCTCGCCTGCGACGCACGGCCTCCAGCCGTGCAGTCGATGAAGCCGCCGCAGGCCCGGAGGGATGCGCCGGCGCGGGCTCCCCATTCAGAAAGCCCGAGGCGTGAGCCGAAGGGAATACACGTGGCGTCGTGCGGCCGGGGCATCCTCTCGGCTTACGCCTCGGGCTTCCTGAGTAGAAGGAGGCTCGGGGTTACCCCTACCGTTGAGCCGGCGCCCATCCAACACGTAGCGAACCTCCGGCGACGGGATCCGAGGAGCCCGAGGCCGGATGAGGCAAGATGAGGAATGACAGGCTGAAGCCTGTCCTACGGGCCGCATGGTTGGCGTTGACTGACGTGCCGTCCTGTGTGAGCCTACTGGTAGCCGTGACTCCCCATATGAAGCCTTGCTCGCGTCTCGTCGTGTCCCTCACGATCTGCCTCATGGTGGGCCATGCTCCCGTGCGCGCGGACGATTCCCCTGCCGCCGCCACCGCCCCCCGCGAGATCGCGGCGGATGGCACCGTGTCGGTCGTGGTCGATCCACCGTCCGCGTCGCCCCCTGCCAGCACGAGCACTGCAGCGCCCGCTCCCGAGGCGTCGGAAGCCGCCACGCTCCTCGGGGAGTTGCTCGAGCCGGCAGCTCGCGGCCAAGGCGGCCCCCCGCCAGACCGTCCGCTGCCCCTGCTCGAGGCACTCGAGCGGTCGGGCGATCGCACCCGTCGGCTGTGGATCACGCAGGCCTATTGGAAAGTGGCCGCCGCATGCGCTCGGCTGAAGCAGGCTACGGCGGCCGTCGAACGGCTGGACCTCGTCGCCCCCGGAGCCGCGGGGCACGACCGCGCCGTGCTCGATGCCCTCGCCGCCGAGGCGCGGTCGGAGCGGGCCGAGGCCGAGGCTTCGCTCGTCGCCGCACAACAGGAGCTCGTCGACCTCGTCAGGCTCCCCGTGGGCGAACCTCTTCCCTGGCCGGTCGATCGACCGCTCGTCACGGCCTACCAGACGCACTTCGACACGATCTTCGCCGCCCGGGCGGCCACCGGCCGGGTGCGGGCGATCCACCGCATGCTGCCCTCGCGGCACGAGGCGCTCGAAGCCCGGGCCGCCGCCGTGCGGGCCGCAGCAGAAGCGTTCACGCTCGCCGAGGTCGAGCATGCCAAGGGAAACCTGCCGATCGAGGCGGTCGCGGCGGCCCAGGCACGGCTCGTCGGGCAGGAGCGGGCGTTTATCGACGACGTGCAGATCTACAACAATGAGATCGCCGAATACGTGATGGCCGTCGGGGATTTCTCGGTGCCCGACGACCGCTTCGCGGCGATGCTCATCGGCACCCCGATCCCGTGGCGTCAGCAGCCGGTCGTGGTCGCCGCCGGAGCCACGGCCGAGGTCCAGCCGCCGCTGGCCCCGACGCAGCCCGCGGTCGCGGTGCCGCCGCCCGTGTTCATTCCACCAGCCGGCATTCAGCCGCCGCCGCTCGCGGTGCCGGGTGCGCCCGCGATCGCGCCATGACGGTCTCGACCCCGGCCGCAGCGATGCCGCCCGCCGTGCAGCCGCTCTCGATCGGCCCCGTCGTCGTCGATCCGCCGGTGCTCCAAGCCCCGATGGCCGGCTACACGAACTTCGCCTACCGCCAGGTGGTGCGTGAATTCGGTGGCGCCGGCCTCCTCGCCACCGAAATGATCGCCGCCCGCGGCGCGCTCTGGCTCGAAACGCATCGCGGCGAAAACCCCGACCGCCTGTGGGGCGTGCGAGACGAACCCCGACCGCTCGCCGTGCAGATGTGGGACAACGACCCCGAGAATCTCGCCGCAGTGGGCCGCCGGCTGGCGAAAGACTTTCAGGTGAGCGTGGTCGATCTCAACTTTGGCTGTCCGGTGCGGCAGGTCACGGTGAAGGCCCACAGCGGCTCATGGCTGTTGCGGGATCCGGCCCGCGTGGGCGAGATCGTGCGCCGGGTCGTGGAGGCCTGCGATGGCACGCCCGTGACGGCGAAGATCCGACTGGGCTGTGCCGACACCTGCCGCACGGCCGTCGAAGTCGCGCAGCGCATCGAAGAGGCCGGGGCCTCGTGCCTCACGGTGCATGGTCGCGTAGCCGCGCAGTTTTTCTCGGGTCGGGCCGACTGGGATGCCATCGCCGCGGTGAAGCGGAGTGTGTCGCGGCTGCCGGTCGTGGGCAACGGCGACATCGACTCGGCAGAGACGGCAGTGGCCCGGCTGCGGGATCACGGGCTCGACGGCGTGATGATTGCCCGCGAGTCGCTCGCGAAGCCGTGGATTTTCGCCCAGGTCGCCGCACTCCTCCGCGGCGAGCCCAAGCCGCCCGATCCATCGCCCCGCGAGCAATATGAACTCGTGCTCCACCACTACGACCTCGTGTGCCGCCGCTTCGGACCCGACCGCGGCACGCTCCTGATGAGGAAGTTCGCCTGCTCTTACGCGCAGGGTCTGCCCGGAGCCCGCGAGTTTCGCGGTCAGGTGTCGCGGGTGCTTTCGCAGGGTGAGTTCCTGGACGTCATGCGGACGACGTTTCCAGGAAGTCCGGCCCGGGGGGATTTTTCGCAGCCTGGCTTGTCAAAAATCGGGGGCGCGCTATAACTCATGCATGAGCACCTCGAACCACGATGCGAAGTCCTTCGCACGCAGTTCTGACGCCGCCCTGCTGGACATGCTCCGCGTGGAAGGCGCTTCGGGCATCGGCGACTTGGCCGATGCGCTCGGGGTCACGGCCACGGCCGTGCGGCAGCGGCTCGAGCGGCTCATGAAGGCCGGACTCGTGGAACGGTCGGCGCACGAGCGGGCCACCGGCCGCGGCCGCCCGGCCCACCACTACAGTCTCACCGATAAGGGCCGCCGCAGCGGGGGCGATAATTTTCACGACCTTGCACTCGTGCTCTGGCGCGAGGTGCGGGCCATCCGCGAGCCCGACGTGCGCCGCGGGCTCCTGGCCCGGATTGGTGCCGCCATGGCCGGCCGCTATCGCGACCGGATCACAGGCCCCACCCCCGCGGCTCGCCTGCACGACGTGGCGGGGCTGTTCAGCGAGCGGCGGCTGTCGTGTTCGGTCGATGCCGGCGGTCCCACGGGCGGCTTGCCGGTGCTCACGACGTATGCCTGCCCCTATCCCGATTTGGCCGAGGAAGACCGAGGCATCTGCGCCGCCGAGCGGGTGATGCTCGAGGAACTCGTCGGCGTGCCCGTGAAGCTGTCGGAGTGCCGGCTCGACGGCGGGTCGTGCTGCCGATTCACCGCGGGCGAGCCAGTCCCGGCGGCCGCTTCAGCAGCCCTTGAAAACCCGGGCGTTGCAGCATCGAATGCCGTGCGGTTTCCCTTGCAGACCATCCAGGAGAGTGCTCCATGACGCAGCCCCTTGCCACCCCGAAGCCCTGGATCGAGGGCCGCTTCGAAGAAAACATGGTCCTCACGACCGTCGAGCAGGCGATCAACTGGGCCCGTCAGTCGAGCATCTGGCCGATGACGTTCGGCCTGGCGTGCTGTGCCATCGAGATGATGGCCGCGGGTGCCAGCCGCTACGACATGGACCGCTTCGGCGCCGGTGCCTTCCGAGCCACGCCCCGCCAGGCCGATCTCATGATCGTGGCCGGCACCGTGACCTACAAAATGGCCAGCCGTGTCCGCCGGCTCTACAACCTCATGCCCGATCCGAAATACGTGATCGCGATGGGCGCCTGCACGACCGGTGGCGGCCCGTATTTCAAGTGGGGCTATCACGTCGTCAAGGGCGTGGACCTCGTCGTGCCGGTCGACGTCTACGTGCCCGGCTGCCCGCCGCGTCCGGAAAGCCTGCTCGAAGGGTTGATGCGGATCCAGGACAAGATCCAGGGGCAACGGATCGCGAAGCGCAAGGACGGCGTCGGCAAGATCGACGACGAACTGCCCGTGCCCCACCACTCGGGCTATGTCGTCTCCCCCGTGGGCGACGGCGATCTCGTGTTCGACCACCAAAAAGTTCAGGCCTGATTTCGGCAGCATTCACCGCAGGAAGAAATGCACCACATGACCACCCCGGCAGCGCTCGGCGAAAAACTCGCCGATCAAAAACTCGTCATCAAGGGCCTTCATGTGGCCGTCGACGGCCAGGAGATCTTGAAGGGCGTCGATCTCACGATCGGCCGCGGCGAGGTGCACGCGCTGATGGGCCCCAACGGTTCGGGCAAGAGCACGCTCGGATACGCGATCATGGGCCATCCGTCGTATGAAGTGACGGCCGGCTCGATCGAGCTGGTGAAGGCCGACGGCAGCCGCGTGGACATCCTGGCGATGGAGCCCGACGAGCGGGCGCGGGCCGGAATCTTCCTGGCGTTTCAGCGGCCGATGTCGATCCCCGGCGTGCGGGTGGCCGACTTCCTTCGCCATTCGGTCACCAACGTCCGCAACCCCGACCGCAAGGAAGGGGAAGAGTTGATGCCGATGCGGGAGTTTCGCGACGAGCTCAAGAAGAAGATGGCCGAGCTGTCGATGGACCCCGAGTTTGCCCGCCGCTACGTGAACGACGGCTTCTCCGGCGGCGAGATGAAGCGGGCCGAGATCCTCCAACTCGCGATGCTGCGGCCGAAGTTCGCAATCCTCGACGAGACCGATAGCGGCCTCGACGCCGACGCGGTCCGCCTGGCCAGCCAGAGCATCGCGAAGATCGGCAGCGGTGGAGCCCCGGGCGGCGCGGAGATGGGCATCCTCATCATCACCCACCACGAGCAACTCCTGGAGCACAACATCCCGCTCAAGACCCACGTGATGCTCGGTGGGCGGATCGTGGAATCGGGCGGACCGGAACTGGCCGCCGAGCTCCACAAGAAGGGCTACGAACGGATCCGCGCTGCCTATCCCGATGCCGCTGCAGCTGAAAAGGCGATGGAGAAGACGACCGAGCCCGTCGGCGCCTGACGCACACCACCCACCCACAGAAGGCCGCACCATGTCCACAGCCCTCGACACCCCGTCGTCCGCCCTCGGCGAGATCAACAAGTACGACTTTCGCACCGACTCCCCGGCCGTCTTCAAGGCCCGCAAGGGCGTGGACGCCGAGATCGTCACCCAGATCTCCGAGATGAAGAAGGAGCCGGCGTGGATGCGGGACTTCCGCTTGAAGTCGCTGGAGATCTTCGAGTCGAAGCCGATGCCGTCGTGGGGCGGCCGGCTGGGAATCGACTTTCAGGACATCTACTACTACCTCAAGCCCACCGAGCAGCAGGGCAAGACGTGGGAAGAGGTGCCCGATGCGATCAAGCAGACGTTCGACCGGCTGGGCATTCCGGAAGCCGAGCGGAAGTTTTTGGCCGGTGTGAAGGCGCAGTTCGAGAGTGAGGTCGTCTACGGCTCGCTGCAGGAAGACCTCGCCAAGAAGGGTGTGATCTTCACCGACACCGACACGGCCATCCGCGAGCACTCCGATCTGCTCCGGGAGTACTTCGGCACGATCATCCCGCCCACCGACAATAAGTTCGCGGCCCTCAACTCGGCCGTCTGGTCGGGAGGCTCGTTCATCTACGTGCCCAAGGGGGTGAAGATCGAGTTTCCGCTGCAGGCCTACTTCCGCATCAACGCGGAGAGCATGGGGCAGTTCGAACGGACGCTGATCATCGTCGACGAAGGGGCCCAGGTGCACTACGTCGAGGGCTGCACGGCGCCGATGTATTCGACCGAGAGCCTCCATTCGGCCGTCGTCGAGATCATCGTCAAGAAACACGGCCGCTGCCGTTACACCACGATCCAAAACTGGGCCAACAACATCTACAACCTCGTCACGAAGCGGGCGATGGCCTACGAGGGGGCCCTGATGGAATGGATCGACGGCAACCTCGGCAGCCAGCTGACGATGAAATACCCAGCGGTCTATCTGATGGAGCCGGGTGCCCGAGGCGAAATCCTCTCGATCGCCTTCGCCTCGGCCGGCCAGCATCAGGATGCGGGCGCGAAGATCGTCCACGCCGCTCCGCACACGAGCGGCCGGATCGTGTCGAAGAGCATCTCGAAGAACGGCGGCCGGGCGAGCTACCGCGGCCTCGTGAAGGTCGAGCCGGGGGCCAAGAAGAGCAAGTCGAGCGTGGTCTGCGACGCCTTGATTCTCGACGACAAGAGCCGCAGCGACACCTACCCCTATATCGAAATCGAGGAGCAGGATGTGTCGGTCGGCCACGAGGCGAGCGTGTCGAAGATCGGCGAGGAACAGCTTTTCTACCTCATGAGCCGGGGGCTCTCCGAGGCCGAGGCGAGCACGATGATCGTCGGCGGGTTCATCGAGCCGCTCGTGAAGGAGCTGCCGATGGAATACGCCGTGGAGATGAACAAGCTCATCCAGCTGCAGATGGAAGGGTCGGTGGGCTGACGATGACCGCTGCCACCGCTCCTGCCACGACGGCTGCAGGATTCGACCGCGACGCTCTCGAACAGTTGATCGCCGCCGAGTCGCTGCCGGCCTGGGTGGGCGACAAACGCCGCGTCGCGTTCGACGCGTTCGCCGGCCTCGGGCTGCCCGACCGCCGCAGTGAAAACTGGATGCGGACCGACCTGCGGCTCTTCAAGCCGAAGGCTTGGGGCCTGCGTCCGCGGGCAGCGGCCTCGGCCGTTCCGGCAGGCCTGCTTGCCGAGGCGATCACCTCCGGTGCGGTGGCTGCCGAGACCTTCCTCGGCCAGCCCCGTCAGCCGGCCGCCGAAACCTCACTCGCCGGTCGGCTCGTGTCGCTCGACGGGCATGTGATCCTCGAGGAGTGTGACCCTGCGCTCGTGAAGCAGGGCGTGGTGTTCGGTTCGGCCCAGCGGGTGCTCGCCGAACACGGCGCCGCGATCGAGCCCCACTGGTGCTCCGTCATCGACACCCGCGCCGACTGGTTCGCAGCGTTGCACGCGGCGTTTCATCGGGCGAGCGCCGTGCTCTATGTGCCTGCCGGCGTGAAGGTCCGCGAGCCACTTTCAGTGATGGCGGCGATCAGCCCCGGCGGTGTCGACACGTCGCACGTGCTCGTCGTGCTCGGCGAAGGGGCCGAGGCCACGTTCCTCACCGAAACGGCCGGCGGCGGCGATGCGGCGAGCCCGGCCGGTGGCTTTCATTGCGGCGGCACGGAAATCGTGGTCGGCAAGGGCGCCTTCCTGCGGATGGTGAACCTGCAAAACTGGAACACGGGCGTGTGGCACTTCGCCCGGCAAAAAGCGGTCGTCCGTGACAGCGGCCGGCTGCAATGGACGCTCGGCGCACTCGGCAGCCGGGTGTCGCAGGTGGCGCAAGACGTGGCCCTGGCGGGCCGCCATGCCGACGCCCAGGTGAATGGCGTGATGTTCACCGAGGGCCGGCAGCACCTCGTCTACAACACGCTCCAGCATCACGAAGCCCCGGGGTGCAAGAGCGACCTGCTCTACAAGGGCGCCCTGCAGGACCGATCGCGGCTGGTGTGGCGCGGCATGATCAAGGTGGACAAGGCCGCCCAGAAGACCGACGGCTATCAGCGCAACGACAACCTCATGCTCTCAGCCGAAGCCCGGGCCGATTCGATCCCGGGCCTCGAGATCGAGGCGGACGATGTGCGATGCACGCACGGCGCTACGAGCGGCCGCGTGGATGCCGAGCAACTGTTTTACGCGCAGGCCCGCGGGCTGTCGGCCGATGAAGCCGCCCGCCTCGTGGTGGCGGGTTTCTTCCAGCAGGTCTTCGACCGGATCACGATCGTGCCGGTGCGCGAGGCGCTTGCCCGCGCCATCGGCAGCCGTATCCGCAGGGTGTCATGACCAGCATGGCAGACTTCGTCCGTGTCGCCGACGTCACCGAGATTCCCGACCCGGGCAAGACGCTCGTGGAGGTCGCCGGAGAGATGGTCGCGCTGTTTCATGTCGAGGGACGGTATTACGCCCTCGACGACGTCTGCACGCACGACGGCGGCCCACTCGCCGACGGCGAACTCCGCGACCACAAGATCGCCTGCCCGCGGCATGGGGCGAAGTTCGACATCCGCACCGGTGCGGCGCTCACAATGCCAGCCGTGCGGGCCACACGGGCCCACGACGTGAAGGTCGAAGGGGATGGCGTGTGGGTGCGGCTGCGGGACGATGCCACGGCCGATGGGCCGGCCGCGCATGCCTCGTCGAGCCCGGCGGCGGCCGCGGCGCCGGCCGGTGCATCGCAGGCCACGACCACTGCTGCGGCCACGAGCGTTCCGCCCCCCACGGTGCCCACGGGTGCCCTCTCTGAAGACTCGATCCGCGAAATGCTCAAGGACGTCAAGGATCCGGAACTGTTCGTCAACATCGTCGACCTCGGTCTCGTGTATGGCGTCACGCTCGAGCCGGCGGCCGACGTGCCTGGCAAGCAAAAGATCGGTATCGACATGACGATGACCAGCCCGGCCTGCCCGGCCGGGCCGCAACTCATCGGCGACACGAAGCGGGTGCTTGCGGCCCATGCCGACGTGGCGGCCGTGGAGGTGCGGATCGTGATGGATCCCCCGTGGACGCCCGACAGGATGACCGAGGCGGCGCGGGATCAGCTCGGCATTTTCTGATTCGCGCGTCCTCGCAGGACAAACTTCACCCTGTCACGTCCAACTCGTTGGCACCGGCTCGTGACTGCCCAGCCCCTCTCGCTTGACGTTCGCCTCGGCCCTCCCGGCCTCGGCTCTCTGCGTGTCCGCTTCGCTTTCGCCATCCATGGCTGCGCTCGCTCCCACAGCCCGCTCGAGGGCATGGGCAGCCCCGAGCCTCCTCAACTGAATAGGCGAGGCTTCGGGCTCCCCGTGTCCCGCTCGCCGGCGTATTTGACCAGCGAAGCCATGGATGGCGCAGCGCAGGCAAATCCGAGTGAGCCGGAGCCTGGAGGGCGGAGGCGAACGTCCGGCGAGACGGTACGGGGTAGCCCCGAGCCGGCTAAGGCCAATCGAGGACACGACAGGCTAAAGCCTGCCCTACATCGAGCGGCAGGCGAGCGATCGCGCGCGGATGACGTTGGCAATCGCTTCGTCGACGGTCGGTGCGAGCGCGGTGAGGTGACCCATTTTGCGGCCCGGCCGCGGATCTGACTTGCCGTAGAGCAGCATGCTCACGCCGGGCACGGCGAGGGCCGCCTGCCAGTCGGGCTCGCCCTTGGCCCAGCAGTCGCCCAGGAGATTGGCCATCGCCGCCGGAGCCCGCTGCCGCGTGGAGCCGAGCGGCAGGCCGCAGAGGGCGCGGGCCTGCTGCTCGAACTGGCTCGTCTCGCAGGCTTCGATCGTGAGGTGGCCCGAGTTGTGGGGCCGGGGCGCGATCTCGTTGACGAGGACGTCGCCCGAGCAGGTCACGAAAAACTCGACACAGGCCACCCCCACGACATCGAGCGCCTCGAGGATCCGGGCAGTGACGCCGCGGGCCGCCTCGAGCACGTGGTCCGATAGCCCGGCGGGGGCCGACGAAACGTCGAGAATGTGATGGCGATGGACGTTGCGCGAGGGCTCGAAGATGGCGGTCTCGCCCGACGGGCCGCGGGCGCCGACGACGGAGATTTCACAATCGAAGTCGATCCAGCCCTCGAGCACGCACGGGGCGGGGCCGAGCGCGTCCCACGCCGCATCGAGCTCTGCCGGCGCGTCGATGCGGCGCTGCCCCTTGCCGTCGTAGCCGAAGGCCGCGGTCTTGAGCACGGCCGGCAGGCCGACGGCCGCGGCTGCTTCGTGCAGCTCATCACGCGACCGTACGACGCGGTGCGGGGCACAGGCGAAGCCGTGCGTCGTGAGGAAAGCCTTTTCGCGCGACCGATCCTGCGTCGTAAAGAGCACCTCGGGGGCGGGGCGGCAGGGAATGACGGCGGCCATCGCGCGGGCCGCATCGACGGGCACGTTTTCGAATTCGAACGTCACGGCCGCGAGCCCGCGTGCGATGTGGGCAAGCGCGGGGGCGTCGGCATACGACACGACATGCACGCGGTCGGCGTGGTGGGCGGCCGGGCAGTCGGCCACGTCGCTCACCGCCTCGACACGATAGCCGAGCCGCTTGGCGGCCATCGCGAACATCGCCCCGAGTTGACCGCCCCCGATCACGCCGAGCGTCGCACCCGGAGAAACGGGTGGTGGCGTCATTTCTGGGAGGGGCGGTCGGACCATTCGGAGGGCTCGGCCTCGGGCTTGTCGAGCAGCACTCTGGCAGTCTGCCGTCGACGGTAGTCGAGGAGTTTCTCCCGGAGCTCCGCGTCGTCAAGCGCGAGCACGGCCACGGCGAGCAGCGCCGCATTCGCAGCCCCGGCCGGCCCGATGGCGAGCGTGCCGACCGGTACCCCCGCTGGCATCTGCACGATCGAGAGCAGCGAATCAACTCCCCGGAGCATCGAGCTTTCGACCGGCACGCCGAACACCGGCAGGTGGGTCTGGGCGGCCATCATGCCCGGCAGATGTGCCGCACCCCCGGCGCCCGCGATGATCACTTTGAGACCGCGGCCGGCCGCCGTGGCGGCGTAATCGGCGAGTTTGCCGGGCGTGCGGTGGGCAGACACGATCTCGCTCTCGTGGGCCACGCCGAATTCGGCGAGCACGTCGGCGGCCCGCTTGAGCGTGGCCCAGTCGGAGCGGCTGCCCATCACGATGCCGACGATCGGGGCGACGGATGCTGCTGGCGATGGAGGCACGCGGGAGGGTCCAGGAACCGGCGAATGATCCGTCCATCTTGCTCACGCCCGCCCCGCGTTGCAACCTGAGGATATGCCTCGCCCGCTTCCAGACGTGCTTCCGATTCGCTGGCCCCAGGAGGCACCAGCCCCGCCCCCCGCCACGCTCGCCGCGCTCGACCGCGCGATCGACGTGCTCAGAGGCGGCGGAGTGGTCGCGGTTCCGACCGAGACGGTCTACGGTCTCGCCGCAGTCGCGACCGATGCCGATGCGGTCGAACGGATCTTCGCTGCCAAGGGCAGGCCGGCGACGAATCCCCTCATCGTGCACGTGGCCGACATCGCCATGGCCCGCAGCCTGGCAGCCGACTGGCCGGCGGCGGCCGATCGCGTGGCCGCAGCGCTCTGGCCCGGACCGGTCACCGTCGTCGTGCCGCGCGGGCCGCGCATTCCCAACGTCGTCACGGCGGGGCGGCGCCCCCCCTGCGCCCCCCGCCCCCCCCCCCCCCCCCCCCCCCCGCGCGGCTCCGGAAGACGCCCCGCCCCCCC
>Ga0082207_1001185_pt1 | contig 12757 bp, 4 predicted proteins | sample LakMenEpi10Aug09_FD_71540 | JGI IMG/M metagenome (GOLD analysis project Ga0082207, IMG submission 71540) | reverse complement strand
AGGGCGGATGGGCTCTCCGGGAAGCCCGGGATCCAGCGACTCGAGCGGGGAGCCGGCGAAGAGTCCCCGACCCGCGCCCCGATCGACCGAAAACCGCACGCGAACATCGGGGTGGGTCGTGTAGAGACGGTGCCGCGAGCCGTCGTGCACGAGCATGGCACTCGACCGCCCGGGATGCTCGGGATCGACCGGCAGCAGGGGATTGCCCGCGTATTTCACCCAGTGCCGGAGGTCGTTGCTGGTGGCGATACAGGTGCTCCACTCGCCACCCTTCTCCAGGGCGCAGGCGTGGTAGTAGGCATAGTAGCGGCCGCCGTACTGCACGATCTGATCGACCGCAATCTTCTGGATGTCGTACGCCTCCGGTCCGCAGGCCAGCACCGGCTCGTCGCTCACGTTCGTAAACGTTTTCAGGTCGCGTGATGTCGCCAGCCACACGCCACGGTCCATGCGTTCATAGAAGAGATGCCACACGCCGCCCTCGAGCCAGACCGCCGGAGTGCCGCGTGGGCCGTCGGGGATCGGGCGGCCGGATGCGAGCCGGATGTCGAGCGGCCCTCGCGTGTTCCAGTGAACCCGGTCGGTCGACGTGAGCAGGTGGGCGATGTCCTGCTCCCCCTCGGCGAACATCAGATACCGGCCGGCGTCTCGCACCACGCACACGTCCTCGACCCAGGCATCCCGCACGAGCGGATTGCGTTGGCAACGGGTCCAGTTAAGGCCGTCGGTGCTCGTGGCCAGGCCCATCCGCCGCACCGGATCCCGAGCGGGATTCGAGCCGGTGTACCAGAGCGACCAGCACTTCCCCTCCCGCATGATCCAGCCCCGCTCGCGGAGATCGCGATCCCAGGCCTCTGGCCCGGCCCCGGCGAACAGCGGCTGCGCGGATGGCGGCCCGAACTCCAAGAGCTCCGCCGGAAACGGCTCGCCCCCCCGCGCGATCGCGGTCGCGAGCAGCAGTCCGACGACGCATGAACCCCAGATTCGAAAACGCATGGAGGCGAGCATACCGTGATCGCGTGAACGGCTCCGGCCTTCAGTCTGTCGCGCGACCGAGCCGCCGCACCGCCTTGTCGCACGGGCCCGCGATCAGCGCGCCGGCTTCGCCACCGGTATGGACACCAGGCAGGTCTCGAGGCCGGGCGTCGAGGCCGTGATCACGATTGATTCACCGACCGCTCCGACGTACCGCAGCGGCGTCAGGCCGTGAGGCACCCGCAGGGTTTCCCCGAGCACGTATCCCTGTGCCTCGTCGGGCTCGAGCCATGCCAGTCCCTCGGGGTGGAGGCAGAGCAGCCTTCCATCTTCGAGAAACACGGCCGGCTCGAGTGACTTCGTGAACGTGATCGGCACGTCGCGGCGTTTTGTGGCGGAGCAGACACGAATGCCCAACCGCACCCGGTCAACACGCCATGCGAGAAAGGCATCGCTTTTCGGAACCGCGAGGATCGGTATACCGGCATCCGGCAGCTGGATGAACTGTTTCGGTCCGGGAATCCTCCAGACCCGACCAAAGCCGTTGTTGACGACGAGCCAGGAGGCGTCGTCCGCCACCAGCGGCAGGCCCGTGAAGCTGCCTGGGGAAGAGAGCGAGCCACCCTGCCATTCGCGGGACGGCGTTTCCGTCAACTCGATGGTCAGCCCGTCGTCTGTCGGCGTGATCCAGGCGATCTTGTCGATCATCTGCGGCGCGGCCAGCACCAGGACGCTCTTCCGGCCGTCGCCGCGGTCGAGCGGACCGATGAGCCGCGGCTGCTCGATCTTTCCGACGAGCAGCGTGAGCCGGTCGCCAATCGAAAGCGGCCGCCCCTCGGCGTAGACCTCGACCTGCCCGCCGGCATTCACCCAGAGCCGGTCGCCGGTCCGGAGGATCTGCGGCGCGGAGGGGGCGTTGTGATGGATCGGCATGCCGCACCACGCTCCGGGCATGATCGAGCTCGGCGCGGCCTCGAGCAGCCGCTGAAAGTGCTGCCTCGCCATCGCATGCATGTCGCTCGCGCGACGCACCGATTTACCGTCGATGAACATCAGCTCGCCCGGCGGCGGCCCGCGCGACCCCACGATCCAGGCTGCGGACCGGCCCGCGGCGAGGCCGTTGACATCGGGAACCCTGAGATCTGAAAACTCGGTCACCGCGGTCGGGGCGTGGAGGCGACAGAACTGCCCGATGCCTGGCATGCCGCTCACGGGGCCTCGTGGCATGGCCGTCGGGGAATCATCCTCCAGCGTGACGGTCGTCGTCGTGCCGGCGTCGTCGGTGAGCTGGGCGGCGGGGGCGGATTCCAAATTGCGGCCGCGGGGCTCTGGACGGCGGAAAAACCAGATGCTCCCATCGGCGTCGGCTGCCGGCTGTCCGACGATCGGCCAGGTCGTCACTCGCGGCGGCTCGCTCGCCGGGACTGCGGCCGCCTCGGCAGGCTGATCCGCGAAAACCCAGAGCAGTTCCTGGCCCCACCCACTCAAGACGCCAAGCCCTGACCGATTCTCGCGCAGATACACCCGACCGTGGCGATCGATGCCGAGGATCTCCAACCGCCCTTTCAGCCGGTCGCTGGTGCCGATCACCTCGAGCATGCCGTTGCTGAACCGGGCCAGCCCCTTGCCCGGAATCACCCCATACACGTTGCCGGCGGCATCCGACTGCCAGGGCCTGCCCTGCGTCCAGCGGCCGGACAGCTTCAAGACCGGCTGCAGCGCCCCATCCGGCGCCAGCCGCACGATGGCGTTGTCAAGCGATCCTGTTTTCTCATCGCAGGTGCTGACCACGAGCAGCGCGGAGTCGATCGCATCCTGGTGGAGCACTTCGTTCACCCGGATCCATTGTCCGCGATAGCGTTGCATGCCGGTGCGGAGCTGCTGCAGGGCGGTGGCCCGCGACTGCGCGAGCGAAGGCGGCTCCGCGTGCACCCCGGCGGCGATGGCCTTCTCCAGGCGTTGTGACGCCGTGCTCAGCACCTCCTCCACCCGCGCCGCCTCGGCCGGCTCGAGTCCGCCAGGAACCGTCAGGGCGGCGAGCGTGCGGCGCATCTGGTCGAGCTGCCCGCGCAGGCCGCGAACCTTCTCCCCATCTGCCGGGATGGCGGCGAGCAGCGTCAGCAGGCCGGCGAGATCCTCCAGCGGGTAGGAAGAGACCCGTTCGAGTTTTTCAAGGAACGTCCGCGAGTCGCCGGCGCGGGCCGCATCGACGGCGGCCTGAAGTTCGGCTTCCGGCGGCTTGGACGGTCGCTCGGCATCGAGCTCGATGATCCGCTGCCCGATCTCGAGGAACCGCCCATCCGCTCGCCGGACGACGGTCCCGGCGAAATTGCGCGATGACACCGGGAGGGTTTGCACCGACCATTTGCCCCCTTCCGAAACACCGATCAGGCATTGATGGGGCCCGCTGGGCGGCCTCGTCATGGAAACCATGACGAATCCGTTCTCGCCCGAGGAAAAAACCCGCGCGGGCGAGCCGCGGCCGAAAACCTCGGAGCCCGGCCAGGGCTCCTTCTCGCCTGAGGCAACGACGCCTTTATCGGTCAGGAACACCCATCCAGTTCCCGACCGGATCGACTGCTGCGAGAACGCCACCGCCTCCGGCAGACGCACGGGGCGCGTGCCATTTGGCTCGACCATGACGGCCGTTTCGTCCGCCTCCGGTTTCCTGAACCACCCCCGGTCGCCGGCGGCGATGAGCATCGAGCGATCGCCGTCCCGCCCGAGCACCGCCGCCTCCCAGAGAATCCGAAACCCGGGCTCGTGCCGCTTGATGCGATCGATCGTCGTCTTCATTTGGATCGCACGGTACTGATCGACCACCGGAACGACGAAACACGGCTCGCCGCCCATGCCGATGACGACGTTTTGGATATTGCGTGGCAGAAGGGCCATGCCGCCCCCCTTCTCCAGCGTCGCCGCGACCTCCTTGACAAGCAGGCTGTAGAGCGCGTTGTCATCGAAACCGCCGTCTCGAGCGGGTTCAGCCAGGAGCATTCCCGTGAGCAGCAGCCAGGCGACGCCACCGAGCCCAACCATGTTCAATTTCGCATGGAGCGACGCATCGCGATGCATGGGAATCTCCTCCGTGTTGGCGAGGCCGTTGAATGGCGTAGCATAACCCCCTTCAGGGCATGCATAACCCCCTTCAGGGCAGGCGTTCAATCAGGATGCCGCCGATCACGGGGGGCAGGCTGCCGTCCTTGGCCGTGAGCGTCACTTTGATGACCGGACCTTTCGGCGTCACTTCGGCCTGCACCACGGCCCCCGTGCGCGGCGCCTTGGCCAGGGCCAGGGGATCGACCTGATCGGCCACCACGGTGTCGTCGCAGCTGATGCTGAACACCCGCTGCCCGACCTTGACCTTGGTCTCCGGCTCGGCCACCACGAAACGCAGCCGGTAACGCGAGCCATCGAGAGCCGCCTTGCCGACCGGGAAGACCACCGGAACGTGCAAGGGCGCGGGGCCGATCTGGCCCCAGGCCCCCACCCAGGCCGGCAAGCCCTGGGCGCCGCGGAAGCGATGCTCGGCGATTTCATACTGCCCCAGAGCCGCGGGGGCGGCCTCGCCCTTGGACAATCTCGGGGCTTGCCCGGCCATGAACCCGGTGCTCTGGACCCGGATCCACCAACGCCCCTGGGCATCGGCGCGGTTGCCCGGCGCGTCGGGCAGCAGGCCCAGCACCTGCACGGGGGCGGGAGCGGCCTCCACTTTGAGGCACGCATCGCCGGCCCAGGCGGTGACGGGCTCGCGATACGCCAGCGTGCGGGTGGTCGATTGGGCGCGATTGCTGAACCTCGGCATGGCGGCATTGCTGATGTTCACCAGCCCGCCCGCCGGGATGTTGGTGGGACTGCAGCCACTGTCGCCGCTCAGGGTGCCGACCATGCAGTTGTCTTGGTCGATCCAGTTGCTCCGGTTGGCCGAGAACGACCGCGACGAGATGAGGTGCGTGCAGCCGGCCGTGGGCACATTCCAGAATGCGGTCACACCCGTGACCGGGCTGCGTCTCTCGAACCGTTGCCCGGTCAGCGCGTCGACCTCCATGCCGGTTTTCTGCACTATCCGCTTCCCAACCAGCGAATAGGGCTCGTTGTAGGTGAACTCGCTGCGCCGATACAGCTCGCTGCCGTCGGCCCCACGCAGGCCCAGCAGCACGCCATTTCCTCTGTCTTTGCCGGATTTGTCCGGGCTGCCCTTCCATGTATCACCGACCAGCTTGAAGCCATGCCGCGAAGGCAGGATCAGCGTGTCGTGGGCCGCGTCATAGACGATGTCGGTGAGCTGGACCGGCAGATCGAACTCCCACAGCTGCCTGCCGGTGGCCAGGTCGATCGCGCGGATGCTGCCCTTGTCGGCATTCGGGGGCACGCTGCCGTCCGTGGTGGCGATGCCCTTCACCACCCCTCCGCCCAGCAAGTCGACCGCGTACACCCGCCCGCCCCCCATGGCAAACCCATGGTTCACGAATCCACGCGCGGCATCGACCTTCCAACGCATGTCGCCGGTCCGCGCATCCAGACACACCAAATGGCGCATCAGTTGGCGGTCTTTTGCGTAGTAGCCCCCGTTGCCGTCCCAGCCGGCGCGGGCCCGCCGCAGATCGTCGCCGGAGAACACGCTGGCCACCACCACCTGATCATTGACCCGGAGGTGGCCCCAGCGCAGGTCGCCAAGCTCGGCCGGGATCTTCCATGCGGCCCGCTGCATGCCGGTGAGCAGATCGTAGACCCGCAGCTCCTTGGCGGCGGCGATGAACAGCTCGTTGGTGTTGCACGACATGTTGAACCCGCCCGACCGGCACATGTCGCGGCTGGTCACCGGCATCAGGTTGCTCGCCGGATCGTCCCACGGCTCCTTGTGCTCGGCGCTGTGGATACCCAGGCCAGACAACGGAAACCACGCCGGAAGCTCCTGCTTCCAAAGGAACCGCCCGGTGTATTGGTCATACGCCACCACCCGGCCGATGCCTTGCTGAATCCACACGCCCTTGGCCAGCAGGTGGGCCTGGGGCTGAGGCACCTGGCCTTCCTGCGTGCCTTTCGTCGGCACCATGAAGTTGTCCCCGCTGTCGGCGGGGCCACCATACCAGTGCACGCCCAGGGGGAACTTCAGGTCGGCTTCGACCAGACCACTGGCGTTGGCCGCGTCGGCCATGTCGTGGCTCCAGTTCCCGTGCCCGGTCGCCAGGCCGGGGCGACGAACGGCCTTGGCCGCGCCCAGGGCGACCACTTCCAGATCGCCGCGGCCGTCGATCACGGCGGCCGGATCGACCTTGGCCGGCAGCAGCAACGTGCCGCCATAGGGCCGCAACAACCGCGTCAGCCCGCTGCTCACGCCCTCCCGCTCGGTGGCGACGAAGGCGAAGCACCAGGAAGGCAGGTCGTCGCTGCCGTGATCAATCGTCAGTACCTGCACGCGACCGCTCGACATCAGGCCGGCGTCCATCAGCCGCTTCCGCACAATGGCGGTCCGGGCAGGGTCGGCATCGACGGCCACCAGATGAGCCGCGCCGCCCCCGCGGGCCAAGCTTTCGACCAGCCCGCCATCGGCAAGCCCGGCCACCAGAACCCAGCCGCCGTCGATGGCGGCGGCAAGCGGGTGCGCGGTAGTGGACTTCTCGGCTTCCGGCTCAGCGAGCACCGCCGGAGACGCCGGCCGATTGCGACTGAAACCGATCAGGCGATGGCCGCTGGTAGCCACCACCATGACTTCCTGGGCCGCGTCGGCCGATGGCAGGCATTGGGTCACCCTGCCCGGGCCACCGGTGGGGTCCTCGAGCGGGGCGGTCTGCTGCCCGGTGGCAGGCAGCTTGGTTGGCGTAGCTGCGCCGGCGTCAATGGCTTTCGCAACGTCATGGCTCTGGGTCGCTTCACTGAAGGTGTAGGTGTTGTCGGCGCCGCGCACCAGCCGCAGCAGGGGAGGCCTGTCGGGCTTCGGCGCCCTGAGGCTGGCCGGTACGACCTTCCCCTTGGCATCGGTGGCATAGCGGCGTTCGCCGCTGGCGATGTCGAAGACGATTTCCAAGTTCTCGGCTTCGTCGCAGCGGCCTCCCAATCGGGCGAAAGCCAGGCTGTCACCCTCCACGACCACGCGGCCGCCGACGCGGTCCTTGAATTGCCGGCGCAACAAACGCTCCTCGCCGGTCGCAGCGTCCACGGCGAAGACCCAGATGCCGTCGTCGGTGAAGTATCCGCAGCCGCCATAGGCCATTCCGCCCCCCACCGCGATGCTGGTGGCGATGGGCCACGACGATTGCAGCCGCTGGTGGCCGATGCACTGCCGCGTGCCCGGGCCGGGGCGATACCGCCAGCGCAGGCCGCCGTCCTTCAGATTCAGGCAGGCCACGGTGCCGTCATCGCTGCCGACGAACACGGCATCGCCCGCCACGGTGGGTGTCCAGCGCACCGCGCCGTCGAAGGCAAACCGCCATGCCTCGCCGCCATCGGCGCGGCGATAGGCCCGCACCGTGCCATCGGCTGTGCAGCCCACCAGCAGCAGGTCGCCGGCGTCCACCACCGTGGCCACGCCATCCATGGGGTAGCGGCGACTGTTATGAGCCCACATCGGCTGCCGCTCGGGCAGCTGGCGAGTCCATGCCACGTGCCAGGTGTCGGCTGCGGCAGCCGACGCCCCAGAAAGGCTCAGCAGCAGCAGAAGTGGGCCGAGGCTGAAGGTTCGCATATCTGGGTTGTCCTCGAGAGGCGGAGTCTTGTCCGCGAAACGTTCTGGCCGTGTGTCGTGACACCGAATGGTGGATTGACCAGGACAAGAATAGGGTTACCGACAGCGATTCCACAAACGATTTCCGTTGCCGAAGAAAAGCTGCCGAGATCGTCACCCCACGACGTGCGGCCGGTCAGCCAATCGGTCGCGGCGAACGAGCCGGTACTTCCAGCCCACCTGGGTCGCCAGGGCCTCGAGCAGGATCGTCACCAGCAGCGCCGGCAGCAGCCAGCGCCGCAGCCCCTGCCAGGCCGCCGGCCGCGGCGCCTGCCAGACGTCGGAAAGATCGACCCGCTCCACGCCGCCGGAGCGGCCGCTGACCGCGAGCAATTCTTCCACCCGGCCGCGGTCAAACGACCACTCCGGATTCGAGGGCACGTTGATCGGCCCCACCGCCAACGCCCCGTCGCCGAGCCGGATCGCCCCCCGGACATACTCCACGTCGGCCGCGTCGATGGCCGCCGAGTAACGCCCCGGCGAGAGCCGCTCCCACGGCACCGTCGTCGCTTCGCCCCCCGCCCCGCGCGACACCGTCAACTCCGGCGGGTCGGCCGCCACGCGATCGGTCCATGTGTCGTCGTAGACGAGGTCGAGCCGCAGCTGCGTGCCGTCCACCCGCGCGGCGAGCCCCACGCCCGGCGGCAGCGGCGGGCCCGCGAGCCAGCGGGCGAGGCTCTGCGCCATGCCGCCGTAGCCGTCCCAGTCGCGGGTCAACTGCGAATGCTCGCCCCCGAGCGGAAACGTCACCGCCGCCACCCGTCCCGTGCCCCGCTGCCAGAAGGCCACCAGCGGCGCCGCGTATTCGTCCCCCGACACCGCCGCCTGCGATGCCTTGGGCCGCAGGTAGGTGAGGTTGTAGCCGTCCACCTGCGGCAGCCATTCCAGCGGCGCGGCCGCGATTTCCGCCCAGCCGGGCGTGCCCTTCACCGCCACGGGCTCGTCGAGGAACGCCGAGCGGGCGATCGTGGCCGTCTCCATCTCGAACAACGCGGGAAGCTCCTGGGCGTCGGCGTTGAAGAAGATCCGCCCGTTGCCCCGCTTGGCGATGTCCTTGAGAAACTCGGCATCGACGTCGGTGTCGGCCCCGAGTCCGATCACGCTCACCGTGCACTTTTCCTTCACCATCTCGGCGAGCAGGTTCTCGTAGTCCCCCGGCTCCTCGGCGTCGGCCGCGTCGGCGAAGAGGATCACGTGCCGCTGGCCGACCGGCGTCTTCTGGAGGAGGTCCCAGGCCTTCTTCAGGCCCGTGTAGCAGAAGATCCCGCCCCCCGTGCTCACCACGCTGCGGGCCGCGGCCACGAGCTTGGCCCGATTCGGCCCCACGGCCACGGCCGCGTCGCTGAGCGGATGGGCCTCGCTGTCGACGGGAATGAGGACGGCCATGTCGTTGTCGCCGAGCAGTTCGATGGCCCGCGCCGCCCCCTCGTCGGCGAGCGCCATCTTCGTCTCGTTCGTGCCGGGGGCGGTCATCGACATGCTTCCCGAGCGGTCCATCACGATCGCCATCGCCACGGCCAGCTTGCGATGCTCCTGCTTGAGCTCCATGCTCACCGGCAGGAGCGGATCGAGCGGCGAGCCGAACCAGCCGCCGGAGGCGAACGAGAACTTGCCGCCGATCATCGCCAGCCCGCCCCCCTGCTCGCGGACGAAGAAGTCGAGCCCCTTCACGAAGCCGGGATCGAGCTTGTACGCCGGCACGTTGTCGAGGATCACGGCCTCCGCGCCGGAGAGCAGGCCGACGTGGGCCGTGGACAGGTCGTCGATCACCTCCACCTCCAGGCCTTGGGCCCGCAGGGCCGCCGCGAGCGGCGGATCGGTGTAGGCGGTGACGAGCACCACGCGGCCGCCCCCCTGGACCTCGACCCACTGCTCGGCGGCGTTGTTGCCCGCGATCGCATCCGCGTCGGGAAGGATCCGCACGGTGTAGCGGTGGGCGCCGCTGCCGGCGAGCCGGTCGGTGAACCGCACGCGGCCCATGCCCTCCCTGACCTCCACCTCACGCTTCCCGATCGGCCTGCCGTCGCGGAGGATCTCGAGCGGCACCAGGGCATCGCGGCGGCCGCGGACCACCACCTCGGCGAGCAGTCCCTCGCGGGCCTGTACCCGCCGCGGCCCGCGGAAGGCGGCCAGCGCGAAGTCGTCCACCTCCTGCCGGGGCGGGAGCCGCAGGTCGAGCGCCACCTCCTTCTGGAGCAGTTTGTCGGCCACGCGGTCGAGCGGTTCGGTCGAGTAGCCGTCGGTGATGGCGAGGATCCGGGCCGAACGGTCGGCCGGCATCTGGCCGAGCGCATGGGAGACGGCCGAGGCCAGCCGCGTGGCGGTGCGCCGGCCCGCGTAGTCGGTGGCACCGGGCCCGCTGCGGACAAGCGCCCCGCGGGTCTGGGCCTCGGCGGCGAAGTCCACGAAGAAGATCCGGTCGTCAACGCCCCGCGACTTCTCCAGGATGGTCTCCATCTCCGGCAGCCGCGGCGCCAGCTCTTCCCAGCCGGACTCGGACCGATCGACGAGCACCCACAGGTCGAGTCCGTCGCCCTGCCGCCGCACCCGCGGCTCGGCGAGCAGCAGCACGGCGAGCAGTAGGCACGCCACTCGCAGCGGCCGCTCGAGATGCAGCCCGCGCCAATACCAGCCCGCCACCGCGAGCGCCGGCACGAGCAGGAACCACTGCGGCGCCAGAAACCGGATCCAGGTCAGCGACATGGCGAAGCGACTCCGTGTTTTCTATTTTCCATTCATCTTCCCGATGCCGGCACCGGGAAGGGGTTGCCCGTGCCCCGAGAGCCGGCGTAGTTGGCCAGCGAAGCCATGGATGGCGGAGCGCAGCCAACTCCGAGTGAACGAAGCCCAGGATGGGCGCAGCGAACGTCCGGCGACGGGGCATGGGCAACCCCTTCCCACTCGCGCGGACGAACTCCAACTCACGTCCGCCTCCTCCACCCCCAGGCCACGAGCAGCGTCCCGATCGCGAGCCCCAGCCACAGCGGCGCCCACGGATCCTCGATCGACTGCTTCTTCGCCTGCTCGAACCGCAGCGACTCCAGGGTGTCGAGCGGCGCGGCGGTCCGGAAGTCGCTCTCCCGCGAGTCGGCGAACTGCGCGGCGCCGCTCACGATCGCGACGGGCGTTGCGGTCCCGACACCCGCCGTCCCCGCGGCCGGCGCGGACGAGACGGTGAAAAAACCGGGCCCAGCCGGCGCCCGGCCGCGGAACGGCGTGGTCGTCGGCGCCAGCTTTCCTGCGAGGTCGGTGAACGCGATCGTCGCCCGGCCCTGCGGGCCGGCAGTGAGCCCGGGCGGCAGGTCGATGGCCTGGGCGGTGTCGAAGTTGTCGGCCCAGGGGCGGGCGATGCGGCCGCGAATCCGCTCCACGAACCGCTGCACGAGCACGACGACCGCCGGCGAGCGGGCCGCGGTCGAGGCCGTGAGGTCGAAGTTGAGCACGAGGCTCTCGGCGTGGCGGCCGTCCGGCAGGACGTGCGACCGCACGCAGGCCAGCGGCCGGCCGCCCTTCCAGAGCAGCGGCTCGTCGGCCGCGGTGAGGCCGAGATTCCCGGCCGGCCCCGACAACAGCCCGCCCCAGCCCAGGTCGCGAGTGAGCGGATGGTCCTCGGCCGCGACCCAGGCGGGATCGTAGACCGCAGGCTTGGCCGGCGCGGACTGCGCTGCATCGTCTGCGGGCTTGCCGGCGCTCTCATCCATCGCGGGATCGTCGGCACCGACCATCAGGGCGATGGTGTCGCGGCTCGGCGCAGGATCGAAGCGGCCGATGACCAGGTCGGCCGTGGCCGGGTCGGAGACGATCTCCACGCCCGCGGCCGCCTCGGCCATCTTCGCCACGAGATCCGCCGCGGGCCCGCCGACCGACACCGCGAGCTTCACGATCCGCGGCACGGGCCGCACGAGCGGCAGCGTGTCGTCGAGCGGAAAGCGATCGGGAGCGAGCGCGAGCACGAGCCGGCCGCATCCCTCGGGCCACGCCCCTTCGAGCGTGCGGCTCTGCCCTGGCGCGAGCAGTACGGTCTGCGGCGGCAGCACGGCGTCACCGTCGGGGCCCGGCTCGGCGCCGTTCGCCGCCGTCACGATCCGGGCAGTGATCTCCCGGGTCTGCGGAGTCTGGCCGTGGTTGGTGACGAGAGTCCGCCACGTGAACCGATCGCCGACGCGGCGCACGCTGCCGCCGGAGAAACCGACGTTGTCGAAGGCCGCGCCCGCCGAGAGCACGGCGACGCCGCCGGGCACGCTCACGGGCCGGTCGGTGACGAGGACCACGGCCCCGGCGTCGCCCGGCACGAGGGCCGCCGCGACCGCGAGCGCAGCGGCGGGATCGTGCGTGCCGAGCGACGGTCGCCAGGTGGCGGCGGCGGCGAGCAGGTCCGCGAGGCTGCGGCCGGCATACAGCGGCGGCCGGCCGGGACCGGTTTCGAGGAGGTGCCAGTCGGTGCGGGCGGCGACGGCCTCCCAGGACGCGAGCCGCCCGGCGAGCAGGTCGAGCGTCGGCCCACGGGCGGCCTGCATCGAGGCCGAACTATCGAGCACCACGGCCACGGTCTGCCGCGAGTCGTTTCGCACCCAGCGGGGATCGGCGAGCAGCCAGGCCAGAGCCAAGGCCGCGAGGACCTGCATCCAGAACGGAATCGAGTTGCGGAACTTTTCGAAGCGGATGCCGCCGGCGGGCAGGGCCGCGGCCCGCTCCAGCAGGAACAGCGTGCTCGACCGCACGCGGCGCGACTGCTCCTGCAGAAAGTGGATGGCGACGATCGCGGGAAGCGCCGCGAGCGCCAGCAGGCCCCAGGGATTGGCGAAGAAGATGCCCATCATCGGCGCTTCATGCTCCACTTGAAACGAACGCCGAATGGGATCCAGATCTCCGGCTCACTGCTGGTCTGTCTGTGATCGAAGGAGGGGTTGCCCATGCCCTCGAGCGGGCTGTGGGAGCAAGCGCAGGCACGGGCACCGATTCGCCGCAGGCGAATTGGTCGGCCGAAGCGCAGCGGACACGCAGTGAGCGGAAGCCCGGAGGGCGGACGCGAACGACCGACGAGAGGGCAGGGGCAAC
>Ga0082207_1001182_pt1 | contig 12789 bp, 12 predicted proteins | sample LakMenEpi10Aug09_FD_71540 | JGI IMG/M metagenome (GOLD analysis project Ga0082207, IMG submission 71540) | reverse complement strand
ACTTTCTGCCCAATCGGTCCATGGGTTGATACCGACTTTATTCCGGGAACTCAAAAGATCACCGCAACGATTGCAGGCGAAGTAAAGCAATCTGCGCAGATCAGCGACATGATCTTTGATGTTCCTACAATTGTTAACTTTGTTTCTCGCGTGATGACGCTATTGCCAGGAGACATTATTTTGACCGGAACTCCTGCTGGCATCGGACCAATGGTCGCGGGCGAGAAGGCAACAATGGCGATCGAAGGCCTAGGCGAACTAACTAACAAAGTGAGTGCAAAGTAATGTCAAGGAAAGTAAAAGTTCGCTTCGCACCATCTCCAACTGGTGATTTGCACGTCGGAAATATCCGTACTGCACTCTTTGATTGGGCCTACGCTCGTCACACCGGTGGAACTTTCTTATTCCGTATCGAAGATACCGATACCACTCGCGTTACAGATGAATACATCAACGCCGCGATCGACACTTTAAAGTGGCTAGGTCTTGATTGGGATGAGGGTCCAGAAGTTGGTGGCGATAACGGGCCATACCTTCAGTCACAACGTTTAGATATTTATGCACAGTGGGCACAAAAGTTTCTAGATCAAAAGGATGCCTACCACTGCTACTGCTCACCGGATGAGCTAGAAGCTGTCCGCGAAGCACAACGTAAAGCAAATGTGGCGCCTGGTTACAACGGACATTGCCGCGATTTAACGGACGCACAGATTGCTGCATATAAGGCTGAAGGCCGCGGGGCAGTAGTTCGCATGCGTATGCCTGACGGCAGCACAACCTTTAACGATTTAATCCGTGGCGATGTGACCTTTGATCACAACTTTGTTCCTGATTTTGTATTGGTTCGCGCCGATGGTTCACCCTTGTACACATTAGCTGTTGCAGTCGATGACATCTTGATGAAGGTCACCCACGTATTACGTGGAGAAGATCTGCTGTCATCAACTCCTCGCCAGATTCGCGTGTACCAAGCAATGGGCGTAAAGATCGAGGATTACCCAGTGTTTGCTCACCTTCCCTTTGTTATGGGTCAGGACAATGCCAAGCTTTCAAAGCGCAACGGTGAAGTGTCAATCGCCTGGTATCGCGAAATGGGATTCTTGCCAGAGGCAATCTGTAACTACTTAGCTCTGCTTGGTTGGTCTCCGGGTGATGATCTAGAAAACATCACCATGAAGCAATTAACCGAAATGTTTACTGTTGAAAAGGTTCATAGCTCACCTGCCCGCTTTGATATGAAAAAGCTGGAAGCGATCAATGGAGACAAGATCCGTGCCTTGACCTTAGACGATTTCCTGAAATGGTCTCTTCCATTCTTAACCAAGGCAGATGTAATCACAGGTACCGATGCCGAGATCGAACTAGTTAAGAAAGCGCTACCTATAATTCAAGAGCGAATCATCATGCTCAACGAAGTTCCAAAGATGCTTAAGTTCCTATTTACCAAGAACTTTGCAGTAGAGGCAGAATCTGTTTCAAAGATCACCGATGATGCATCCAAGGAAATCTTGAAGCGTTCAATCAAGGAGCTACAAACTGTTTCTGATTGGACCCACACAAACATCGAAGCGGTTCTGCGCGCATCATTGATTGAAGAGATGGCCCTGAAGCCACGCATCGCCTTTACTGTGTTGCGTATCGCAACAACTGGAAGCACCATTTCTCCACCTCTATTTGAATCAATGGAATTACTGGGTAAAGAGGCCTGTTTACTGCGTATTAACGCGGGATTGGCACTGTAAAACCGCTGGTATTCTTTGCCATTGCAAGGTGCAAACCTTGGGGTATGGGGTAATTGGCAGCCCTGCTGATTCTGGTTCAGTAAGTCTAGGTTCGAGTCCTGGTACCCCAGCGCAGTACAGCTTAAGAAAACGAAAGCCGAAGGCGATCGTTTTTGAAGAAACTAGGGCCCCGTCGTCTAGCGGCCTAGGACTCTGGCTTCTCAAGCCAGCTACGAGGGTTCGAATCCCTTCGGGGCTACCACTGATATCTCTCTTCTCACACAGCAAATGTGCGAGAAGAGAGATTTTTGATTCATCTAGCCCACAGCATCAAGGGCGGTGCATCTTCGAACAAGTTCTGCGCAATCCAGGTTGCACCATCTAAGTTATCGCCAGCAGATTGAGCAATTACTGCATTCGGTAACTTGGCATTGATTTCTAAGGCGATCTTGGTTGAATACGATGCATTGCGCACTGGGCCACCTTGAATAACTATTTCAGGTGAATCAGCTTTCGTTCCACCACATCCATACCAAGCTGCGACTGCAGTCTGGGCTAGCAAGAAAGCGCCTTCATCGACAATTGCAGTTGCAGTGGATACACCAGCATCGGCAGCATCAAGAACTTTTCTAGCAGTGTTAATCGCAAGATTTACAGCGTCAACACTATTCTTCACTTCTAGCGCAAAGTATGCAGCGATCTCATCGGTGAAGTAATCAACCATGTCAGTATCATCACCTCGACCTTGTCTGATCGCCAAAGCCTTAGTGATTGCTAACTTTCCTAACCAAAATCCACCGCCCTCATCACCAAAAGTGCTTCCTAATCCATCGCGATGTGCGTACTGTCCGTCACGTCCACCAATTGCAACTACGCCACCGCCAACTGACAACACAACACCATTGCGACCATTCAGCGCACCGATATACCCAGCTAATCCATCATCAATGACCGCAACTTGTTTAGCGCCAAAGAATTGACGGCACAGCTCTAAGTATTTCTGTGGCTCTGTGACAACGCCGTAAAAACCCGTACAAGAAAGAGCAACAACATCTGCTTCAAATCTTTGTGTTGATTCAAACACTGCCTTTAACGCCGGTAATGGATTTTCTCCAGCCACTTTGCCGCGATCGGTGGTGAGTAACGTGTCGCCATACTTAAAGCGAGTACCAGATTGGCCCAAATCAACGGCCAGTACATCAAGGGAGCTCATTGCTAAAGAGTACTTCAGTGCTCAATTGAAGGAAGTGATTACTTCAATTGACTGTGAGTTTGGATTGAAAGAAAGTAGGTCTGCCCGCTGTCCTACGGCGATACTTCCGCGGTCATTAAGTCCCAACGATTGAGCAGGCATAGTTGATGTTGCGTGAACAGCTTGCTGAAGGGATACCCCGCACTTACTGATGAGATTTTTGAAAGCCTCTGAAATAGTCAAGGTACTTCCCGCTAGCCCTTGGTTTGATACAAGCCTTGCGACCCCATATTTAACTTCAACTGGTAGCGCACCAATGGTGTAATTACCATCGCCTTTTCCTGCTGCGGCCATCGCATCAGAAACCGTGATGATTCGGGGGCCGAAGGATGCAAACAACTCTTTAACCTTTTCAAATGAAAGGTGATGCCCGTCGACAATGAGCTCAACAGCAAGGCGAGGATCATTGATAACAAAGTTAGCGATACTTCCTTCGGTATTTTCCTTATTCATAGCGTTAAGGAAGTGGGTAACAACTGAAGCGCCATTATCTGTTGCTGCGGACGCATCCTTAAAATTTCCCTCAGTGTGGCCGACCGCTACAATCACACCAACCGAAGCAAGGTATTTGATGGTATCTAGCGCCCCATTTAACTCAGGTGCAATTGTGACCATCTTGATGGAACCCTGGCCAATGGCAATTAACTCTTTAAGTTGCTCAACTGTTGGATCAATGAGCAGCGAGGGTTCATGCGCGCCACAACGTGCATGAGAAAGATAAGGACCCTCCAGGTGAACACCAACAATTTCTCCACGATTGTAGAAAGGGATAAGCCTTTGGATCTGGATCTTCAGATCATCGATACTTTCAGAAACCAAAGATGCAACAAGTGAAGTCGTGCCTGTTTTCTTGTGTGCCTTAATTGCCGCAGTTATTGAGTCAGGGGAGGTAGCTGAGAAGTAATGCCCGCCGCCACCATGGCAATGAATATCTACAAAACCTGGGATTAACACTCCATTAATTGTTGTATCAGGGTTGCTATGAATGCCGGGGTTTACAGATGTAATGACTCCGTCGGAGCTCTCGATCCAGGTATTGCCAAGCAAAGAGCCATCAACGATTGCGCTCGATACCTGAATGATCACAAGTAAAGTTTAAGGGGTTATCACTTTCTCAAGGGTGCAGTGTGAGAAGATTGCGTAGAAATCAGGACAAACGGAGGAAATCATGGCGGCGGTAAAGAAGGCAGTTGCTAAAAAAGCTGCGGCTCCAAAGAAAGTTGCTCAGACGGTTCAAGTTGAGACCCGCCATGTTGGTGTTGATTGGCGCTCCTTGTATCTCTACGCCGTTTGTCTGATCACCTTGTTGGTTGTTTTGTTCTCAACCGTGTCACTGATTAATTCAATTATGAACGCGGTTTTCCCAGATCCTGCCTACATCGATGTTTATGCCAAGCCAGAGAATGCTCCATCTGCAGCGCTATTGGCCCAGCAAGAAGAGAACAATCAGATTCAGGCGCTTAAGAGCATCTTTACTTCATTTACAACAATTGCAATAGCTACACCGTTGTATTTGTACCACTGGCGCCAGACTAAAAAGTCGGCCTAGTTATCCGATTAGTTCGCGGTTGCGCTTAACTTCGCGCTCGTGATTGCAAGGGCGCTCGGTATGAGTGTCATAGCAAGGATCGCAGAGCAAAACTAACTGGTGGCATTCAGCTTTTTGGCAATTTCTAAACTGCTTGGTTGCACCTTTGCATTCAGCACATTCGCCAATTAACTTGGTGTGGTCGCTGAAATCAATTGTTAAGCGATCATCAAATGTATACAGAGAGCCTTCCCACAGTCCATCATCACCAAACTTGTTTCCGTAGCGAACGATTCCGCCCTTGATCTGATAAACCTCTTTAAAGCCACGGTTCTTCATCACCACAGACAAAATCTCGCAGCGGATTCCACCAGTGCAATAAGTAACAATCGGCTTATCCTTCATGTGGTCGTACTTGCCGCTTTCAATCTCTGCCACAAAGTCATGAGAAGTCTCTACATTAGGGACAACCGCGTCCTTGAACTTTCCAACCTTTGCTTCAAAGGCATTGCGTCCATCAAAGAACACGACATCATCGCCACGTTCTTCGACAAGCTTGTTAACTTCCTCAGGGCGAAGATGAACTCCGCCACCAATAACGCCATTTGCATCAACCTTGATCTCATCAGGGTTTCCAAATGCAACAAGTTCAGGGCGTATCTTGATCTTTAGTTTAGGAAAGTCTTGACCGGTTCCATCAGACCACTTGAAATCGATCTTCTTAAACCCTGGGTATGCCTTAGTTGCCTTCACATACTTCTTTAAGTCTTCCATTTTGCCGCCAAGAGTTCCGTTGATTCCATGAGGAGAAACAATGATGCGACCTTTAATTCCTAGGGATTCGCACAAAGTCTTTTGCCAAAGCTTTACGGCATCAGTATCTGCAATCGGCGCAAAGCCGTAATACAGAATTACTTTGTCGAGATCCATAAGCGCATTCTAACGCTTGGGTTGGTTAGACTAAAAACCATGAAAAGGCTGCGCGGGTTAGTACAGGCTTGTCACTTCGGCCCGACCATGATGGTTTCAACCGTCGCCTTTCTGATTGCCCAAGCGCTGTGGTGGGAAGGTCCCGCTTATGTGATTGCGATAGGCGTACTTCTGGGCCAGCTAATGGTTGGCTGGACAAATGATTTACATGACTACGAAGATGATCTAAAACATAACCGCGTTGTTAAACCGTTGGTTGCAGGATTGATTACGCCTAAGCAACTGCGCACCGCAATCTTTGTAGTTACCCCATTAGCGGTGATCGTTAATCTCTTCGGTCCTTTGGGCCTAAAGGGCGGAGCAGTTTATTTACTAGGAATCGCTTTTGGTCTTGCTTATAACTTCTACTTTAAGTACACAGCGCTATCGCCTTTGCCTTATGTCATCGCCTTTGCTGCATTACCTGCATCGATTGTTTTAGCTGTTGATGAAACTCCACCGCTGTGGATGATGGCGGCTGGTTCACTGCTTGGTGTAGCTGCGCATATCGCAAACGTACTCAAAGATTTTGACGAAGATGGGCTATCAGGGATTCGCTCTTTCCCACGCATTATTGGTGAAAAAGCTTCACGACTATCAATCGCAGTAATTTTGCTAGCAACAACCGTTTTGCTGAATTCAGTGAGCCCACGTCCTGCGCTCTTGATTGTTGGCATCGCGGGCGCATTATTGACGATCAAAGCGTCACGAAAGATTTTGTTTAAAGCAATCATGATTGTTGCCCTAGCAAACTTAGTTTTATTGATCTCTGCGCTTAGCGATGAAATCGGCAATAAAGAGTTTGCCGACAGAACCAGCGTCATCATTGGCGCAGACCGCCCAGCCGAACTGTTCCTGCCTTTAGTTGATCAATCAAGCAACCCTTCAGGTGTTTTGATCAATCTGCATGGGTATTCGGGTGATTCGATTTCGCAAACTAACTACACATTTTTGAAGCAAGCTGCATTAGATGCTGGGCTTGCATTCATTGCACCGGATGGAATGAAAGATCGCACAGGTAATCGTTTTTGGAACGCCTCCAATGCTTGCTGCGACTTTGCCAAGAGTGGCGTAAATGACGTGCAATACATCGACGGTTTAATTGATGAGATGTCCGATGCCTTTGATTTAGACAAAAGCCGCATCTATTTGTTTGGCCATTCCAATGGGCACTTCATGAGTTATGAATATCTATGCACGAGCAAGAACCAAATTGCTGCAATTGCCGGCTTAGCAGGATCTATGGATCTTGATCCTGCGCAGTGTTCAGGTAAGACAGCCAATGTTCTTCACATACATGGTGATGCAGATGCAACGATTTCATATGCGGGTGGAGCTTTGTTTGCTCAAAGCTATCCATCAGTTGATGAGGTCGTAAAGCGATGGAGCAACAACAATCAATGCACCGCCAAGCCTGAGAATCAGTTGGATGTCATCGCTGCTATGTCGGGTACCGAAACAACTTCGTACCCATTTGACTGCGCCAAAGGCTCACTAGAGTTGTGGAAGTTAAATGGGGGAGTTCATGTCCCAATTTTGGATCGTGGTTTCGCCGATAAAGTGGTTTCTTGGCTTACTCTTAAGCCATGACTAAAGAGATGAATACTTCAAAGCTACGCCGCTACAACATCATTGCCGGCGTATTCCACCTGGTTCAGATGATTGCAGTGCTGTCACTTGCAAATGACTTCACCCTGCCAATCGTTGCTCGCTACATGTCCGGTCCACCAGGAAGCACATTTGCCGAACCAATCACATTGTTTGACACGCCAGTTGGAATCGGCGTTGCAACATTCTTAGGTCTTTCCGCTTTCTTCCACTTCTTAGTCGCATCACCAAAGTTCTTCCCTCGCTATAGCGCAGGGCTGACTCAGAGCCGCAATTACTTCCGCTGGGTTGAATACTCAATTAGCTCATCAGTAATGCTTGTCATCATCGCTCAAATCTGCGGTGTTTCTGACGTCGTTGCATTGATTGCAATCTTTGGTGTTAATGCATCAATGATTCTTTTTGGTTGGCTGCAAGAAAAATACGAGACACCAGGAAATGGTGGCTGGATTCCATTTATCTTCGGTTGCATCGCAGGAATCGTTCCTTGGTTAGGTCTAGTTTTCTACGTCCTAGCAATCGGTGGACCATCTAATGCGAAGGCCCCAGCATTTGTTTATGCCATCGTTCTTTCAATCTTCATCTTCTTCAACATATTTGCCCTGGTCCAATTCCTTCAATACAAGAAGGTTGGAAAGTGGTCTGATTATCTGCTGGGAGAAAAGACCTATATAACCCTTTCTTTGATCGCAAAGTCCGCGCTTGCATGGCAGGTTTTTGTCGGCACCTTGTTTGAATAAACAAACGCCTAGACTGACTCCATGAACGGGTCATTAGCTTTAGTTGGATCAGGTGAATACCTGCCTGCGATGGCGGCTTTTGAAAAATCTTTGCTCGATGATGGAATAAAGAACGGCAAACAATCCGCCTATGTTCAGATTCCGACAGCTGCTGGGCGTGAAAGCCAGGACAGTCTTGATTACTGGAAGAACCTTGGTCAGCAACAAGCAGAACGCATTGGCGTTCCACCAATCTTTTTGCCGATCTACGCCCGTGATGATGCCTTCAAGCAAGAGCATGTAGCTGCAATCAAAAACAGCGCGTTGATGTACATGTCAGGCGGGGATCCGCACCATCTTGCAGATGTTCTGATTGATACACCTGTGTGGGCTGCAATTGTTGAAAACTGGCAGAGCGGTGCATCTCTTGCTGGCTGCAGCGCTGGTGCGATGGTTCTGTCTGCTCAGATTCCTAATTTTCGAATGCTCAAGCGCTCACCAAGTAAAGGCTTAAATCTGCTTCCTGAAATTCGCGTGATCCCGCACTTTAATAAGTTCTTTAAGTGGATTCCAGAAAGTGCCGCAAAAGTATTGCTCCATGTTCCAGATGATTCAATCTTGATCGGTGTCGATGAAATGACTGCAATTGTAAAGCGCAGCGGCAGTGAAACCTGGATAGTTGTTGGCGATGCCACAGTCCATGTGCTTAAGGGCTTACCCGATCAACAATTGCATGACGGTCAAGAGATCAAACTTTCAATCTCATGAGCCAGATAACAGTCATCTTTGATGGACAGTGCGTGTTCTGTCAGCAATCTGTTACTTGGATTCAACGCAAATTAGTAATCACCGCGCTGCCATATCAAACTTCTGACCTAGCTCCGTTTAATCTCACTAAAGAACAATGCGCCAAGCAGGTCTATGTAATCTCAGCTGGCATGACTTACGGGGGAGCAGCCGCAATAGCCTTCTTACTGAAGCGACGTGGAAATAGGATTCAATCCGGATTAATCACAGCATCAGGTCCAATAGGTCGTGCTGGTTATCGCTGGATCGCAAGCCACAGAAACTCGTGGCCCGTTAAATTAGCAACGAAAGTTTTAATCTTTCTTAATAGATAGTTGTTCATCAGCAACAGGTTCAACCAACTTCCACTTAATTGCTAAGCGATTCAGAGTTGGTTTTAGCGGCATACCTGCAGCTAACCAAAATAGAACTAGAGATGGAATGATCAAGGTTAAGGCCGCTGGTAATGGTTGCAGCAAACCGGGCAACAACTCAACCGAAGTCACCGCATCACGGCTGGCTTGCACATCCTCGGCATTTCGTAAAAGTAACCCTGCATTGGCAAAGGTATGTAAAACAATCGGCATCCAAATACTGCCCGTAACAATCATTAAAGCACACGCAAAGACTCCGAATGAAGCTGCCGAAACAACATGCCAATATGCAGGCCAAGCATCAAAGTTTCCGATGTAGCTATTGATATGCATCAAGCCAAACATCAACGACGAGCCAATAACCGCAACCGTCAACCCATGTCTTTGCAGAACTCCAAAGACAATTCCACGGCTAAAGATCTCTTCTGCAACTGCAACAGCGATTAAAAAGATAACCCCACGAACCCATTTACTGGATTCAACTCCAGAAAAATCCTCATTTCGGATTTGTACAACTATGAAGTTAACCATGAATACAAAGGCTAAAAGTAAGCTCCAGCGCAGTTTGGGCAACGCAAAGTAAGCCATTGTTGGTGTCCGCAGCCACCACATCACACCAAATGAAAATAGCCCCAAAATCAAATAGCTTCCGGTGCTATCAAAACCTTTGCCCGGTATTACTTCGCTCGCAAAATTCAAAATCAGAATAGAAAGCAGGGACAGGGCAATCAACCCACCCCACATCCGTATATTCCTCATGCTAAAAATCTAGCCCCACCCACTGACAAATGCGCGCCAAAACGGGAAAGCCTCTAAACTTCTGGCACCTCAACGGAAAGTGAATCCAATGTCCTTTGTTATGTACTCAACCACCTGGTGCGGCTACTGCCAACGCCTAAAGTCTCAATTAGCTGACCTTGGCGTTACTTTCGAAGAGATCAACATTGAAGAGGTTCCCGGAACTGCTGAAATCGTTGAAAAGGTTAACGGCGGCAATCGCACAGTTCCAACATTGGTGTACTCAGATGGAACCGCGATGACTAATCCTTCTGCCAAGCAGGTCGTCGAAAAACTTGCAGCTTTACAGGCTTAACACGCTTATTCAATAAAGTTTCGTAACATTGGACACTCAAATTTCGCCCATTTGTGCCCTCAAATTCTTGAACAAAACTGCATTTTCTTACTAATCTAGCGGAGGGACATTGGTTCCTTCCCCCTTGATAAGTAAGGAAGTTGAATGAAGAAAATTAAGATTGCATCAGTGGCAACCTCTGTCATGCTCTGCCTTTCTATTATGAGTTTTGCGGCGGCGCCAGCAAATGCTGCAGCTGATCGTTCAGGCAAAGTTTGCTATGACGAAGGCCAAGTATTTAGCTCTGGCGGAGTTACGGTTACATGCGCAGGTGGAAAGTACACAACTGCCCGCAAGCTAACCGGATCACTAACGGTTGTCTGCGGCGCTACCGAGGCTTGGTGTAACGCAATGACTAAGGCATTTACAGCCAAGACAGGTGTGAACACAAAGTTTGTTCGCCTCTCATCAGGTGAAACAGTTGCCCGTCTTGATGCGGCCAAGAACAACCCAGAATTCGACGTGTGGCACGGAGGACCAGCCGATGGTTTTGGTGTCGCACGTATCGGTAACTTAATTGATAAGTACGCATCACCATCTCGAAGCTTTATCCCTAAGAAGTATCAGGATGATGATGGATACTGGACTGGCGTTTATGTTGGTGCACTTGGTTTCTGTACTAACACAAAGGAAATTCGCCGTTTAGGCTTGAATCCTCCAACATCATGGGCAGATCTTCTGAATCCAAAGTTGGCCAAGAACATTTCAACCGCTCACCCATCAACTTCTGGAACTGCTTTCACAACATTGTGGACACAGGTAACTCGTCTAGGCACTGAAGCTGCTGGACTTGATTACATGTCGAAGATGCACAAGAACGTTCTTCAGTACACAAAGAGTGGCGTTGGCCCAGTTGCCATCGTTGGTCGCGGTGAAGCTGCAGTCGGACTTGTGTTCTCACACGACTGTGTTGCAGGAAGACTTCAGGGTCTGCCACTAAAGGTTACATTCCCAAGTGAAGGCACGGGCTATGAAATTGGTGGCGTTGCTCTAATCAAGGGTGCAAAGAATCCAGAAGCTGCAAAGTCTTACATTGACTTCGCACTTTCTCGTGAAGCTCAAAACCTTGGACCAACAGTTGCGTCATTCCAGGTTCTCACCAATCCAAAGACAAAGGTTGATCCTCGTATGGTCAAGCTAAGCTCCGTTTCAATCGTTAACTACGATTTTGAAAAGGCTGCTGCTGCAAAGAAGGCTTTGACAGCTAAGTTCGATGCAACCATTGCTATCGCACCTAAGTAAAAAGTAAAACCTGCAGTACTTAATAACTAGAGGATGTGGTCATGTGCCACATCCTCTAGTTATGCAGATTAAACAAGCATTTTGAATTTGAACATTAAGTAAGGGGAATCTCTGTGAGCACTGCAGTAGTCGAGAAAGAAAAAGCAGTCGCGACCAAAAAGCCTAAGAAAATTCAGTTAGACATAGGTACAAAGACAGCCCTGATTATCTCTGTTGCATTACTCCTTTTAATGGTGGTGTTCCCACTACTCAATATCTTGACCAGAGCGTCAGAAGGCACTGGCCGCGAGGTTTTCGCAAACATCTTTGAATCTGCTGTTACCCGCAAGATTATCCTTAACACAATTATTCTAGGAACAGTCGTTGCAACAATCGGAACGATTATCGGTTTCTTCTTGGCCTATGCTCAAGTTAAGTTAAATTTCCGTGGCAAGAAGTTGCTGCATGTCATCGCACTTGTTCCACTTATTACTCCACCATTTGCCTTTGCAACCGCAGTTATCAGCCTCTTTGGCCGCAGCGGAATCATCACGCGTGATCTTTTGGGTCTAACTCCCACTCTTTATGGATTACCAGGTCTAACGATTGTTCTTAGCTGTTCTTTCTTCCCAGTCGCTTACATGAGCATCCTTGGAATGATGCGAAACCTAGATCCAGCACTTGATGAAGCTTCAGCATCTATGGGCGCATCAAAACTGCGCACCTTCTTCAAGGTGACATTCCCAATGCTTATTCCAGGTTTTGCTAGCTCATTCCTTCTTCTCTTTGTAGAAGCATCAGCAGACCTTGCAAACCCACTTGTAATCGGTGGCGACTTTACGGTTCTTTCCTCCCGCGCATACATTGCGATTAACGGTGAATACGATGTTCCTGCAGGTTCTGCTTACTCACTCATCCTTCTTATCCCAGGCTTGATCGTCTTCATTGTTCAGCGTTACTGGGGAGAACGAAAGAGCGTAGTCAGCGTTACTGGCAAGCCAACCGGAACTCCGACCTTTGTTGAGAACAAAATCGCTAAATTCTTCCTGCTGATTATTCCGGTACTAGTTACCTCATTCATTGTTCTTATCTATGCCACGGTAATTTTTGGAAGTTTTGCAAAGTTCTTGGGCGTAGATAATTCATTAACTCTGGACAACTACCGATACATCTTTAGTGGTGTTGGCTATGACGCCATCATCAAAACCACAACCATGGCTTTAATCGCAACACCTATCGCAGGCTTACTAGGTATGGTCTTGGCTTGGCTGATTGTTCGCAAGGTGCGTCGTGGACGCGAGTTCATCGACTTCCTTGGAATGTTAGGACTGGCTGTTCCTGGAACTGTTCTTGGTATTGGTTTTGCAATCACATTTAATGACGTCGTAAAGATTGGCGATACAACAATATTGCCTCAGCTTGCTGGCGGTGGCGCGATCTTTGGTGGTGCTGTTGCAATCGTGATGGTCTACACCATTA
>Ga0082207_1001181_pt1 | contig 12801 bp, 12 predicted proteins | sample LakMenEpi10Aug09_FD_71540 | JGI IMG/M metagenome (GOLD analysis project Ga0082207, IMG submission 71540) | reverse complement strand
CGGGGCGGCGGGGGCGCGGGCCCGCGCGGCCCCGGGGAAGCCCGGGGCTGGGCGCCCGGCCGCGAGTGAAGCCGCCGATCCAGGACGTCCTCCGCCGGGGCGACGAGGTGCTCGTGCAGGTGATCAAGGAGGGCTTCGGCACGAAGGGGCCGACCCTCTCGACCTACATCTCCATCCCCGGCCGCTACCTCGTGCTGATGCCGCCGCTGGGCCGCGTGGGCATCTCCAAGAAGATTGACGACGAGCGGGATCGCCGCGTGCTCCGCGACATCATGCTTGACCTCAAGCCGCCGAAGGGCGTGGGCTTCGTGGTTCGCACCGCCGGCACCGAGCGGACGAAGTCGGAGATGGCCCGCGACATGGCCTACCTCCTGCGGCTCTGGAAGAGCATCGTGAAGCGGATGCGAAAGTATTCCGCCCCGATCGACATCTACCAGGAAAGCGACATGATCATCCGCACGATCCGTGACATGTTCACGGAGGATGTGGCGCGGATCCTGATCGACGAGCCGGCCGCCTATGAGCGGGCCAAGGAGTTCCTGGAGCTCGTGATGCCGAAGTACGCCCCGCGGCTGCAGCTCTACGAGGGCAAGGAGCCGCTCTTCCACCGCTACGGCCTGGAGGAGGAGATCGGGCGGATCCACCAGCGGAAGGTACCACTCAAGGGAGGCGGGTCGATCGTCATCGACCAGACGGAAGCCCTGGTGGCGATCGACGTCAACTCTGGCTCATTCCGCACCGAGAAGAGCGCCGAGGAGAACGCCTACCAGATGAACCTGATCGCGGCCAAGGAGATCGCCCGGCAGCTCCGGCTCCGCGACCTCGGCGGCGTGATCGTGAACGACTTCATCGACATGCGGAAGGAGAAGTATCGCCGCGGTGTCGAGAAGGCAATCCACGAGGCGATGAAGCGCGACCGGGCCCGCACGAAGATCCTGCGGACGAGTCCCTTCGGGCTGATCGAGATGACGCGGCAGCGGATTCGTCCGTCGCTTCGCAAGAGCATCTTCCGCGACTGCCCCACGTGCACCGGCACGGGCACCGTGAAGACGGCCGAGAGCATGGCGATCGAGGTGATGCGGACGCTCCACCTCTCGGAGTCTCGCGACGATGTGACCCGGCTGAACATCACGGTGCACGACGAGGTTGCCACCTGGATCAACAACCGCAAGCGGCGGGAGATCACGCAGTTCGAGGACCGGACGCATATCCAGCTTCACGTCGTCGGCAAGGACGGCGTGTCGCCCGAGCACCTGGTGTTTGACGCCTGGGACTCCTCAGGGCGAAGCGTGCGGTTTCCGTAAGCGGAAGAGCTCGCGTGGCGTGGTGAGTGAAAGCCGACCGGCCGTGAGGCCGCGGGCTAACCACGATGGACGCGGCATTTGGTGGTGGTTCGCCCCACGCCGTAAGGCGTGGGGTGAGCCCGTTTGGAAGCCCAACGCCGTAAGGCGTGGGGTGAGCCACCAATAAAGTCCGCGTCCCGCGTGGTTCTCCCGAGGCCTTACGGCCTTCGGCTTCTAAGGGACGCGGATCAGACCCGGGCGCCGGCGATTCGTTCAAACTCGTGGACGAACAGGCCGCTGCGGAGCTTAGGCTCGAACCAGGTGCTCTTTGGCGGCATGATCTCGCCCGCGTCGGCCACGGCGATGAGCTCGTCGGGGCTTGTGGCATGCATGGAAAAGGCGACGCCCTCCCTACCAGCCCGCTGCTCCAGTTCGTCGCAGCCGCGGATGCCGCCGACGAACTCGATTCGGGAATCGGTGCGGGGATCGCCAATCCCAAGGATCGGGGCCAGCACGCGATCTTGGAGGAGCGAAACGTCGAGGCTGGCGATCGGATCGGCCCGGTTGATCGACGCTTCGGGGAACTCAAGCGACCACCAGCCGCCATCCACGAACACCCGTACCGTGCCCCGGTGGTCCGGTTCGCCCGACTGCAACGGCTGCACGTTGCCAACGCCCCGGAGCCGCTCGAGGAACTGCTGGGGAGTGAGGCCGGCAAGATCCTTGACGACGCGGTTGTAGGGCAGGATGCGGAGCTGGTCGTGCGGAAAGACGACGGCCAGGAAGCGGCCGTATTCCTCGCCACCGGTGTGCCGCTGGTTCGCCTTCGCCGAGGCCGTGGCCGCCCGCTCGGCGCCGGCGGAGCGGTGGTGGCCGTCGGCGATGTAGAGCAGATCGAGTCCGCGAAAAGCCTCGAGATACGGCGCCACGGCGGTTACCTTCCAGCCGGTGTGCTGCACCCCGTCGGCGGCGACGAAGTCGAAGAGCGGGGCGGACGCCGCGTCGGCCTGCATCCGCGCGGCGAGCGTACTGCCGGCGAGGGGCCGGTCGCGAAAGCAGAGAAACACCGGCTCGGCGTGGCACGCGGTGACGAGCAGGTGTCGGGTGCGGTCATCCTCCTTGTCGGGCCGCGTCTTCTCGTGCTTGCGAATGTCTTCCGAGCGGTACTGTTCTGCCTCGACGCAGCAGACGATTCCCAGCTGGGCCTGACCGTTCCTGATCTGCCGGTAGAGGTAGAGGCCGGGCTCGGGATCGCGGAGGAGTGAGCCGGAGGCAATCATCGCCTGCAGGTTTTGGTTGGCTTGTTCGTAGACCGCGGCCGCGTGGCAGTCGGTCTCCGGTGGCAGATCGATCTCGGAGCGAACCACGTGGAGAAATGATCGCGGCTTGCCGGCGGCCCGCTCGCGAGCCTCTGCGGTTGAGATCACGTCGTATGGATCGCTGGCGACCTCAGCGGCATGGGCGGCGGTTGGGCGGAGAGCGGCGAAAGGATGGATGCGGATCATGGGTGGGCGTGCTCCTGCGAGATGGGAGCCGGAAGATAGCGAAGCCCGCGCCGCCCGTGCAAACGAACCGCGGACGGCACAGGACGGCACAGGTTGAAAACCTGTGCTACGGGAGTGGACAGTAGCGTAGGTTTTCAACCTGCGGTGAAGATCGGCACAGGTTGAAAACCTGTGCTACGAGAGCGGGTGATCGGCAAATCGTAGCCGCAGGTTGTCAACCTGCGGTGAAGATCGGCACAGGTTGGCAACCTGTGCTACTGGCGCGGTGATAGGCGGTACGCCTCGGCAAGCCGCGTGAACTCGCCTGCCGACGTGGCGGCATCGAACCGCTCACCCAGTTCTTCGCGGAGGATGTCCGCGACCGGCTCGGCCGCCTCGGCGGCTCGCCGCGCGTCGAGGAAGAGCCACCGCGAGCGGCGGGCGAGCACGTCTTCCACGGAGCGGGCCAGTTCGTGTCGGGCCGCAAAGCGGACCATCGCCTCGCTGAACCCAGGCAGCAGCATCCGCTCGGCGCCGGGCATTGTGGCGAGAAGGGCCGCTTCGGTGCCGTAGAGGTGCGGGCCTGGCGGTTCGGTGATCGAGACCGTGGCGGTGCCGCGCGGCGGCGCCCCAACGAGTCGGAGGTGCTGCGTGACACCCGCGGGCCGGTTGGGCAGCAAGCCGTGGCTCATGCAGGCAGCCAACACGCTCTCCGCCATCGCGCGGTAGGTGGTCCACTTGCCGCCCGTGACGCTCACGAGCCCGTGCGGCGAGACCTCGACCGTGTGCTCCCGCGAGATCCGCTTCGTGTCGTGGCCACCCGCTGCGGGCTTCACGAGCGGCCGTAGGCCGGCCCAGGCCGAGCGGACATCAGACCGCGTGAGACGCGCAGCGAGCCGGCGGCCGGCCTCGGTGAGGATGAAGTCGATCTCTTCAGCGAAGGGTCGCGGCTCGAGGGGTGTGTCGTGTCGGGGCGTGTCGGTCGTGCCGAGGATCACCTTCCCAAGCCAGGGCACCGCGAAGAGCACGCGGCCGTCGGCCGTTTTCGGCACGAGCATCGCGGTGGATGACGGAAAGCGATCGCGATCGACGACGAGGTGCACGCCCTGGCTGGGGGCCACGAGGTCGGCCGCCGCGGGCTCGTCGAGCTTCCGCAGGGCGTCGACCCAGACGCCGGTGGCGTTGACCACGCAGCGGCCGCGGACTTCGAAGCACTCGCCCGTCTCACGGTCTTCGATGCCGACGCCTGCAACGCCCCTGCCCTCCATGATCAGCCGCCTCGCGCGGCAGTAGTTGAGCACGATCGCGCCTTCATCGATCGCCGTGCGGGCGAGGGCGACGGCAAACCGGGCGTCATCGAACTGGCCGTCCCAGTAGCGGATCGCGCCGGCGAGTCGCTTCGACTCCAGGCCCGGCGCGGCGGCCAAGGCCCGCTTGCGACCGAGCAGGCCCACGCGGCCGACTCGCTCGGATCCCGAGAGCGCTTCGTAGATCGCCAAGCCGATCCCGTAGAACGGCAGATCCCAGAACCGGCCCGCGACGCCGTAGGCCGGCACGAGGAAGGGAAGGGGCTGGGCGAGGTGCGGGGCGTTGTCAAGCAGGATCTTTCGTTCATGAAGCGCCTCGCGGACGAGCGACACGTTGCCCTGCGCGAGGTACCGCACGCCACCGTGGACGAGCTTCGTCGCCCGGCTCGACGTCCCCTTGGCGAAGTCTTCGGCTTCAACGAGCAGCGTGGAGAAGCCGCGGGCGGCGGCGTCGAGGGCGGTGCCGAGGCCGGTCGCCCCGCCGCCCACAACGATCAGGTCGAACATGTCAGCCGACCGCAGGCGGGCCAGCAGCGATTCGCGGGACGGCGACGGCGGTGGGGGGGATGGCGTCACTGCAGGCCCGCTGGGGAACGAGGAACAATGGCCCGGCAGAGCCCCGAGCACCGGGATTTTCCGGCCGGAAACCTGACCTCTCGACCCGTCCTGCCGGCGACGATATCGTACAGGGCTCGGTTTGACAGTTTTTCGACGCTTTTTACGGACCTGCACCCATGGCCAAGGCCACCCCCGCCGCTGATTCTGCTTCCTCTATGGAGGGCGCCGCCCACGAATACGCCATCGTCGTCGACGGTGGTCGCCAGTACCGCGTGATGGCGGGGCAGGAACTCGAGATCGACTTCCGCCATCTGCCCGCCGGCAGCGAGGTGGTGTTCGAAGACGTGCTCGCCGTGAGCAAGGCTGGCAAGCTCACGATCGGCAAGCCAAAGGTGAAGGGCGCGTCGGTGAAGGCCGAGGTCGTCGGCCTCGTGCAGGGCGAGAAGATCTACGTCCAGAAGTTCGCCCGCCGCAAGAACTATCGCCGCCGCACCGGCCATCGTTCGATCTCGACCAAGATTCGGATCGCTTCGATCTCTGCCTGACGCGGCGCCCAGCGTGGTTTGCCCGCGGCCTTACGGCCGGTCGGCTTTCTTGGCGGCCGTACAAGCCCAACGCCGTGAGGGGTGGGGGGCACCGCCATCAGCCGCCGCTTCCAGCGAGGACGCCCGTGGCCTTACAGCCCGAGGTCACCGAGCGTGCTGCCGCGGACGCAGAGTGCATCGACCGCGGCCGTGACCGTGGGATCTTCTTCGACGGGCGGCGCGTGGTGCGGCTTGAGCCGGGCGTCGATCACGAGCGGACCCCGGCAGCCCCAGTGCTTCTGCTGAGTGAAGGCCTCGACGCCGTGCACGTTGGCCGCGGGATTCGACCGCGTGAACGTGAGCCACAGCCAGTTGGCGAGCGATGCAGCCGCGAAGCCGGCGTCATCGACGACGACGATGAGCGGGAATCGGCGGAGCGGATGCTCGGGGCCGATGGCGTGGCAGAGCCGCTCCACGTCGGCCGACCACGGGCTGGTGCGGGCCGATTCCCAGATCGCCGCGTCGCTTGGCGCGTCGAGCTGCGGTCGGGGCTCGATCCGCGGGCCCTCGACCGCCACGACGCCCGGCAGGCAGACCCGCGGGTTGGCGAAGCCATCGGGCAACGACACCCCCGGCGGTAGATCGGTCGTGAGTTCGCGACGTGCCGGCCCCCGCGCCGCGACGACCAGTTTTGACCCGGAGTTGAATCCGCTGCCCGAGTAGTCGAGCGTGTCGATCGTGGTCTCGGTGTGGAAGTGGCAGTCGCGGCTCCAGTCGGCGCGGGCGAGCAAGTGGGCGAGGAAGGGCTCCACGTCGTGGGCATCGAGCCCGGGCGCCTCGGTCCCGTCGACGATGAAGAGATACTTCGCCAACGACAGCTGCCCCTGGCCGAGGATCGCCGAGGCCTGCGTGAGCAGTTCGGCCGGCCGATCCGACCGCTTCCACGGAAGGTAGCGTTCGCTGCCGACAGCCAGCAGCAGCGGATGGACGCCCGAGGCATCAACGGCATGGATGCTCGACACGCCGGGCAGGACCGTGGGGATCACGGGGCCGGTGAGCTCGTGGACGAGCCAGCCAAAGAGCGTGTCTTCCTGCGGCGGCCGGCCGACCACGGTGACCGGCCAGATCGCCCCCTCGCGGTGCCAGACGTGATCAACGCGGAGCAGCGGAAACTCATGCCGCCGGGCGTAGTAGCCGAGGTGGTCGCCGAACGGTCCCTCCGGTTTGGTGGCTCCCGGGTTCACCGTGCCCTCGATCACGAAGTCGGCGTCGGCGTAGATCGCTGGTCCGCCGCGACGGGGAATCATAGGAATGCGATGGCCGGCCAGCGCGCCGGCAAACGTGAGTTCGGCGAGGCCCTCGGGAAGCGGCATCACCGCCGACACGGCCATGGCCGGTGAGCCGCCCACGAAGATCGCCACCTTGAGCGGTGCGCCTTTCGCGAGAGCGGCGGCGTGGTGCACGCCGATGCCGCGGTGGAGTTGGTAGTGGAGGCCTGCCTCGCGGTCGTGTTCGTAGGCATTGCCGGCGAGCTGCACCCGGTACATGCCGAGGTTTGAGTGCTTCGTGCCCGGTTTGTCCGGGTGCTCGCTGTAGACGGCCGGCAGTGTGATGAACGGGCCGCCGTCGCCTGGCCACGACACCACCTGCGGCAGCCGGGAGAGTGGGATCGAGCGGGTGAGCACCGGACCACTACGGACCCGCTTCGGCAGCATCGCAATCGCATCGATGGGCGACCGCCAGTAGCGGCCCGGCTTCCGCAGCGCGGCTGTGGGGTCGAGCTTGAGTTCCACGAGCCGCCGGACGCGGTCGAGCGTGTCGGCGAAGATCTGCTCGATCCGCTGCCGCGTGCCGTAGAGATTCACGAGCACCGGGAAGTCGCTGCCGCGGGGCTTCGAAAACAGTACCGCCGGCCCGCTGGCGCGGAACAGCCGCCGCTGGATCTCGGCAATCTCGAGATGGGGATCGACGGGGTGATCGACGACAACGAGTTGCCGCCTTGCCAGCGGGCCTGTGGCCTGTCGGTCGTTTCGCAGGGCGTCGACGCAGGCCTGGAGCGAACGGAATCCCATCGGAGCGGCGGGTGCCTCGCAGGGCCGGAAATGGCCGCCACCATCGTAGCCTCGCCGGACGTTAGGATGAGGCTCGCATCGCCCCCCGTTTTCCGGTTCAGGAGCACAGTCGCCGTGGTCACACTCGCGTCGGTCTACGAAGGCGGCCTCCGCTGCCGCGCCACCCATGGCCCGTCGGGCACCACGCTGGTCACCGACGCCCCGGTCGACAACCACGGCAAGGGGGAGAGCTTTTCGCCGACCGACCTGGTGGCAACGGCCCTGGGCGCGTGCATGATGACGATCATGGGGATCGTGGCGGAACGGCACGGCATCGACCTCGCCGGCGCCACCGTCGAGACCGTGAAGGAGATGACGAAGGAGCCGCCGCGGCGGATCGCGTCGCTCCGCACCCGGATCACGATCCCGCTGCCGCCGGACCACCCGCACCGAACGACGCTCGAACAGGCCGCCCACACCTGCCCCGTGCACAAGAGCCTGCATCCCGACATCGACGTGCCAGTCGAGTTTGTCTGGGCCGGCTGACGGCCCGCGTCGCGAGGCCACTCATGCCCGACCTCTTCGCCGCATCGCGGGCCGCCAACGTCGCCCGGGCCGCGCCGCTTGCCGCTCGGATGCGGCCGCGACGCTTGGCAGACTACGTGGGTCAGGACCAGGTCGTCGGCGCCGGAAAACTCCTGCGGCGGCTGATCGAGGCCGACCGACTCGGGTCGGTGATCCTCTATGGTCCGCCGGGGGTGGGGAAGACGACGCTCGCCGAGATCATCGCCAACGAGACCAAGCGACGGTTTGTAGAACTCTCCGCGACCGCATCAGGCGTGAAGGACGTTCGCGAGGTGCTCGAGGCCGCGCGGCGACGGCTCGAAGATGACGGCCAGAAGACCTGTTTGTTCATCGACGAGATCCACCGCTTCAACAAGGCCCAGCAGGACGTGCTTCTCCCCGACGTCGAGAACGGGGTGATCGCGTTGATCGGGGCGACCACGCAGAATCCCTTCTTCGCGCTCACCAGCGCCCTGGTCAGCCGCAGCCGGATCTTCGAACTCGAAGCCCTCTCGAAGCACGACATCGCGGAGATCCTCGACCGAGCCGTGGCCGACCGCGACCACGGCCTCGGCCGGGAGCAGATCACGCTTCTGCCCGAGGCGCGAGAGTTTCTCGTGGAGACCTCCGATGGCGACGCCCGGCGGGCGCTCGGCGCGCTCGAAGTGGGCGTGCTTTCGAGCGGCGAGCGGCCGCTTACGTTCACGCTTGATCTGGCCCGCGAGAGCGTGCAGCGGAAAGTGGTGGCCTACGATTCAGGCGACACGCACTACGACTGCGCCAGCGCCCTGATCAAGAGCATCCGCGGGAGCGACGCGGACGCCGGCCTCTATTGGCTCGCGCGCATGCTCGAGGGGGGCGAGGACGTGCGGTTTCTCTCGCGGCGGCTCGTGATCCTGGCCAGTGAAGACGTGGGCAATGCCGATCCGCGGGCGTTGATGATCGCCGTGGCGGCGATGCAGGCGACCGAGTTCGTCGGCCTGCCGGAGTGCCAGCTCACGCTCGCACAGGCGGTCATCTATCTGGCGCTTGCGCCCAAGAGCAACGCCTGCACGACGGCGATTGCCGCGGCCCGCAGTGACGTCCGCGAGCAGGCGGTGATCCCCGTGCCGCGGCACCTCCAGGACAAGCACTACGCCGGCGCCAAGCGGCTCGGTTACGGCCAGGGCTACGAGTATTCCCACGACGCCCCCGATGGGATCGCGGCGCAGGACTACCTCGGGGTCGAGAAGGACTACTACGAGCCGAGCGACCGCGGGCTGGAGCGGGATCTCGCCGAGCGGCTCGCCGAGATCAGGCGGCGGCTTCGGCAGGGACGGGGCGAGCCGTCCTGAGTTCGGCGATGATCTCGGTGGTGAGGACCTCCTCCAGCCGTGCCAGAGCCTTCGCCACCGCCGCGCCGTCGAGCACGCGGTGGTCGGCGATCACGGTCACGAGGCAGCGGCCGTCGCCGTCGAGCGGTCCGTAGGAGAGGCTCGTGGTGCAGATGGTGGGATGGAACCGGTTGGTGGCGGAGAAGCCGGCGAGGGTCGAGAGGCTGAACGTGCCGATCCGCGTGACCCGCTTGGGCGATGCCGAGCGCATGTTCCAGCGGAGAATCGTGCGGCGCAGCCAGCCTGGCACGCCTTCGAGTTCGAGCTGTCGCTTGAAGGCCTCCTCGATGGGCTGCGTGACGAACCAGTCGACCGACTGCTGGAGCAGCGGCAGCGGTGTGGTGTCGGGCCGGGCGAGCCTCGCGAAAAAGAGCCGATCGTCGCCGCCGTCGCCCCGGTTGATCGCCAGAGAGGCCACGTTCTCGGAACTCGGGGCCACCCGCTGGCGGAACCGCCCCGCGAGCCAGCTACGGAGGGGCGGCGTCTCGCGGGCCACGAGGGCGTAGGCCTTGAGGAAGATCGCCGCCCAGCCGATGCGGATGGCAGCGGTGTTTCGGGCGGCGGCGACCGTGTCGAGCCGCATCAGTCGATCGACGGGAAAGAGGGGGATATCAAGCGCGAGGATTGCGACGTCGTTCACACAGCCGCGGCCGGCGGGGAGCGGCGAGGTGGAGACGGTTGGTGCCTGCTTGCTCATGAGTCGCTCGCATGACGGGCGCGGACCAGGAAGCCCAATGCCTGAGCCATGGGGTTGCCGCCCTGGCTCGCCGATCGCCGCGAATGGTAGGAAACCGCCACCGCCGGGCACAGGCGAGTTTGCCTCAGGGAGCCGGACTATAATCAGTGCATGAAAACAACCGTCGAAGTCGAGTGTCTGCCCGAGATTCTTGCCGGCCTCCACCTGGAGCCGTCCGAGTTTGGCGACCTGATGAAAGTTCAAACCGCCATTGCGCTGTTTCGTGACGGGCGGTTGTCTTCAGGAATGGCAGCACGCTGGCTGGGAATTCCACGTGTGCAGTTCCTGCTCCGCGCGATGGAGGCGGGTGCCACGCTCTTGTCCGACACCCCCGAAGACCTTGCTCGGGAGACATCGCTCCTGTGACCGTCTTCACGAACACTGGTCCGCTGATCGCGTTGGCGAGCATCGACAGCGTTGAACTGCTGCAGAAAGTGTTTGGTGAAGTGAAGGTGACCTCGTCGGTGATTGACGAGTGTGATGCTGGTGGCTCGATCGTCGTGCCGAACCTGAGGTCGTATGAGTGGCTCACAATCGTCGAACCGCCTCAGGTCAAGGATGCGCACCCATCACTTTTGGAACTCGATCGCGGTGAGCGAGATACGATCGAAGCTGCTCGGGCAGCCGAGGCCGACCTTGTGATCATCGATGAGCGGCTCGGGCGGCAGGTCGCAGAACGGCTGGGTCTCAAGATCGTCGGCAGCCTCGGGGTGTTGGCGAAAGCCAAGGCAGCGGGGTTTCTTCCCTCGTTTCGGGACGCTGCTGCACGCATGGTACGGGCTGGGATCCGGTTTCACCCCGACTTGATCGACAGGATTGCCACGCGAGTGGGCGAATCCTCGACGTGAGCGGCCTCGCCGGAGTCACCTTTGGGTCGGGCCGCGCGGCTAGACTTTCGCCATGCGAGCGGTGATCCAGCGGGTGAGCGAGGCGAGCGTGACGATCGGCGCCGACGTGGTCGGCCAGATCGGGACGGGGCTGCTCGTGCTCGTCGGCGTGGAGGCGGGCGACACACCGGCCGACGCCGATTGGCTCGCGGGCAAGGTGACGCAGATGCGGATCTTTCCCGATGACGCCGGCAAGATGAACCGCAGCGTGACCGAGGCGGCCGGTGGTCTGCTCGTGATCAGCCAGTTCACGCTGATCGCTTCGACGGCGAAGGGCAACCGGCCGAGTTTCATCGAGGCAGCGCGGCCGGAGGCGGCGGTGCCGCTCTACGAACGGTTTCTGGCGGCCGTGGAGTCGCAGGCGGGTCGGCGGCCGGAGCGGGGCGTCTTCGCGGCCGACATGAAGGTGGCGCTGGTCAACGACGGCCCCGTGACGATCGTGATCGACTCCCGCCGCCGGGAGTGACGCGGCTGAGCCGCGGCTGCGGGAACGCCGGGACTTTTGGCCGGGTTGTGCCAGGGGACCTGAAACCGCCTGTCCGTTTGCTACAATCGCGGGCCCATGGTGGCTATAGCTCAGTTGGTTAGAGCATCGGTTTGTGGTACCGAGGGTCGCGGGTTCGAGTCCCGTTAGCCACCCCTTGAAAACAAGGGGGTCTTGATCGAGGGTTTCGTCGGCCGGTCAAGAATCCTCGAATCGGCACCTGGCGGGGGCCGACTCTCCGGCCGGGTGTCTGATCCGCCGGGGTTGGCCGATAGCCTAGCCTGCATGGCGATTCTGCTTGGCCAGTTGACCGCTGAGTCGTCTCGCCCGATCCCAGTCTTTGACGGAAATGGCGTCGCGGAGTTGCCGCTCCAGGTCTTCGGTACCGGACGCCCGGTGTCCGAGTGCTTCGGCGACCTCCGCCGTCAGCCCCTCGCAAATGCGGCGGTACAACCGATCCGCCGTGGCCTTCATCTCCGCGTCTTCTGCTGAGACGTAATGGGCAAGCACTACGCGCTTCGTGACACCGGCAGGTCAGATTCCGAGCCAGCATTCATAGTTGTAGCGCCCGGCGGCTCAATCGCTCACTCTGGCAGAATCCATTACCTGGCGATCTCCATCCAGAAAACAGAGCCGTCAAGCTTTGAACGCGACGTGACGCCCCACGGCGTACGTGTTGTCACGGTGCTCATATCCCAGCCGCTGTCGACCACCCGATAGCCTGCAGGCATCTGCAGGCGTTCGGTCGGTGTCACAACGAACTCCCTGTGATATCGAGCTATTGGCCAAGATGATCGAAGCGTCGCTTTGCCATGCTCGTCGAGCGCTATCGCATAAACGCCACTTCGGACTCGCCGTGGTTCCTGCCCCGTGGATTGGTTGATGGTCAACTCGATCCGCGTCACAAAGACCGGCATGTGGAACTCCAGATCAAAACCGTCCTCACGGCAGCCAGCCGTGAATGCGAGCAATGCCGCAACGCAGATCATTCTCTGGAGAAAAAACATGGGGCTACCCAAATGATAGAGACTGGCTCGGTTCGTGGGGGCAGGTGAGTCCAGTTGCCGAACTTCGGCCATTCGCGACTCCCTCACTGGCCCCGCGATCGCTGCAGTCGTTGGGCCGGCGTCCACGCCGTTGGATTCGCCGGGCCGATTGACGGCGTCCCCCGCCAGCGGTATCACGACAGACCGGGGTTCTTCGAGATTTCGGGAATCCCAGACCACCATCCTTCGTCCGTCCACGTGCGGAGTCAGCGCCCATGATCCTCGGCAAGCTCTGGAAGTCCCTCGCGGCCCAGATGAACAAGATCGCCAACTTCTTCTGGACGGCCGACCCGATCGCCCAACTCCAGTACGAGTACGACAAGGCGGTCGACCAGATGAAGGAAGGCCGCGAAGGGCTCGAGCAGTACCGGGCCCTCGTGGAGCGGGTCACGCGGCAGGTGAACGGCGACCGGCAGCACGTGGCGGCGCTCGAGGCCCGGATCAAGGCCTACCTCCAAGTCGGCGAGCGGGAGACGGCCTCGAGGTTTGCGCTCGAGCTGCAGA
>Ga0082207_1001180_pt1 | contig 12811 bp, 8 predicted proteins | sample LakMenEpi10Aug09_FD_71540 | JGI IMG/M metagenome (GOLD analysis project Ga0082207, IMG submission 71540) | reverse complement strand
TGTCAATGGCGGGGGGTGGTGCCGCCCAGCCTCGGAGTTGAGTCTCCTGCTAGGAGTCTCTGCCGATGGAGCTTCGTATCCTGGCCCACAAGTGATCAATACGACCAACGGTATCCCATTGGGATCGACTTATCCCGATCCGTACTTTGGAGTCGATGGTACCGGTCAGGCTTATTCGTTCCATTCGAGTGGGATCACGGCCGCATTCGTCGACGGGAGTGCAAGGTACCTTAGCTCCAATATCGATGTGCGTGTTTATGCCGGCATGATCACTCGCAATGGCGGCGAAATCAACAGGGAAATCGAGTAGTCGGATGAGAGACTAGATGCCTCTAGCATCTAGTCTCTTGCCTGAAATCCCCAGCGGACAGCCCCTGAGTTTATTTCAACCACCGAATACTCGGAACACACGGAAAAAGAGAGTGGATCCTCCGCGGTCTTCTTCCGTGTGTTCAGTGTGTTCCGTGGTTGCGCTCGTGCTCGAAGCGATCTAGCATAGCAATCCGGTTGATACGACGAAATCCAATGCGAGGCAGGATCCCGTTCGTCAAGTATCTAGCCTGCTGTTACTCCAGATTTACAATCTCACCTCCGTTGCGAGAGAACAGAGCTAGCCAGGTCTCTTTCGGCAGATCAAGTTTCAAGCTGGAGACCGAACCATCGAACATAGCGATAACGGTCTGGCCATTGTAGTTGCGAAGTTTGGCTGTCGGATTGGCCTCATCAAACGGATACTCCTCGGGACTCGTCCAGGCAATGGCATGCTCGCGATCAAGTTCAACGAAGGCAATCGTATTGCTCGTACCGTCGGTGATGTTTCGGAATTGCATGGGCTCACTCTGACCAAAAACCGTCCTCTTGCCGATCGGTGCAACATAGGTGGTGTGATAAGGTTTAAGCTCCACGGTCTGGTTCATATCGGCAGTGGGAAGGTAAATCGCTGGCATTTTGGCAAGTAGCTTGATGTTGTGCGGACTATCCCATGCCTCGTCGAGCTTGAACTCTTGATACAGCTCTTGGAATCCGATGAAAGGCAAAATATGCACACGCCAACTAAGCCCGCTTTTTGCTTTTGTCTTGGCCATGTTCAAGTAGGTCGGAAACGCTTGGTAGGCACTTTCGTAGTTGTGGAAACCTAATGCGAACTCCTTCATACGATTCGAAGTGGTGGTCGCAGTAATAGGGGCCATGATGGAACTTGCTACCATGGCTCCGAATTGCAAAAGCGATTGGTTGCTCTCATCGTCGGTGAGGGACACGACGACACGATCCCCTGAGAGCTCGGGTTTGATCATCCCAATCAAAACCGAGAGAGCCAAAAAGGATTCTTTGTCTGCTACCGCATTGTTGACAACCGTTCGGATCAGCTTGGGCAAATTCTTCGCAAAGATTTTCGCCCCTTCCTCAGAACCCGACTGCACCACAATGCGGGCCGTTGCATTCTTGGTGTCCAAACCGAGGGAAACCCATCGGACGCTGTCGAGCAACCACTCTGCCGATCCACCACCGAGCGCCTCGGGCAACTCGGGTTGGATCTCTCGGAATGTCTTGGTCACGTAATCAGGCAACTGCATAACGCATTGGACAGGAAACTCCTTGGTGGATTCCAACCCAGCCTGCCATTTCGAAGCTTGCTCGGCGGGCATTGCTGAGAGTACCTTTGCAGATGCCGATTTTGCGGCGAGTTGTCGTATAAAGCCATGCCTTCGGGTACGTTGGTTCCGAGGAGCAGTTTGCTAGGTCGATAAAGGCCTCCTGGACGGCATCTTCTGGAGTTCTGCACCACTGCCGGGCATACAACACCAGGGCATTGCTCAAACTGGCAAATAGCTCCTGGAGGTTGTCGCTAGGCATGAGAAAACGGTTCTTCAGGTGTTTTAATGGCTACTCAGCAGAATACGACTCGCGCTCGACCAGTGTCCCATGACCGAACCGATAGCCGATCCCGATTGATCCCGAGTGACGCCTGTTCCAGGTTGCTTGAAATGGACGATGGCATCAACCCAAAAGAACCAAAAACCACGCATCACTCAGCCCGCCTAAAGAAGAGTCACCGCTCGGCTGATTTTATTTCAATGGGAAGGAAAAAATTTGGTCCATCTAGCATTTCCGTGGGCGATGATACCATTGCGGGGGAAAGAGTGGCAAAAACAATTCGTGCTCTTGCTCGTGCTCGTGCTCGGAATTCCTCAGTGGAATCCAGCAGAGCTACTTGGCGGCTACCGAGGATGATTTTGCCAGGGCTTGCTCGGGCCTTGGTAGGTGATCTGGCCGCCTGCTGGGCCGGCCCCTGGTCCGAGCTCGATGCAGTGATCCGATGCCGCGATGAACATCTCGTTGTGCTCGATCGCCAGGACGCTGTTGCCTTGGTCAATCAGCAGACGGATGCACTGAATCAACCGCTCGACGTCCTGGAAATGCAGACCCGTCGTCGGCTCATCCATCACGATCAATGAACCCTTCGGGTCGTCCAGGTACGATGCGAGCTTCAGCCGCATCGACTCGCCAGCCGAGAGAGTAGCGAGGCTTTGCCCCAAAGGCAGATACCCGAGCCCGATGTCCCTGAGTGGCTTGAGCTTGCGCTGAAGCTTCTTCTCGCCTCGAAAAAAATCGGCTGCATCGTCGGCACTCATCTCAAGAACCTGCGAAATGTTTCGTTCGCGATACGTATTGGCCAGTACCTCAGGACGGAATCGCTGACCACGGCATTCGGTGCACTGCAATCGCACGTCGGCCATGAACTGCATATCGACAAGCGTAAATCCGAGCCCCTCGCACAACGGACAACGGCCTAGGCCACTGTTGAAACTAAAGTGCCCGTCGCTTAACCCCTGAGCTTTGGCCGCCGGGGTCGATCCAAAGATACTTCGTATCTCGTCGAGGATCTTCAAAAAAGTCGCTGGACAAGAACGTATCGATTTGGCGATCGGTGTTTGATCGATGGCGATGACCCGCTCGATAGGCTCGGGTCGCTTCGACGATGTGCCTTTCGAGCCTTTCGAGCCTTTCGAGCCTTCGGAGCCTTGGTATTCGAGGGATCGATAAGGCAACCCGGGCTCGGGGTCTTGGCCCGATTCCTTGAGGATCGCTGGCACGAGCGTATCGAGCACAAGCGAACTTTTCCCCGATCCACTCACGCCTACGACCGATACAAAACAGCGCAATGGGAATCGGAAGTCAATCTGCTGGAGGTTCCTGCCCGAAGCACCGCGGAGAATCGCCCAGCCATCTTCCAAGGCTCGTAGGGTCGATTCCTTAGGAGGTGCGAACAAGTACTTCGCGGTCAAACAATCCGAACGCTTCAGTGCACCCGGAGGGCCCTGGAAACAGATCTCGCCTCCTTGAGATCCCGCACCGGGGCCGACCTCGATGACTCGGTCGGCATGATGAAGCAAATAGGGCTCGTGTTCGATCAGCACCACCGTGTTCCCACGTTCGATCAATCGACGCACCGATTGGGCAACTCGCTGGGTGTCGCTAGGATGCAAGCCGACGGTCGGTTCGTCGAGCACGTAAAGCATATCGACCAAGTCCGAGCCGAGCAGATTCGTCAGGTTGACCCGTTGGGCTTCGCCACCACTGAGGGTGTGCATGGTGCGAGATAAGGTCACGTATCCAAGACCGACCTCTTGAAGGTACCTCAATCGCGAGAGGACCTCGGTCAGTCCGCGTTGGATTCCCAGGTGTTTGTCGGCGGGGAAGTTGCCCAAGCCGTTCTCGATCGATTGCATTCTCTCGGCGAGTTGATCGATCGACTCTTCGGTCCAGTCCTGAAAGGAGGTTTGCTCGAATCGATACGCTAAGGCCGCGCGGGAGAGCCGTTGGCCCCGGCAGGTTCCACAACTTCCGTAGGACTTCCATCGGGTGAGAAACACCCGAACATGCATCTTGTATTTCTTGCGTTCGAGCCAAGCGAAGAAACCTTGCAAGCCACCGAAGCGATGCTTGCGGGATCCTTGTTCAATCAGCTCCCAATCCTTCTTTTTGAAGTTCTCGACCGGCTCATCCAAAGGCAGGTCAAAATCGGGAGCAAGTTCGATCAGCTCCTGCAGTTCGTGGTTGTAGGCAGGGGTTCGCCAAGGAGCGATCGCTCCTTGGCGAAGACTCAGCGACTTGTCCGGTACGATCTTGTCCATATCGAGCGTCGAGGTTTCGCCAAAACCGGTGCATTCGGGACACGCTCCAATCGGGCTATTGAAACTAAAGAGCCTCGGTTCGGCCGGCGGAACGACCCATCCGCACCCCGCGCACCGAAGCTCGGAGGAGAAGGTGAGGGGCTCAAACCGCGAGCCATCGATCTCGATGCTGCTTGCCGTCGGGCTTGCAGTCGGGCTTGCAGTCGCGTCAGACTCGATGAACACAACGATCTGTTCGGGGCTTCGTTCCAGCGCCAGTTCGATCGATTGGCGTGTCGAGACCTCGATCGAAGGGCCGATCCGAAAGCGCTCGATCGCGACATAAGCTTGGCCTGCCTTAGGAAAAGCGGTGGCGAGTTTCTTCTTGTCATCGGACAGTTCGATGGTGGTGCCTTCAACGATCAATCGGATCCATCCTGAGGTTTGCAGTTCGAAAAGGAGTTCCGAAAGCTGGGACTTGGTGGTCCAAGTCAAAGGAAAAGCCAGGATGGCTCGGGCTTTGGGGAGTCGTTCAAGGTGTTCGACGACGCGGTCGGCGGTGAACGATTCGATGGGCAAGTCGCAATCGCTGCAGCGGGGCTTGGAGATCAGCGAGAAGACGACTCGAAGCGGTTCGAGCAAGTCGCTGGCAGTTCCTACGGTGCTCCGATTGTTTCGCGATCGATCCGAGCGGGTGACGGCCAAAGTAGGAGGAAGGTTCTCGAGCCGATCGAACTTGGGTTTGTCCAGCCGCGCAAGGAATTGTCGGGCGTAGGCCGAGAAGCTTTCAATGTATCGGCGTTGGCCTTCAGCATAGAGGGTGTCGAGGGCTAAGGAGGTTTTTCCGCTGCCGCTGACTCCGCAGATGACCGTCAGTTGATGCAGGGGAATATCGACATCGAGTTGCTTGAGGTTGTGTTCGCTGCCGCCGCGAAGCTCGATGTTTCGCACCTCGGTCCCCCGCTGGGGCTTGTCCGCTTTAGATCGAGACATTCAGGAATCGAAGCAGCGAAACGGTCCAACCGATGGCCAAGAAAAGAATACTCAGGATTGCAACATAGACCCAGAGTTTGGTCGTAGAACAGCAGGAGGCTTCTTCTCTGGGTGGATCGAGCCGTTGGGAGATCCAGTGTTCGAGCTGTTTGTCGTTCTGGAACCAACAGCATTGGCTCAATTCGATCAGTCCGTATTCGATCGAGAATTCGAGCACGCCGAACTCGAGCTTTCGACCGGTCCCGGATTGCAATCCCATGGCCTCGAAGCACCAGATTTGTCGCCCGAAGGCGTTTTCGGTTTCGTCCTCAAAGTAGTAGGGGCGGAGGTTTTCGATGCGTGAGGATCGGTCGCAGGATTCGTGGAAAGTCAGTTCCCGGAGCGCATGCTCGGTGACGGCTTGCCAAGTCTTCCTTGGGAACTGAATATGTTCGACGGGAGGTCGCACGATTGGATTCCTTCTGACCGAGTCCTAGCTACCGTTGCCTGCTATTGCGGGCGTTTCAATGGGAGCCAACGGTCTTCGCGAGCGATACTATAGTATAATTTTGGGTAAATACCAAAGGCATGTTTCAGATCCTTTAGAGCAGACCCGCGATTTTTTTCAGGGGGCAACGACCCGGTGTTCGAAAGAAAAAGCCTCAAGTGGCCGATTTTGGTCGCGATTTTGATGATCGTCATGCTCGTGGGCCTGACCATTGGCTGGGTCCTGCTGAACGTCTTTAGCGCGATGGACGCGGAAAAAACCAGCCGGTCTGCGATTTACTGGATTTTACTCAGTGTCGGTGCTGTTTTCTTTGCCTGTTTGCTCGCCGGTGTGATCCTCTATTTGATTTGGATCATTCAAAACATCAACCTAAACCGGCGTCAAAGCAATTTTATCGATGCGGTGACCCATGAGCTAAAAACGCCCATCGCCTCGCTCAAACTCTATCTTCAGACCCTCAACCGCCGCGAGGTCAAGGGTCCTCAACGACAGGAGTTTTATGCGACGATGATGGAGGATGTCGATCGCCTCGATCGGCTCATCAATCAACTGCTCGATGTGGCAAGGCTCCAGCGTGACAAACAGGACTTGGATGCCAAAGAATGGGTTTCGCTCCGAGAGCTTGTCGACGAATGCGTCGCTCGGTTGGCCAAGCAGCATTCGGTCAGCACGGACCTTTTTCGAATGGAAATCGAAGATTGCCAAGTGCTAGCCCACCGGATCGACATCGACGTGCTGCTTGGCAATCTGCTCGATAATGCGATCAAGTATTCTGCCCAGGAGCCCGAGATCGAGATTCGAATCACGTTCCAAAACGCTTCGGCGTTGATCGCCATTTCCGACAATGGGCAGGGAGTTCCCAGGCACTTGCGGCGCAAGATTTTTTGGAGATTTTATCGGGCCGGAGATGAGCTTGAGCGACGCAAGCCTGGGGTGGGATTGGGGCTGTTCTTGGTCCGATCGATCGTCGAGCGGCTTAAGGGCTCGATCACCGTCTCGGAGCGGATTGAGCAACCCGGAGCGACGTTCTTGGTGACGCTTCCGGCTCGACGCGAGCCGTCCGGCGACATGGTTTAACCCGCAGCCAACGGCCAGGGAGTTTCTAGTACACGGCTAAGTGCAATGGGGGATGTTCGGTGGCGATAAGAGATCGAAACACAGAGGCACCGAGGCCACGGAGAGGAAAACCAGAGGGGGGACCGAGAGAAAGCGTGACTTTAGACCTCCGGCGACATTGTTTAACCCGTAGCCAACGGCGAGGAAGTTACTATTACACGGCTAAGTGCAATGGGGTTGCTGGGTGGAGATAAGAGAGCGAAACACAAAGACACCGGCAGAGCAAGAGGGAGAGCCACGTCGATTCGAACGGTTGTCCAATAAAAAACCCTGGCCGATGGACCAGGGTTTTTGAAATGAATCATCGGTTTGCAGAACCGAAAAACTACTTCTTCATGCGACGACGGATCAAGGCGATACCGCTGAGGCAAAGAAGGGAAGTCAAAGCGGGTTCTGGAACTGCAGGTACATCTTTGGTGGAAATAGCGAGGGTGTAATTGACAGCGAGAGGACCCCAGCTGGTACCGGAGTTGAAGGAATCCCGCATACCGTCAAAGCTGAAACCCGAGCCGTTTACTGCAGTCGGTGCAGCGTTGCCCTGCACTGTATACCAGGACAAACCTTCTTCTGGAAGTACCCAGTACTTGGTGTTAGCGGTCAAAGTGACGCCGGAAAAGTCGAACTGATAGCGGCCCTTCGTTCCCGGTACATTAGTAGCCGTTGAAGTGCCAACCGACGCGCCTGGAGAACCAGCTGTATCCGAGAAAATCGAAACGGTCTTGTTACTTGGGGCATCGTTGTTGAAGGTCCAAAGAGCAACCCATTCGAGGATCTGGTCAGTGGAACCTGTGGTGAAACCAGCAGCAAGGAGATCGCTGGCCAAAATATCGGTATTCGTATTGGTGGACGTATTGGTCGTACCTGTCGCCCCCATGTTCGACAAGACCACCCCAGCCTGTGCACTGACACTGCTTACCATCGCCAAGGCGGCGATTGCGAAAATTCGAAACAGCTTCATTTGAAAGATCCTCCCAAAAAACTTTTCTGAAAACAAACTCGATAGTGGGACAGTCCCAACTCGATTTCAAGTCAAAATGTCGTATTTTGACCTCGGCTAGGGCACGATTGTAATGGATACGTCATGACAAAGTCAAGAACTCTAGGGAAAATGATGGAGAGGATCAAGGTTCCGGTACAAAGGCATCTTTTTTTCTAAAACCGACTCTTTTTTGAACATTTTACTTGCAAAAGTAAAGATTCGAACTTCCATCAAACATTTGTATTCGGCTTCGTTACGCCCCTCCACCGGGCGGCACATCTTACCCAGACTGCATATACTCTCGTGTTTCGCTGCTGTTTCGTCCCTATTGGGTGTGTTTACGGGGGCATGAGGGTGAAACACAGAGGTTCAGAGGGCACGGAGAGGCAAACCAGAGAGAGGGACCGAGAGAAAGCGTGACTTTAGCCCTCAGGCGACTTCGTTTATCCCCCCAGCCAACGGCCAGGGAGTGGATGAGAGGTACTAGCCCTGCAAAAGGGCTTCGATGAGTAGATCGAGCGTCCATTCGACAGCTAGAGATTGCAATTCGCTTCGCAGGTGGGGGTAAGTTTTACTCACGCCGTCCTTTTTCGAAGCAGTCATGGTGCCGTTTTCTGTGTCGATGGAAGCGAGGTCCGGCAGCAGCGCGTCCTTGGTCCAGACTTGGAAATCCACACGGCGGACCACAGCGATAAAGATTCGGCGGTTTAGATGTGCCGGCGCGTCGGGCCCGAAATGGCCGGTTATGGCCAGGGCGAAGTCCGCCTCTGGCGTGTGCTCGAGCACCTGGCGGGCAAGCAATTGGCTGGTTTGGGGGCTGACGGGGCCTTTTTCCGGATCGGACAGCATGGCCGGATCGAGACCGAGCCACTGCGTTTTGGAATCGTTGCGGTAGACGACCATCGAACCGCAAAAAACCTCGGAAACTCCAGGCACCATGGTGAAATTCGCAGCTATCGCCCCACCGGTGCAGCTTTCTGCAAGCACAATTCGCTTGCGGGATTCGCGAAGTAGCCTAATCACTTCGAGAACTTTCGTGTAAATTTTTGTTTGCGAAGTCCTTTCCACCGAACATCCCTCATGCGACCGACCAACCCGAGACAATGGCGATTCCTCCGAAGAACAGCAAAGCACACCCGGTTCTAGGTACCAATCTACCCGCGTTTTGTTTCGATACCATCCAAGAACTTTCCCATTACGCCGCCCACATCGTGGCTGGATTGATCCGCGAAAGGGCTGCGTTAGGCCAACGGACCGTCATCGGCTTGCCGGCCGGTTCGACCCCCCTGACGACCTTCCGCGAATTGATCCGCTTGCACCGCGAGGAATCGCTTGACTTTAGCAGCGTCGAATTGTTTCTGCTCGACGAATACTATCGACTTCCGTCCAACAGCCCTCAGTCGCACCAGGCTTGGTTGCGAGAGCACTTGGTCCAGCATGTGAACTTGCCAGCCCAGCAAATGCATTGCTTGGATGGCAACATCGCCGAGGAGTTGCTCGATGCGCATTGCTTGAGATTCGAAGAAGCGATCGAACTGTGCGGTGGTTTCGACCTAGTCCTCCTTGGCATCGGAATGAATGGCCACATCGGATTCAATGAACCGTTCTCGTCGAGGCGCAGCAAGACCCGGCTCTGCACGCTCGATGCGGTCACCCGACGGGGTGTTGCCAGCGACTTTTTCGGAGAGAACAATGTCCCGAGCGAAGCCTTGACGGTGGGCCTAAGCAGCATTCTGGAAGCTCGACGCATTCTGCTCTTGGCCCTCGGAGAGCATAAAGCCAAGGTGGTCGCCGAGACGCTCGAAGGGGCGACGACCGAGCGGCTTCCCGCGTCGTTGCTCCAAGAGCACCCCGATGTAAGGGCCCTGATCGACACGCCAGCGGCGGCTTATCTGAAGGATGTCGCAACTCCATGGCTCTTGCACCATGTGCTCTGGACCGAGGAGTTGACCAAGCGAGCCACGCTATGGCTCTGCCAGCAAACCGGCAAGCCGCTTCTGAAACTCACCGACGAGGATTTCCGAAACAATGACTTGCATGAATTGTTGTGGAAACAAGGTTCTGCCGAGAAGGTTTCCGAAAAGGTCTTCGGTTGGATGATGAAGACCATCGATCCGCACCCGGCAGGTAAACAATCCAAAACCGTCCTATGCTTTAGCCCTCACCCAGACGATGACGTCATCAGTATGGGCGGAACGCTGATCCGTCTGATCCAAGACCAGCATCAAGTGCATATTGCCTACATGACCTCCGGAAACATCGCCGTGTTCGACCACGATGCTCGTATGGTTGCGGATTTGGTTTGCGAATACAACAAATTGTTCGGGATCGACAGCGACAAGTCCACGCAGATGGCCCATGCGGTCCGCGCCGATATCGAACGCAAAGCCCCCGGCCAACCCGACTCCGAGTCGATCTTGAATATCAAAGGACTCATCCGTAGAAACGAAGCCCGAGCCGGGGCACTGTCCATCGGCTGCCCTGAGTCCAATCTGCACTTCCTCGATCTGCCATTTTACCGAACCGGTACCATCGCCAAAAAGCCCGTTGGGCCCGAAGACATCGCCATCATCGATGAACTCCTGCGACGCCTAAGGCCGGATCAGATCTATGTCGCTGGCGATTTGGCCGACCCACACGGCACGCATCGCGTCTGCGCCGAGGCGATCTTTGCAGTGCTCCTCGATTGGAAGTCCCGAGGCGAGACGCTCCCGGAAGTCCTCCTGTATCGCGGAGCTTGGCAGGAATACCCCCTTCACGAAATCGAAATCGCTGTGCCGCTTAGCCCCAGCGATCTGGCCCTTAAACGCAATGCGATCTTCATGCACGAAAGCCAGAAGGACAAAGCGCTCTTCCCCGGAAGCGATCCAAGGGAGTTCTGGCAACGTGCCGAAGACCGCAACCGAGGAACCGCCGACAACTACAACAAACTCGGCCTGCCCGAGTACTTGGCCATCGAAGCCTTCGTTCGATGGAAAGGCTTACCGATCTGAGCGGAAAATAGGACATATAGGACATATAGGACATATAGGACATATAGGACATATAGGACATATAGGACATATAGGACATATAGGACATATAGGACGGAGTTTTCTCTGAGAAGTGTTGGTCCTGGCTTCGCTATTGATTTGTGCTCTTCTTTTCTGCTATCTGATCTTGCTTGTGGTTTCCCGAACTTCGAAACGACACCTGCCATAATGGGATGCAGATGACCGGCAATCCATCGATTCTTTTGAGCTCTGTCGCTTGGTTGCTCTTGACCATCGACCTAGCGTTTTGCCAAACCGTGCCGGCCACGGTTCAGCTTAAACTCAACGAAAACTCCCTAGATCCACAGGTCATCTCGGCAAGCTCGATCGAGGCGGCCAAGGAACTCACACTCCCGGCCAACCAGCCCCCTTCCTTGCTCTCCGAACAATCCACTGCACCGGAGCTGCAAGAGGGACTCCCCCCCCAGGTTTATTACCTCCGAGCCCCAGCCCCTAGCGTGCTGAGTTCCAAAGAGCCCGCCGGTGGCGGAGTGTTATTGCAAAGCGGTGCTGGAACGCTTCGCGTATCTGGGGCCTTGTCGGTTTTAGGCGTCTATGGATCGGACCGCTCGTTTGCTCCTTGGAGCCCACTGTTTATGTTACCCCCGTCCCTTTTTGGAGGGGATACGCCGACGTTCGAAGCCCATGCGAGGCAATCGAACTTGCAATTCAATTACGCTGGTCCCGAGGTCGCCGGCTGGCAGACCGGTGCGTTTGGTAAGTTCTACTTCACCAGCTCGAGCCTGACATCGGATATCTATGGGTTCATGCCCATCGTCGCCTTTGGCGAAGCACGCAACGATTACTTTCGATTCGCTGCAGGTCTTCAGCCCGACCTGTTTGCACCGCGCGATCCGATCGTTATCCCGATGACCCTCATGGGTGGTACAGGAAACGCAGGAACCTTTCGCGGGCAACTTCGAGCAGAAGCGTTCTGGAAACCCACCGATGCCTTCCAAGCCACCTTGCAGACCGCACTGAGCGATCCGATCTCGACGGTATTGATCGATTCGAGTCGGCGGACGACCGAATCCGATGGCATTCCGAACATCGAGGTCCGAGGGGTGCTCGGTTTAGGAGAGATCGAGCCGCTAGCCGGTGGCCGCAAGGAGCGGCCCTTGGAGCTGGCCCTGGCCGGAATGGTCGGTCGGATCCGAAATGCGCAGATACTCTACAGCCTTGAGGACATCGACCCGAACATCCCTATCCGATCGATCATCGATGTCGGTGGCGTATCGGTCGACAGCAAAATCAACCTTACCGACCGAATCGGGCTCATCGGCGAGGGGTATTTTGGCCAAGGCCTTGGAAATTACGCCGGAACCATTTTCCAGACGTTCAATTCCCAGACCTTCCAGGCGATACGAGGCCAAGGGGGATTCTTGGAGGCTTTTTTCTACCTGAGCAACCGCGTGCATCTGCACATGGGCTACGGGATCGATGCGGCACTTCGCAGGGATTTGCCAACGACCCCTGGCGCGATTGCGAAGAATTCGGCCTACTACGGATGCTTGTTCTGGGACATCACCCCGGCGATCCAGTACGGAGTGCAGGTCGACTACCGGGATACCGATTTTGCGGTTTTAGACGACAATTCAGGCTGGATCGTCTACAACCAATTCGCCATCCGTTTTTGACCCGCTTGAGCTTGATTCAGCCGAACATCACGCTATACTTGCCCATCCCAAAGCGAGATTTTGCCTTGGCAAGGGAACATCGATCTCTACAAAGTCGCCACGCGGCATGATGTTTCTTTCCGGGGTCGTAGCTCAATTGGTTAGAGCACCGGACTGTCGATCCGGAGGTTGCGGGTTCGAGCCCCGTCGACCTCGCTGTTTTGGGGATCTGCCTTCGTTTCCTTTCCTGGAGACTGCTGGGGTATGGACTCAGCTAGAAGATTCTTGGTTAATAAGGATCAATAATAGTAAGACCATTTGAACTTGATCTCGCGCTCGCCCTCAAAATCGTCATTGCTAGCGTAATCGGTTCTCAGGCATTGGGTTCCACATCGGTGCTAGTCGCCAGCAACCCAGTCATCCGCTACAGCAAATCAACCGTAGCTTGGGTCTCCGACCCGAGCGTATCGATG
>Ga0082207_1001175_pt1 | contig 12844 bp, 11 predicted proteins | sample LakMenEpi10Aug09_FD_71540 | JGI IMG/M metagenome (GOLD analysis project Ga0082207, IMG submission 71540) | reverse complement strand
AGAAATACGACCCAAAATAGGATTAATCACAATGGTAAGCGAGATGATGAGCACGATGATTCTGCGAGTGTCCGATGCCGGCACGTTCGGGTCTGAACTGGTGGCAAGTACTGCAATGAGAACCAAACTGAGAATCAAGTTAGGAATTGAAAGAAAAATATTGAAGAGAATACTTAACACGTAGTCAGGTTTTCCACGCAGATATCCAGCTGCGATTCCGAGAATTCCGCCAAACAGACTGCCTAAGCCCACAGAAATAACCGCTATTGAAAGTGAATATCTGGATCCGACAACGACGTTCGCAAACAAGTCGTAGCCGTTCATGTCGGTTCCAAGAATGTGGCCTGGTGAAAAGAGTCCAGCACCTTGAATCTCAAAGTACTCGGCGGGATCCGGAATAGGTAACAGTCCTCCTGCAATCGCGAAAAAGAACATCAGCCCAATCCAAACAACGCTAACTTTAGAAAAAAGGTTGAGATTTTTAAACATTGCGGTTCTTCGTTCTTGGATCGACAATTCCAATAAGTGCGTCGGCTAAAACTGTGAACAAAATAAATGCGACTGCGAGTAAGGCGATATAGGACTGCAACGCAATGTACTGCCTTGCAAAGACTGCAAAAGTGATTTGCTGACCCATCCCTCCCAGAGAAAATATCTGATCGATGATTACCGTTCCACCAATGAGACCTCCCATATTCAGCGAGGCTGTGGTGATAAGGGCTGTGCTGGAAGGCCTGAGGACATGCTTGACCAAGACGCGTGAATTGGATATGCCTTTAGAAACTGCCATGGTCACAAAATCTTGACGCAGCGTTGAGATAATTTCTGTTCGCAGAATACGTGCATAACTGGCACATAAGGGAACACTGAGTGAAATAACAGGGAGCACCAAGTGTTTAAAGTGCTCACCCAGCCCTTCTGAAATTGGTACGTAGCCGATGGTAGGGAAAATCTGGACTTTTACCCCTAGGTAGTAGCCGAGCGCAAGAGCCAATGCAAAACCCGGAATTGCAGAACCAGCAAATAGGGCAGTGCTAATTACTCGGTCGGTTGCTTTGTCGGCACGATAAGCAGTGATCAAACCAAGTGGTACAGAAATCACAAGTGAAACAATTTGAACGTAAAGCATGATGAGCAAAGAGCGGGGAACCGCATCACTAATGATTTGAGAAGTAGGACGAGTGCCACCACCACTCATAAAGAATGGGCCAAAGTCACCTCGCATAAAATTAAAGAGCCAGTGAAGATAGCCAGAAATTACGTTGCGGTCTAGACCAAGATCTTTGATTTGAGCAAGTCGACCCTCTTCGTCTAACGCGTTGGTGTAAAAATCTGCAGGGCTACCTGGCAGCAACCGAACGATCAGCGACAACAAGAATGTTGCTCCAAGGAGCACCAAAATCAATTTTGTGAGCGCTTGAAAAACTTGGTTGAGCTTATGCAATGTGGTTCCCCCGAATTCCGTTCGTTAATACTAACCAACGCAGTGCAATTGGAAAAATCAAAAGGGCCAGTGGCAGTTACGCCACTGGCCCTTTTTCAATCACTTACAATTTCTTACTTCTCGAGGTAAACACCTGCATAGTTGATTCCGAAGTTGGACATTGGAATACCCTGTCCGCCGGAAGCAAGGATGAACTTGTCATATCCCTTGAGCTTCTTTGAAGCGGTTACACCGTACTGTTGTCCTGGAACTGGAATGTTGAATGCATTTTCTTGGATGTACTTCGTTACTGCCTTCCAAGCCGCTGCGCGCTTGGCGGTGTTTGTTTCACCAGCCGCTGCCCAAATGAGAGCATCGCGTGCAGTGTCCTTGTGACGAGTGGTGTTCAACGACATACCAATCAAGGTAAGAAGTCCACCAGATTCTGCACCTTTGGTATTTCCTGGTTCGGTGAAGACGTTTGATGGAAGGAACGGAAGAATGAAATCGGTTCCCTTGTTCTCGTACAAGTTCAAAGTGTTGAACTGGAATGGGTTCAGTTTGCCCTGCGCAACATCAGCTGCACCTGGGTAAACCTTTGCCACCAACTCAGCACTTGAGAAAGTCTGGCTAACAGTTACGTTCATGCCAGCTTTTTTGAACATTGCTGCCACGAACTTTGTGTTGTCTAAGCCACCTGTGTCACCCGTTGCAACTTGCATGGTGAATTCAAGTTTCTTACCGGTTTCGGCCTCGTATGCCTTTACAGCAGCTTTGGCTTTAGCCAAGTCAAACTTAATTGCTCCAGCCTTGTTGTACATGATGTTTTGCTTACCAACAATGCTGTCGCGAACTTCGCCGAAGCACGAACCGTTGGTGCAGTTGCGAGCCTTGAAATATGCATTTTGGTCAAAAGCGTAGGCTGCGGCCATTCGAGCATTTTTGTTGTCGAACGGAGCAATCGCAACGTTTGGTGCAAATACTGGGTAGTAGTTGCTTTCTGTGAGCGTTGTTACCACGTTTTTGTCTTTGATCAATGAAGCCATCTGCTTCGCATCGCTGCCTGAAGCAAACATTGCAAGATCTGCAGAGCCGCTTCGTACTGCGTTGGCACGTGCTGTTGCGTTTGACACGTACTTGAAGGTGATTGAGTTGAGGTAAGGCAACTGAACGCCAGCTGCATCCTTACGCCAGTAATTGGTGTTCTTCACAACCTTGATGGTGTCAGTGTTGAATGCTCCAGACCACTTGAAAGGTCCAGTACCTGCAGGGTTCTCATTGCATGTTGTTTTGTCCATCAATGACTTGGTCGAGCGCATGTAAAAGCGTCCCGATGCATAAGCAATGTTGAGGAAGTCAACTCGCGGTGCATACAAGTTGATGACAACATTGTCTCCGCTTACAGTTACTCCGCCATTCAACTTGATCGCACCTACAAATGGGATGCCTGATCCGCCCAAGTGAGCGTAGATATTTCCTCTGGCATAGCCAGCAAGAAATGTTGCACCTTGGATGGAGTTCAAGTTCAATGCAACGTTGGTTGGAGTGAGATCTTCACCGTCGTGGTACTTGATTCCTTTACGAATTTTGATTGTCCATGTTTTGAAGTCTGCACTTGGTGATACTGATTCCGCCAAGAACGGAACCATTTCTCCATTTGACTTTTGTTCAAACAATCCCTCAAAAACGGTCTTCATAACTGCCTGAGCGCCGTTTCCTGGGTTAGGTGAATAGCAGCGACCAAGTAGTTGATCCCATTGAACAACAGTGATGTCGCCACCTAGTTTTGATGTGTTCTGAACTTTTGCTGCGCTGCTGCCGGATACGCCGACAGAAGAAACAGCAAGTGCGAGACCCAAACCGATTGCGATTTGGCGTACTCGACGTGAACGCTTGACGTTCAATGTCATGAATTTCCCCCTATTCAGCCACCGGGATGGTGGCCATTGAATGGGGTAAGCCTACGGTTGGGTTTAGAGCCGCGTCAAGCCAGGCACCCAAAGTTTCCTTGGTATATCAGTGCTAACTGTTGTTAGCGACAGTTGATAGTGAAGTGAAATTATTTCTGTTGCGTGACGCGTAATTGATCAAGTGGTATGTGGCAACGCATGAAGTGACCAGGCTCAACTTCCTTGAGTTCTGGCTCCACGGTGGTGCACAAACCTTCAACACCACTGCCGGCCATACGCGGGCAGCGCGGGTTCAGTACGCAACCAGATGGCGGGTTGGAAGGGCTTGGAACAGAGCCTGCAAGCGGAATGCGCTTGCGCACTGAACCGTCAATGTTTGGCACGGAAGAAAGCAGGGCTTCGGTGTATGGATGGTGAGGACCACCGAAGACAACGTCTGCTTCTCCAAATTCGACAACGCGACCAAGGTAGAGCACCGCGATCTTGTCAGATATGTAACGAACAACCCCAAGGTCGTGCGAAATGAAGATGAAGCTTGTTCCGTCTTGCTTTTGCAGATCAACAAGCAGGTTCAAAATGGTTGCCTGAACTGAAACGTCGAGTGCCGAAGTTGGTTCGTCGCACACCACAAGTTGTGGAGCGCCAGCAAATGCACGAGAAATAGCAACTCGCTGCTTGAGGCCGCCAGAAAGTTGCGAAGGACGAGCACTATGCAGTGAAGCTTCGACACGCATTCCTGACATCAAATCGTGAGCACGGTTGGTGGATTCCTCTGCGCTCAATCCACGTAGCTTCTGAACTGCGCGACCAACAATGCGAGTCACACTGTGGCGACGGTTGAGTGCTTGGTCTGGGTTCTGGAAAACAATTTGCATCGCACCAACATCGGCGACATCGCGTTTTTTCAATATTGATGCCAGTTTTTTTCCGTTGAGTTCAATTTGGCTACCGGCATCGGAACCGGTGAGTCCAAGAATCAATTTCGCAATTGTGGTTTTACCGGCGCCTGATTCGCCAACAAGTCCAAGTGTTTCACCCACTCCAACTCGAAGCGAGACGTCGTTGACAACATGTACTTTGTGACCGTCTTGCGTAAAAGCTTTCGACATGTGATTAATGTCCAGCAACTGAGAACCCTTCGGCTGGGCATTTACGTTGCGCGTAGGCGAGACGGTGACGCTTTCAATCGATCGCGGCATTGAACTCGCTTCGGTGTGCTTGAAGCATCGTGCAATGTGACCATTTCCAACATTGACCATTTCAGGGACAGTGGTGGTGCATTTCTCTTCTGCGAGTGCACAACGGGGCGCAAAAACACAACCATCGAAATGCTGACCAAGTGGTGGAGGAGTGCCTGGGATGGTGTCCAAGCGGTTGGTGTTCTTGTGCAATCCACCACGTGGAATGCAACGCAGCAAACCAACGGTGTACGGGTGGCTTGGGTTTGACAACACGGTTGCGGTGTCGCCTTGTTCAACGAGTGAGCCCGCATACAACACGCCAACGCGGTCACACATGTGGCGAATGACGCCAAGGTTGTGTGAAATGAACAGAACTGCAGTGCCGGTTTCGCGGCGAAGTTCACGCACTAAGTCGAGCACTTCGGCTTCTACGGTTGCGTCAAGTCCTGTTGTTGGCTCGTCCATAACAAGTAGACGAGGGTTGGATGCAAGTGCCATAGCAATAACAACACGCTGTGCCATACCACCGGAAAGTTGGTGCGGATAGCGGCGCATCACACTTGGTGCATCAGCAATTTGAACTCGCATAAGTGCGGCTTCTGCTTTTGAGAAAGCTTCTTCTTTTGACGCACCACCCATTCGAAATACTTCGGCAAGTTGGTGACCAATGCGGATGGTTGGGTTCAACGCAGAAATTGGGTTCTGATACACCATGCTGATTGAGGATTTGCGAAGTTCGCTGACCTCGTCATTGCTCATGGTGGTCATGTCGCGACCATTGAACAGAATTTGTCCGCCAGCTATTTTGCCGTTTCGTGGCAAGTAACGCATTGCAGCAAATGCAGCGGTGGATTTTCCGCAACCAGATTCGCCTACCAGTCCGTAAGCCTCGCCAGGGGCGATGCTGAGCGAGACACCACGAAGCACTTGGCGGTCAATTCCGCGCACGGTGTAGTCAACGCGTAAGTCACGAAGTTCAAGAATTGGTGTGTCGCTCATATTTCAAATACTTCCAAGAGTGCATCAGAAATCAGGTTGATACTTACGGCTAATGATGCGATTGCTAGCGCAGGAAACAACGTTGGCCACCATGTGTTGGAGAAAATAAGCGCCCAGGTTTCGGCTACTTGGGTACCCCAGTCGGGAGAGCCAGTTTCGACTCCGGCTCCGAGGAACGAAAGAGTTGCAACAGCAAAGATCGCGTAACCGAGACGGACCGTAAATTCAACAATCAATGGCGGAAGCACGTTCGGAAGCACTTCACGGAACAAAATATGGGGAGTTCGCTCCGTGCGAAGACGCGCTGCTGCAACATATTCAAGTTCTGCTTCGCCCAGCACCGCTGCGCGAACCGTGCGAGCAATATTTGGTGCAAAAATGAAACCGATAATGAAGACCGTGATTACAGGGGAAGATCTACCGACTGAAGCAACAGCTAGCAATGCAATGATGATCACTGGGATTGCTGAAATTGCCTCAAGAATTCGCATGACGATCATGTCAAAGATGCCCTTGAAATATCCTGCGGCAAGACCAATGGTTGCGCCAACGATTGTTCCGAGTGCAGTTGCTAAAAAAGAGATGACAATGATCAACCGCGCACCGATGATGACGCGCGAAAAAATGTCTTGTCCAAGCTGGTCAGTACCGAACCAATACTTGCCAGATGGAGGCGCATAAGTCGCTTCGAAGTCCATTTCATTAACGCCGTATGGTGCCAGAGCGCTTCCGAAAATGGCGCACAGCAACCAGATTGAAAGAATTGTCGATCCCACAATGAACGCCTTGTTTTTCCGAAGGACAGTGAGTCGCTCTTTGCGAATCTGTTTTTCGGCAGAAACGGTTGCTACAACCGTTTCCATACTTATTCACTCGTCCTTTGGCGGACGCGCGGGTTGAGAACAGCAAAAAGAATGTCGGCAAGAAGCTGGAACGTGATGATGACGGTTCCCGTCAGAATGACTGCAGATTGCAGCAACGGGAAGTCGCGAGCGCCGACAGCGTCGAGCAGCAATGATCCAAAACCTGGATAATTGAATACCAACTCAACAGCGACGAGTCCGCCGACGAGGTAGGGGATTTGTGATGCCACTACGGCAATAGTTGGGAGAAGCGCATTTCTTAAAACATGCTTGCGCACAGCTGATGCACGTGAGTGACCCTTAAGAATTGCGGTTCGCGTGTAGTCAGATTCAAGCGCTTCAACTACGCCAGCGCGAGCGATACGAGAGATGTAGCCAAAAAGGACGAATAGCAAGGCAACTGAAGGAAGGATGAGGTGATAGATGGAGGTGATGATTCCTGTTTCACCTTCTTCTGGAAACGCAGATACGGGAAAGACTTGAACCGCTACACCAAACAACAGAATTAAAATTACCGACCACACGAACTCGGGGATAACGGCTGCGGACAAGCCACCTACCGTGATCAATCTGTCGGCGAACTTGCCGCGCTTCATAGCTGCAACGACGCCCCCGAGGATGCTGATCGGTACGATAATGATGAAGGCAACAAGGGCTAATTGTGCCGACTTGGTGGCTGCTGGTGCGAGAAGTTCTGATACCGGAATTACAAACTGCGTGGAGATTCCTAAGTCACCCTCCAACAAGTCTTTGTTCATATTGAAAAATTGAGTTACCAGTGGTTTGTCGAGACCCTGCTCTTGTCGGTAAATCTCTACAGACTCGGCAGAAGCATCGCGACCAAGTTTTTGGCGGGCGACATCTCCTGGAAGAATCTTTGTCATAAAAAACACAATGACGGTGACCACGATGAGCGTGATTAGAGACAACGCGATACGTTTGGCGATAAAGCGAAGCATGGTTTCAAATACTAATCAGTGAGTGGATAAATAAAAAAAGAGCGGGTTGCCCGAGGGCAACCCGCTCTTGATTACTAATTTCAGGCAGGACGAGCGTTGCGGAGGTCTAACTGACCCATTCCGTTGTACGCGAGGCCCTTAACCTTCTTGCTTGTCGCAGAGACACGTACTTCATTGAATGCAATGATGTATGGAGTCTCTTCAAGAGAAGCCTTCTGGATCATTGAACTGGCGGCCTTCTTCTTTTCCGTTGTCAATGCGCCTTGCCATGCCTTGATTCCAGCGTCAAGAGCCGGGCTATTGACGTGAGCTGCGTTCCAGTCACCATCTGATTGCCACTCGCGAGCGAGGTACTGGTCAGGTGTTGGTCGGCCGCCCCATTCGGCAATGCCGAGGTTGCATGCAAGCCACGAACCGTTGTTTGCAGGAACTACGCCCTTCTTCGAAGTTGCTGGTACGTATGTGTAGAACACAGCCGTACCACCTTCAGAACCATCAATATTAAGAGTTACGTCGATACCGATCTCTTTAAATGCAGTCTTTACGTATTGCGCAAACTTGTCATTGTCATCACGCTGCCAGGTGTGAAGGTCTACTTTGAAACCGTTAGGAACACCGGCTTCTGCCATCAGTTTCTTGGCAGCGGCAATGTCTTGCTTGCGCTGTGGAACTGTTGTGTCAACAGATGCTTTAAATGAGTCCATAACGGAGTCGTTGGCAACTTCGCCTGCACCACCGAGAACACCCTTGATGTAACCAGCGCGATCAAGAGTAAGTGCAGCAGCTTTACGAACTCGCTTGTCCATGAATGGACCGAAGTCGCAACGCATGTGCATATGGAGTCCGCCACATGTTGCCACCTTGGTGACTTCATACTTGGCCTTTGGCAACTTCTCTGCATCCTGATTCAAGAGCAACCAGATTGAGTCAAGTTTTCCCGTGAGCAATGCAGGAATCGCTGTTGCTGCCGAGACGTACTGAGTCATTTCAAGCGTGTCCCACTTTGGAATGCGGGCCTTGTCGTAGTAGTCCTTATTTGCCTTAAAGATGGTTCGTTCGTTGATCGTGTGCTTGGTCATAATCCAAGGGCCAGCACCGTTCATTTTCGTTGTCCACGCAACTCCACCGTCTGCACCTTTTTTAATAATGCACAAGCCATACGAAGCTGAACCAACATTGGCTGGGAAGTTCGCATTTGGGCCCTTCAGGTCAAACTTGACCGTCGTTTTGTCGACGATCGTTATCGCACTGACTCCTGAAAGAATTGCCGCTGAACGTGATTTGTTCGCAGGATTCATGTGGGATTCGAAGGTGTACTTAACATCTTCGGCAGTTAGAGCCGTTCCGTCATGGAACTTCACATCAGTGCGGATCTTAAATGTCCATGTTGCACCTGCGTTGGAGCCTTTCCAACTTGTAGCAATTGCTGGCCAGAGTTTGCCTAGTCCGTCGACCCAGATCAACCACTCGCCAACACAACCGAGAATTCCCAAACTGCCACCACGGGTTTCCCAAGGTGCTGCTGGTGCTTCTTGTTCCTGGTAGGCAATACGCAGAGTCTTTGCAGTTGCTGCCGATGCAACTCCTGCACCGAGTGCGCCTGCAACTGGAAGTGCGGTACCAGCTGCTGCTGCTGCTGCACCCTGAATGAAATGACGACGCGAGACACCAGTCTTCGCAACGCCATTTGTTGTTTCGTCAATAATTGTCATTTTTCCCCCATAGGTAGATGGACTAACGCTCCAGAAAATACGTTCCTGAAGTTGGGTAAACAATAGGCAAACACACTGGCGTGACGCAAGCCCATCTGTGGATAACTTTTTGCCCTATTTATAAGGGTTTGCTGGCCCCAGTGGGGAGATGGTGTCGATCCGGGGTTGCCAACACGACGGGCGGGGGTCGGGGTGACGAGGGATCGGCTTGAGTATCAAACTGCATTTGTCCCATAATTTGTACACTGCATTCGTGGTACACCCGTTCGGCAACCTTGCATTCATGTCGATGTCACCAAAATTTGTTCGGGTGCGTTAAGTATCTGTGAAGTCTGAACCATTCGTTGTTTTGGTGTCCGATCGTGACGCAACTGTTGGAATTGTTTCGGCCATGCTGTTGTCATCGGCTCTTGCAACACAACGCACAACGTTTGACGCAAGAGTGCGCGTGTTGGTTGAACCCGAAATTATTACCGGTTTTGAAGCTCCAGAATTGCCCGCAGAGATTCGCAAAATTGAAGAAGTGGCAATCAGTGCCTCCGCGGTCGACATCAAAAACGCAAATCTCATCGTTGCGTTTTCAGGCATGGATCTCGTGAAGATCAAAGAACTTCGCGAGAAAGGCGTAGCAGCTCCGGCCGTGAATTTGTGTCAGTTTGTAGACAATTTGGAGGCACTAACCAGTCAACCTGTATTGCCATCAATCGATGTCCGCGATGTAGTTATCGGTGCAGCACTGCAGTTTGGCTTTGGCGGAGGATCCTCAACCTGCGGCATTTGCGAAGCAAAAGAGGGGGACAACTTCGCCTATTGGCTCAATATCGCCGACACGTGCTCGCGTTTCGCGCAATCGGTGCACGAAATGCGGTCTTAAGTCTTGAATTAGATAGCAAGCAACGCAGATGGCGTAATGCTAAGCGCAACGCTTAAGCGCACGATGGTGTCAAGCGCAGGAGAGAAGTGACCGTTTTCAATTCGGTTGATGGTCTTGCGATCAACACCAGCAACTTCAGCAAGTCGTGCCTGGCTCAAGTCGGCATCTGTGCGCAATTCAAACAATCGATCAGCAAGCACTTTGCGCATGTCTTTTACTTCACGCTTCAAGGTTGCTTCGGTTGCTTTGCGAACGATTGTTTTTGCCATACCCAAAACGATAATCAATTTGCGGACAGAAGTCCGAACTTTGGATCAACATTTTGTCAAGACATAAGTCATACATACATATAGGGTGACCACATGCGAATCGGGGTGTTGACTGGCGGCGGGGATTGCCCAGGTCTTAATGCCGTCATCAGATCCATTGTGCGCAAGGCTGAAACCCAATTTGGGGCTGAAATTATTGGGTTTTATGACTCTTGGGACGGAGTAATGGAGCAGCGTTATTCGTTGCTAAAAACCAACGATGTGCGGGGGATAGCACCCAAGGGCGGAACCATTTTGGGAACGCGAAGAGGTGGGCCATTCGACACATCAGACGGTGTTGCCAATGTACAACAGGCTTTTCGCGAATTGGAACTTAGTTCCTTAGTCGTCATTGGTGGCAATGGATCGCTCACTGTCGCATCGCGACTATTTGAAGAATTCGGGCTGCCAACCGTTGGTGTGCCAAAGACCATCGATAATGACGTGGTGGGCACCGATGCCACTTTCGGTTTCCAGACCGCAGTGCAAATAGCCACCGATGCCATCGATCGACTGCACACCACTGCGGAAAGCCACGATCGCATCATGGTGGTGGAGGTCATGGGCCGAGATGCGGGATGGATTGCGCTTCATGCAGGCATCGCCGGAGGAGCAACAGCCATCGTGGTGCCGGAAGCCCCATTCGACATTGTTGAGCTGACCGAAATTGTGAAACGTCGCCACGACAATGGTCGCTATGCATCCATCGTTGTAGTTGCCGAAGGCGCGAAGCCGAAAGCTAGAACGTTAGAGATTCCACCACCAACCATGGACAAGAACGGTCATGCCTACAACGGCGATGTATCGCGAGTGATTGCCAGCGAACTTGAGGCGCGGACGGGTTACGAGTCGCGACTCGTGCAACTCGGTCATGTGCAACGTGGTGGAACACCAACTAGTTATGACCGTGTACTTGCAACACGGTTTGGACTTGCGGCAGTTGATGCATGCGTGAACAAAGAATTTGGGCAGATGGTGGTTCTGCGCAGTGGCGAAATAAAGCGCGAGTCGATGAAAGTGACGAGTGGGAAAACGCGCACGATTAATTTGGATTTGTACAACGATGTGGCTGCATCGTTTATTGGCTAGCGCAAATCGTTAGATCAGTGAGGCGGACCGAATTGACGGTCGCCAGCATCGCCAAGGCCTGGCACGATGAATGCGTTTTCGTTCAAGCGTTCGTCAATTGATGCAGTAACAATGTGCAAATCCATTCCCGACTTTTCTAAGTAGGCGATTCCCTCTGGTGCAGCAAGAACGCATGCAATGGTGATTGGTTGCGGAGCTCCGCGCGCAGCTAACAACTTGCATCCGTATTCAAGCGAACCGCCGGTTGCCAGCATTGGGTCGAGCACGATGCAATGACGGCCGTCAAGGCGTGATGGAAGTTTGGCAACGTATTCGCTTGGCTGATGTGTTGCTTCATCGCGCTGCACTCCAACTACCGCAATGTCTGCATCGGGCAGAAGCTCCATTGCTGCAGGAAGCATGCCAAGACCTGCGCGAAGAATTGGCACCAGCACAGGGCGTTGCGCAATTTTGATTCCGTCGGTTTCAGCCAACGGTGTAGTCACGCGGACTTTTGTTGTCGGAACGTCGCGCAATGCTTCGGCAATGACCACAAGCGAAAGTCTCCGCATCTCTGCGCGAAAGAATTGATTGGACGAATTTTGATCGCGAAGATGGGTGAGTGCTTCAGCGGCAACTGGGTGATTGACAACGGTGACTTTTACGGACATATACCTATCTTTGCCGATGGGTAGAGTTTTGACCAATGTCGAATCATTTGCGAATTCAGCTGGCTCACAGTCCTGCAGATGCCGCGTTGATTTCGCAGGTCTTTGATGAGGTGTGGTCGGTCAAAACCATGGTTTCCCCAGAGATCATCGTTGCGTCATTGCATAACGGGGCCTATGGGTCGGTGGTGTGGGACGGCGAATTGCCCGTGGCGGCCGCGTTTGCCATTGTTGGGAAATCGATAACCCAACAGCCGAGCGAATTGAACCTGCACTCGCATGCGGCCGGGGTAGTTCAATCACATGCTGGTCAAGGCATTGGCGCACAGTTGAAGTTGCACCAGTGGCAGTGGGCGCGCGAAAACGGTTTCGCCACCATTACGTGGTCGTTTGATCCGTTGGTGCGTCGCAACGCTTGGTTCAACATGGTGAAACTTGGCGCGAGCGTTACCAACTACTACCAGAATTTTTATGGCGAGTTAGATGACGGAATCAACGCAGGCGAACAAAGTGATCGCGTTTTGGTCCGCTGGCAGGTGTTGGCAACAGATGAGCCACAATCGTGTGAAGTGGTCGCAGAGCGAGAAGGCGACATTGTCATCGCCACGCCAAACGACATTGAACTGATTCGCAAGACCAATAAGGCCGAAGCCCAAACGTGGCGTGCTCGTCAGCGTGCTGCGTTTGAAGAAGCCATGAGCAATGGTTACTCGGTGCGAGGATTGAACGCAGAGTATTCGTATGTCTTGAGCAGGGGTTAAACCATGATTCGCAGAATTGAATTAGTGCGCGCTCACATCAATTTGGTCTCGCCATTTCGCACATCGTTTGCAACTGAAGTAGATCGCGATCTGTTGTATGTGCACGTAGTTGGCGATG
>Ga0082207_1001171_pt1 | contig 12866 bp, 11 predicted proteins | sample LakMenEpi10Aug09_FD_71540 | JGI IMG/M metagenome (GOLD analysis project Ga0082207, IMG submission 71540) | reverse complement strand
GCGATCCGCCCCCAGCGGCGGGGAGAACCCTTTTGCGGCGCGACCGTGATCGGGGGGCTCGAGACGCTCGAAGAATGTTTGAACGCTGGCATCCGCGACGCGATCGTCGGCTTCGGTGACAACCGCCGGAGGGCCGAAGAGGCACAGATGCTCCAAGACCGAGGCTTCAGGCTGGTCACGGCGATCCACCCCCGAGCCGATGTCGCCGACGACGCCCGCATCGGCGCGGGGTCGGTCGTGGCGTCCGGTGCGGTCGTCGGACCGGCCGTGACCATCGGCAATAATACGATCATCAACACGCTGGCGAACGTGAATCATGATTGCGTCGTGGGTGACGGCGTGCACATCGGCCCCTCGGCGGTGCTCTGCGGGACCGTCACCGTCGGCGACCAGGCCTGGGTCGGTGCGGGGGCGATCGTGAAAGAACGGCTCCATGTCGGGCAACGATCGACGCTCGGTGCCGGCGCGGTCGCGATCCGCGACATCCCGGCCGATGCGGTGATGGTGGGCGTCCCCGCGAGGCCGATCCGATGACATCCCCGATCGAACAACAAGCCGACCGGCCGGAATCGTTCCCGTTAGAACGCTTCGACGAATGGTTCGACGATCGGGTCCGCCGGCACCGGTTCCGCATCGACCCCATCCCTTTCGACGAGCTTCGCCAGTGGGAATTCGCCCCCACGACCGGGAACTTGGTCCACGCCAGCGGCAAATTCTTCTCGATCGAAGGGTTGTCGGTGGAGACGAACTGGGGGAGCATCCGGCAGTGGAACCAGCCGATCATCAACCAGCCCGAAATCGGCTACCTCGGGATGCTCGCCAAATCGATCGGCGGGGTCCTCCATTTCCTGATGCAAGCCAAGATGGAACCGGGAAACATCCGCTGCATCCAGCTCGCCCCGACGCTGCAAGCGACCAAAAGCAATTACACCCGGGTCCATCACGGCAAGACGCCGCTCTACTTGGATCTCTTTCGGAACCGTCGCCGCGACCAGGTCCTCGTCGACTCCTTGCAGTCGGAACAGGGGAGCCGGTTCCTGCGGAAACGGAACCGAAACATGGTGATCCTGCTCGATGAGCAACAGGACGTTCCGCCGCACCCCGATTTCCTCTGGCTGACGCTTCGCCAAATCCGCGAGCTGCTCCGGAGGGACAACGTGATCAACATGGATGCCCGGACGGTGCTCGCCTGCCTGCCCGAATCGGCGACCGGAAATCGCTCGTCAGCGGACGGCCTGTCCTACCCTGCCACGGCCGACCCGGCCGCCAGCAGTTCGGCCCACGCAGGGGGATGCGACGAGGTTGACCCGGGGGACTTGGCGAAGATCCTCGCTTGGGTGACCGAGCTCAAGTGTGACTTCGAGCTCCGTGCCGAGCGGATCCCGCTGCGGCGAGCCGAGCCGTGGGAGATCACCAAGGATCGGATCGCTCACCCCTCGGGGGATCACTTCGAGGTGATCGCGGTCCGCGTCGAAGCGGACAACCGGGAGGTGACGAGCTGGACGCAACCGATCTTGAAGCCGTGTCACGAGGGGCTCGTCGCCTTCGTGACCCGCGAGCGTCATGGCAGGACGGAACTGTTGGTCCAGGCCAAGGTCGAGGCCGGGAACTTTGACGTCATCGAACTCGCACCGACGATCCAGTGCTTGTCGGCCGATTACCGCTCGGCGGAGGTAAGCCGACGCTACCCGTTCGCCGATTATGTTTTGGCGGCGAGGCCCGAGCAGAAGCTGCACGACACCCGGCAATCCGAAGAGGGGGGACGGTTTTTCCGCGAAGAGAATCGGAACATGGTCGTGCGGGCCGATGCCGACTTCCCGCATGACTTGCCGAGGAATTTTTCCTGGGTCCCGTATCGCCTGCTGAAGTCGCTGCTGATGCACAGCAACATCGTCAATGTCCAAGCCCGCTGCCTGTTGAACGCGGTCCCCTCAAACGCGGCGCCGTGGTGTGGGGCGACATCGGGGGTGGCGCGATGACCGACGGCCGACCGCTGGGCGTGGGGGTGATGGGTTGTTCGTCGTTCGCGCTCCGCGCGATGCTCCCTGCCATGGCCCTCTGCGATGCCGTCCGGTTGGTAGCGATCGCCAGCCGCGATGGGGACAAGGCGCGGGCCACCGCGGCGGGGTTCCCAGGTTGTCGCCCGGTGGACGGTTATGACGGCTTGCTGAGCGACCCCGAGATCGATGCGATCTACATGCCGTTGCCGACCGGGATCCACCGCGAATGGGTCGCCGCGGCGCTGTCGGCAGGAAAACACCTGTTGGTGGAAAAGTCGCTAGCGATGGATGCCGGCGAAGCGGCGGAGATGGTTGCCGCCGCCCGTCAGCGAGGGTTGCTGCTGCAGGAAAATTTCCTTTTCCCCAGGCACTCGCAAGCGGCTTGGGTCCGCCGCGAGCTGGAAGGGGGGACGGTCGGTCAGCTCCGGTTTTTCAGGGCCGCCTTCACGATCCCGCCGCTCGACCCGTCGAATTTTCGCTACCAGGCCGCCGCCGGGGGCGGGGCGCTGCTTGACGTCGGGGCCTACATGGTCAAGTCGACGCTCCATTTCCTGGGGGACGAAGCACGATTGACCGACGCCGCGATCGAAGATGACCGCGACCGGGGGATCGACTTGGCCGGCGCCGCGACGTTCGTCGCGCCGTCCGGGGTCGTCTCGCAAACGGTCTGGGGATTCGATACGAATTACCAGTGCAGTTGGGAATTCATCGGCACCGCCGGCCGGATCCTCTGCCGTCGGGCCCTCACGCCGCCGCCAGGGCATCGCCCGTCGGTCCGCGTCGAACGGGGTAACGACGGGCAGGAGCTCGAGCTGGACGCCGACAACCATTACCTGAACCAATGGCATTACTTCGCCGCGGCAGCCCGCGACCCCGCGGCGGTCCGCGCCGAAACCGACGCGACCGCGCGGCAAGCCGAGCTCCTGGCCGCCGTACGCTCGCAAGCCCTGAAACTCACGCGAGGCCCTGCCCAACGATGATCCACGTCACGCAACCGTCGCTCGCCCCGCTCGACGAGCTGATGAAACTTCTGGAAGGGGTGTGGGAACGGGGGATCCTAACCCACAACGGCCCGCTGGTCCAAGAGCTCGAACGGCAGCTCTGTGCGCGGCTCGGCCTGGATCAGTTCGTCGCCGTCAGCAACGGGACGATCGCGCTGCAGATGGCGATCCGAGCGCTGGGCCTGCGGGGCGAAATCATCACCTCCCCCTTCACCTGGGTCGCCACCGTCAGCGCGATCAAATGGGAAGGGTGCACCCCCGTCTTCTGCGACATCGATCCCGAAACGTTCAACCTCGACCCGGCGAAACTGTCGGCGGCGATCACCCCGCAAACCGTCGGCATCATGCCGGTGCATGTCTTCGGCAACCCTTGCGACGTCGGCGCGATCGCCGACTTCGCGAACGCTCACGGGCTGAAGGTGATTTACGACGCCGCCCACGCCATCGGGTCGACGCTCGACGGCCGAAGCTTGCTGTCGTATGGCGATATCGCGGCGACGAGCCTGCACGCGACGAAGCTCCTCAACACGGCGGAGGGTGGCGGCTGCATCACGTCGGACCCCGATCTGGCGGAAAAGTTGCGACGGATCCGCTTCTTTGGCCATGACCGCGACAAGAACATCGTCGAGGACGGGTTCAACGGGAAAATGACCGAGATCCACGCGGCCCTCGGGTTGGCGAACCTCAAGTATTACGAAGAGGTGCTGGCCGATCGGAAGGCGAAATATCTTCATTACTTCGAGCGGCTATCGGTAAACCCGGGCCTGACCTTTCAGAAGGTGCCACGGGGCGAACCGAATTACTCGTACTTCCCGGTCGTGTTCCCCAACGAACGGGTCCTTCTGGCCGTCGAGGCGGCCCTGATCGCCGGGGGCTACACGCCTCGCAGGTATTTCTACCCTTCGGTGAACACCTTCGAGCGGATCGTTCATTATTCAGCACAACCCGTTTCGGAATCGCTGGCATCGCGAATCCTCTGCCTGCCGCTCTACTGGAAACTGGCCTGGGCGGATTGCGACCGGATCGCCGAGATCGTGCTGGAAAGCGTGGCCCGCGGCATGGCGACCGCCCGATGATCGTCCATATCGGTCCCGATGAAAAATTCATCGACATGGCCCACCGCGACTTCGAGGCGGTCGCGCCGGGACACAACTTGTTCGTCATCCCGGATAAGCCCCGGCCGCTGAAGCATTTGAAGACGACGCCAGCCCGGTTCCTGACAAATGAAGACTTGATCGACCTGATCCGGTCCGACGCGTGCGAGGCGATCTGCCTGCACACGATCAGTTATTCGGTGGGTGCCCTGAGGCATCTCCCCAAGGACAAGAACATCCTCTGGATCGGCTGGGGTTATGACTATTACGAACTCCTGTTGTCAAAGGCCTTCGGCTATCCCAATGGGGTGCTCGGGCCGCGCACGGCCGAGCTGATGCGAACCCAACCGCGACCGCCAGGGGCGTCGGCGAACGAGCGGTTCCGGTCGATCGCCCGCAAGCTCCTGCTCAGGGACTCACCCCTGGACCCGAAATACCTCGGCGCGATCCGATATTTTTGCCCGGTCGTCGAGACAGAACACGAACTGGCGTGTCGGCTCAACCCATGGTTCCGGCCGCGCTATGTCGATTGGAATTATGGCGTACTGGCCGATGAACTGATCCCGATGGGAGCGTCCAAGCCGCAAACGGGCGACAGCATCCTGATCGGCAACAGCGCGACCGAAACGAATAACCACCTCGAAGTCTTCGAGACGATCGCGAAGACGCCGCTGCTGGCCGGCCGCCGGCTGTTGGTCCCGCTCAGCTATGGCGACACCGACACCTGGTACCGGGACCAGATCATCGCGGCGGGCCGGGGGATGTTCGGCGACCGCTTCGTGCCGCTGGTCGATTTCATGCCGAAGGCCGAATACACCCGGTTGCTGGCCGACTGCGGGCATGTCTTCATGGGGCATATCCGCCAGCAGGGGTTCGGCAACATCCTGATGATGATGCTGATGGGTGCGAAGATTTACATGCGACCGGAAAGCCCGCTCTACCAGTGGCTCGTGCGAAAGGGGGTCTCGATCTCGACGATCCCTGCCGACGAGCAGGGGATCCTCGACCCGCAGGCACTGCGACCGCTCACCGATGCCCAGTGGTTCGCAAACCGGGCATTGATCGAAAGTGACTTTTCGACGGCGGCGGTGCTCCGCAAGACCCGCGGGGTCGTCGACACGTTGCTCGGGCCGGCGGGGGATCATTGATGCTGTTTTCGCTGCTCCGAGACATCCGCGGGTTCATGGGGCTGTTGAGCCCTCAGACCCGCTGGCGGACGCTGAGCCTAGCGATACTGATGGTCATCGGCTCGTTGGGCCAGACGGTCTCGATCTCGTTGGTCCTCCCTTTCACTTCGCTGGCCCTCGACCCGTCGGCGATCGAGAAGAATGCGAAGCTGGTCGGCCTGATGCGATCCCTAGGGGTCTCCACGGAACAGGGGATGCTGACGGTCCTGGGGGCCGGCGTGATCGCCGTGATCCTTGCTACGAATCTGATCGCCTTCCTGGTGATGCGATCGAGCAGCCGGATCGTATGGGGGGTGAACCAGGCGTTGTCCGAATCGCTCCTGGCGACTTACCTGAAACAGCCCTACGTCTTTCACACCTCACGGAACAGCTCCGGGTTCATGCACAACATGCTCGCCGAGATGCAGGGGTTGGCGGCGGGATTCCTGTTGCCGTCGTTGGAATTGGTCACGCGGTTCAGTCTGGTCCTGTTCATCACGGGACTGTTGTTTTATGTCAACCCACTGATCACGATCTCGGTCGGCCTGACGTTGGGCGGGTTTTACGCGACGGTCTTTTGGCTCGCCCAGCAGCGGCTGCACAAGAACGGGTCGATGCGGTACGACATCCAGGCGACACGGTTCAGCAGCGCGACCGAGGCGTTCGGCAGCATCCGCGAGACCCGTTTGCTGCATCGCGAACACGCCTTCATCGGCCGTTACCACCGGGCGACGTCAGAGTTCAGCCGGATCAACATCGAAGACGTGATCCTGGGGCAATCGCCGCGGCTGCTCGCCGAAGCGCTCGCGTTTTGTCTCCTCGTCTGCTTCGTGATCTACTGCATCAATACCGGCAAGGGTGTCGCCAGCATCATCCCGACGTTGACGCTGTTTACCCTCGCGGCTTACCGGCTGATCCCGGCCGCGCAGCAGCTCTACGCGTCGCTGACGGCCATCCGCAGCCTTCAACCGGCGCTGGCAAAGTTAACCAAAGACCTGACCTTGCCCGACCACCAGGTCCGCTTCGATTCGCCGCAATCCCGAACGGAGCGACTCCCGTTCCGTGAAGAGATCCGGTTGGTCGATGTCGAGTTCGCCTACCCCACCAGCACCCGACCGGTCTTGCGAGGGCTGAACCTGACGATCCCCAAAGGGAAGCTGGTCGCCTTTTGCGGGCCGACCGGGTCCGGCAAGTCGACGCTGGTCGACATTTTGATGGGCTTCCACACGCTCCGCGGCGGCGAGTTGCGGGTGGACGGGCGGGCGATCTCCGAAGGTGAGATCTCGGCCTGGCAAAGCAATTTCGGCTACGTCCCCCAAGCGATCTTCCTGCTCGATGCCGACATTTACAGGAACGTCGCTTTCGGGCTCGACGATCACGACATCGACCGGGCCCGGGTCGAAGAGGTTTGTCGCCAAGCGCAGATCGATGAATTCGTCCGCGAGCAGCTCCCGCAGGGGTATCAGACAAAGGTGGGCGAACGGGGGACACGCCTCAGCGGGGGGCAGCGCCAACGGATCGGCCTAGCCCGCGCGCTCTACGAGAACCCGGAGATCCTCGTCCTCGACGAGGCGACCAGCGCGCTGGACAACGAGACCGAACGCTTCGTGATGGAAGCGATCTATCGGGTCGCCCGTGGCCGGACGGTGATCCTGATCGCGCACCGCCTGAGCACCGTCCGGTTTTGCGACCAGATCCACTACCTGGAAAACGGCGAGCTGATCGCCTCCGGCAGCTACTCGCAGTTGCTGGCCGACTGCGAGCCGTTCGCGGCGATGGCGAGGTCCGACTCGCTCGCCGCCAGCGGCTGATCCCCATTACCCGTAACCTCCGCGGCGGATCGTGCCTACGGATTGCCCAGCCCCCGTCGTCCTGCTGACCTTCAATCGCCCCGAGACGACACGCGTCGTGTTCGAGCAGATCCGGTTAGCGCGCCCCCGTCACCTCTTCTTTGTCTCCGACGCCCCGCGCCCGGGCCGCGGCGGCGAGTCAGAAAAGGTGGCCCAGACCCGCGCGATCGCCCGGCAAGTCGACTGGCCATGCGAAGTCCGCGAGATCTTCGCCCAGGCGAACATGGGGTGCCGCGACCGGGTCAGCTCCGGGATCACGCAGGCCCTCGGGGAAGTCGACCGGGCGATCATCCTCGAAGACGATTGCCTCCCCGACCCGTCCTGGTTCACCTTCGCCACCGAATTGCTCAAACGGTACGAAGACGACCCACAAGTCCTCTCGGTGAGGGGCGACAATTATCAGCGAGATCGGCGGTTCGGTGAGGGCTCGTATTACTTCTCGAAATATGCGACCTGCTGGGGTTGGGCCGTGTGGCGAAGGAGCTGGGAATTGCTCGACACTTCGCTCGCCGATTGGCCCGCCCAGAGGAAAGCGGGTCTGTTGGCCGAAGTCTGTCCGATGCAGGCAGAGCAGGAATATTGGCAACGGATTTTTGACGCGACCCATCGCCGCGAAGTGAATTCGTGGGCCTACGGGTGGGTCTATGCGTCGTTCAAACGCCGCGGGCGGCACGTGACGCCGAACGTGAACCTGATCCGAAACATCGGGTTCGATGATGACGCGACCCACACGCACGGGGACCGGCCGCGGTGGGCCCCCGATCACGTCGGCCGCATCGATGCGATCCGCCACCCCGCGTCCGACGCCTGCTCGGCAGAGGCCGATCGCCGCGAATTCGAGTGGACCCATCTGAACCGCGAGCCCGACCGCTATCGGCGGCTGCTCGGCTTCGAATTGGCCAACCGGATCGGCGGCCGTTTGCGGCGGACCTTCCGGAGCGAAACGCGATGAAAGAGCTGATCCGCCGGATGGTCGCGAAGATCGATCGGACGCTGCGCCCCGGGGCCCAGGCCGGGTTCACATCCCCCGTGGCGAGCTGGGAAGAGGCGAAACGGTTGGCCGGGAGTTACGCCCACGGTCAGATCCTGGAGCGTGTCGCCCAGAGCACCCGCGCGGTGACAGGCGGAACGGCGGTCGCCGAACGGGACGGCGTCGTCTTCGCCAAGCCACAGATCCCGGCTCGGCTGGTGAATAAAATTCGCGAACTGACGGCCGCCCGCGGCGGTTTGCGGGTGCTCGATTTCGGCGGGGCGCTGGGCTCGACCTACCGCCAATGCCTCGGGGAACTCCCGGGCGGGGCGATCGCGGCTTGGGTCGTCGTCGAACAATCGCACTTCGTCGACCTCGGACGCCGCGAATTCCGTGACGGGACGCTCGACTTCGTCGGATCGATCGCGTCGGCAGCCGCTGGCCAAGCGATCGATGTCGCGATCCTATCGGGGGTCACCCAGTACCTCGAGGACCCGCTCTGGCCGCTGCGCGAATTGCGCGCCGCCGGCATCACCCGCGTGATCCTCGACCGGACGCCGACGCATGCCGGCGACACCGACCTGTTCACCATTCAGCGGGTCCCGAAATATGTTTACGGGCACCCGCTCAGCTACCCCGTGCGGATCCACTCGCTCCGCCGATTGACCGCCGATCTCGAATCGATGTTCGGGCCGGTCGAAGTCGGGGAGGGGGCTTTTGACGGGGTGATGCGGGCCGGCAAGATCCCGGTCCACTTCCGCTTTTTCGCTACACTGACCGACGCCGGCCAACCGACAGTCCCCCGCGACCCATCATGATCAACAAAATCTTCAGCAAAGAATTCGTCAAAGGACGCCTCCTGGGAGGGGACGCCTTGGGGCGGTTGCGACGCCTGGACCGCGAGATCGAGCAACTCCGTTTGCAGGTCGGCCAGCTCCAAACGGCCCTGCAAAAGATGCACGGGGGAGGGCTGCGGGAATCCGAATTCACCGTTTTTTCCCAGTTCGGGGAAGACGGCATCCTTCAATACCTGATCCGTCATTGCGACCAAGTGCCGACTTCGTTTGTCGAATTCGGTGTCGAGGATTATCGCGAGGCAAACAGCAAGCTGCTGTTGCAACAGGACAATTGGCGAGGCCTGATCCTCGACGGGAGCGAGGCGGCGATGGCGGCGGTCCGCTCGCGCGACCTCTGCTGGCGATTTGACCTGACCGCGGTCGCGGCCTTCATCACCCGCGAGAACATCAACGGACTGATCCGAGACAATGGCTTCGCGGGCCCGTTGGGGGTCCTGAGCATCGACATCGACGGCAACGATTACTGGGTCTGGGAACGGATCGACGTCGTCGACCCGGTGATCGTGGTCGCCGAATACAACAGCGTCTTCGGCGGGACCCGCGCCGTGTCGGTACCGTACGACCCCGCCTTCGTCCGCGGAAAGGCCCACCATTCGAACCTCTATTGGGGCTGCTCGCTGGCGGCACTGGTCCATTTGGCCGATCGAAAAGGGCTCGACTTCGTCGGCTGCAATCGGGCGGGGAACAACGCCTTTTTTGTCAAGCGAGGGCGATCCGCCCTCCGGCCGATTTCGCCCGCCGAAGGGTTTGTCGAGAGCCGGTTCCGCGAATCTCGCGACGCCGAGGGCAACCTGACGTTCCTCACTGGGGCCGACCGGCTACGGGCGATCCACGACTTGCCGTTGCAGGACGTCGTTTCCGCGACCACAATCCGATGCGGCGACCTGCTCGAATGAACTGCCAGCCTGGGCGAATGAATTGTCAGACTGGTCGACCGATCTCGCACGGTTTAACCTTCCGCATTCCCGCTTTTTCACCCTTCGCGCACCACTTTGGTGGTTGGAAATATGTCAGACCCGACGCGTGACTTTATCCCCAAACCCGAGGCGGTCCCCCCTTCATTCCAACGGCAAGACGCCCGGGGCGTGTTCGTCGAGGTCGTTAACGAGGGGCCCTGGGAAACCGTGATCACCGGGCACATGAAGGCGGGTGCCAGGATGGGCGATCATTACCACCGCGAATGCCGAGCCTTTTTCTTCCTGATCCGTGGCAGCGCCAAGGTGGAGGTCAAACACCTGTTTGACGACACGACAAGCGTCGTCATGCTAGAAGCGAATCAGGGGCTCTACTTTCTGCCGTTCGAGACGCACGCGGTGAGCTACCTGAGCGATTCGGATTTCATCCTTTTAAAATCGTACCGTTATCGAGAAGACCGCCCCGATATTTTCCCGGCCCCGCTCTGAGCGATAAGGGAGTTCCGTCGATCGACCAGAGACGCCTGATGGCGAGCCGACGACGGAAGGACGCGACAACCCCAACCCCTGAGCCTTGCAGTGATCCCTGTTTTTGAACCCGACCTGGGTGGCGACGAAGCCGCCCTGGTTAGCGAAGCGCTTCGCCGTGGCGAGATCTCCGGCAGCTTCGGCGATTTCATCCCCCAGTTCGAACGCGAGTTCGCCGACTACTGCGGTTGCAAACACGGCATCGCGGTGACCAGCGGGACGACGGCGCTTCACCTGGCGGTCGCGGCGGCCGGGATCGGCGCCGGGGACGAGGTCCTGGTCAGCGCCAGCACGAACATCGCGACGGCACTCGCCGTGCACCACAACAATGCCGTCCCCGTACCGGTCGATTCCGAAGCGGTGACGTGGAACCTCGATCTGAACCTGATCGAACGGCTGATCACCCCCAAGACCAAGGCGATCATCCCGGTCCACCTCTTCGGCCATCCGGTCGACATGGACGGCTTGCGCGAAATCGCCGACCGCCATCGCCTGGTCGTCATCGAGGACGCCGCCGAGGCGCACGGGGCGGAAGTCCGCGGCAAGCGTGTCGGTTCGTTCAGCCACTTGGCCTGTTTCAGCTTTTACGCGAACAAGATCATCACCACGGGCGAAGGGGGGATGATCACGACGGACGACGATGCGTTGGCGGAGCGATGTCGGTTGCTCCGCAACCTCGCCTTCACCGTCCCGCGGTTTCGGCATGAGGTCGCGGGGTACAACTTCCGCATGACCGGGTTGCAAGCGGCGCTGGGGGTCGCCCAACTCCGACGGATCGACGAGATCCTGCGTCTGAAGAAAGGGCTCGGCCGGATGTATTCCGAACGGCTGGCGGACGTCGAGGAGCTTCAGATCCCCATCGAGATGGAATGGGCCTCGCACGTTTACTGGATGTACGGCGTTCGGGTGAAGCCGGGGAGGGTGAACCGCGACCGGCTCGCCGCCGAATTGAAGCGACGCGGGATCGAGACCCGAACCTTCTTCTGCCCGATGAACCTCCAACCCTGCTTCGCCGGGCACGCCCGATGTGTCGGGACCGCTTGCCCTGTCGCCGAAGCGATGTGGGAAGACGGGCTCTACCTCCCTTCGAGCAACCGGATCACGACGGCCCAGATCGACGAGGTCTGTGGGGCGATTCGCGAGATCTTCCGTTCCGGCAAGGCGTGATGCGACTCGGAATTCAAGCCCCGGTATCGAAATTTCAAGACGGCGGCGGGTTCACTTTCGAGTGGGACCTGCTTCGTGCGCTGCTTGAGGTCGCCGATGCCCGCGGTCATGAGGTGACGCTCGTCGCGCAAGAAGCTCGGCCGTCCGAACCGGATTGGATCCGCTCGCGCGACTGGCTCGACCTGACCCCGAAGGTCCTCGGCAGCACTGGCTGGAAGCGGTGGGCCAAATCGATCCCGGGTGCCCAAACCGCCGTCCGGATCGCCCGCTCACGCCGCCGCGGTAGCAGCGAAGGGAAAGACGCGGCAGCAAGGGAAGCCGCGGGCGTCCCGATCCGCCAAGCCGGGATCCGGTTCCTGATCCATACCGGCCCATTCGCCGTCTGCACGTCGGTCCCTTTCTCGACCGTCGTCTGGGACGTCGAGCACCGCAGGCTCCCCTTTTTCCCCGACTTGACCGGACGCGGCCAGTGGGACGTGAGGGAGCGGTTTTATCGTCAGGTCTTGCCGCGTGCGGCCTTCGTAATCGTCGGCACGCAAGTCGGTAAAGGGCAGATCCGCGAGTTCTACGGGGTCGCCGACGAACGGGTCCTGATCCTCCCTCACCCGACGCCCGAGGATTCGTTTCAGACGACCCGCCCTCCCGCGGCGACCTGGGTCCCTGATCGCCCCTTCCTGATCTACCCGGCCCAATTCTGGCCGCACAAGAACCACGTCGGGCTGCTCCGGGCGTTGGCGGTGCTGCGCGATTCGCGAGGCCTCCGGCCGCAGCTCGTCTTCACCGGTTCGGACAAAGGGAATCTTGGGCACGTCGCAGGGGAGATCGCCGCTCTCGGGCTGCAGGAACAAGTCACCTGCGCGGGCTTTGTCGAACGCCAAGACCTTCTAGGGGCCTATGATCGGGCAACCGCGATGACCTACCTGTCTTACGGCGGCCCCGAAAATTTGCCCCCGCTGGAAGCTTTCGCCCGGGGTTGCCCGGTGGTCGCGGCGGACGTCCCCGGGGCCCGAGAACAATTAGGGGAGGCCGCGATCCTCGTCGACCCGACGAACCCTGATCAGATCGCCCAAGGGATCGCGCGGGTCATGCAAGACGGGGCATTCCGCGACGCGATGGTCGGGCGGGGGCGTGAGCGAGCCCGGCGATGGGGAAGCATCGATTTCGCTAATGGACTGATCGATGCGATCCAACGTCTCGAACCTCAAATCGCCTGCTGGGATGGCCGGTCCTGAATCGAAAATCCCGCCTGCGACCTGCCCCGTCTGGAGGACTACCCTGCCAGGAGGACTACCCTGCCAGGAGGACTACCCTGCCAGGAT
>Ga0082207_1001168_pt1 | contig 12881 bp, 8 predicted proteins | sample LakMenEpi10Aug09_FD_71540 | JGI IMG/M metagenome (GOLD analysis project Ga0082207, IMG submission 71540) | reverse complement strand
CAATCTTGCAACGCAAATGGGCACTTCGCTTGAAGCGGTGACTGTCGGTGCAAACGCTGACGCGCTTGCTTCAGTTGCTGCGCAATACGGAGTGACTACTGTGCACCAAGCACACCATGCTGCGCTGACCGACTTTGGTCCAGAAGCATGGGGCGAAGCAGTTGCACAAGTTGTAAAGAAAATTTCGCCACAAGTTGTCATCGGTACCGGCACAGAACGCGGTCATGAAGTGGTTGCACAAGTTGCAGCACGTCTTGACTTGCCTGCGTCAATGAACTGCACCGAATTTGATTCGTCGTTTACCGGTGCTCAACCGTTGAAGGTGGTTCGCGCTCGTTGGGGTGGGTCACTGCTTGAACAAGCCGAAGTTGATGCTGCGATCAAGTTGGTCACCCTTTCCAACCACACGGTTGAAGCGGTTGAATCTCCAGCAACTGCAACAAACACAGTGCACGAGGTTGATCTGAATGATTCGGTCATGCACTCGTTCGTGCAAGACCGTGTTGAACGAGTTGCTGGTGTAACTCTTGCCACTGCTCCTGTTGTGGTCAGTGGCGGTCGAGGTGTTGGATCCGCAGAAGCGTTCGCTCCCCTTGAAGAACTCGCCGGGCTACTTGGCGGAATCGTCGGTTGCTCGCGTGCAGTGACCAATAACGGTTGGCGCAACCACACCGACCAGGTTGGCCAAACGGGAACCCGAATTGCTCCAGACATCTACATTGCGTGCGGTATTTCCGGAGCCATTCAGCACTGGGTAGGTGCAATGGCGTCCAAGAACATCCTTGCCATCAACACCGACAAGGAAGCCAACATCGTGACCAAGGCTGGCTATGCCGTCATTGGCGACTTGCACAAGATCGTGCCTGCAATTTCGGAAGAAATTCGCCGCCGACGCGGGTAAATCTCTTTCACAATCGCTTTATAGCCTTATGCAATATGGCAAATATCAAGCGCGGGTTGTAGTGTTTTCTCCTTGTGTGGTCTGAACTTTCGGGCCCGAAAACCATATTGAGGGACATCGTGACTGAAGTCGAAACTGGTGGGCCGCGTCGTCGCGGACGTGAACGTCAAGCCGCAGGTCCACGATCGCGTCTTCCCGAGCAGAAGGCATTTCGTCAGCCGCGCATGCGTTACGCCCCGACCAAGGTCATCAGCGATGACGAAGTCGAATCAATCCACCACGCATCGCTTCGCGTGCTCTCCGACATTGGTATCGACTTCTTGCTACCTGAAGCACTCGATCTGATCGCCAAATCTGGCGGAGCAAAAATTACTGATAACCGAGTTCGCTTCGACCCGGAATTTGTTGTTGAGACCATCAAAACCTGTCCAAGTGAATTCAAATTGCACTCACGCAACCCGAATCACACGCTCAACATTGGTGGCGACTGGATGGCTTTTGGTTCCGTTGCAAGTCCGCCAAACTTCATGGAACTCGATGGAACGCGTCACGCCGGTAACCGTCAAAACTTCCAAGATCTTCTGAAGCTGACACAAAGTTTCAACATCGTTCACTTCACTGCCGGCTATCCGGTTGAGCCAGTCGACTTACACTCCTCAATCCGTCACTTGGAATGCACATACGACATGCTCACCATGACCGACAAGCCAATTCACTGCTACAGCCTCGGTCGCCAGCGCAACCAAGACGTGTTGGAAATGTCACGCATTGTGCGCGGTATCGACGATGCAACACTTGACAAAGAGCCATCGGTATTCACCATCATCAACTCGTCGTCGCCATTGCGCCTCGACATTCCGATGTTGCAAGGCATCATGGAGTACTCGGCACGTAACCAGATCATCGTCATCACGCCGTTCACACTTGCTGGCGCAATGGCACCGATCACGCTTGCCGGAGCATTGTCACTACAAAACGCTGAAGCGTTAGCTGGAATGGTGTTTACACAACTCGTTCGCCCTGGCGCGCCAGTGATGTACGGCGGATTCACTTCAAATGTCGACATGCAATCAGGTGCACCAGCATTTGGAACTCCCGAATACATGCGCACTGCAATGGCTGGTGGCCAACTTGCACGCCGATACAAAGTTCCGTTCCGCTCCAGCAACGTGTGTGCCGCTAACGCGCTCGATGCCCAGGCCGCATACGAAAGCGTGTTCTCCCTGTGGGGAGCAATTCAAGGCGGCGTGAACTTCTTGATGCACGGCGCAGGCTGGATGGAGGGTGGATTGCACGCTTCGCTCGAGAAGTTTGTACTCGATGCCGACTTGCTCGCCATGGTTGCTGACTACTTGGAGCCAATCGTTGTTGACGAATCCACTTTGGCATTCGAGGCAATCCAAGAAGTGGGCCCGGCGGGTCACTTCTTCGGCACGCAGCACACTCAAGACCGTTTCCGCGATGCGTTCTACAAGCCTCTAATTTCAGATTGGCGCAACTACGAGTCGTGGGAAGAAGCCGGCAAGCCAACAGCCGATCAAAAGGCGAAACAACTTGCCCAGGCGTACGTCGAAGAATATGTTGCCCCAGAACTCGACTCCGCAATTCAGCAAGAACTATTGGAGTTCAAGCAACGTCGCGTCGCCGAGGGCGGCGTAGCAACCGATTTTTAACTAACAGATTTACGTTTAATACGGAAGGAAATCAAACATGAAATCATCAGCACGCGTAGTAGTTGTAGGCGGTGGAGTTGTTGGAGCATCAGTGCTCTATCACCTCACCAAAGCAGGCTGGACCGATGTTGTGCTCGTGGAGCGCAAAGAACTCACTGCAGGTTCCACATGGCACGCAGCAGGCGGTATGCACACGCTGAACGGCGACCCAAACGTTGCTCGCCTTCAGCAATACACCGTCAACTTGTACAAAGAAATTGAAGCCGAGTCTGGACAGAACTGCGGCATTCACTTGCCAGGTGGTTTGCAACTTGCCGACACGCCAGAACGCCTTGACTGGTTGAAGATGGCAATGGCGCGCGGTCGTTACTTGGGCATGAAGATGGAAATGCTGTCCATGAAGGAAGCAAAAGAACTCAACCCACTTCTTGAAGAGAAGTATTTCGTGGGTGCGTTGTACGACGAAGACGAAGGCTCAGTTGACCCATACGGCGTTACTCACGCATATGCAATTTGTGCACGTAACCGCGGCGCAGAGGTGTACACCAACACCATGGTGAACGACATCAAGCCGCGCCAAGACGGCACATGGACCGTGTACACCGACAAAGGCGAGATCCACACGGAACACGTGGTGAACGCCGGTGGTTTGTGGGCACGCGAAGTTGGTCGCATGGTTGGACTCGAATTGCCAGTGTTGGCAATGGAACACCACTACCTCATGACCGAGCCAATGGATGAAGTCATCGATTACAACAAAACGTTTGGCAAAGAATTGCCACACATGATTGACTTCGCAGGCGAAATTTATGCCCGCCAAGAAGGCCAAAGCATCTTGCTCGGAACCTACGAACAAGACAACCGTCCGTGGGCTGCAAAAGACACTCCATGGGACTTCGTGTTCCAGTTGTTGCCACACGACCTCGAGCGCATCGCTCCAGAACTTGAGCGCGGATTCGCTCACTTCCCTGCCGTTGGTCGCGCAGGAATCAAGAAGTTCGTCAACGGTCCATTCACCTTCAGCCCAGACGGCAACCCGCTTGTTGGTCCAATTAAGGGCATGCCAGGAATGTGGTCGGCATGTGCAGTTATGGCCGGCTTGTCACAAGGCGGCGGCGTTGGCTTGTCACTTGCCAACTGGATGGTGCACGGTGACCCTGGCGCAGACATTTGGGGTATGGACGTTGCTCGTTACGGCGATTATGCAACTCTTGCTTACACCAATAGCAAAGTACGAGAAAACTATTCGCGTCGCTTCCGCATTACCTTCCCGAACGAAGAGCTTCCAGCAGCACGCCCGTTGCTCACCACTCCTATCTATGACCGTTTGATCGAGCACAACGCAGTGATGGGCGCAGGCTTTGGCCTTGAGCACCCACTGTGGTTCCAGGACAAGGGCAAAGAGCCAAAAGAAGACGTCACGTTCTACCGCTCGAACGCATTCAACAATGTTGCCGAAGAGTCAAAGGCCGTTCGCGAGCGCGTTGGCTTCTCTGAAGCATCAAACTTTGCGAAGTACAAAGTAAGTGGCGCAGGATCAGCAGCATGGCTCACGAGCCTGTTCACTAACTCGTTGCCAAAGATTGGACGCACCGTGCTTACCGCGATGCTGAACCCAGAAGGCAAGATCGTTGGCGAGTTCTCCGTGTCACGAATTGGCGAGGAAGAGTTCTTCTTGTTCGGCTCACAAGCCGCAGAAGTGCATCACCCACGTTGGTTCATTGCTCACCTGCCAAAGGACAGCGCAATTCGTTTCGAAAACTTGTCGTTGTCGATGGTTGGTCTCACTGTTGCAGGCCCACGTTCACGTGACTTGTTGCAGAAGCTCACCGACACTTCACTTGCAACCAAGGACTTCCCGTTCATGGCATTCCGCAAGGTGAACATCGGCATGGCACCAATTTGGTTGTCACGCATGACCTACACCGGTGACTTGGGTTACGAAATGTGGATTGCGCCGGAATACCAGCGCTACCTGTTCGACCTCATCATGGAAGCAGGCAAGGAATACGACATGCGTTTGTTCGGATTCCGCGCACTCATCACCATGCGTCTCGAGAAGAACTTCGGCACGTGGTACCGCGAGTACCGCCCGATTTACACTCCACTCGAAGCTGGCATGGAACGTGCGATGAAGTTCGATCACGAATTCATCGGTCGTGCTGCAGTTGAAGCCGAAATGAAGAATGGTGGACCAAAGCGCAAACTTGTGATGTTCACGGTTGATGTAGACCCTGAGCGTCCAGCAGACGTCATCGGTGACGAACCGGTGTGGCATAACGGAAATGTCGTTGGTTGGATCACCTCTGGTGGTTACGCCCATTACTCCGGAGTGTCACTTGCACTTGGTTACATCCCAACAGAACTCGCGGCAGAAGGAACCACTGGTTTCGAAATTGAAATCATTGGCAAACTTCGCCCAGCAACGTTGCAACTTGAGCCTGTCTTGGATCCAAGCGGCTCGCGCATGCGCGCCTAGTTCAAGAGCACACCATGTCCACGATCACTCGAATCGAGATCACGCATCACCAGTTGCCGCTTGATCCCCCGTTTCCTGCTTCGTGGGACACTCGCCCACGCACCCAATTCCCTGCCACCATCGTTCGCGTATTCGACGATGCGGGCAACTGCGGCATTGGGTCTGGCGACTCCATGTATGGCTTCTCTGACTATCAGCGTTACTTCATTGGCGAAGACCCACTGAACATTGAGCGCCATGCAGCAGTGCTGTCCAACATCGAGTTTCATGCGGGACGCCCGTGGCCACTTGACTTGGCGTTATGGGACTTGATCGGCAAGATCAAGAACGAACCCGTGTGGAGCATGATTGGTGGATTTAGCAACAAAATCCGTGCTTACGCATCCTCTGGCGTTCACCGCAGCCTTCCCGACATGGTCAAGGTTGCTCGCCAAGCCCGCGAGCTCGGCTTCCCTGCTCTAAAGATTCGCTTCGGACGTCCGAACCTTGAAGACGACCTTGCCATCATCAAGGCAATCCGCGAGGACATGGGCGACAGCATTGAACTGATGGTGGACTGCAATCAAGGTTGGCGCATGCCGTGGGATACGGCAAAGCCATGGAACGTTGATCACGCCACTGCTGTTGCACTGGTGCTTGAAAGTCACGGTGTGTATTGGATGGAAGAGCCACTACACCGCGGTGACTACGAAGGAATGGCCGAGCTGCGCAAGCGTGTGAAGATTCGCATTGCTGGTGGCGAACTTACACGTGAGCCGTACGAATTCCGTGAGCTACTGCAGCGTGGTTGTTTCGATGTATTTCAGCCAGATGCCGTGTGCACACAAGGCATCACCGGTCTTGCCAAGTTTGCAAAAGAAGTTGCTGCTGCAGGCAAGATCTTCACTCCGCACACGTGGGGCAACGGAATTGGCGTGATGGCCAACCTGCATCTCACTGCCGGCACTGTCGGTGCTCCATTTATTGAATTCCCATTTGATCCACCAGAGTGGTCAACAGCCCGTCGTGACTACATCATGACCGAGACCATCGAAGCCGACGGCGAGGGCTGGATTCACTTGTCCGATGCACCAGGCCTTGGATTCACGTTGAATGAAGATGTCTTGCGCAAGACTGCAAGTTCGCAAGCAACGTTTAGCTAACTACATCTGAATTCGGTGTTCGTGGGTGTACACGTTGGCTTTGCCATCGCGCAAAAACCCAACGAGTGTTATTCCCAAAGCATCTGCAGTTTCAACTGCCAAACTTGATGGCGCGCCAACTGCAGCAATGAAAGCAATTCGAGCCATTACTGCTTTTTGAATAATTTCGAACGACAAGCGACCGCTGCAAAACAATCCATGCTTGGTGAGCGGAACCGTCTTTGCCATAACGCTTGCGCCAATAACTTTGTCCACCGCATTATGACGGCCAATGTCTTCACGAACAAGTGAAATGCTTCCGTTGGCATCAAATAGCGCGGCAGCATGCAAGCCACCTGTGCGGTCAAACGTTGGTTGAGACTTGCGTACCGAATCGGAAATACGCATCAGCGTTTCTGCCGTAATCACTGGACCACTTTCACGATCAACTGGCGTGGTTGCTTGCAACAGTTGATCGATGGATTCGGTTCCGCAAATGCCACAACTTGATGACGTCACCATTGCGCGTCGAGCCAACGCCATGTCAAACCCTCGCGACAGCGCCACCGTCACGATGTTGTACTTCTGCTCTTCGCCCTCAACCAATTCGCAATACTTCACGGTGCGCACATCGTCTGGCTGCTGCACCATTCCCTCCGTGAACAAGAAACCCACGGCAAGCTCGAAATCGTTTCCGGGAGTGCGCATGGTGACCGAAATTTGCTCTGGCTCTTTGCCCGGACCTTCTGCCCGAATCTCCATGGGTTCTTCAGTCACGATGTAGTCGGGCTTGCTGCTTCCCCGACCGTCCTTCGTAACCGTGACCACTTTCCAGTCCGAGGCTTTGCGCCGCGCGGTACCTGGAGCGTTACTCATGTCTACAGGCTAGTTGTCATCCATAAATGCGCGCAGGTTGGCGCTGTTGTGTGGGTGACGCAGTCGCGCAAGGGTTTTCTGCTCAATCTGGCGTACGCGCTCGCGCGTGACCTTTTGAATCTTGGCCACTTCTTCCAGTGTGTGCACTTGCCCGATGTATTTGCCAATACCAAACCGCATGGCAACAATTTCCTGATCGCGTGGTGGCAAGTCGCTCAGTGTGCGCTCTACCGCTTCGCTGAGCAACGCCTTCTCCGTAATTTCCTGTGGGTCATTGTTTTCGTTTTGACTGGCAATGGTGTCGCCCACGGTTAAATCGTCTGTGTCACTTCCCACGGGAGCATCGAGGCTTGTGGTGGTCAGTGCTATTTGCATCACTTCGAGCAACTTGTCAACTGTTAAGCCACAACGAACTGCAACTTCTTCAGGAAGCGGATCGCGCTCAAGCTCTGCAGCAAGTTCGCGCTCCACCCGGTGTACGCGATTGACAATTTCCATCATGTGGCCAGGAATGCGAATGTTGCGGCCTTGGTCGGCCATTGCGCGGGTCATTGATTGACGGATCCACCAGGTTGCATACGTCGAAAATTTGAAACCCTTTTCGAAGTCGTACTTATCTGCCGCATGCATCAAACCGATGTTGCCTTCTTGAATCAAGTCAGCGAGCTGCAATTCTTTTCGGTCGTAGCGGCGGGCAATGGAAACGACGAGTCGAAGGTTGGCCCGCACCATGTGCTCTTTGGCTTTCTCACCTTCCTTAATTTCACGCTGCAAAGCACGACGTTCCCGCAACCCGAGTTTTCCTTCACCTGCACTCAGCGCCAGTTGGGCTGCAATGCCATCTTTAATCAGTTTTCCGAGTCGACGTTCGTCTTCCGCATTAAGCAAATCCACTTGCCCAATTTCATTGAGGTACATGCGCACAGCATCAGGACCCGAATCATTTGAAATTGAACTTCTCACGAATGTTCACCCATGCACATTTTCAGCCAACCCAACAATTGCTCGGCGGCATCGTGTGATGTTGCAGGATTCTCCATTTGCTCAAGCAGAAGCCGAGCGTCTCGATCGACACGAATTTGTTCAGGGTCGATGTTCTTGACACGGTGCGAAAGCTCACGTCGCACTGCCGCAGAAATGAGATTAAATGCTTCAGCATCTGGTTGCGACTCTACGTCAGCGACGGCTGCCCGCTCTAATGCTTCGCGAGCCTCTGGGTCTGCGGCTTCAAGGGCAGCGTTCAATTCGCCCTCTGTGGCAATGAGTGCCAGAAACGCCCTGCGATACACATCATCAGCAAATAGAGCCTCGTTCATCCACGAAGCGATGGCATTCCAGTCCTGAATCATGAGCGCAAGCACAACAAATTCGGCGCTTTCTCGCTTGTGCCCAGATTGCGATGGAACGGCAGCACGCACCTCTGGTCGACGTGAGCCACGTTCTGCGATCTTGACCAAATCCGCAGCGGCAATACCTACGTGGCTGGCAACTTCTCCGGCATAGATTTTGCGCACGTTCATGTCGGGATGCTCATTGATGACCGCCATGGCCAGCTCCGCAGTGCGCGAACGAGCTTCTGGTGTTGCAATAGACCCCGCACTGAGAACACGTTGCAAGCGGAAACCAAGAAACGGTTGAGCATTCTTAATTGCTGTTGCCAATGCTTCTGGGTCACTCGAGGCCAGGTCGCCCGGATCTTTGCCATCAGGAAACTTGGCAACACTCACTTGCACTTTGTAACGACTCTCCCACTCATAGAAACGTTCGGCCGCGCCTTGACCCGCATTATCGGCATCGAAGGCAAGAACCACTTTGTTTGCAAATCGCTTTAACAATCGAACATGCTCTTCGGTCAGTGCAGTACCGCACGTAGCAACCGCTCGCGTGATTCCCGAACGATGGAACCCGATCACATCGGTATAGCCCTCGCACACAATGACTTCATCTGCCGTGACGATGTCCTGCTTCGCCCAATTCAATCCATACAACGTTTTTGACTTTGCATAAATAGTTGTCTCTGATGAGTTCTTGTATTTTGCCGGGTCGGTGCTTCCCGGAAGAATGCGACCGCCAAACGCGACCGCATCGCCGGCGTCGGTGAAAATAGGAAACAACACTCGCGCACGGAACGAATCTTGTGGGCGACCGCGCTTGTTGATGAACGCAAGACCAACTTCTTGCAAGAGATCGATAGGCACACCGATGTCCTTGCTCATGGCGTCCCAATCGTCTGGCGCCCAGCCGATTTTGAATTGGCGAGCAACATCGCCAGACAGTCCACGATCGCGCAAATAGTCGCGCGCTGCACGCGCATCTGGAGCGTTCAACAGTCGGTCGTGATACCAATCCACCGACTTGTTCATAACCTCAACGAGTTGCTTGCGGCGCTGGCGGTCTTTACTTTGACCACCCGTGGTGTAGTTCAGTTGGATGCCGGCTTTGTTTGCCAAGTGTTCAATTGCACCCACGAAGTCAAGGTGTTCAATTTCTTGAACAAACTTGAACACGTCTCCAGCGGCACCACAACCGAAACAGCGATAACGCTTCGTTTCTTCGCGCACATTGAACGAGCCAGATTTCTCGGCATGAAAAGGGCACAGTCCAACCCAGTTGCGACCAACTCGACGTAATGGCAGATATGACTGAACTACATCAACCAACGACACCGTGTCCCGGAGTCGTTCAATGTCTTCGTCAGCTATTGCCACCCTGAGGAGAATAGTGCTTGCGGTCGTGAATCACAGAAGCCACTATCGCCACCGTCATGACCGTGAGGATGAACCCAAGCGAGAACAGCGTTGGCACGTGGTACCAGTGAGCCACCAGCATTTTTGCACCCACATACATGAGCAACACAGAAATTGCTGGCTTCAGATAACGGAAGCGATCCTTAATGTCTGCGAACAGGAAGTACAGCGCGCGCAGCCCCATGATGGCAAACGCATTCGCACCGAACACGATGAATTGTTCGTGACTCACGGCAAGCACGGCAGGAACCGAGTCAACAGCGAAGATGAGGTCAGAAATCTCGATAATGACCAATACCGCGAGAAGCGGAGTGGCAAATCGTTTGCCATTGATGCGCGTAAACAATTTCTGGCCATCGAGTTCGTCGGTAGTAGGAACAAACTTGTGGAACAGCTTCATCGTTTTCGTGTCTGAAGGGTTCGTGTCGTCATCGCCGTGGCGAAGCACGCCGTAGCCGGTGTAAATAAGGAACGCACCGAATCCAATCAAGATGTAATCAAAGCGTTCAATAATGGCAACACCGAGGAAGATAAAGATAAAGCGCATGACAAGGGCGCCAAAGATTCCCCAGAACAACACACGGTGTTGAAACTGACGGGGAACTTGGAAGTGAGAAAAGATCATTGCCCAGACGAATACGTTGTCAATGCTCAGGCTCTTCTCAATGAGATAGCCGCTGATGTATTCGATACCTGCCTGATGTCCATCGGCTTGGCCACGGAACATCCACCACACCACAAACATGAACCCGACACCAAAGCTGATCCACACGATGGACTCAATCGCTGCTTCCTTCAGCTTGATGACATGTGCCCGGCGATGGAACACCAAGATGTCCACCAACAACAACAACGTGATGGTGCCGATAAGCGCTGGCCATCCCCAATCGGGAACGACGACATCGGCGAAATTTGAGTTTTTACTTCCCGCAGCTAACAACATAAATAAATGTGTACCTTTGCTCAATCATGTGGGTGAATTTCCCCGATGATCGCTTGCTACGCCACAAAGTGGGCCACAAGTCGGGCTATGAAAGAAATTATAGGACAGCGATTACTGCCAGTCCAGTCATGCGCGCTTAAATGCCACGAGGGCATGTGCACCACGAATTGACGTGACCAACCCCATGCGTCCATCACATTCAACTTCTTGTCCGACCACAGTGCTTTCACCAACAACGGCATATCGCAATTGGCGTGGCGCAATTGACCCACGCGAATCCATACGTTCCACCAGCTCCTGTCCTGGGTAACAACCCTTGGTAAAACTCACGGCAACATCGGTAATGCCCGTCTCTGCAGGTATTGATGATTCAGTGACATCGACATTCATTGTTGGCCAAGCCGCAATGATCCGCGCCTCTTCAAAGTCGTCGAGTGAACCTTGCGAAATTGCTGCATCAACAGTCTGGCCACGCAGGTCTACAGCTGTTCCATCACAACGCCACGCTGGAACCGAACCAGGAAGTGGTGACTGAACATTGCGAACTGCAGTCCAAGTTTCATGGCCGAGAGTCAACTCGACTTTGACGCGAATCTTGAAGCGATTCAAGCGAGCAAGTACTGCATCGCCACAACCTGCGTCAACGTCTAAAACGAATGTTTCACCTTCAACACACGTAACACGAATAATGCCATCCAGTTTTCCGGTTGGCTGAAGTAGGAGTGATTGCCGTGTTTCCCCTACCCGCATACTCGCAATGTCTTGGCTGAGTTGCGAATGCAAATAAGTACGAGCGTCCGCACCAGTAGCAGTAATGACGTCACGCTTAAGCGGCACCCAAAACGTCTCGGTAGTCATGTGCTTACTTCTGCACTTTGCGTTGAGCGCTCATCCGGCGAGCGGCCGGAACTGCAGCAAATAGAGCTGCTGCCTTGTTGAAGCATTCCAGGTCTTCTTCTTCAGGAATGCTGTCAGCAACGATGCCTGCTCCTGCTTGCAATGAAGCACCGTGTGCACCAATGAACATGGTGCGAATGGCAATTGCCGTGTCGAGGTTGCCGCTGAAGTCCACATAGCCAACAACACCTGCATATGGGCCGCGCTTCACAGGCTCAAGCTCATCAATGATCTCCATGGCTCGCACCTTTGGCGCACCGCTCACCGTTCCTGCAGGAAGCGTTGCTCGCAGCACATCAATTGGGCCAAGGCCCTCACGAATGTCTCCCGACACTTGCGAAGTCATGTGCATCACGTGGCTGTAGCGCTCGAGCGTCATCAGTTCATCCACGTTCATGGAACCAAACTTGGCAACTCGACCAACGTCGTTGCGAGCCAAGTCCACCAGCATGACGTGCTCGGCAACTTCTTTGGGGTTCTCGCGCAGTTCGGCAGCAAGCTTGCGATCGTGTTCGTCTGTACGGCCACGCTTGCGCGTTCCGGCAATTGGTCGGCTTATGACTCTTCCACCTTGCAATTGCACCATTGGCTCTGGGGAACTTCCCACGATGGTGACATCGTCGTGCTTCACGTAATACATGTATGGACTTGGGTTCACCTGGCGCAACACTCGATACATGTCAAATGGTTCGGCATCTAGTTCAATGTCAAACCGTTGCGACAAGACCACTTGAAATATGTCGCCCGAACGAATGTATTCTTTCGCTGCCTCTACCGAACGCTGGTACTGAGAACCATTAACTGGTGCAACAAATTGTTGCTGCTTGTCTTCATCGGTTGGAGGTTCAACCGGCAGATATGAAAGCGGTTTCGTTAAGTCGGCAACTGCTGCATGAATGCGCACGATTGCTTCGTCGTATGCGGTATCAATTTCTGCGGCGCTCAATTCAAAAACTGGAACGCTTTCCAAGAGATACACACGTTGCTTCCAGTGGTCGAATGCAGCCAGCGATCCAATCATGCACATCACCGCATCGGGAAGATTGCGGTCGTCGCGAGGAACGTTTGGTAATTGTTCAACTTCACGCACTACGTCGTAGCCAAGGAACCCCATGAGCCCTCCCTGCAACGGTGGAAGCTCGGGAAAGAGTGGCGACTTGTATACGGCGAGCAAAGATTCCATTGCAGCCAACATTCCGTCTTGTGTATTGATGTGTTGAGGAAGCGCGCCATCAACAGTGATA
>Ga0082207_1001166_pt1 | contig 12892 bp, 7 predicted proteins | sample LakMenEpi10Aug09_FD_71540 | JGI IMG/M metagenome (GOLD analysis project Ga0082207, IMG submission 71540) | reverse complement strand
GTCCGCGAAACCGACAGGATCGCCATCGGCAAGTCGGTACCCAAACAGGCCGGCATGATCTCCCCCCCCGGAGCCGGAATGGCCTCCGGTGGCATGGGAGGGATGATGGGCAGTGGCATGATGGGAAGCGGGATGATGGAAGGTGGCGGAGAAGGGATCGATTACGGTTCGGGCGGGATGGACATGGCCGCCGGGATGATGGACATGGCAGGTGGAAGCGGCGGAATGGGAATGCCCGGCATGGAAGGGGGCGATGGCATGGGGGCCGAAGTCGCTACCGTCGACCCCGGTGACAACCGGTACGTCGATCTGACCGGGGCCCCCCTGACCGCCGAACAGATGCGTGCCGCCCTTTCGAGCCAATCACCCACCGATGCCTTCATGGCCGTCGCCAAACGCGTCCCGGTGATGCTGTCCCTGAAAATGGATCAACGCAATGTCCCGGAATTACTCGCCGTCTGCGGGAGTGTCCCGTTGATGGTCGAGGTCAAACACGTGCGGATCCTGCCACCAGGCAAAGCCAGCGCAGCCGCCGGAGGGGGTGGCATGGGAATGGGGATGGGGATGGGGTCCGACATGGGGATGGGCACAGGGATGCCTGGCGGTGACATGGCCGGCGGCGAAGACATGTACGGTGGCTCGGGAATGATGGGTGGCATGGGGGCCGCTCCGACCAACACCGACCCGTTCCCGATGGACATGACGGTGGAAGTCTACGGGATCATCTACATCTACAACCCCCCCAGCAGCGAATCCCTCGGGATCGAGAAGGTCGACGAGACGACGGTGATCGACGCCAATGGCGGGAGCGGGCCGGTCGCCGATGCGACCACACCCGAGGCAACGCCCGCAGCGGATGCCGCCAACCCGGCCGATGCGGCGGCACCAGCCACGACGACGCCAGCGGCCGACGGCACGACGCCGGCAAACGGGACGGCTCCCGCAGCGGAGGCCTCCAACCCCGCACCGGCGGCGACACCACCAGCGGCTGATCCGAGTGGTGCTCCAGCAGCCACGGCCCCTGCAGGGACGCCCCCAGCCACGCCACCTGCCGAAGCGGGTGCGAGTTGGCACCCCAAGACTTTCGAACGTTGGTTATCGCCGTCCGCTGGGCCCCGGGACCTCGGGTCCTCCGGCCGAGAGGATTTTTTTGGTTTGACCGCATAAAATCGAGTTAGAAGCAAAATCCCTGTCCATTCGGTTCACGGGCAACCGTGACCTCCCAAAAGGCCCTTCGCCATGAAAGATTTTCTGTTCAAGCATTTCGAGAAAGGGATCTTCGCGGCCCTCGTCGGCGTCGCAGGGTGGCTCGCATACAGCGGCCTCAAAATGCCTAATTATCTCGACAAGCAACAGCCCGAAGCGATGGCTCAAGCGGCGACACAGGTGAAGTCATCGATCGATGAAGACCATTGGCAACAGATCTTGGAAAGCGACCAGGAACGGAACCTGAAAGAAGACATCGTCGCTAAGACGAACCAATCGATCCGGCCAGTCAGCTCGCAGACCTACGGCATGGTCCACCCGTGGGAAGGGAAATCGATCGACTCCAGCCTTAAGCGAGAAGACCCGAAACTTTTGCCTCCGGTCGAACTCCTGGTGACCGGCGTGGTGGCAAACTTGGCGGTGAAGACTCGCGATGGTGAGTACGCGCTCAAGGAACTCGAAGACGCCGAACCGATCGCTAAAGTGGCCGAGCCCAAGAAACCCGAACGCAAAAAGCGGGGCCGAGGGATGGCGGCGATGGGCGGTAGTGGCGGCGCGATGGAAGCCGGAATGATGGATGGTGCCATGGACTCGGGAATGATGGAAGGCGGGATGACCGGGATGGAAGGTTCAGGGGACTTGGCAGGACTCGGCATGCCTGGCTCGGGCGGCATGCCTGGCATGGGTATGCCCGGAATGATGGGAGGAACGACCGCAGGGCGAAGGATCGATGCAAAAAAATACGACCAAGGTTTTCGACCAACGCTCGCGACCGACAGCACCCTGGTTCCTGCGATGAGCCACTTCATCGCCGGCGTCGCCCTGATGCCGCATAAGGAACTCTTCCGAGCCTACGAAGACACACTCAAGAACAGGGACGGTTACAACCCACAACGAGACCAACCGGTCTACCTCGGTTTCCAACTGCAACGCGCGGACGTGACCGATAAACCGGTCGATCAGCTAACCGAGCAAGACTGGATGTTACGACTCAACTCGACCTATTACCGAAAACTAGCCCAAGGCGCATGGCCCGGCTATGCCAAGGAAATCGTTTCCGGCAAGTATCGAGACTACGAACTGAGCACACCGATTCCGCCGGTCCTGCTCCAGCATTACGCCTACTTCGCGAGCCACCCCAAAATCCCCCTCGGGGATGAAGACCCCCGGGCAATGATGAACACCAAAAAGCCCGGCAGCGATGTCCCGGAAGGGCCGATCCTCCCCGAGGCGAAAGAAGACGACAACGACGTCTTCGGCAAAGCCACACCCCGTGGCGGCATGATGGGTGGGATGATGGGAGGCATGATGGGCGGTATGGCCAGCGACCCCGGGATGATGGGCATGCCGGGAATGATGGAGCCGGGCATGGCAGGAGGTTCAGGAATGGCTGACCCCGGAATGATGATGGGTGGCTCGGGGATGGGCATGGGAATGGATGGCATGATGGGCGGCTACGGCATGGCCGGGATGTCGATCGAGAATCAACCCGACTATAAGCTGATCCGGTTTTATGACTTCCGGGACCTATCTGACCGTGATCCATCGGCACCCAAGATCGGTCGCAAGTATGTCTACAGGATTCGGGTCGCTATCGAAGACCCGAACTACCCACGCATGGAGATGCTACGGCCGCGAAACAACATGCTGACCACGGAAGTATTCCGCAGGGTCGAGCAGGAGAAGGCCAAGCCCAACGGTGGCAGTTCGTTCCGATGGACCGAATTCAGTGCCCCGAGCCCGGTCATCGCGCTACCACCGCTGACCGATGCCTATGCGGGACCTGTCGTCGCCGCGACGACCCGAAAGATGCAAGTGGGTGGTCGGGAGATCGAATTGGCCCAGAAGCCGCCGACCGGAAAGATCGTCGGGACTCGGTGGGACCCAACCTACCAAGTACCTACCCCGGTCGTCTTGGACGTTACCAGAGGCTCGGTCCTGGCGGCCAAGGGCGAAGTTGACATCCCTGACCCGTTGACGCTCGCGGTCAAGAAACTCCCCGAAGCCGAAGTGAATCTGGAATCCGTCGTGATCGACTTGGGGGGAGGCCTACCTCTACAAATCGGCCCGGTCGTCGACGAAACGAAGACCAAAGAGAAAGAACGCGACCGCCAACCGTCTCAGGTCGCCGCCATGCAGCAGCAACCGCAGCAAGAGGAAGAAGAGCCGCTAACCTCACCCTCTTGGATGTTGCTATTCGATTCCGATGGGGGGCTTCGGGTGGTTGATGAAGTCGATTCTCAAAAAGGGTATCGGCTCTATTCCTATGCCGACGACAAAGGGGAATGACCCGGGCTTCCCAGGTCTTGACCATCAACATTGAGGATGAAATCGATCGGGCCGGTGGACCGATCCGATTGATCCATCTGTATCGGAAAACGCGTCAATCCGTCACTCAACACCCTGCTAAACGTCGGTTACAGTAGAGGTGTTGATACTTGCTCCGTCCGGTTTCTGATCGTTTTGCCATGCCCCAACCCGTATCGCCGATTTGTCGCCGCGCCCCGCTAGCGGCGATCCTCGTTGTTTTCATCGCCTTGGTCGGGGGCCGTCAGGCACTCCGCGGCGATTCACCAACTAAGGTAGCAGACCCGTCGGGTGCCGCGACCAAAGATTGGAAAGCTCCGACGCCCCCGCCGGCAGACGCTCTGGCGGAGTCGCCCGAGACGATGAAGCCTTATTTACAGCCGATCGAAGACACCGATGTGAAGATCGAAATGGTCCCGATCCCTGGAGGCACCTTCCGCATGGGGAGCCCCGGTGGCGAGGAGGGACGTAGCGATGATGAAGGCCCGCAGCACGAAGTTAAGGTCGATCCCTTCTGGATGGGTAAATTCGAGGTTACCTGGGATCAATACGACATATGGAACGAGAAAACAGACGTTCTGAGAAGGGACATTTCTGGACGTAAACCGACCCCCCTCGACCTGTTGGTTGATGGCATGACGCGACCGACCGAACCTTATACCGACATGAGCTTCGGCTTTGGTCGTGGAAAAGCCCCTGCGATCTGTATGACCCAGCATGCGGCAAGGATTTATTGCCAATGGCTGTCAGCGAAGACCGGTTTTTATTACCGGTTGCCGACCGAGGCCGAATGGGAGTATGCCTGCCGTGCCGGGACGACGACGGCCTATTCTTTCGGTGACGACCCATCACAACTGGAAGAGCATGCAGTCTTCATCGACAATTCGAACGACCAATACGAGGAGGTGGGGACCAAAAAGCCAAACCCTTGGGGGCTCTACGACATGCACGGCAATGTCGCCGAATGGGTGCTCGACCAATATCGAGAGGATGCCTACGCCTCACGGGAAGGAAAGGCGACCGAAAACCCGTTAGAAATTCCGAAGACGGTCTACCCACGGGTGGTCCGCGGAGGCGGTTGGGACCACGAAGCGGACCGCTTAAGAAGCGCCGCAAGGATCGCCTCGGACCTCGAATGGAGCCAACAGGACCCCCAAATCCCCCAAAGCATCTGGTATCATACGGACGCATTGAGTGTCGGATTTCGGCTGGTTCGGCCGTTCCGTAACCCAACCTCGGAAGAAAAAGCCGAGAAGTGGGATAAGAACGATCCGCCTCAGGTCGATGAAGAATAGTTCTCCATCGGAGACCTCGTCGCGACGCACGGCGTCTGCAAACCTCTCACCCCCCTTTGAAAAACCTTTTCCCTCCCATCCAACCCCGCAGGACCGCCATGACCAAACCGGAACATCAGTTCGACAGCCCGACCGCGAGTCCCCCATCGCGGCGAGACTTTCTCAGGACCTCCGGGATCGCCGCCACGGCCGGCGCGATAGCTGCTTCTTCCGTCCCTAAGGTCCATGCCGCGGAAGACAATACGATTCAGATCGCCTTGGTCGGTTGCGGGGGCCGCGGGACCGGCGCCGCCGTGAATGCCCTCTCGGTACCTAACGAGCCGATTAAGCTCGTCGCCGTGGCCGACGTCTTCGAAAAGCACGTCAACAACAAGGCGGAGACGCTCGCCGGACTCCCCGAGATCGGGTCGAAGGTCGATGTCCCGATGGAACGCCGGTTTGTCGGCTTCGACGCCTACAAGAAAGCGATGGACTGTCTCCGTCCCGGTGACGTCGTGATTCTCGCCACCCCGCCCGCATTCCGCTGGGTCCATTACACCTACGCGATCGAAAAGGGGCTGAATGTCTTCATGGAGAAACCGCTTACGGTCGATGGCCCAACGACCAATCGGTTGCTCGAATTGAACAAAGCAGCTCTCGCCAAGAACCTCAAGGTCGGCGTGGGATTGATGTGCCGCCACTGCAAAGCACGTCAGGAGCTTTTTGATCGGATCAAGCAAGGCGAAATCGGTGATGTTTCGATGCTACGCGCGTATCGCATGGCAGGCCCCCCCGGTTCGGCCGCATGTGGGCCACCATCCCCAGGCGAAAACGAACTGCTCTATCAGATCTCGAACTTCCACGCATTCCTGTGGTTGAGCGGAGGTGCGGTTAGCGACTTCCTGATCCACAACATCGACGAAGCCTGTTGGATGAAGGATGCCTGGCCGGTTGAGTGCATCGCCAGCGGCGGGCGTCACTACCGCGGTTCGATGGTCGACCAGAACTTCGATAACTACTCGATGGAATACACCTTCGAGGATGGCACCAAGCTTTTCGTCGAAGGCCGCACTATGCCTGGCTGCAAAACGGAATTCGCCACATTCGCCCATGGCAGCAAGGGGCTGGCGGTGGTCTCGACCGCTTCGCACACCCCGGCCAAGTCGCGGATCTATGCCGGCCATAACGAGGACAAGAGCAAGCTGGTTTGGGCGTTCCCACAACCCGAACCGAATCCCTATCAGCTCGAATGGGACGACCTGATCGCCGCGATCCGAAAAGACCTCCCCTACAACGAGGTCGAACGAGGGGCGATGGCGAGTGTCGTCACCTCGATGGGCCGGATGGCCGCACACACCGGTCAGCGGATCACGCTCAAGCAGATCATGAATAACCAGCACGAGTTCGCCCCGAACATCGATAAGCTGACCCTCGATTCACCCAGCCCGCTGACGATTAGCGCCGATGGGAAGTATCCGGTGCCGATGCCCGGCCTAGTCAAGGATCGCGAGTACGCGTGACCTTGGCCGGTTGACCGCTTGTCCCCCCGAGACGTAAGGACTAGGGGGTGATCGATCCCGGGGTGGCCGAGGTGACTCGGCCACCCTTTTTTAATCTGACGATTTAGCTGTCTCTTTATCTTTCCGTCCGTGCAGGGCAGGCGTCCCGATGCAACAACCCGGCGATCTGCCTAGCGGCGACTTCAGCACCGTCTTCCTCACGTGACAAACGGTTGGCAAGGCTTCGACATTTTTCATCGACCCGAGGCTGATCAATCAATCCCCGCAGCCCTGCCAACAGGGCCTGAAGTTTCGGCCGATAGAGGGTGCACCCGACACCCAACTGCTGCAACCGTGACGCGTTATGAAACTGGTCGAAAGCCATCGGTGTGACCACCTGAGGGCAACCGGATGCGAGCCCCGCGGCGGTCGTCCCGATTCCCCCATGATGAACCAGTGCGGCACAATGTGGCAGGACCTGATCGAGCGGAACATAACCGATCGGGAGGACCCAAGGGGGCAAGCCCTGCGGGATCTGGTCCTGGTGCGAAGTCGCAAAGATCGCCGGGCGACCGAGTTCCTCGCAAACGGCGATCCCGAGTTCGAAAAAGGCCTTGGCATGACGGTGAGCCGTACCGGGCGTGAAAAAGACCGAACGACCTCGCACACCTTCGTGTGATGACCGATGCTCCTCCAATCGCTGCCGATCCTCGGCGGCCATCCCGGCCGAATTAACGGCCAGAGGAAAACCGCACTGTCGCCAAACCCCGCCCCCGATCGGCCGCGATGCACCGAACCAATCAGGGTAGAGGGCCAGCACCGTATCGGGCGACAGCCACCAGCGGTGCATGATCCGCTGAACGGGATCAAGGCCCAAGTCGCGCCGGGTGCGGTTAACGGCGTCGCCGAGGTAGCGATCCAAAATGAACAGGTCACCGATGCGATATCCCAGCGAAATCAGCCATGAGGGCCTTCGGGGTTCGAACCACCACGGCGTCAGGACCGGGGGATCCTTCGGGTCGCGCACCATCGCCGGCGATAAAACGACATCGGCAACAGGTGTCTGCGGGTCATAATCGCGATGGATACGCGAAGCAAAATCGAGCGGATGGGAAACCAAGACCGTACGGCCTGGGCGTTTACGTTTGAAGATCACGTCGAGGTGGGGCCGCAGGAAATCGCTGGCCGCGCCGCGCAAGACGTGACGTAATCCCGATAACGGTTCCCACACGCTCGGATCGGCAAGCAACAAGTCGAATCGTTCACGCGAGATGAGGACCTCGGGACGCAATCCGGCCTTCTCAGCCAGCGGGGCATAGGGTTCGGCGAGAGAAATCGAGCAATCAAACCCCAAAGCGACGAGCGCCCGGCCGATCGCGATCATCGGGTTAACGTCGCCTCGGCTGCCCGGGGCCGAGATGATCGCTATCGGGCGGGCGGCAGGATCACTTGTGGATGTCATATTCGGCGATCTTGCGGTACGCCGTCGCGCGACTGACACCTAACAATTCGGCGGCCTCCGGGACGTTACCCCCGGTCCGTTCCAGTGCCAAAGTGATCAATCGTTTCTCCCAGTGATCGATCCGCAACGTCTCGGGCTCATCGATAGCCGCACCGGAGTCATTGAGCGCCAAATCGTTCGGCAAAACCTCTGGTTCATCGGCCATCACGACCCCGCTGTCGATGACATTCCGCAACTGACGGACGTTCCCTGGCCAAAAGTACTTTTGCATCCGTTGGCGGGCTGCGTCAGAAATCTTGAGACCGGTGCGATGGTGTTGCAGGCGAAAGTGTTCGAAAAAATGATCGATCAACAGGTCGATATCTCCCTCCCTTTCCCGAAGCGGCGGAACCATCAACTCGAAGACGCTCAGTCGGTAGTAAAGATCTTCGCGAAACCGCCGCTCGCGAACGAATTCGACCAAGTCGCGATTCGTCGCGGCGATCACCCGAACGTCAACCAGGACTTGTTGGGTACCGCCGACCGGTTGGAACGGGTGGCCCTCTAACAAACGGAGCAGTTTCGCCTGCGCTTCCAGCGTCAACTCGCCGACCTCATCCAGGAAGAGGGTCCCGGTATGGGCCTGTTGAAACCAACCGACATGATCGTTATCAGCGCCGGTAAAAGCACCTTTCTTATGGCCGAACAGATGACTTTCGACGAGCTCGCGCGAGATCGCCGCGCAGTTAACTGCCAGCATCGGCCGATCCTTGCGCGGGCTCGCCTTGTGCAACGCCTGTGCGACAAGTTCCTTGCCGACACCGCTCTCCCCGCGGATCAACACGGCCCCTTGGGCCTTTCCGACACGCTCGATCTTTTCCCTCAATTTAAGGATCGCCCTGCTTTGGCCGATGATCTCGCCGGTATCCGCATTGCGGTCGGCCGTACGGCGATGGGCGGCCTCAAGATTACGATTGTCTTGTGCCCGCTGGATCGCGGCCCCGAGCAGGCGTCCGGTAGCGGCGGCCAACTCGAAATCGTCTGTCTTGAACCTCGCCTTGCGGTGGTAAAGGTGCAGGACGCCCACCACGCAGGAAGAATTGATCAGCGGGACCCAAATCGCGTCGGACCACTCTTCGGCCAACTCACTGGACTCGTCAGAAATGCTGAACCAGACCGCCTCACCGTCCTTCAAGACACGCCGCGCGATCCTCTGTCCCACCTTCATGGCCGCCGCCCCCGAATCAGGCACGAAGACTTGCGGCGTCAGGCGCCCATTCCCCGTATCGATCGAAAAGCCAACAACATCCGCGTCGGTCCGTTGCCGCAAGAGTTCGATCGACACGTGATAAATGTCGTCAACCTTTTGGCTGCTCAGGAGGTTGAAGCTGAGCTGATAGAGATCGAGTAAGCGGCCGACAAAAGAGTTGCTTCGCAGCGCATCGAGGGCATCAAAATGGTTGTCCAAGTCGAGCGGGTTGTCGATCGGGCGGTCCAGAATAATGGTCGGTATATTCGCCGCGGAACCCTCCTCAAGCCGCGGGGCAACCAATTGCAATTCGGTCCCACCGACGAGGATGGTCGACTGGTCGATCAACATCGCGTGATCGGTCCGCTGGCCATTGACAAGCGTACCGTTGCGGCTTTGGGTATCCCGGACGTGCCACTGGTCATCCTCGAAAAAGACGACGGCATGAAACCGGCTGCAAATCGGGTCGGTCAGCTTGATCTCGCAACTGTCACCACGGCCGATGTGCATCGGCCGTGACGGATCCAGCGGGAACTGCCGGCCCGAATCGGGCCCAGAGCGAACCAAAAGATGTGTCACTGAGAAACCTTGATCCGCTTTCGATAAACGGCGCCAACGTGGATACTTTAAATCGACTTCACTGGAACCTGACGATCTTGATCGGTCGAAGCCCGGCAGGATCGGGGTGCCGTCCAGCGAAGTACCTTTAGTTTACTCGACCTGAGCATTTCCGGAAATTCGATTGGGACTGACCCCGATCAACGGAAAAGACGCTTCGTCAACGATTTCACCGACCCACGTCTGGCGAACCTTCATGAATCTTTCGGAAAATATCGTTTGGCACCCTACCACTGTCACCAGGGAAGACAGGCAATCCCGTCTGGGCCAACGGGGAACCGTCATTTGGTTGACCGGACTGAGCGGCTGCGGAAAAAGCACCATCGCGAACGAATTGGAACACAAACTTCACGTCCGAGGATTCGCGACAATGATTCTCGACGGGGACAATGTCCGCCATGGCCTTTGCGCCCCGCCGGAGCGTCTTGCGGAGGAACATGGCGATCTCTTTGCCAAGCGTTTCGGGCTCGGTTTTGCCGCTGAAGATCGACGGGAAAACATCCGCCGCGTCGCCGCCGTCGGCCAACTCTTTGTTGCGGCAGGGCTGATCACCGTCACCGCCTTTGTGAGTCCGTATCGCGAAGACCGTTTGGCCGCGAGAAAGCTGATCGAACTTTCGGGAATGATCGGGGATTTTGTCGAAATTTTCGTCGACACACCCCTGGAAGTGTGCGAGCGAAGGGACCCCAAAGGGCTGTACCGGAAGGCCAGGGCAGGGGAGATCAAGAACTTCACCGGGATCAGCGACCCTTACGAACCGCCTCTCTCCCCCGAATTGAGGCTGGACGGCAGCGGCAGCGATTCACCTGCAATGATGGCCGATCGGGTGGTCGCTCATTTGGAGTCAGCGGGTCGGCTGCGGGCCAATTGAGGAGGATTTAGCGGCAAAGCCCCGGGTGTGTCCTCGGGAAAAATCGACCAGACGGCGACGCGTCGTGTCATCTCGCTCGTCTCGCGCCGAATCGCCTCTTCGATCTTTTGTTGCTTGAGGCTCTCGCGAATCTCGTCTTGGACATCGCTGATCGATTTTGTCCCGGCAGGCTTCCGCTCCAGCACCCTAATGATGTGCATCCCGGTCGGATCCTCGATCACTTCGCTCATCAGACCGATCGGCAGCGAAAAGACCTGCTGCTCGATCTCTGCTGATGCCAGCGACCCCTGCTTGGTCCAATCCCTCACCCCTCCCCGGGCCGCGAAAGGCTCTTGCGATTTGGCACGAGCGACGGCCTGCATGCTCCCGCCAAAATAGGCCTCACGACCCATTTCGGTAATCTTTGCCGTCGTCGCGGCCCGACTGCCAGAACGCGCGAAGGTAGCCGTCAATTGCTCCCAACGCGCCTCTGCCGGGTAGCGATAGGACTCGATGTTATCTTCAAAATAATTTTTGACGTCGACCATCGGGATATTCGGGTCTTTCGGGATGACATCGCTTCGATACAGGTGGGCCAGCACCTGATCGATAAAATCGAGCCGATTCGACTCGAAAGAACTCCCCTGTTCCCGAAGCTTCTGATCGACCTCCGAAACCGAGTGCACCCCGAGACGCTTGTAAAGGTTGGGCAACTCTTGGTCTTGAAACATTTGCCGCGCCTTGACTTGAAGCGTCTTTTCCGCCTCCTCCCGTTTTTCCGCCGACTGGGTACCTACCTGCGCGAGTAAGAACGATTCCCTCAAGACCTTCAATTGGATCGTTTGATTCAACGTGTTTCGGAAGAACATCGCTCGCAAATAGCGGACTTCATGTTCGGGAGGGGCTTGAGGACTGCGGGCCACCATTTCTTTTACCCGCGCGTCGACCCTGGGGATCAGATCCCCAACCAGAATCGGCGACTGGCCAACCACCGCGATAACGGTCGCAGGGTCGTCAGGGATCACCGTCGACAAAGCCTTTTCGATCATTTCCGGCGTCGGCCCCTGGCGGCCAGGGGGACGTGCCATCCCGCGAGCCGGGCGAGAGTCAGGGGGTGCCTGGCCCGCGAGGTCCCCAGCGCAGCACATAACCAAGGCGGCGACGATCCAGCTAGTCGTGGTCAGTCGGCGCTTCTGGTTCATGGCAAAAACGGAATCCGTCATCGATGGGAACCGACCCGACGAACCCAACCGTTGCGCTCGCCGAGTCGCGTGATCGCGAAGCGGTTCTAGCCGCTCGAATGGTTCGGTCGCAAGGCGAATGTCTGCCGCTGACGGGGCATCCGTCCGACCCAAAAGCGCCTCTTCAGAGCACCCGCGACTGCATGCGTGAGAAATCGCCGCGAACAGTAGATATCCGCACACCGATCGAATATCATCACGAACGTCCACCCATTCTTCGGTAAAGGGTTTCGCCATGGCGATCGAAGCTCAAGACGATCTGGCTGTCCGGGAACTCGAACTCGAGTTGATCCGTACCCGTCAAGCCGCGCGTGCGGCCCATTTCGAGGCCCAAGCGGCTCGCTACGAGGCCCGAGCGGCAGAAATCGAATTGGCCCTGATCGAGGCCTCTCGTCGCGCCCCTGCGTCTGCCGACCCGAGCGGGTCGGGCCACAGCGCCGGGCTGATGTTACCCCCGTCGCAACGGGTCGAACGTGCCGCCTATCCGATTTGCGGCGATCCGCCGGGCGACCCGGCTGCTTCTAACAGCCCGATGGTAGGTTCGCAGCCAATCGATCAGAAGAGACGATTCGCCGCCGAGGAGTTGATCGCGGCTATTCGTCGCGTCAGCGCCTCTTCGGACCCGAACCCGGAAGACACATCTGCCACGAGGCCGACGCCGATCTCAAGAGCCTACTTTGAGAAGACACCGCCCCGTGAAGCCGTCGGCTGGGCCGAGCGTCTGAGAAAGTTGGAGCAACGTCACCAGGAACCACGTCACCAGGAACCAAGTCAGCAGGAACCACAACCGTCAGAACGACACGGTGACACCCTAGACCCGCTTGGCCTTCCTCAAGGGCCCAACGGGCAATGGGAGCAAGGGTTCCGCGGAGAATCGCACGAAGGTGGGTCGAGCGATTCAGCCCAAGCGGGGATGCCAGCCGCGGAAGCCGCCGAAGCGTCACAACCGAATGCGCCGCAGTCGTCCCCGGAACCTCCTGACCCTGTGGTAAAAGATCGGCCGGCGAAGAAGCCCGATGCTAAGGAAGATGTCGAGTTGCCGCGGGAGGCGACGGCACCGGTAACCGGCAAGCATGCTAACGAAGGGGTGGCCCCGACTGCAAAAGGGGGGCGGCGAAGGAAGGGAACGCCACCGCCCTCTCCGATCCCCGATCTGGAGTTTCAAGATAACGGCGAAATCCCTCGCCGGTTCCGACCCGGCGCGATT
>Ga0082207_1001161_pt1 | contig 12925 bp, 10 predicted proteins | sample LakMenEpi10Aug09_FD_71540 | JGI IMG/M metagenome (GOLD analysis project Ga0082207, IMG submission 71540) | reverse complement strand
CGCGCGAAGCATCCATCATTGATCGTTGCTTTAGATGGTGTTACAGATCCTCGTAACCTTGGCGCAATCATTCGTTCTGCTGCAGCTTTCGGTGCAGCAGGTGTCATCATGACCGAACGTCGCGCGGCAACAATGACCGCATCTGCTTGGAAATCATCAGCCGGTGCAGCTGCACGTTTGCCAATCGCACAAATTACAAATCTTGCTCGCACCATCGATGCAGCTAAAAAAGCTGGCATGTTTGTGGTTGGTCTAGATGGTGAATCCGATGAAACAATTAGCAACATGAAGGTTGCAACTGAGCCTTTGATGGTAATCGTTGGATCCGAAGGTAAGGGTCTTGCACGATTGACCAGAGAAAAATGCGACCTTGTTATTTCGATTCCAATTAGCGCTTCAACTGAGTCTCTCAATGCAAGCGTTGCGACCTCGATTGCGCTGTTCCATATAGATCAACAGCGCCGCACAAAGTAGGTAAAAGCCGTGAAATACAACCGTTTTATCGCCGTTGGCGACTCATTCACCGAGGGAATGTGTGATGAGAAAAAGTACGGCCAGTACCGCGGCTGGGCTGATCGCGTTGCAGATGTCATGGCCCAAGCTCAACCTGGTTTCCAATATGCAAACCTTTCGATTCGCGGCAAGTTGTTAAAGCAAGTTATTGATGAACAATTAGATGCGGCGATCGCACAAGTAGTAGATAAGACAACGCTGGTTTCATTTCATGCCGGAGCAAATGATGTTATTCGCCCCAAGTACAACCCCAATGTAGTTTTGCCCTTGTACGCCGAAGCCGCGCGTAAGTTAGCTGCATCAGGTGCCACAGTTATGTTGTTTACTGTTCTAGAAGACAGTGGCAGCGAAGGACGACTAGCTGAAACCTGGAAAGCACGGTTTAAAGACTTTAATGAGAATGTTCGCGCAGTTGCTGATGAAATCGGTGCGATCCTGTGTGATGCAAATGAAGAGGCAGCGTTTAAAGATCCGCGCTTCTTGGCCTTTGATCGTTTGCACTTAAACCCAATGGGACATGATCGTGTTGCTCAAGCAGTTCTGGAAACTATTGATCTTCCCTTTGATCCATCATGGCGCAGACCGCTACCTGCGGCAGAGCCAACACACAAGATTATTAAGGTTGTTGTGACTGGTGTTTGGTTTGCAACCTTTGCACTGCCATGGATGTGGCGACGTGCACGTGGCAAATCTTCAGGTGATGGTCGTACTTGTAAATACCCAACAGCAATTAATTGGCCGCTGTCACACTTGGACTAACAACTTCTTAAATCGAAGTTACTGTCCACTCCCACGTGTGCACACCAGTTTTGATTAAGTACTTATCTAAAGTATCTGGACCACATGATGCGGTTCCGACACCACGGTGGGCAGTATCGATATGAACCACTGTGTTTCCACAAGGTACAACTTCAACATCATGCGTGGAATCAGCTAAATCTGCATCTCTGTTAGGGGTTACAGACACCTGTGCCGGCTTACCCATTGCAAAGCGAAGCCCGTTTCCTTGAGCATTTACCAGCTCAAACCAACGAACCGCAGTGTGTCCACCATTTTCTTGCGGGCGAACATATGGAATGTATTGAGCAGCCACCGTTGAAACGTAACGACCAATGCGTCCGATCTTGCGATCAGGGTAAGTTTCATGAGCTCCTGTTCCGAAGTAAACAAGTTCATTAAGTGAACCATCTAATTCGAACAAAGTTCCAACACGTGCCAGGTCATCAAATGACTTGGGAACAGTTACAGATTCCTTGACATTAAAGCCACCAACAACTGGTGTGATGATTTGTGTGTGCTTAAAAGAAACTCCTGTGCTGGTTTCCCATGTGTTACTTACCTTGATAGATGTAGGAGTCTGTCGGACAACACAATCGGTCCGTGAAATCTCGCGAACTCCGTAACTTTCCCACTTGGCAGCAATGTGTCCGATGCGATCGTTATCAGTTGGTGCGCGCCACAAGGAAACTGATGGTGCAACGATTCCGTACGGCAAAATGATTTGTCCGTGCTCATCAACTACATCGCCAAGTTCTTTAGCCTTCTTTGCAGGAGCTAAAGCTTGAGAAGGAAGAGCAATCTGGCTCCAGCCGACTTCAGACATTGGTAGCGCCCAAGGAGTACTTGCGATACGAACAAGTGAGAAGTTGATAAAACGTTCTCCACGAGATGTGCCCTTAGCAAGCTTTTTTGAACTTACTTTGAAGTTGGCAGTCTTTCGAGCTGCAACCTTAGGTAACTTCACGATTCCGCTATCAAGAATTTCTCCATCGCAGGTGATGTTCCACTGCAACTGGTATTCGCCAAGATCTTTGAAGAAATGCTTGTTAAATATCTTGAATTGCCCCGTCGCAGCCTTAACTGCAGTAATGACTACTGGGGCGGCAAGTGCCTTAAATTCATGCATTGCAGGCTTAGCTGTGCGATCTGGGAAAACCATTCCGTCGCAGCAGAAATTGCCATCATGCTTTTCTTCGCCGTAATCGCCACCGTAAGCGTTACGCGTGGTGCCATCGGCAAGAGTTTGAACAGGACCGTGATCCCACATCTCCCAAATAAATCCACCTTGCAAACCACGAGTTGATTCAATCGCTTCCCAATATTCAGCCAAGGTTCCGTTGCTATTACCCATTGCGTGCGAGTACTCGCACATGATTAATGGACGATCAGCTTTCGGAGATTTTGCATATTCCTTGATTGCATTGACTGTTGGGTACATCGGAACAATCACATCAGTTAATGAGTGGCTACCCATCCAGTTACCGCGGATTCCGCCTTCGTAATGCAATGGACGAGATGGATCAAAGCTTCGAGCATATGCTGCAGCTGCTTCATGGTTGGTGCCAGCACCTGATTCATTTCCAAGTGACCACATGACAACTGATGGATGGTGAATATCGCGCTGCACCATGCGACCAACACGATCAACGAAAGCGGTTAAGTAGCGGGTGTCATCGCAAATTGATGAAATGAAAGCATGGGATTCGATGTTTGCTTCGCCAACAACATAAAAACCAAGTTCATCGCAAAGATCCAAGAACGCTGCATCATTTGGATAGTGCGAAGTACGCACCGCATTAAAGTTCCAGCGCTTAAGTTCTAGTAGGTCTTGACGCATGTCATCACGAGTTAGTGCGCGACCTGTAAATCTATTGAAATCATGACGGTTGATTCCGTAGAAAATGATTGGCTGACCATTAACTAAGAAATCTTGACCCTTAATCACAATCGAACGGAAACCAATTCGCTGCTGAGAAACCTCGATTACCTGTCCGCTTGGGTCAAGCAATTCAATATGCAGGGTATATAGATTTGGGGCCTCAGCCGACCAAGGATTTACCTTTGGAATTCTGGTCTGAAGCACGACTTTTCCGTGTGGCCAGGGCTCATTTTCCATAATCGCAGCCTTGGCATCTGCAGGAAGATTTCCGTGCCAGTACTTCCCATGGAAGTAATCATCGCTGCGCTTCTTTAGTTCTGCATCTCGCTCTGTCCAAATTGGTGAAGTGAAATTCTTAACTGTCTTAGAAAGATTAGCGCTCTTTACTTTAGGTAGTTCGCTAATCGAAGCACGTAGCGTGTATCCATCAGTTGATAAGTTATCTAGAGAATTAAGGTCGGCTTCGATAGACAAAGTTCCGGTAGTTCCGTCTTTTTCTAATCCTGTGACAGTTTTGAAAGTTTCAATAAAAACTTTGTTAGTTGCATATAGCTTTACTGAACGTGTGATGCCACCATGCCACCATTGATCTTGGTCCTCAATAAAAGTTGCATCTGACCACTTAGTTACATCAATCCGTACAACGTTGTTGCCGCTATTTACAAATTCAGTGATATCAAATTCTGCGGCAAGGCGTGAATCTTTGGTCAAACCAACTTCAATGCCATTGATGTAAATCAATGCAACTGATTCGTAACCACCAAGTTGAAGAACTACACGCTTTCCTGCCCAGCTCTTTGGAAGATCAAAATCTCGCTCATACACTCCATGTGGATTTTCCTCTGGAACAAAGGGAGGCATCTGGGGAAAAGGCATCTGTGTATTGGTGTAAATCGGTTTATCAAAAAATACATCCGAAGTTTCTTGCATCGTCCATAAACCAGGAACCGGGATCGATGCCCAACGCTTGCCTAACTTTTCAGTTGGCTTATGTAACAACTGGAAGCGCCAAGTTCCATCTAAAGAGATCTGCTCAAAGTGCTCAATATTGAGCATTGGCAAACGGTTAACGGAAGTGGTCTCGGGGCTCATCCAATAGTTGCTAATCACAGGGGCAGTCTCTCAGGAAATCCCCGTTTACACACACGGGGCAAGCGTGAATACTCAGGGTGGATTTAACCTTTGTCCTTTCTCCGATTACCTGTTGTTCACTCAAACAGGGGAGAATTTGCGCATGAGTATGGAGCACCTAACCGATCGCGAGATCAGCTGGCTCTCCTTCGACCAACGGGTTCTAGAACTAGCCGAGGATGAGTCGATTCCTGTTCTGGAACGACTTAGATTTTTGGCAATCGCATCTTCTAATCTGGATGAATTCTTTATGGTTCGTGTTGCAACTTTGATGAGCAAAATTGAAAACAATGTGACCGCCCAAAATGTCGCGGGCCATCGCCCACTAGAACTGTTGAGTCTGATTTCAACCAAAGTCAATGAACTGGTTTCCCGACAAACCGAAACTCTTCAGTCCAGCATTCTGCCCGCGCTCAAAAAACATGGAATCGAATTTGTCACCTGGCAAGATTTAGACGAGACCGAAAGAATCTATACCGCCAAGCTTTTTCAGGATCGCATCTTTCCTGTGCTTACTCCCTTAGCCGTTGACCCAACCCACCCATTTCCGTATATCTCAGGCTTGTCACTGAACTTAGCGGTCGTCGTCAAAAATCCAGCGACCAATGAAGAATTTTTTGCGCGCGTAAAGGTTCCAGAAGTATTACCACGCTTTATTGCAACAGCGAAAATGGGTTCAACTCGATTCTTGCCGCTTGAAGATCTGATCGCAATCCATTTACAGGATCTATTTCCAGGAATGACAATCGAGGATCACTACACCTTCCGCGTTACTCGTAATCAAGATATTGAACTTGAAGATGAAGAAACCGAAGATTTATTGGTCACGCTAGAGCAAGAGCTCTTGCGCCGACGTTTTGGTCCGCCAGTTCGTCTAGAAATCGAAGCTGGCGTTGATGAAAAACTAGTTGCGCAATTAGGCCGAGAACTTGGTATTGGCCAAGAGAACATTTTTCATGTTCAAGCACCACTTAATTTAACTTCGCTGCACAAGATCGCCGATCTAGATTTTCCTAAGTTAAAGTTTGAATCTTTTAGATCACGCACTGCCCAGGCACTTTCCGAGGTTGAAAGCGGCGATTTAGACATGTTTTTCGCGGCTATTCGCCAAGGTGAAATTTTGTTGCACCACCCGTATGAATCCTTTACTTCATCAGTAGTGCACTTTCTGCAAAATGCGGCGCAAGATCCGTCAGTGTTGGCAATTAAGCAAACCTTGTATAGAACTTCTGGTGATTCACCAATCATCGAAGCACTGATCGAAGCGGCCGAGGCAGGAAAGCAAGTAGTTGCAGTTGTTGAAATTCGAGCACGTTTTGATGAGCAAGCAAATGTGCGTTGGGCGCGCAAGCTTGAAGCTGCTGGCGTGCATGTTGTGTATGGATTAATGGGTCTTAAGACACACGCAAAACTTTCCCTGGTTGTACGTGATGAACCACAAGGGATCCGACGTTACTGCCACATTGGTACCGGAAATTACAATCCAAAGACTGCGCGGCTTTACGAAGACTTAGGTTTGCTCAGTGCAGATGTCGAACTAACTGAAGATTTAACTCGACTCTTTAATCAGTTATCTGGTTTCGCGCCACAATCAACGTATTCCAGACTTTTGGTCGCACCTCGAACTTTACGATCAGGATTAATTGAAAAAATCGACCGTGAAATTGAGCATGCCAAAAATTCTCGTCCAGCCGGAATTCAATTTAAACTAAATTCAATTTTGGATGAAGGCTTTGTGGCAAAGCTGTATGAAGCTTCACAAGCTGGCGTGAAAATTGAACTGTTAATTCGTGGAATCTGTGCGGTCCAACCAGGCATCAAGGGTTTGTCTGAAAACATAACGGTCAAATCAATTCTTGGTCGCTTCCTTGAACACTCTCGCATTTACCATTTCATCAATGGCGGGCAGGATGAGTACTGGATCGGTAGCGCAGATTTGATGGGAAGAAATCTTGATCGTCGCGTAGAAAGTCTTGTGCTGATCCAACGAAAAGAACATGTAACCCGCCTGCAGGCCCTATTGGATCTTGGTTTATCTGAAGAAACAGCTTCGTGGGAGCTTGAAGAAACCACCTGGACTCGCAATAAGAAAAAGGGATTGGCTAACGCACATTCAGTGCTTATTGATCACTATGCAAAGGATCGGTAAATGGATGTAATTAAAGCTGCAGGTGCGGTGCTTTGGCGTCGACTCAGTGATGAATTAATTCAGGTAGCCCTTATCCATCGTCCCCGTTATGACGATTGGTCTTTTCCTAAAGGCAAAGTTGAACAAGGTGAAACTGAAATCAGTTGTGCCTTTCGCGAAGTTTTTGAAGAGACTGGATTTGAAACTGTCTTCGGGCCGGAACTGTGCAAGGTCGAATACCAAGTTGGTGAATCCTTAAAGACGGTTCGCTACTGGTCGGCCCAAGCTATCGGTGAATCAACTGGAGCACTTGATGCATCTGAAGTTGATCAATTGATTTGGGTAACTGTCAGCGATGCTTATTCAAAACTATCACGCGAAGGTGATCAAGAAGTTCTTAAGAATTTCGAAAAGTTTGGCGTTGACACTATTCCGCTTATTTTGCTCCGTCACGGAAAAGCTATTGCGCGCGAAGAATGGGAAGGCGATGATGGCGATCGACCTTTAGCCCAACTTGGACAATCACAAGCAAAGCGAATGTTAAGTACGTATTTGCCATATGGGATCACAGAGATTCATACCTCTGATGCGGTGCGTTGTTACGAAACTGTTGCGCCTATGGCCCGTTCGCTCAGTAAAGACACCATTTATTGGAGTCAGTTGAGCGAGTATGCTTTTGAAATAGATAAGAAGCCAGCGATCAAAGTCGTAGAAGAAATCATTGAAAGTGAAGCCCGAGCAATTGTTTGCGGTCACAATCCAGTGCTACCCGGGATTGTTGCCAAATTGATTGGTAAAAAGAGTTTTAAACAGTTAGATCATGGTCTCTTGCCAGGAGAATCATGGATTTTGCATCACCGAGATGGCGAAATTCTTGCGATCGACTGGATGTCTGCGCCAGAAAGCTAGTCCTTTAGCCAATCTAAACGGCGCAAAACAATTCCTTCGCGCAGGGCCCATGGGCAAATCTCGACCTCATCAACATCTAAGCGATCCATTACAGCCAAAGCAACAATTGCTCCGGCAACAATTTGTTGAGCACGGTTTGCCGACACACCTGGTAATTCATTGCGGGACTTGTTATCCATCGCAATTAACTTTGTCACTGCGGTTTCTAAAGATTTTCGTTCTAAGAACTTAGGGTTGTCGCCATACCAATGCGCACAGATTCTGGCCAAAGTTCGAAATGTTTTACTTGTTCCAACAAAGTGATTAGCATCGTGGGATCTCAAAACTTCTGGAATCGAATTTTTTAAAACTTCTTCAGCATGTTTTTGCAACGCTTTAATACTTTTGAGGTTGTAAGGGTCTGGGCCCAAAAATTCTCGGGTAGATCGGGCTGCACCTAGCGGTAATGAAAGTGTTGCTTCTGGTAACTCATTAACTCCGCTGGCAATTTCTAAAGATCCACCGCCAATATCTAGTACCAATAACTTTCCAGCTGACCACCCTAACCATCGACGCACCGCTAAAAATGTCATCGATGCTTCGTCATTGCCATCTAGAACTTGCAAATCAATTTCAAATTTATTATTTATATCTGAAATTATTTGATTGCCATTTATCGCCTCACGTAAGGCCGAAGTCGCAAAAGCCAAAATTTCATCGGTTGAGTTTTCATTTGCATGAGTTACCGCTTCGGATATGGCTGAATTCAGCAGAGCGATTCCAGTTGAAGAAATCTCACCAGCCGCATTTAGATAATCGGTCAACCGAAGCTCTACCTTGTAATTTGTAGCTGGCTCTGGACGCGCTCCTGGGTGGGCATCCATGACTTGAAGATGGATCGTATTTGACCCAACATCTAGAACACCCAATCGCATTGCGCCAACCTATCGCTGAGAGCCCCAAATCCTTTGGATTTTAAGTTTTGGCCTATGCCTGCCATAATTGCGGCTGCTGTATTCGGGGTGACTCGAAGAGCAGGCCTCTCTAGCTCAGTGGTAGAGCAGCGCACTTGTAATGCGCAGGTCGTCAGTTCAATCCTGACGGGGGGCTCCAGTACGACCTTTCCACGAGGGGAGTAAAGATGGCAAACAACTCATTTCCTCATGATTCATTTTCTTCAGAACTAGCTGCCAATGATGAGTACATCAAAACCTTTAAATACTCAGGTTTAACGGGCGTTGCTCAAAAAGGTTTAGCAATTGTTACCTGCATGGATTCACGTATCAATCCATTATCTGTAATGGGAATGCAATCTGGTGATGCGAAGATTCTTCGTAACGCAGGTGCTCGTGTAACTGAGGATGTTTTGCGCACCTTGGTTCTAGCTACATATCTATTAGGTGTGAAGAAGATTTTGGTAATGCCACATACCAACTGCCGAATGGCATCTGCTGAAGAAGAAGATATTCACGCACATATTCAAAGCGAATTTGGTGTTGATACCCGAAGCCTTGAATTTAGAACGGTAAAGGATCAAGAGGCAGCCCTTGCTACCGATGTAAACAGAATTCGCGCTTTTCCATTTTTAAGTAAAGGCGTGGTTGTTGGTGGAGCGATTTACGATGTAACGACAGGAAAAATTACTCCGGTTGATTGCTAACTGGATTTGTTCTACGCATTGGCATTTTCGTTACTGGATAGCTTAAATCCTCAAGAAACTCTGTAATTATCAAGTTAACTAACCCTGGCTTTTCCTTAGGCAAGATATGCGAAGTTCCCGGAACAATCGCTAACTGACCAAGAGGCAAGGCCTCAAACAAATCGATTGTATGTTGATGACGAATAACATCATCGTCACCTGCCATAACCAGTACAGGGCACTGAATCTTTTGAAGATCTGCGACAGGAATATCTGGCTCACTGAGCCACATCTGCTTGAAGTGCTCGTAGATTCGATCCATTGTTTCTGGAGTATCAGATGAATAAATCGCATATTCAGCACGATCTTCATCACTAATTGGACCCATCTCAAAAGTATCAACAGTGCCCTTGAAATGATAGTTAGCACCAATAGCAACCAGGGATTTGACTAGATCTGGCCGTTGAATTGCAATAAACAATCCAATAATTCCACCATCACTCCAGCCAATGATGTGAACTGGCTCTTTTACAACAGTTTCCAAATATGCAATTGCTTCACGAACCTGGTAATCAAAATTGATGCTCTCTTGGCGATATGAGGTAAAGCCATGAGATGAACGATCGTAAGCAAAGACGTGGTAATCCTCTAAGTCTGGAACAATGCTTGCAGCCCAATGTGCTGTTTGGCTTAAACCACCATGGAGTAAAACAACTGCTTCGCCATCGTTTTCCCATTCGTAGCAGTACAGATCATGCCCATCGACCTTTAAATATTCGGGCACTACTGTGAATCCATAATGTGACGGTTGCCGCGATCAAAAGTTAAATAGTTATAGGTCCAGTCAGCCATAGTGCCGATCTTGTTGCGTCCACCTAATAGATAAAACAGGTGTAACCACAACCAGGCATACCAAGCTGGAATTCCAGTCATGCGCAGGCTTTTGACTTCGACGATTGCCTTGTGGCGACCAATAGTTGCCATGGAACCTTTATCAAGGTACTTAAATGGCTTTAATTCTTGGCCTGCTGCAATTTTCTTAATTTGTTGTGCAACATGTCGACCTTGCTGCAAGGCAACTGGTGCAACCATCGGCAACATGCGGCCATTTTCTCCAACAAAACCAGCGATATCTCCGATTGCAAAGATGTGAGGGTAATTCTTAACTTGCAAAGTGTTTTCGACATCAATGCGGGTATTGATCAGTGGCAAATTTAATTTTGCAGCTGTTGGCTCGCCTTTAACACCGGCTGCCCAGATTGTTACTTCAGAAGGGATCTTGCTTCCATCGCTGACTTCAATCATGCGTGGCTTGATCTCTTTAACGGCGGTGTTTAGGTGCACTGTCACGCCAAGTTTTTCAAGATCTTTTTTGCCGCGGGCAGAAAGCTTTTCGGAAAACATCGGCAGGATTCGGGGACCGGCTTCGATCAAATTAATTTTGATATGTGCGGCTGCATTTGCTTGATCATGCTTAAGGGGACCGCGTACAAGTTCGGCAAAAGCTCCGGCCATTTCAACACCAGTTGGTCCGCCACCAACAACTGAAATTGAAAACATGGTGTCATCTTGAAAACGGCACAAATCTTCAAAACGTCGCAAAACTTCGGCGCGAATCATTAGCGCTTCATGAACACTCTTCATTCCTAAGGCGTGCTCGGTTACTCCCGGAATACCAAAATCAGCAGTTGCAGAACCCAGAGCGACGACTAAATAATCAAAATCTAAAACTTCACTGCTGTCTAACTTCACATTTTTGTTCTTGTGATCAACAGATATTGGTGTTCCCATTCGAAATTGAATTCCAGTTTTGCGCAACGCACCACGTACTGGGTGAGCAACGTGATCTGCAGCTAATCCGGCGGTTGACACTTGGTACAACAAAGGCAAAAAGGTTTGGAAGTTGTGGCGATCAACCACAGTGACATCGGCAAAGCCAGCCATCTTGCGGGCAGCAGTTAGTCCGCCAAAACCGGCACCCAAAATTACTACGCGGGGTTTTTGAGATGTCTTTTGCATGAGATAAGTCTAGGCTTGCCAGCATGAACCCGCACAACGGAGCACGCAAGTATTTGGTCACAGGAGCATCTGGCTACGTTGGTGGACGTTTAGTCCGCGCATTTGTTGACGATAAAGAAGATGTTCGTATCTTGGTCCGCGATAAGAACAAAATCATGGGTCAGCCGTGGGCACCGCTGGTTGAAATATGCGAGGGAAGCGCTGAAAACTTCGTTGATTTACAACGAGCCCTTGAAGGAATTCATACAGCTTTTTACTTATTGCACTCGATCAATTTAGGCCCTCACTTTGATGAAATCGAAAGTGAAATGGCGCGTAACTTTGCAAAAGCTGCCGAACTAGCTGGTGTATCCCAAATCATTTACTTAGGTGGAATCGCAAACGATGTGAACATCAGTAAGCACCTGGCATCCCGTGCGATGACCGGTGCATCACTTGCCACCACATCTGTTGCTGTTCTAGAACTGCGGGCAGGAATCATTATTGGTTCAGGTTCTGCAAGTTTTGAAATGTTGCGTCACTTAACGCATCGTCTGCCAATTATGACGACTCCGAAATGGGTAATGAATAAGACGCATCCAATCGCTATTCGTGATGTTTTGTATTACTTAAAGAGTGCCGCGCATTTAGAAAAGCCGGTCAATAAAGTCTTTGATATTGGTGGTCCCGAAGTCTTGTCTTATGCCGACATGATGCAAAAATTTGCCAAGTTATCCGGATTAAAAAAACGTTGGATTATTCGGGTTCCCGTACTTACCCCCGGACTATCTAGTTTGTGGATTGGTTTGGTAACACCAGTGCCAACCGCACTTGCACGGCCACTAGTTGGTTCGCTAATCAGCGAAGTTGTGGCAGATCCTGCAAAAAGTATTGATGCACTTATTCCAAAACCTACCGAAGGTTTAATTGATGTAGAAAACGCAATTCAGCTAGCACTTTCCAAGATCACTACTCATAACGTTGAAACACGTTGGTCTGATGCAACGATGCCGACTGCGCCATGGCAAAAAGCTCAAGGCGATCCTGATTGGGCTGGGGAAATGGTTTTACGTGATCGTCGTGAAAAAATTACCGACGTCCCAGCAGAAAATGTTTGGCGACAAGTCGAACGCATCGGTGGCGACAATGGTTGGTTTGGTTCAGATTTCTTATGGTGGGCGCGAGGTGTATTGGATCGCTTCTTAGTTGGCGGCGTTGGTTTGCGTCGTGGACGTCGTGATCCAGATTTCTTGCGAGTTGGCGAAAGTTTAGATTTTTGGCGAGTTGAAGAACTTGAGCCAGGTCGCAGATTAAAACTGTATGCCGAAATGGTTTTGCCCGGAAAAGCGTGGCTTGAATTTACCGTCACACGTGAAAACGGAAAGACCAAAATTGTTCAGGAAGCAATTTTTAATCCACGTGGATTAGGTGGGCAGTTGTACTGGTATGCAATTTCTCCACTGCACATGTTTGTTTTTCCAACGATGATTAGAAATATCGTTAAGAAGGCCAGGATTAATGCCTAACTTCACAACCCTTAAATCCCACACTTTTTAACAACCCTGTCATAAGATTTCCCCCATGTCCGCACAAGAAGAGTCAGCGATCAACACTGGCCTGAGCGACCTCGAAGTTCGTATCCTGGATTTTGAAGGCAATTGGTGGCGTTATGCCGGCGCAAAAGAGGCTGCAATCAAGGAGCTCTTTGATCTGAACGCCCCTCGTTACTACCAACTATTAAATGATTTGATCGACCGCGATGACGCTCTAGCTGCCTCACCAATGCTAGTTAAGCGCCTTCGCCGCCTGCGTGAGGCCCGTATGGCCACACGTGTAGCCCGCTAGTTCCCTCTTCAACCACCTCGTTTTGCGCCTCGGAAATAAAGGCTCTAGATTTGGCGTTAGCACTCTCGGGGTGCGAGTGATAAAGCGCCCCGCCTAACGAAGTACTAACACAAGGAGCACAACT
>Ga0082207_1001158_pt1 | contig 12943 bp, 14 predicted proteins | sample LakMenEpi10Aug09_FD_71540 | JGI IMG/M metagenome (GOLD analysis project Ga0082207, IMG submission 71540) | reverse complement strand
CCAAGCACTTTGAATAAAAATCACATTCCTTCGGCCAATTTTACCGCTGCCGACCCAACTGCTCTGGAAGAGGGCATGAAAGTAGAGCACCAAAAATTTGGGTTTGGTATCATTAAAACCATTGAGGGTTCAGCACATAACCCCATAGCCAATATCCTTTTTGATGTTAATGGAGAGAAAAAGATCATGCTGAACTATGCTAAATTAATGATCATCAACAGTTAAGAGATTTAGTCCTGTTTTTCGATATCGGAAAAATAAAGTCATTATACCCTTTCTAAGGCTATCAAGCCGTCCATTTTGATTATTTTTGCCCTGGACTGAATAAAAAAGCAATTATGATTACAACAGGCAATACCATCGTGAGCATTTATACAGAAATGACACCAAATCCAGAAACAATGAAGTTTGTGGCCAACAAACTATTGTATCCAGGTAAAAGTTTAGATGTTGCAGAAGAGGGTTTAGCGACGGCTTCTCCGTTGGCTAAAGAATTATTTAGTTTCCCTTTTATCAAAAGTGTTTTCATTGCAAGCAATTTTGTGACATTGACAAAAACAACAGATACTGAAGATTGGCAGGATGTAATTCCTACCATCAAAACTTTCTTGAAAGAATATTTAGAAGCAGGTGGTGTAGTAGTGAATGAAGATGAGGTTGCAAAGATGAAACAAGAAGCAACCAATGTGGTTTCTGCCGATGACGATGATGTGGTAAAGCGTGTGAAAGAATTATTAGAAAACTATGTAAAGCCAGCGGTTGAAATGGATGGCGGTGCAATACAGTTTAAAAGTTATAACAACGGCATCGTTAATTTAATGTTACAAGGTTCTTGTAGCGGTTGCCCTTCAAGCATGGTCACGCTTAAAGCAGGTATCGAAGGCATGATGAAGCGCATGATTCCTGAAGTAAAAGAAGTAGTTGCTGAGGCTGAGTAGTTGGCTAATTATTTTGTTCCTCTATAATTTGTTATAAAGCGCTCTCAATTTTTCTCGCGTCATAATGCTTTCCCAATTAGGGCCCAAAGCATTCTCCCATAAAGGTTTCATGCCTAAAGACACATTGATCATTGCATCAAATTGTTCTTCTGATAGATTCGCGCAGATCCCTACTGGAATATCAATATTGTTTTTAGCTACCATGTGCTTGAATTCTTTTACACCGGCTGGATAATATTCTTCCAAATGATTCATCACGATACAGTTGCCAATACCGTGCTTGGTGCCTAATAAATAACTTAAGCCATAGCTTACTGCGTGCGCTACACCCACTTGGCTATATGCAATACTCATTCCACCTGCATAAGAAGCCATCATTAATTGATCATCGCATTCGTCGTCCCAGGTATTTTTTTCTACAAACACTTTTCTACAAAGTTCAAGCGCTTTTTCTCCGTAGCTCTTACTAAACTCATTTAAGAAAGTCCCTTCTAAACTTTCAATGCAATGTATATAACAATCCATCCCTGTATAAAAACGTTGGTTTGCAGGTGCGTCCTTTGTTAATTCTGGATCCAATACAATTTGATCAAATGGAGTGAAGTCAGAATTCATTCCTAGTTTACGTGTTGGTCCTGTAAGTACAGTTGTACGACTTACTTCTGCTCCCGTTCCGCTTAAGGTAGGTATGCCCACTTTATAAACCCCTGCTTGTTTTACTAAATCCCATCCTTGGTAATCTGCAGAAGAACCTGGGTTGGTCATCATCAATGCAACTGCTTTAGCTAAGTCCATTGTAGAGCCTCCGCCAATTCCAATAATTCCGCTTACTTCACCGAACTCGGCTTTTAAACTTGCAGCCAACGCATCTACCTGTGTCGTCTTTGGTTCATAAGTTACATCTACAAAAACAATTTTGTCTTTACCTCTTAATGGCACCCTATTTGCTAAAGGCTTTCCTTCAAAATAATGATCTAAAAAAAATATCATTGGAAAATCGCCCTTTCTTCTTGGCGCGATGATTTCATCTAATTGATTAAAGGAGCCACGTCCATACACCACATAATCAACCATTTTAAAATTACGAAACTGCATAATTATTTTTTTACTCGTTTCAAAGTTACAATCTTATTCATAAAAAAGCGACCCGTTGGAGTCGCTTTTAGTTTACTGTGCTAATTTCTTTTGTAGTTCCTCTAAGGATACGCCTTTTGTTTCTGGCACTTTAGTTAAAATCCAAACTAATTGTAATGCCATCATCACGGTAAAGAAAGCAAATATAGGCCAAGGGTTGTCTTTGAAGATCCCGCTTTCGCTATCCAAAAATACAGGTGTGACCAAAGTTATAAGCGCTGCAAATACCCAGTGGATGCTAGCTCCAAAGGCTTGACCCTTGGCTCTTATTTGAGTAGGAAAAATTTCTGATATCAACACCCAAATAACTGCACCCTGTCCAATTGCATGTGCTGCTATAAATAATAATAAAAAGCTAAGCATAAACTCGGGTGCGCTATGATTAATAAAACCATAGGCCACCATGGATAAACTTATAATGTATCCAAACGATCCAATAATTAATAAAGTCTTACGACCAATGCGGTCTATTAACCAAAGGCCGACAAATGTAAATACTAGGTTCATTAAACCTAAAGAGATTGAGCTTAACAAAGAATTGTTTTTTGCAAAACCTGCTTCTTCTAAAATTCTTGGCGCATAATATAAAAGAAAGTTGATGCCCGATGCCTGATTAAAAAAAGCAACAAAAAAAGCAATAGATAGTATTTTGCTGTGGTGTTTTGTAAACAACTGAATACTGCCTTGTGCTTTTTCTTCCTCATAAGCAGTGTTTATTTCTTGAATCGTTTCATCTATATTCTCCACGCCCACAATAGCTAAATTTGCTCTAGCGCCTGCCTCGTCGTTTTTAACAGAAAATAACCATCTTGGACTTTCTGGTAAGCCAAGTGTCATTAATGTATAAATGACAGAAGGAATTAATAAAACGGCTAACATCCAACGCCAATCATTATCACCGCCAACACCAGCTAAAAAATAATTAGATAAATAAGCAATTAAAATACCAAAGACAATATTGAACTGGTACATGCCTACTAATTTTCCTCTATTATTTTTATTTGAAATTTCAGAAATATAGGTTGGTGCTGCAACAGATGATACGCCAATAGCAATGCCTCCAATTAATCTAAAGAATGAAAAAGTATAAGGGTCTTGTGCCAATGCAGAACCAATAGCGGATGCAATAAACATAATACCTAACCATATCAATACTTTTTTACGACCATATTTTTCTGTGGGAGCGCCCGCAAATACAGACCCTATAACGGTTCCCCACAATGCCATGGACATAATAAAAAATCCATGAAACAACGGTGTGGTATGCCAAAGTTCTTGAATAGGCTTGTCTGCGCCTGAAATCACCACCATGTCAAAGCCAAAAATAAATCCTGCTAAAGCGGCTACGACAGTTGATTGAAATAATTTTCCTTTGTTCATGCTTTTATTTTAAAAGTTCCGCTGCCTTAATTAAGTCTTCTGGGGTATCAATTTCTACGCCCATATAATTAGTGACTACCATTTTTATGGATACGCCATTTTCTAGGTAACGTAAGCATTCTATTTTTTCTGCAGCTTCTAATGGTGACATAGGCCAATGGGTGAAATCAATTAAAGCTTGTTTTTTAAATGCATACACACCCACATGTTCATAATATGTAATCGCAATGTCTGTGGACCTTGGATATGGAATCACACTGCGTGAAAAAAACAATGCATTCCAATTTTTATCAACAGCAACCTTTACATAATTAGGATCTTCGATGGATGCTTGATTATTCAATACCTGCATTAAAGAAGCAACCTTTACCGTTGAGTCTTCAAAACAAGCAAGTACGCGCTCTAGAGGTTCGCGTTTTACAAAAGGTTCGTCTCCTTGTACATTCACTACAATATCAACGTCTAAATTTTCAACTGCTTCTGCAATTCTATCGGATCCGCTTTCGTGTGTCTTTTTACTCATAATGGCCTTGCCGCCATTTGAAACGATTTCATTAAAAATAATTTCACTGTCAGTCACCACATACACTTCATCAAACAGTCCAGTTGCCTTGGTATTATCATAAGTGTGTCTAATCACAGTTTTATCGCCAAGCATTTGCATCAGCTTTGCTGGAAACCTTGTAGCTGCATACCTGGCTGGTATAAATGCGCCCACTTTATTCATGAATAATTTTAATTTATGCGAATTTGAAAAGCGATTAATTAATAATCCGATTTGATGCTTTTATCAAAAGGCATCCTTAATTGATAAGAGATGTCTGCATGTTTTGAATTGTCTACCACATCTAATCCGTATACAATGTCTTTCATATCTGTGCTGTCATAGGTTCCAAAAAGACGATCCCAAAATGAAAATATATTTCCATAGTTAGCGTCTGTTTGTGGTCTTGTTACATGATGATGCACACGATGCATATTAGGTGACACCAATATAAAACCAAAAGTTTGATCAAACCATTTTGGTATTTTAATATTAGAATGATTGAATTGAGATAAAACCACACTTGCACTTTGATACAGCATCACTAACCACATTGGAGCACCCAAAACAATCACGCCTATGATAGCAAAGACAGCTCTAATAACAGATTCACCAGGATGATGACGATTTGCAGTAGTGGTATCTACGTAAACATCTGCATGATGGACCATATGAAATTTCCATAAAAATTTTACTTTATGCTCGATCATGTGCACGAGGTAGGCGCCAATTAAATCCAATAACATTAAACCAATGATTAATTCAAGCAATAGGGGCATTTTTACAAATTGTAATAAACCCCATCCATTGGCTACTACATAATCGCTCGCCTTCACCATGATCAATGCAAATGCAAAATTGATGGCGATGGTCGTAAAAGTGAAGAATATATTTAATGCGGCATGCTTTGTTTTATTGTACTTAAACTGAAACAAGGGCAGTGCCGATTCAATGATCCAAAAAAAGCTGATTCCTCCGGCAAGAATCAATGCGCGGTGCAAGCTTGGAATGGTTTCAAAATAAGTTTTTATCGCCTCTATCATTCTAGTTTATTTTATCCATAAATGTAAATAAAAAAACCCGATGTTCTGCTGTCAGATTCACCGGGTTGTTTTTAAGTCTTGTTAAAGACTTTGTATAGGATAGGGATTAACTATTTAACATTAATGGCATCACAAGCATCAACAAGTCTTCTCCTGGTACTTGTTCCGAAGGCTTGATCAATCCTGCCTTGCTTGGTGTTGACAATTCAATAAACACCTCATCTGTATCTGCTGCGTTCAACATCTCAATTAAGAACTTAGCATTAAAGGCAATTTGAATATCTTCTCCTTGGTATTCACAACTCATGCGCTCGTTACCCTCGAAGCTAAAATCAATATCTTGCGCAGCCATCTGCAATTCATTGCCTGTAATATTTAAAGCCACCTGATTGGTGCTCTTATTACTAAATACATTCACACGGCGTAATGCATTTTGGAAATCATGCTTGTTCACCGTTAAACGATAAGGATTGTCTGCAGGAATCACCACTTTATAGTCTGGGAATCTTGCATCAATCAATCGACAAATTAATTGAGTAGATCCGTGTGCTACAAATAAATGATTATTATTAAAACTTAATGTGATTGCGTCATCATTATCTGGTAAAGCGTTCTTTAATAAATTAAGTGGCTTTTTAGGAACGATGAAAGAAGCATTTTGAGTGGCTTTTACATCTGTTCTTTTGTAACGCACTAATCGGTGCGCATCTGTAGCTACAAACTGAACGCTATCTTTTGTTAATTCAAAGAAAACCCCAGTCATAGCAGGACGCAAATCATCTCCACTCACAGCAAATAATGTTTTGTTGATGGCTGTTAACAAGCCACCGCTAGTCATGTTAAAGCCAGTTGTATCATCTGCTGTAGGCTCTTTTGGAAAATTGTCCGGATTTTCACCCATCACTTTATACTTTCCATTATCGCTTGTAATTTCTACTGCATAGTTTTTATCAATGTTAAAAGTCAAAGGCTGGTCTGCGATATTTTTCAAAGAATCAATTAAGATTTTTGCTGGAATACATACACGTCCATTCGCTTTGCTTTCTACTTCCATTTGTACACGCATCACTGTTTCTAAATCAGTTGCAACAATGTTCAATTTTTTATCTTCTATTTCGAATAAAAAATCTTCCAAGATAGGCAATACGGTATTGGTATTAATCACACCCGAAATTTGTTGAAGGTGTTTTAATAAAGAAGAAGAAGATACAATAAACTTCATGCTGTCGATTTTTGATTTTTAGGGTAACTAATTTCCCTTGAATAACTATAACGAAACTAAAGTAAAATCTTAAGATTAAAAAGCTATTTTAGCAATTCTTATTGACATTATGAAGAAAGTTCGAATTGGTAAGGAGCAAGCTATACAAAGGATACGACACTATTGTGCCTACCAAGAAAGGGCACAACAGGAGGTGCGGGATAAACTATACGAACTAGGTATGACCATGGACGAAGTCGAAGAAATTATGTCGGACCTCATTGCCGAAAATTTCTTAAACGAGGAGCGATTTGCTGTTCAGTTTGCAGGGGGGCATTTTAGAATCAAGGGCTGGGGAAAGGTCAAAATTCAACACGCTTTACAACAAAAAAGGGTCAGTAAGTACAATATTAAAATTGGCTTGAAGGCCATTGAAGAGGATGCGTATATTAAAACCCTACAACAGCTTGCCACCAAAAAATGGAATAGTTTAAAGGGAGAACGAGGCCTAAGTCGCATGGCTAAAACATATGCATTCTTGCACCAACGTGGATTTGAGCCAATATTATACCAACCCATTGTGCAGAAGCTTTATAAGCCTTAGGCAAAAAGCCTATCCATAAAATTGCATTATATTTACATAGTATTTTTTGCATAGACATTTAAATCTATTCCCTTGTCAACACTTAAACTAACATTGATTCAGGCCCATCTTTATTGGGAGGATAAGGGTGCTAATCTTGCTTTTTTAGAACAAAAAATAGTCAACCGGGAAGCCCCGACCGAAATAGTCATCTTGCCAGAAATGTTCAATACTGGTTTTAGCATGCAGCCCGAATTACATGCAGAAACAATGGATGGTCCCAGTATTCAATGGATGCGTCGAATGGCCATGACCGAAAAAATTATTCTCACCGGATCGTTGATGATTCAAGAAGGTGATCATTATTATAATAGACTTGTCTGGATGTTGCCTAATGGAGAATATGGTTTTTATGATAAGAGACATCTTTTTGCATTTGCTGGAGAAGACCAACACTATACAGCTGGCAATAAAAGATTGATTGCAAGCGTAAAGGGTTGGAAAATTAATTTACAAATATGTTACGATCTGCGCTTTCCTGTTTGGGCAAGACAAGCATCTAACAACGAATATGATGTATTGATTTATGTAGCTAATTGGCCAGAAAAAAGAAGCCATGCATGGAAAACTTTATTGGTTGCAAGGGCAATAGAAAATCAAGCTTTTGTGGTTGGTGTAAACAGGGTGGGGTTAGACGGAAATAATATTGCGCACAGCGGAAACTCAATGGTAGTAGGTCCTTTGGGTGAAGTGATGTACCACTGCCAAGATCAAGAAGCGGTATTTCAAATTACGCTCAATCGCGAAGAGCTTGAAACTACAAGAAATCAATTTCCATTTTGGAAGGATGCAGACTTCTTTACAATTCAATCTTCCTAATTTTTTTTATGACTTTAAATTATTCAGCAAAAGCATTGTTCACTGGTTCAGAATGGTTGAATGATGTGGTTGTGCATATTGAAAATGAGTTGGTTGTTGGAATTGATCAAAAAGGGTTTGATGCCAACAACGCAATACCTTTTATTATTCCTGCATTAATTGATTTACAACTTTACGGTGCTGGCGGAAAATTATTATCTGAATTTCCCGAAAAAGAGACCATTGATAAAATTTATCAATACTGTTTAGATGGTGGCACTGGATTTTTTCAACCTACTATTGCATCGCAAAGCAAAGAGGTTATTTATGCATCCATAGACGCAGTAAAAGCGTATAAAGCTTCTGGTGGCAAGGGTTGTATTGGATTACACTTAGAAGGGCCTTGGATTCATACAAATAAAAAGGGTGCGCATGATGCATCGGTGATTCATGTTCCAAGTATAGAAGAGGTCGCTTCAGTTTTAAAATATGGGGAAGGTGCAATTAGTATGATTACACTTGCGCCTGAAATTTGTACACCAGCAATTATTAAATCTATTCAGGATGCGGGTATTGTAGTTTCTGCTGGTCACACCAACGCGACTTACGAAAATGCCATGCAGTTTTTTAATGATGGTATTGCTGTGGCAACACATCTTTTTAATGCAATGAGTTCATTTCAACATCGAGCTCCAGGCGTTGTTGGTGCGCTGTTCGATCATCCAACTGCTATGAGCAGTATTATTGCAGATGGATACCATGTTGATTATGCAGCAATACGTATTGCTAAAAAAATGATGGGTGATCGTTTGTTTTGTATTACCGATGCCGTTACCGAAACGAGCACAGGGCTATATCAACATACATTGGTTGGCGATAAATATGAATCCGCTGGAATACTGAGTGGGTCTGCTTTAACGCAATTAAAATCTATTCAAAACTTAGTTGAACATGTGGGTGTTTCGCTTGGGGAGGCAATACGCATGTGTAGTTTGTATCCAGCCAAAGTCATGCAAAATAAAAACATGCCTGGCACAATAGAAATAAATAAAAAAGCAAATCTACTTTGTTTAGCTGCAGACTACACAATTTTAAAAAGCATAATTAATCATTAAGCTTCCTTGCCAAATGCATTCCAGCCTTGCGCGGTAATATCAAATAAATTATTTCCTTTTGTAATTAATTTGTTGCCCTCAGATGCATCGCACATATAGCCTATCACACTTATTTCTTCTTGCATTGTCATTTTATCATAGTCGGCTTGCTTCATGGTAAATAACAATTCATAGTCTTCGCCTCCATTCAATGCACAAACGGTTGCATCTAATCCAAACTTAAATGCAGCAGCTTTGCTCGCTTCGTTGATAGGAATTTTTTCTTCATAAATCCTACAGCCCAACTCGGATTGTTTACACAAGTGCAATACGTCTGAACTCAAGCCATCACTGATGTCCATCATAGACGTTGGTTTGATCTCTAGTTTTTCAAGCAATTCAATAATGTCTTTTCTTGCTTCTGGTCTTAACAACCTTCCAACAATATAATCTTCGTTTTCTAAATTTGGTTGTATCTGTGGATTTTCTAAAAAGATTTGTTTTTCACGCTCCATCAAAGTCAAGCCCAAAAATGCCGCGCCCAAATCTCCGGATACACAAATTAAATCACCGGACTCGGCTGTACTTCTTTTGATATATGCATCTGGTGCCACTTCGCCCAGTGCGGTAACAGAAATAATCAATCCTTTTTGTGAGGTGGAGGTATCGCCTCCGATTAAATCCACGCCATATTTATCACAAGCAATGGCTACACCATCATAAAACTCTTCTAGTGCTTCTAAACTAAATCGATTGCTGAAAGCCACGCTCATTGTGATTTGTGTGGGATGCGCGTTCATTGCATAAATATCGCTAAGGTTCACCACCACAGATTTATATCCAAGGTGTTTTAATGGTGTATACATTAAATCAAAGTGCACGCCCTCTATCAACAAGTCCGTTGTGATGACTGTTTGTTTTCCAAAATGATCTATCACTGCTGCGTCATCGCCTATCGACAAAATGGTAGATGCATTGAGTGTTTCAAAGTTTTGTGTTAATCGGTCTATCAATCCAAACTCACCTAATTTTTCTATCTCTGTTCTTTCTGTTGACATAAATTATTACTGTTAATTTTATTAAAGCGATCCACCATTCACAACGGATAACAATTGGTCATGAATAAAACCATTGGTTGCTATGATGCCCGGCTGGTATGGGTTATACGCGTTTCCGTGTAAGTCGGTTACTTTTCCTCCTGCTTCTTCTACCATTAAAAATCCTGCAGCACTATCCCATGGTTGAAGTTTATGTTCGTAAAATCCGTCAAACCTTCCAGCAGCAGTCCAGCATAAATCTAATGCTGCACTTCCAAGTCGACGAACTGGAATAGCTTTGCGTACTAATTTTTCAAAAACTTGTAAAGGCCCATTTTCGCTGTCTAAATATTGATAAGGAAAACCTGTTACCAAACAACTATGTAAAATAGAGTCCTTGTTGCTTACAGTAATTGGCCTTCCGTTTAAGGTTGCACCTTGTCCTTTTTCTGCAAAAAATAATTCATTCATGAATGGATTATAAACCGAACCTAAGATCATTTCGCCCTTGTGTTCAACGCCGATACTCACACAACAAATAGGGATACCATTTGCAAAATTAATTGTGCCATCAATGGGATCGATGATCCATTTTGTATCCGATAAGGATGCCATCTCGCCCGTTTCTTCACTTAAAATAAAATGGTCTGGAAACTGAGACTGAATTAAACCTATAATTGCTTTTTCCGATGCATGGTCTGCCTCTGTAACCAAATCGTTGATTGAAGATTTACTAGCAATTGTAAAAGTGCCGTTAAAATAACGGGTCAACTCTTTTGCTCCAACCTCTACAGCCTGAATTAGCGTATTTTTAATCATATGACAAAAGTAGGTTCGTTTGCTCGAATAACATTCGTATTTTTGTTTTCAATTTCATAAAAGTAAAAACCTGTTTTTATAGATGCCCATTTTTGAATTTAACTTACCAAAAGGTCTTTCTAGGGTACTTGGTCTTCCTACAAAAAGCCCAAGAACTTCACAAATGCGTGTTTTAAAAAAATTACTTAAAACAGCTCAATACACTTCTTTTGGACAAAAATTCAAATTCGCAGAGATTCTAAAACACCGTCACATCGGTAAAAATTTCCAAGAATCCGTTCCAACATATAATTATAATAAGATCTACAAAGATTGGTGGCATTTAACACTCGAGGGCCAATCGGATATCTGCTGGCCTGGTAAAATAAATTATTTTGCGCTGAGTAGCGGCACAAGCGAGGCGGCTAGTAAGTATATACCCATTACAAACGACTTGTTAAGGGGTAATAAAATCATCATGATCAAGCAGCTGATTAGCTTGTTTAAATACCGTGAAATCCCTTTATCTGCCATTGGTAAGGGTTGGCTGACATTGGGTGGCAGTACCGATTTACAAAAAGGGGCTGGCTATTATGCTGGTGACTTAAGCGGTATTACTGCAAAAAAATCTCCGTTTTGGTTTCAGCCTTTTTATAAGCCAGGTAAAAAAATTGCAAAAGAACGCGATTGGAATAAAAAACTAAAAGAAATTGTAGAGAAAGCGCCCGAATGGGATATTAGTTTTGTTGTAGGTGTACCCGCCTGGATACAAATGTGCTTAGAGATGGTGATAGAGCGTTATAAGTTAAATAATATCCATGAAATCTGGCCCAACCTAACTTTATTCGTACATGGTGGGGTAAGTTTTGAGCCCTATAAACATGGTTTTGAAAAATTATTAGGAAAGCCAATTGAATATGTTGAAACCTATTTAGCGAGTGAAGGATTTTTAGCTTGGCAGGATAAACAAAACGCATTGGGAATGCGTTTGACCTATAATCAACATATCTTTTTTGAATTCGTTCCTTTTGACGAAATTAATTTTGATGATAACGGCGAAATGATTGAAAACCCGGAAGCTTTAATGATTCACGAAGTGGAAGAGGGTAAGGATTATGCAATTTTAATAAGCACACCCGCGGGTGCGTGGCGTTATTTAATTGGGGACACAGTGCGTTTTGTAGACAAGTCAAATGCAGAAATTATCATCACAGGAAGGACCAAGCATTTTTTAAGCCTTGTGGGCGAGCATTTAAGCGTGGACAATATGAATAAGGCCATTCAATTGGTGAGTGAAGAATTGAATTTATCTATCCCAGAGTTTACTGTAACCGGTGAGCCTCATGGCAACTTTTTTGGACACCATTGGTATGTAGCATGTGATCAAACTATTGACGAAAAATTATTAGCTGAAAAGTTAGATGAAAAATTAATTCAACTAACTTTTCAGCTAATAATTTTTCGTCAATCATTTGATCACATGCGACATACCAATGGTGATTACTTTAGCAGGTTCTGCAGCGCCAATTAAAATAGTAAACAAACCCAATGGATTTGTTGTTACAGATTTTATTTCTTGATAAAGTAGTTCTTCAGATACTGTATCTTCTAAAATACTAATTCGAACTTGTATTTGTTTATTGGGCATAATCACGCCATAGCTTGTCCTTGCTGCAGCCTGAAACGTAATACCCTTTTGGTTTTGACTCAATCCAATTTGATAACAAAATAGAAATACAATCATTATTGTTAGTGTAATGCATCTCATGGTTTTATAAATTTTATAGTCTTGATCGAATAATTGTTGTTGCCATCAAACATCATGGACTCAGGTAAATAAAACACTTGCATGATATAAACGCCACTGGGCAGTCCATTCATATCTACTTTTTTTCCTGCATAACCACTTCTGTATTTTGTTGGGTCACTAAGAACGAATTGACCGTGTAAATTATAAATTGAATATCCAAATAAAATAAGATCGGGCTCTTTTGAAAAAAGGATCATCGCATCTCCACGAAAAGAAGTTCTTAATTCAATACTGGGATAGTATTTTTCATCTAATCCATCTTTGGTAAAACGATTGATGCTGGGTTGTAAAAAACCTGCACTAAAATGATATTGATTCGATTGGTCTAAAGCCATGTAGGTCACTCCAAGATCCAAGCGCCAATCTATTTGCATGCCATCCAACCCTTTGGTCACAAAATAATCAGAAGCGAGGCTAAATATTTGTAAAGGCAATTGTTGTCCATGCAATCGAGGAATAGCCAATTGAAATAGTATCAGAAGTGAAAACTTGTTAGAATGAAGATGGCGCATGGATTAAACCT
>Ga0082207_1001157_pt1 | contig 12957 bp, 11 predicted proteins | sample LakMenEpi10Aug09_FD_71540 | JGI IMG/M metagenome (GOLD analysis project Ga0082207, IMG submission 71540) | reverse complement strand
TAATATCCTGGGGCAATGAAAAATCCACCCAAACGCCCCTAGATGAAACGGAAATCACCCTACAATTTGAAAATAATCAAATTAGTGGTTCATCGAGTTGTAACCGTTACTTTGCATCCTACACCCTTGAGGATGAACAATTAAAATTTGGTGTAGCCGGGAGAACTCAAATGGCCTGTCCAGAAGAAATTATGAAGCAAGAAGATCAATTTCTCTCAGCTTTAGAAAAAACTCAAACTTTTCAGATTAATTCTGAAGGTAAACTACAAATTAACTATAAAACAAATCAAGGATCTGGGGTAATGATATTTACCCCAAATCAACCCAAATAACCCGTAGTAAGTCCTTTAGGACTCTCTATATTTGAGTCCTAAAGGACTCACTACTTTTGATGGAAATTAATCTTGAGATAGAATAGCAATTAGTTGATCTTTCTTCATCTTTGAATATCCTTTGATATTTAGTTCTTTCGCAATTTTTTTGAGTTCAACTAAAGTCATAGCATCATATTTTAACTTTGTCATCAGTTCAGCAATATTATCCGTTAAATTATTAACAGTATTTTCAAGCTGTTGTAATCCATGCTTAATCTCTTTATTCTCTCTGATTTGTAATTCCATAAATTCCCGCATTTGTTTTTCTAATCGTGATATTAAGGATGTTTCATCTATAACTTTGACTTCTTCTGGTTTAACAGTAAAAAACTCAGCCTGCTTTAATAAAATTTCCTGATTTGAGGGTTGTACAATAACAGCATTAATCATTTCACCCTGTCTAGGATTCTTTTCTTTAGCTCTGACCGCCGCATAATATTCTAAATCTCCGGCTAAAACGTTGTAACTATTAATTCCTGTTTGAGTTAATAAGATAACGTTTAAAACGCCTTCAGACTCTAAAATTATGTCAGCTAATTGTTCAATTTGATCCTCAGAAAAATTAGAGCGAGGAACATTAGATTGAATCGAGCTTACGTCAACGAAATAAAATTTAATCATTAGTTAATTGCCATTTTACTTAAAACTTCTTCTGCTAAAGACTCAAACTCAGCCGCCGATTGACCTGCGTTTGCATGAGTTTCTTCATATTTAAAAATAGACTGGGGATTCGGAATTTCTAAATCTCCTACGGTGATAGTTTCATTTAAACATTGAGCTAATGCAGTCCGTTCAAAAATCACACTATCCATCAAAGGTAGTTCATATTTGTGGGGAATAACAACCATTTGACGAGGTAAAACATATTGTTGATATTTGGCATTCGTGGAAATTTTGGAGGGAAGTACACCCATAATTTTTAAAGGTGATTGTCCAGAGGAGGAGCGAAATTCATTAACTTCTTTGACTGATTGTTTAACATTAGTTAAACCTTGATTAGCAAAAGGTTTTAAATCAGAAGGAATAATTAAATAATTAGCCGCAATTAATGCTATTTCTGCATATAGATCTCGAGAAGGAGGAGTATCTATAATTACAATATCATAATCCCCTTCAACTTGTTTAAGTTTGTTAATTAAGCGAAATCGACTCGCAGAAAAGTTTTTGAGTTCATCCTGACGTTGCAACAATTCAATATGAGAGGGAATGACATCAATTTCAGGATGATTAAAATGATCAGATTTTCTAACTAAATCGGGAATAAAATCAAAATCTCCTGACTTAATTAAATGATAAACATAGCGTTCTCTGATATTATCATCTTCCTCAAATTGAAATTTAGCTAATCCAGTGGCAAAAGTTGTATTAGCTTGACTATCAAGATCAATAATTAGAACTCGATAACCTTTTTTACTTAACGCTGCGGCGAGATTAACAACGGTTGTTGTTTTGCCAACGCCACCTTTATTATGATAAACTGCAATAACTTTCATAGATGCTTGATTCTCCGTTTCACAAGGGATAATTTCAAGGGGTTGACTCTGATTCTCAGTTATTTGAGACTCAGGAATATTGTCTATTTCTTGTTGATTACTTTCAGGAAAAATAGCAACTTCTGGATGAGAATTAGGTTCAGAATTATCATCAGAAATAGATAGAATACTTTGGGTCTGTCTGTATTGTAAGCTATCTCGGCTTACTAATCCTTTAATTTCTTCTATTCTTGCCTGAATTTCATTGCCTTGACATTGAAAAACTAATTTAACTTCATCGGTTAATCTGGCATAGATTCTTAATTCTTTACCGTTAGTTAATAATCCATATCTAAGATTTAAACTTGTTAGATAGCGTTGCAGTTTCCGAATATGCCGATCTAAATTTTGTTTAGGGTGTTTTGCCTCTAAAACTAAACTTAAAGGAGAATCTGCATTTAGGGTAAATGGGATAACTTGAACGGCAAAAGATAGGAAATCTAAGCGAATATTACCAAAGGTGATCTCTTGATGCCAAGTATCGGGAGTATAGCCCAACTCAGGGAGTAAATAACTGACAATCAGTTTACTTTCTACCTCGCTTTCATTTCGACATTGATCAGAATTGAAGATCAAAACTGTCTTTTTCCTCTATTCCTAATAAGTTAGTAGTGAGTCCTTCAGGATTCAAATATAGAGAGTCCTAAAGGACTTACTACTAAAAAGTAGTGAGTCCTTTAGGACTCCAATTACTGCTTGTATTCACTGAAAGAAACATAAGCATTTTCAGGATCATATAAATGACACTGATCTACGATATGAGTCATTAAAGACCAGGAAAAATCACATTCAGGATACAGATATTCACCCCAATTGTCTTGAATAATTTTATAGGCTTTCCGTAAATTATAGGAAGGAATAGCCGTAGAAATATGGTGAGGAATGTGAACATTAATATCGTGACAGAAAAACTCAACCCAAGCGGGGTAATTGCAGTGAACTGTTCCCGATAATTGGGCTAGGGCTTCATTCCAATCTTCAGGTTCTTGAAACTGAATATCGGGGGCAGTGTGGTGAACAATTGTGAAGGTACTCATCCAGAAATGGTACACTAACCAAGGCATTAACCAGAATTTGACAAAGCCCCAAATTCCGAGAGTAAAAATCATCGTAGGAAATGCGATCGCCGCACATCCAATCACAAATAAAGCAGAAAATTTAACCTGTTCCTGTCCTTTTCCTTCATACTTGCGCCAATCAAAGTTAACAATTGCCCAATGCAAAATTGAACCTAACCACCACAGTCTAGCTCGGGTTAATTTATAAGCAATTTTTACGATTTTAGGGGACGCTTCATAATTTTCAATTTTCCAGGGTTCCCAAGCATTATCTTCAGTCAGTTTATTAGTATGTTTGTGATGATGATTATGTCCTAAACGCCAACCATGGAAGGGATAAATTAAAGGAAGAAATGCCAGATGACCGACTAAATCATTCACCCAACGACGGTTAGAAAAAGAACGATGTCCACAGTCATGACCAATGACGAAAAACCCCGTTAATGCTGTCCCTGTAAAAACCCAAGCTAAGGGTAAAAAAAACCAGGGAGAGTAAGCAACCGCAAAATAGCCCGCAACAACCAGAAGAACATTAATAAAAACCGTCAACCAAGCTTTTTTCTGATCTTTAAGAAAAACTTCACTAGGGAGACTTTTGATAATGTCCTTTAAACGTAAATCCGATGGAAAACTAGCAGAAGAAGATGCTAGGGTTTGAGGTTGAACAGAGGATAATGTCATAGAATCTTTTAAACTTTTAAATCCCTCAGCACTGGGGGCCAGGGTAATACTAAGGTTACGTGGTTTTATCTTCCCAATTTTTGGGTAGTCTGATCAATTACCTAATTTGACAACAAAAATTTCACCTGCATGGGAAAAACAGGCACTTTCCGTTGATCCATTTAACTCCAACTCCGATATTAACCCTCCTCTAAATAGAGTCAATCAAAAACTAGGGTGTTTAGCTGTTTTTGCTAAACCCAGCTAGTAATGATCGGGGGAGTTGAACTTAGAGGATAACTCAATTTACGGGTGAGGCTGTTTCTTGGCGCTGTTGCTTGATGGTTTGCAATTCCAGAAGCAAGGTTTCAACTTCAGCGTGCAAATGTAGAAACTTCACTTGCTGATCGGTGTTGTACAGATTTTTCATCGTATCAATCGTCAGCGGCTTAGACATAACAGAACCGGAAGTCCGACTTAAAGGGGCATCTAAGGTTTGAGTCCCAGATACGGTGGATGAACGAGTGGGCATCAGCAGTTGATTTGACATCTAAAAATATTAGCTCAACAAATCTTAACTATATTTTACCCTCAAGGTCTACTCCCATTGAAAAAAACATCAAAATTGATTAGTTTTTTCACGGAATGTAAACGAGAAGGTAAACTAAATTAAGGAATACACCCAACGGCTGATCCTGTCAACTAATACAGTTTACGGATTTAAACCGTTGAATGGGTTCTTTGGTATCATGAATCTGTTAATTTGTCAATCCTTAGCCGGATTATTTTTCGTTTATTATTAATGACTACCGAGATGACGTTGACTTTGCCTACAACCCAGTCCTCATTAAAGTGCTGGCCCGGTCTGATTGAAGCCTACCGCAACTATTTACCTGTTTCTGAATCGACACCCGTTATCACCCTACAAGAAGGCAACACGCCCCTGATTCCGGCCCCAACCATTGCCGAAATAATTGGCAAACAGGTGCAGGTCTATCTGAAATATGACGGACTCAACCCCACAGGCAGTTTCAAAGACCGCGGCATGACCATGGCGATTTCTAAAGCCAAAGAGGAAGGCAGCAAAGCCGTTATCTGTGCCAGTACCGGAAATACTTCGGCGGCCGCAGCAGCCTATGCCCGTCGAGCCGGAATGAAGGCTTTTGTCTTGATTCCCGATGGTTATGTGGCCTTGGGGAAACTAGCCCAAGCCTTATTATATGGGGCGGAGGTCTTAGCAATTAAGGGCAATTTTGACAAAGCCCTTAATATTGTGCGGGAGATGGCCGAACATTATCCGATTACTTTAGTTAATTCGGTCAATCCCTATCGTTTGGAAGGTCAAAAAACGGCCGCCTTTGAGGTGGTGGATGCCCTGGGAGATGCCCCTGATTGGTTATGTATTCCCGTGGGAAATGCCGGGAATATTAGCGCCTATTGGATGGGATTTTGTCAATATCATGCCGTTGGTAAATGTTCCCGTTTACCCCAAATGATGGGATTTCAAGCCGCCGGAGCCGCACCATTAGTTTTTGGCTATCCGGTGGAAAACCCCGAAACCTTAGCAACGGCCATTCGGATTGGAAATCCGGCCAGTTGGGACTTTGCGGTGGCTGCTAAAGATGCCAGTAAGGGTAGTTTTAACGCCGTCACCGATGCCGAAATTCTCGACGCCTATAGGTTATTAGCTTCTGGGGAAGGGATTTTTTGTGAACCTGCTAGTGCCGCGTCCGTTGCCGGATTATTGAAAGTTAAAGATCAGGTTCCAGAAGGAATTAAAATTGTTTGTGTGTTAACTGGAAATGGGTTAAAAGATCCCGATACGGCTATTACTCACAGCAACAATAAATTCAAAGCCGGAATTGCACCAGAAATGGAAGCTGTTGCAACAGTAATGGGATTTTAATTTGTTGTTTGTAGAGGCGTTGAATGCAGCGTCTCTACTGAGTTTTTTAGGGTGTATGTTTGATGAACCGATTCAAGGATTTTTTGTTTCATTGGGTTCAATTTCTGTTCTACCCAGTCTGGTACTTGATCTTGTTGTAAAACCTCTGCTCCTAAATATAAGTAATTTGCTGTTGATTGCTCATAGATTTTTTGTCGCTCTAAATAATCGGGAGAATCTTCTTCTTTTGGAGGAAGCGTAATCACAGCTATGGGTAAATCTTGATTGTACTTCTTGACATTTTCAATAGACCAAGAAAGTGCTTTTAAAGAATTTTTTTGGGGATTGATTTCAAATGACAAACCCTGTGCTAATAGATAAGGACTCCCATTCGCAACTGCAACATCAAATTCAAACTTTTCTCGCTTTCCATCAAATTCATATTTTTGTTTTATTAAAGTTTTAAATTGCTCCTTATTTTCCTGACCTAGCCAGTTTTTGAAAGCTTCTTTGACACTAGAAGTTGCAACTCTAGCAGCCTGTTGTCGATTTCTGGGTGTAGATATAGAAAGTAATTGAATCGAGGAATTTATAGAAATCTCTTTATATTTATATATTTTATCTGTATTGATCAGGGAATTATGAGGCTCAACAAGAAAATCTTGAACAATATCGTGAAGTAGTTTATCTACAGGAGCTAGAGAAGGACGAGGTTCAGTAAATTGAATACTGTTCATCCATCCGCGTGCAATTTTTGTTAATCGTTCATGTTTGGGAATTTCACTTTCTTCATCCCCCGGAAACACTAACCCGCGAGATGCCGTTTCTTTCATTCTTTCAGCAAAGTCTTTTAGAAAGTCAATATTTTCCATCCCAAAATTATGAACACGCTCCCAGTTAACTAAAAACTGCACACGAACATCATGATCCGTGAAAGCCACAACACCAATATTAATCCGTTCATCAGTAATCGGATTAGGAACATATTGAATAATACTGTATCTGCTAACCATAAGCTTTGCCGTTAGGTCATAATCGGATAGATTACAGAAGATTGATTAACTCTTTTTGCCTCTTAACTAAGTATTCCACCATCGTAACTCGTTCTTCCATTGTAAGCCCCCATTCGTTAGGAGGTGCTGCAACAGCCTGAATAATCTGATCTTCAGAAACTTGATCAAGTTGTTCTAAAGCGTTTCTGATTTCTGGGGACTCGCGGCTGAAAGAACAGAGTATGCGTAAATGAGTATCTAACTCAGCAGCAGGAGCTTGACTGAGAGTTTCATGAGTCCAGTTTGGCCCACCAGGGAAAAAATGGCCATGATCTACAGAATAAACTCGATTAGGATACTGTTTTTCAAAGAGAAACTGATGATCCCTAGCCAAAACCCAACCATACAATACACACAAACTCGCAAACCGAGGAATATTTTCTGCTTGCTGAGTATAAAACTTGGTTAGATCCCTCTCATCCTTACAACCTTCAATGAATAGAGTAGCGTGCGCTGTTCCAGGAGTAAGGTAATCCAGTTCAGGATAACCTTCTGATAGCTCAGAATCAATTTCAGCAATTCGAGGGTAGCCAACGGTCGCGTTGATTGTGATTCCTAACCTCGCCACAATTTGATCATTGACAATCTGACGACCTGCTTGTTGACCTTTAATCATATACTTTTGGTTGTCATAACACCGAAATAAAGCTGGACGGGCTGAGGTATTCCAAACTTTTAGGAAATGTTCAACAAACAGAAGTTCTTCTGGTTGAGCGATAGCAGATTCTAAAGCATCTCTCCATTGTTCTCGTTGTTGTTGGTGGGTTAGCCTACTATTCACAAATTAACCTTAAAGAGTCAGGTCATCTCTACTAAATTAGTACATAATAAGCTATTATTTAATCCTGAAAATAAGATGAATAAATTTTATCTAAATCAGAAGCTATCAAATATTATCAATGGTTAAAATAAAATATTGAGAATTTCCATAATTTTAAAAAAAATGATACAATAGCAAGGCTTAGACAGTGCGATCGCTAACTCTAGCTGAATTTGAAACAGGATAGATGAGATCCAAAGAATAGGGTAACACTTCCTTTACACGGAAGGGTCACGGGCGAAAAGCTCGATAGAGCCTAAGATTTAGTTTATGAAATTTAATGGGCGATACGGGATTTGAACCCATGACCCCTTCCGTGTGAAGGAAGTGCGCTACCACTGTGCTAATCGCCCGCACAATTGATTAATATAACACAGCTTTTTACTGTTTGTCAACCCCAATATCTCTCCGTTGAGTTTGAGAATAAGGCAAGTTATTCTGTTGTCTGGATTTTCAAGGGTTGAGAATTGTTAGCTAGAATAGATGAATAAGGACTCTGGTGGATAACCTCTGATAATTCTACTGCGCCAAATCGCTTCTTATAGTTTAGCCAGGTCTGCCAGCCAATCAATTCAGGTGGTAGTTGTCGGGGCGGTCTTTCGTCCGGGGGCTTATTCCTTAACTTCAGAAGCAAGTGGAACCGATACTACCAGTAGCAGTTCTGGAAACACAGCAACAGCAGCAGTCAGAATCAATTTACCCACGGTTACCCGGGCGTTACAAACGGCGGGAGGGATTACCAATATAGCCGATATTCGCCATATTAAAATGTTACAACCTATTTAGGATTGCTATAGGTCAAAGAAATAGTGATTGATGAACAGTAATCATTAATCAGAATATTGACCTTTGCGTCCAGGTTTATTTACATCCCGGGCATTTCTGAGTGTCCACCTAATACCGCAGGACTCAACATTGCTCTATATTTTTATAACTAATATTAATTCGACTTACGATTATTTGTATTTATCATTTTAAAAAGAAAGAACATTTGTTTCTATCGTTTAATCGGGGTAAATTAGAAGTTATAGGGGGAACCCAAATTGAAACAAATATTTACAGGTGAAATATTCAACAGATTAAGGAGAGATAAAAATGAATGAGATTTTTACTGCTATTTTTACTGGTATTACAGCTTTTACTGCTACAAATTTGGATGATTTAGTTATCCTCACCCTGTTGTTTTCTCAAGTTAATGCCACCTTTCGTCGTCACCATATTGTTATCGGTCAGTATCTCGGTTTTTGTACTTTGATTCTTGCTAGTTTGGTGGGTTTTTTTGGGGGCTTAATATTACCCGCCGAATGGATTGGACTTTTAGGTTTAGTTCCCATTACCATTGGACTTAATCGGTTACTCAATCCTGATGATGATAATGATTCATCTTCTGAGCCGGAATTGGATACTAAAATTTCCCCCGCTTCTGGTTTAGCTAGTTTAATTTCTCCTCCGGCTTATAGTGTAGCAGCGATTACGATTGCCAATGGTAGCGACAATATCAGTATCTATATGCCCTTATTTGCTTCTACGGGTATCTCTAGTTTACTGATTATTATTTCAGTCTTTTTGCTACTGGTTGGAGTTTGGTGTTATATGACCTATAAATTAACTTGTCAACGGGATATTTCCAATTTACTCGCCCGTTATGGGAATCATTTTGTGCCCTTTGTATTAATTGGTTTAGGTGTATTTATTATCCTTGATAGTGCTTCTTTGAGTCCCGTTGCTTTAATCACTAGCTGTTTGTGTTTAATGGGATTAATCAAAATTATTCAAGCCTCACAATTCAAAAAAGTTCCGGCGGAAATTTTTAAGCTAGGTTCTAAGCAAGTACAAATTAAGTTTTGTAGGAATAATAATGAATTTGTCAATCGCTGGGTGAACCGAAATCGACTGGAAATGATTCCTTCTATTCCTAGTCCCGACCCAGAAATTTAATCAATTAAATTTATTAAAATGACAAGATTGACTAACAGTTAAGTTCAGGGAATCAATTAAAACTAATTTATTCCCTGGGCTTGAATAGCGGTAATCGCAACGGTATTCACAATATCGGTAATCGTACAGCCCCGACTTAAATCATTAACGGGTTTATTTAAACCTTGTAAAACCGGGCCAATGGCAACAGCATTCGCAGACCGTTGTACGGCTTTATAAGTATTATTTCCGGTGTTTAAATCGGGGAAAATAAATACCGTTGCGTGTCCAGCCACTTCGCTTCCTGGTAGTTTAGTTTGAGCTACCCCTTCATCAACGGCCGCATCGTATTGGATGGGGCCTTCTATTTTTAAATCGGGGCGTAATTGACGGGCAATTAATGTGGCTTCTCGAACTTTATCCACATCTTTACCTTGTCCTGATTCTCCGGTAGAATAGGATAACATTGCTACTAAAGGTTCAACTCCAAATTGTTGAGCAGTTAAGGCCGAACTAATGGCAATATCGGCTAATTGTTGGGGGTTAGGATTAGGATTTACCGCACAATCTCCATAGACTAAAACCTGGTCTTCTAAACACATAAAAAACACACTGGAAACAATTGAACATCCCGGTGGAGTTTTAATAAATTCTAAGGCGGGACGAATAGTATGTCCAGTGGTATGAATAGCCCCAGAAACCATGCCATCAGCCATGCCTTTATGAACCATCATCGTGCCAAAATAACTTAAATCGTGCATCACATCTAAGGCACAATCTTCCGTAATTCCCTTATGTTTTCGCAGTTGATAATAGGTTTGAGCATAGTCTTCATGCCAGGGGGAGGTCATGGGATTAACAATATTTACCCCTTCTAATTTTATGCCTAGTGAAGTTGCTTTTTCGCGAATTTCTTCGGGATTTCCTAATAAAGTAATATCGACAATTCCCCGTCTTAATAGAATTTCAGTGGCTTTTAAAATTCGTTCTTCTGTGCCTTCGGGTAAGACAATATGTTGACGTTGTTTTTTCGCCCGGGCGACCAGTTCGTACTCGAACATAATCGGAGTAATATGGGAAGAACGGGATAGAGAAATCCGTTTTTCAATTTTAGAGCTATCAATATGGTTTTCAAAAAGTCCTAAAGCAGAAGCAATTTTTCGTTCATTGTCGGGGGTAATTTTTGAGTGAATATTATTAATGATGGTTGCAGTATTATAGGTATCTGTTTCTACCGTAAACATCGGCACTGTCCATTTTTTAAATCCTTGAATCAGTTTTTGCAGGGAAGGAGGCAATTCAAACCCCCCAGTTAAAATAATTCCGGCAATATTGGGGTAAGTTTCTGAAAAAGCCGACGCTAAACAAGCTAAAATAATATCAGCCCTATCCCCCGGAGTAACAATTAAACAGCCTTCTCGAATATGATAAAGAAAATTAGGAACGTGCATAGCCGCCACTTTAAACGATAACACTTCCTGTTTTAATTGTTCAGGATCGCCATGGACAAATTTAGCGTCAAGGGCAGTCACAATTTCCCCAACAGTTGGTTTAGAAAGAGCTTCTATTTCAGGTAAAATAAATACCGGATCATCATAACACCAAATCTGTTCTAATTCCTGGGTAACGGATTGAAATTGTTCTAGGGAAATCCGATTAACCATTGTTGCTACCAGAGTTAAATCTTTTTCTATAAAAGCTTTTCGTTCACTTTTAACACTACTAATCACTTCTTCTTGGCTTTTTCCCTGTCCATTTGCTACCAATAAAATCGGTGCGTCTAATTGATTAGCAATTTCCGCATTAAAGTTAAATTCAAAAGCAGAAATAATATCAGTAAAATCCGTGCCTTCACAGACAATAAAATCACATTTTTCTTCTAAAGCCTTATATTTCTCAATAATCCGTTTCAGGATTTCTTCAAACTGTCCCTCCGCAATTAAAGCCCTGGTTTCTTCATGGGTAACGCCATAATAATCTTGATAGGGAAACTCTAAATGATAGCGACTGCGAATTAGCTCAATATCATTATCCGGCTTAATTCCCGCCTGAATAATTGGACGGAAAAATCCTAATTTTCGGATGCGTTTCGAGAGTAATTCCATAATTCCTAACAGAATTAAGGATTTACCGCTATCGGGTTCAATGCTAGTAATATATAGGTTGCTAATCATAACTTAAAAAGGATATACAGATTCTTGGAGTTATTGTAGGCTGATTTTCGGGTTAAAGGGTTGTAATCCCAGTAATTTCAATCTTTTTTTAAGATTGTTACATTTATTAACAAATTAGGGACATCCAAAACCCACCCGAATGAGATAATCAATAATTGGTCTTTACTAAAAATATTTTTACCCCGTTTCTTATGTCTTCAGAATCTCATAAAAATGCCCTAAATCTGGTTCAACGTCCCCGTCGTCTGCGTCGCACCGATGCCCTACGGCGGATGGTTACGGAAACAAGGCTTACTGTCAATGACTTAATTTATCCTCTGTTTATCATGGAGGGAGAAAATCAAAAGGTTGAGGTTTCTTCCATGCCCGGAAGTTACCGCTATACCTTAGATTTACTATTAAAAGAAGTCAATGAAGCTTGGGAATTAGGTATCCCCGCCATCGCCTTATTTCCCTTGGTGGCGGAAGAAAAAAAAGATAACGCCGGAACTGAAAGTTATAATCCAGAGGGCTTAATTCAGCGTACTGTCAGGGCAATTAAACAGGCGATTCCTGAGATTATGATCATCACGGATATTGCCCTTGATCCTTTTTCCAGTAAGGGTCATGATGGTATCGTCAGCGAGGAGGGCGAAATTCTCAATGATGAAACCGTGGAAGTTTTAGTTAAACAGGCGATTTCCCATGCCCAGGCCGGGGCCGATATCGTTGCACCTTCGGATATGATGGATGGTCGGATTGGGGCGATTCGTCAAGGGCTAGATGAAGCGGGATATACTCAAGTAGCGATTTTAGCCTATACCGCTAAGTATGCCTCGGCATATTATGGCCCCTTTCGGGATGCCTTGGATTCGGCCCCGAAATTTGGCGATAAGAAAACCTATCAAATGAATCCGGCTAACTCCAGAGAAGCCTTGACAGAATTGGCTTTAGATGAAGCCGAAGGCGCCGATATTGTCATGGTTAAACCCGCCTTAGCCTATTTAGATATTATTCATCTGTTGCGTTCGGCAACGGATTTACCTGTGGCGGCCTATAACGTCAGTGGGGAATATGCGATGATTAAGGCGGCTGGAAAAATGGGTTGGATTGATGAGAAAAAAGTCATGTTAGAAACTCTCACCAGTATTAAACGGGCTGGGGCTGATTTAATTCTCACTTATTTCGCTAAGGAAGTTGCCCTAATTTTGCGTCCTTGACACTCCCACGGGTGAACCGCGTGGGATTCTCCTGTCTAGCCCCGATTGCTCGGTATTCATGGAGTTGCCCCCTACTGTTTCCAGAATTGCTTCACAGCAATATTAGAGGAGAGTACGAGACTCTGAGGAATGCCAAGTACCTCGTCCCAATTGACGGCTACGACTATTACAGTCTTTGGCTCTGCCAAGATTTTTCGGAGCTTTCTGTAGTCAACAGGGATAATCACAGTGGTTGCCTTTTTCTCGCCATTGACAACTTGTTTTTAAGGAGGTCAGAACATCTGAC
>Ga0082207_1001156_pt1 | contig 12962 bp, 11 predicted proteins | sample LakMenEpi10Aug09_FD_71540 | JGI IMG/M metagenome (GOLD analysis project Ga0082207, IMG submission 71540) | reverse complement strand
TTCAGATTCAAACTGATGATCGCCGCATCGACGCTGGCGTTGTAGTTTTCAACTCGTCCATCGTGACTGGGAGGGCTTCGCCGGGGTCAGGTCATGTGTTGGGTGTTCAGGTTGGGTAAGGGTTCGATCACGCTGGTTCTCTTTCGCCGCTTATTCGCTGTTGCGGTCTGGTGGGAATAAGCCGAAGAGTTTTCTCTGCACGCCTAATCCTGATGCGTCGCTCATGGTCCAGGTCCAGGGCTTGGATGGTTACTCGGCCGATTTCAGACTTTGCGATCGGAGTATAGTCGTCCCATTCAAAGTGATTGCCCCATTCGTCCAGTCGCGGATTGAAGAACGGAATGCTGTCTCCGTTTGAAGAAATCGAAGTCGAAGTGCGATCGGCCTTATGCAAATTGCAACTGGGACATGCTAAAGCTAGGTTGCTGGAATCGCTCGATCCGCCTAAGGCACGTGGGGTGATGTGCTCGAGGCGAAAGGTAGCCCCTTGCAGGGCCTGATGCATTTGGCAGTATTCACATCGCCTGCCAGCTCTTGTCGCAACGAACTCGCGAGACTCATCCGCCACAAAGAGCTCTCTCTAAGGTTGACGACCTAATAGATGCAGAGCCTCTGCCCGTATCAGCGAAAGCCGTTCACTCAGTTCTGCCAACGCAGCGAGGTCCGCTCGTTCTTGCTCGGTCAGCTTCCCCTCGTTGTTACGATCCATCAAATCCTGCAGGTGCCGATCAGCTTGGTCCGGCAGTTTGAGAGTAGCAACCGTTTCGACCCATTGCAGGGGTGCGTCGATTGTTGTTACCACCGGCATCCTCGACGTAGTGAAGGTTCAGGCATGTTGTGATGTGATTCTACGCTAAACAGCGAAAATCGCAAAAGACGCTCGAAGATTCTGGTGACCTGGCTCAAGAGGATGATACGTCCGCAGGTTTTTTAATTTAATGAGGTATTCAGTCCCGGCTATGCTCATGACGTTAGAGATCGATTCTAAGAGTCTGTCTTTCCGTGCCGGACTAGGGGAGAAAGTCAATGACAGGCTGGGAAGCCAGCCCTTTCAAGGTGGTTTAGGACGGGTATTCGTTTGTCGTTTCTTCGGTTTTTTAGACAAGCGTTGTTGTTCTAGCAACTTGCTCGTAGCAACATGTTTGGCTCGTGCGCTGGGAAGCTTTCCTTTTGGTTTCTTCGGACCGCGCGGATGTTTGGCGTATCGGCTCAGATCCGCACCGCTTCCCCACTGGAGCAAGTGCTCGGCCAGTTTCGCCATGCTCATCTTCTGAAACTTTTCCCACTTCTTCGGGGGCAGCGCTACCATCATGCCGCCGTACACGCTTTGGATCTCGTTCGTCAGACAAAAGTTTGACACTTCCCTTTCCACTTTCTCTTCACCATGCACGCCGCGTAGCACCCCTTTAAGAGCGGCCAATACGTTGTAGCTGCTAGCCGCGACGCAAAACGAGAACAACGCTGCCTTGGGGTAGCCCAGTGTATTGAGCTCGCAACGCAAGTGCGTCGTCAGTTCGTTGAAGGCCTGCTCCAGCGTCCAACGTTGGCGGTAGAGAGCGGCCACTCGGACCGCGCTTACTTTGGACGGCAGATTGGTCAGTACGTGAATCTCCTGGTCCCCGTCGCGAGTGGCCGTCTGCAAACGGAGGGTAATCCGACGCACCTGCGTCGTGCCGTCGGTTCGCGGGTCTCGCAATTCGATCGGTTCTTCGTACACTCGGCCGGTCTCGCAGAGGCCTAAATAGCAGGGTTTTCCCAGTGATTTCGAGGGCATTACCCGGTGTTCTCGAATGATGAACCGGGCGCCGCGAGCTTTGATCCCGAACAAGAAAGCCAGCGTGCAGAAATTACGATCGGCGATCAGCAAGTCGTTCTTGGTCAACAGCGGCAAGACCTGATCCAACATGCTGCGCTCCTGCGCGTGCCCATCCTCACACAGCACGACCTCGTCGATCAGCATCCGCTGGGGATCGAGCAGGACCAAGGCTTGCCCCGGCAGGGCGCCCGCCTTAGTGCTCCGCAACACCTTTAACCGGTGGTTGGTTTTTCCCAGATGATTGCCGTCGAGAATCCGCGTCCGATAGCCTTTGAGCAGGGGTTGCCGCGTGCCGTGGCAATGGTCGATCAATTCGCCCGCCTGTTGCGCCGTAAAACGTACCAGAGCCTGGGAGGTCCCCAATTCGATCAACTGGAGTTTTCCGTAGAACGCCTGAAGCGAGACGGAAATCCGCTCGCGTTGGTCCATGTAAGCCGTGCGGGTATTCTTCGAGAGTCGGCAAACGACTTGACTGGTCAATTCGACGACCGTGGAAAACAGCAGTTCGCGCTCGTACTGGACTTCGGCAACATTGCCAAACAGATCGTCCAGCTTTTTAGGAGCGAAAATATTCTGCATCAACGCCCGATGCATGACACACACTGGCGCCGCCTCGACGAATCGCTGAAAAACCGCGTCGAAGACCATCCTGATCGCCCCCAAAGAGAAATCGTCCTTAACTCAGAAGGGCATAATGAATAATCTATCGGGAAAAATCCGCAAATATCACCTTGAAAGGGCTGGGTAGCTTTGCCAATGAGAAACAGCTGTTCGTCGACGAATCGCCGTCCGTAGAGAACAAGCGGAAGGCCTAGCTGTGAGTCGCCGCTGCTTTGAAGTTCGCGGTCTTCGGCATCTTTTCGCCAATTGCAAACACGAATCGCTGGTTAAATTGATTGGGAACTACCAAGGGACCGTCCTGAACTGCGACCACGCCAAGATGTATCTCGACGGCCGGCGCTTGCAGCGGTGCTGCGCCCATCTGAAACGGGATATCCAGAAACTGATCGACAGCAACGCCCCCAAGGTGAAATGTCTCGGGTACGACTTGCTACGCCAACAGAAGTTGCTGTTCCAGCACTGGCGACGTTACAAGAACAGCGATATCGGCTAGCCTACGCTCCAACGGCCGGGTCGCCCGATTCGGGAAGAGATCAACTCGTTCTGCCGCGTAGGCGGTTCAGCGGTCATGATCGGCTGGACACCGGGTCTTGTGATGAAGCTTGTCCCCGCCGCCGCCATATGTGGACATTTCTGAGGGTAAACGGGGTGGAGCCGACCAACAACACGGCGGATCAGGCACTGAGTCCGGCAGTGATTTACCGAAAACTGAGCTTTGGGACACAGAGCCGATACGGGACTCCGGTATCTGGAACGCCTGCTGAAGGCCTCGGAAACCTATCGACTGCAGGACCGAAATGCCTTCGAGAAGTTTGGCGTCCGCCATGGAGGCCAAGTTCAAACGGGGAAGGTGCACCTTCGCTTCTCCATGCCACCTTGGGGTCGAGCAAACCGCCTGGAATCGCACACCGGCCCGTTAACGGATACAGGGGCCGAAACAGCCGATTCAAATCAACACCAGTGGCCAACATCGACCCGTGAACGACTACCTTTCGACTTTCACCCAATGGAAATCTTGTGCAATATTGACCGAAAAAAACCGCAGTACTCACTAAGGCGTTAACTCATCCGAACCCCCGAGACAATTACAACTCAACTCCAAGTCGTTCGCTAGGTCCCTCATAAAAAACGCTCCCAAGTAATTTGAGCTGTTGTCGTCTTGGATTCAGAAGTGCCTTTAGGCCAATCCGGAAGTCCAGGGAAGTAAAAAAAAGACTGCTTGACTATATGTTCTGACTTAGGCAAATCTCCAGGAAACTTGAAATTTGGGTTACAAAAGGCCATATGTTTATAACAAGCGGCCAGTGAGGCCTAAGCATCGACTAGTGGTCAATTTAATTGACTCCATTTCATTGTTTCATGCAACAATCTGCTCGATTCAAGTCAAATTAGACTGTTAGTACCTCGGAATGATTTTAAAAAGATTTTTCATTCATCGACGAGAAGCAACTCCTAGCGTTTCCACAAGCAATGCCAATCTTCGCGCGTCGCAAAATGCGACAAGCCCGCGCGAACTGACATAAAACACCCTATATTTTTGTAAAAGCACCTCATACCGGTTTGCAGCCTTGGGAATAATGACCTATTGCATTCATTGAGGAATGTATCCGACACCGCCATAGGTCTGGAAACATAGTTATGATCATCCCCGGCATTAAAAATGACGCCTGATTCTATTTTGTTGGTTGAAGATGACTCGGCCCTTGCAACAACAACCAGCCAATGGCTAAGGTCGGAAGGGTTCGTTGTTGAAATAGCTCATAATTTATCGCAAGCACGCTCTAAATTAGAAAGAAAGCCTAGCAAAATTTTATTGACTGATCTCAGGCTTGAAGACGGCAGTGGGATTGACTTAATTCATTTCTTACGCAGTCGCCATAAAGAATCCGTAGCACTAGTAATAACTGGCTTTGCTAATGTTGAGGTCGCTGTTGAAGCTGTACGTGCTGGTGCTTTTGATGTGCTAAGTAAACCTGTTTCCGACCGACAGTTGCTAGAGGTTCTTAGCAGAGCGACGAATAAAGAGCATATTGCCGTTGAAAACAAAGAGCTTCGTTACTGCCTTGATTCAAAAGTAGCGATTTCGAAGATAATCGGAACGGATACTCGGATGCTGGAAGTCTTTCGACTAGTTGACAGCGCTGCGCATTCACATTTCCCAATTCTACTTACTGGAGAAAGTGGCACTGGCAAGTCCGTACTGGCAAGGGCGATTCACGAGCAAAGTCCCCAGAGTTCGGGGCCATTTATTGAAGTCTCATGCGGCACGCTCCCAGACGCGCTCCTCGAAAGTGAGTTATTTGGTCACGTGTCCGGAGCCTTCACCGGAGCAACTTCTTGTCGCGTTGGAAAATTCGAATCAGCAGCAGGCGGTACATTATTCCTTGATGAAATTGCGACCGCCTCACCAGCTTTGCAAGTTAAACTGTTACGTGTGCTACAGGAATTGAGATTTGAGCCGCTTGGTGGTAATCAAACGAAGTCGGTAAACGCACGTATCATTTTTGCTACAAATGAGAATCTGACGAAAGCCGTTAAAGAGGGAAGATTTAGACAAGATCTCTACTACAGGATAAACGTAATTGAAATCGGTCTACCCGCATTAAGGGATCGACCAGCCGACATTCCTATTCTTGCACGATACTTTTTACGGAAAATCGCAAGGATCTCTGACAAACGGGTCGCAGACTTCGATTCCGACGCTATGAAATTGCTCGAACGCTACTCATGGCCTGGCAATATACGGCAACTAGAGAACGTTATAATAAGAACTGTCTTCCTTGCTCATGCGAATAGAATTTCGGCAAAGGATCTTCCTGCAGAGATCAGGCACATATCAGGAACTGAATTGGGGCTCCCCTTAAACTCTTGTGACAGCATCGAAACCGCGTCTCTCCTAGAACAACACCCAGAGGTCGGTCAATGCTATCTAAGGGGGGCTTTGCAAGAACCCGAACGGCAGTTAATCCTTCGCACGCTCCAACAACTTCAATGGAACCGCTCACTTGCTGCTGAAAAACTGGGAATCAATCGAACCACTCTTTACAAAAAGATGAAACGCCTCGGGTTAACGAAAACTCCGATTGGCCGACAGATCAGTCGCCAAACTTGCCTCAAGCCGAAGGAACAGCCCAGTCGATAAAATCAACCAGGTGGCAAGCGGCGTTATTCTCTGATCCTCGGTTTAAAAATCAAAATGTCCGGTAGTAGTTTTCGCGAATCGGAGCACTACTCCCAGCAAGCCTCGAATCGTCTGTCACTTTGGGTAACGGACTGTGGTGCACTGGTTATCGAGGCGATATCAACCGTTGGAGATATCGCTATTTTCTCGAAGCAGCTTTTCTGTTGGATGCTCTCTCAAAGGCCAGCAAAGGGAACACTTTTACGAAGTTGTTATCAAGTTGGTGTCTTAAGCCTTCCAGTTGTAGCGCTGACGGGAACATTTATCGGTATGGTTTTGGCAGTCCAAAGCTATCGGCAGTTCGAGGTGATAGGTCTGGAAAATCGTTTGGGAGCAGTTATCAATTCGTCGCTTGTACGAGAGTTAGGGCCTGTTCTTGCGGCGACCATGCTGGCCGGTCGCATAGGAGGCTCAATAGCCGCAATGCTTGGTACCATGCGAGTGACAGAGCAAATAGAAGCACTTTCGGCCATGGGTGCGGACCCCATTCACTATCTTGTCGTTCCAAGATTTTTAGCCTGCGTAGCACTAATACCAGCATTAACTTTGATTGCTGATTTTATGGGGATTGTCGGCGGATATTTTTACAGTGTGGTCGTACTTGGCATCGACCACGCAGCTTATCTCCAAAATAGTGCCGACCATGTTACCTGGTTTGATCTTTTCAGCGGACTACTCAAGAGCTTATTTTTTGGGGCTATAATCGCAATAATAAGTTGCTACCGTGGATTCAACTGCTCCTCCGGAGCAGAAGGAGTCGGTCAAGCAGCAACACTATCGTTTGTAATGTCGTTCGTATTGATCCTAGGAACCGATCTAATACTAAACATATTGCTGGATTCATTTTATTATAGCATATGGAAATCGAGTAGCATTTGATGGCCGACTGCTCATCATCTTCACAAGCAATGGAAAGCTTTCAACAGCCGATACTGGAAGTAAGGGATGTGAGCATTGCTTTCCGCGAACAAAAAGTACTCAAGAACATTAGCCTCGACGTATGCCCTGGCCAAACTGTAGCGATTATTGGCGAGAGCGGGTGCGGAAAGACCGTATTGCTGAAAACAATAATTGGTTTGATAAGACCTTCTTCAGGCGAGGTGATTTTTAAAGGCCATAACCTGTGCGATGCCAAGCAGCAGGAAACCGCGGAGCTACGCAGACGTATAGGCTTTGTTTTTCAAAATGCCGCACTTTTTGATAGCTTAACCATTTTCGATAACGTTGCCTTTCCCATGCAACAACGAGGTTCTATCTCTCCGGATCTACTTAAGAAGCATGTAATCGAAAGATTACTCGAAGTGGGCTTGCCGAGTGAAGTCGGAGATAAGTATCCAGCGGAACTGTCTGGGGGCATGAGAAAACGCGTAGGCTTAGCGAGAGCATTGATTCTTCAGCCCGAACTGATCATCTACGATGAGCCAACAACAGGCCTTGACCCGATCATGAGCGATGTAATCAATGAGCTTATTCTAGCCACCCGACGCAATCACCCAGTAACAAGTGTCGTAGTGACTCATGATATGCGAACAGCCCGAAAGGTTGCCAATAGGGTAATCATGCTTTACCCCGTAAGAAGACTGGCAACTGGTGAGTCACAGATCTTATTCGACGGTCGCCCCAGTGAGCTTGATCATTCCGAAGACCCTAGGGTCAGACAGTTTGTTCGAGGGGAGGCCGGTCAAAGGGTTGATGAACCGACGAAATACGTCTCTTTCGTTGACTAGGTCAAATCTACATAAAGACGCATGCGAACTTGAGGACCATCTCCATGAACGACGCCAAGTTGAGATTCGGAGTGGGCGTTTTAGTTTTGTCGGCTATCGGAGTTGGCGTGATTTTGACATTTCTGTTTGGTGCCTACCCGACAGTCTTATCTCGATCCTATTCGATCATCGTGGATGTTGAGTCAGCGGCAGGTATTGGCGTGAATACGCAAATTCTCCGGGATGGCGTCCGAATCGGACGCGTTTCACGCATTAACCTACTTCCACAAGGCGGAGTGAGGCTTGAACTTGATATTGACAGTAACTTCCAGATATCGCGTGCCTACCAACCCAAAATTGGAGCTAGCTCTTTAGTTACAGGCGATTCAAAACTTGAATTCAAAAAAGACATTTCGGGAGCGCTTGAGAATCTTGATGGGCAAGCTCCAGTTGGTGATACTGCGGTAGAGCGGAATAATGCCTGGGACGCTCCAGAGCAAAAGCTTCTAAATTCTAGCTATGGCGACGGCGACTACATTTTGGCTCACCATGCAAACGATGATTCTCTTAACTCAATTTCATCGATAGAAAATGAAATCAAAGAAACGCTTGAAGCGGTTAAGCGTGCTGGTACTGCAATGGAAAACGCAGGAACATCGGTGAAATCGCTAACAGCTTCTGTACATGAACTTGTTTCTGAAAACGACAAAGGCGTTTCCGACCTGATAAGGAATTCAAATAGCGCTATAGAAGAACTGCGGCTTGCTATGACTGATATTAGAAATATTATATCGGATCCAATTATTCGCAAGCAAGTATCCGATACCCTTGAATCACTTCCCAAAGTGCTCGACGAAGCAGAACTTGCTCTTTCGTCAACGAAGTTAACAATGCAGCAATTCGAAAAGGTTGGTGCTGCTGCTGAGGAAGCCGTAGCAAATGCAGGAAATTCCATACAATCACTAGACCGAACAATTAATAACATCGAACGGTTCACCGAACCCTTGAGCGCGAATGCAGAAGCTTTAGTTGAGCAAACGCTCGACACATTTGCAAACCTTGACCGTGCGATTTCTCAGGTTAACCAATTTGGCGAACTTATAAATAACAAGAATGGCAGCCTTCGACATCTACTCGAAGATGAAGAGCTTTATTTTCAAATAAAACGTACCATTGACAACATTGAGATGGCATCCGTACGAATTAGACCCATACTCGATGATGTTCGAGTTTTTTCGGACAAACTTGCACGAGATCCAAGTCAACTCGGCGTGAAAGGCGCATTGACATCAAGGCCAACTGGCCTAGGACTCAAGTAAGTTTATTTCGATTTCGTTGCCCAACGACAACAACACGAGCATACCGAACCAAACTGCTTTGTTTATAAATACTTTGCCAAACCGGGCGGCATTTCACACATTCGCCAAGACACTACGCAGCAAGCAAAATCCCATTACTTTTGAAAAACTAAAGTCGGCTTAATACTTATAACTCATAACAAATGAAGGGATTAGGCACCGTACTTCCCGAGACGCTGAGCGTTACCAAGCGCCAGCATCATTAAGTATTTAGCTTCGAATTGCCCTAATCCCCCTGTTATAGAAGTAGATTCGTTGAATTGCACATGATGATCGGGCCGACAGAACTTGCTAACAAGTAGTGTTGGAACCGGGTGCCACGAATGCGATTTTAAAACGCTCGGAGTACTATGGTCCCCAGTAATGATTAGGACATCTGGGGAGAGGCTATCTATTCGTGGCAGAACTCGATCAAGCTCTTCTAAACACCGTACCTTCTCATCAAATAATCCGTCCTCTCCAGTACTATCGGTATACTTAAAGTGGATAAAGAAAAAGTCAAAATTCTCCCACTCGGAAATCAGAACATCTATCTGATCGCTAAGTGTCGCTGCAGTTCCAATGTTTTGCATCCCAACAAGACGGGATAGTCCTTTATACATCGGGTAGACGGCAATCGCTGCTGCTTTGAGAAGATAGACGTCTTCAAAACTAGGCATGTTGGGCTTGAGTGCGAAACCTCGCATCGTAAGGAAGTTGGCTTTCGATTCCCTTGCAAGTATACTACGCGCCTGCGACAAAAACCCGCTTGCGATTGCGGCCGTATTCTCACTTATTCTGTCGCGACCAATAGGTTGAAGTGGAGGGACACCCACCGCTTGCGGATCCGTGTCACCCACTTGATCCCCTAAATCAGGCCCCCGAAGAACAGCAACAAATCGATGCTCTTTAACTGGCTCAATGAATATCTCAGCACCTTCTACTTTGATATTCTTTAAACCATTTACAATTGCCGCACTTTCTTCACTGCTTATCCTCCCTGCCCGACGATCACATATCAATCCATTGGAATCCAAGCTACAAAAATTACAGCGAACAGCGACATCTCCTTCTTGCAGAGGAAACCCAATTCCAGTGGCCTCCAATGCACCGCGACCTATTTGATAGATCAAGGGATCGTAACCGAACAACCCAAGGTGGCCGGGACCACTTCCGGGGGAGATTCCGGGCTTTACCGGGATGCTAGCACCCTGTACACCTTTTTCTGCAAGACGATCTAGATTGGGAGTACGTGCCGTCTCCAATTCGGTCTTTCCGCCTGGCGAAAAAGGAAGGCCCCCCAGGCCATCAGCCACAACCATCACTATTTTCGAATCGTTTTTAACGGCTAAGTTACGCGTTAGCGAATGCATATCCATGGATTTAGCTACTACCGGGAAATCAGGCTAGGGAAACAATAACGAGGGGAGGCAAGAGAATACTCGCAACATCTAACTGCATAGAAATCAGGTTTTCACCAACCTGTACGCCGATTGGTGAATTGTCCCGACAAAACTACACGAGCCAATGATATTAGAAAATTCACTTAATTCAACCACAGACAGTAGATTCACTAATTTAGCACAGCCAACTCACAACTGATTCCACCGTTAAAAACATTAAATATGAGACTATTAAGATTCGACGCGTCTGGAGCAAGAAATTTTGATAACGGAATATCGGACGGACAACTCCGAGCAATTCTTCCAGTCATTGACCACCTCCGCCACGAAATGTTGGCTAAAGACCCAATCCGATACTCAGAAGGAAATCTTCCAGAGAGCCAAAGCCCATTAGACTCTCGATTTTACTGGCTTCCGGCCGAACTACTCGATGATTACAAAAAACGTCGAGAATCGTCAGAGCTAGGAAGAGTCTTCGACCTAGCAAACAGTATCATTGACTACGTCGATGCAGTAGTTGTCTTGGGCATAGGTGGTTCCTATATGGGTGCTAAAGCACTCATGGACGCTTTATGCGACCCCTATCACAATGAACTTAGACGATCGGCTCGGGGAAGTCGACCACGCATTTACTTCGAAGGAAACAACCTCGATAACGATTCGATGCAATCTTTGATATCCCGATTGGCGTCAGGGGGCTACGGAGACTCACCTGCAGAGAAACGCCACGCATTAGTTGTGGTAAGCAAAAGTGGAACAACACTAGAAACAGCTATCGCCTTTCGGATCTTTTTGAACAATTTAAAGCAGTTATTAAATTCCGATGCTGATGAATGGGTACCGAAACTCGTCATACCAATTACTGGCAAGAATGGCAAGTTGCGTGAACTTTCCTCAGTTATAGGTTGCAAGGAAACCTTCAATGTCCCAGAAGGCGTTGGTGGAAGATTCAGTATGTTTTCTTCTGTCGGACTACTTCCCGCGGCATTGCTCGGTATCGATTGCATGAAACTGCTCCAGGGGGCGATGGCAATGAATCGGCACTTCGAAGACAGTTGTCCAGAAGACAACATCATTATGCAGTACGTAGCAGCTAACCATCTTCTAGCACAATCCCGTGGTAAAAACATTCGTGTCTTGAGCGTTTGGAGCAAGCAATTAGAATCCACTGGTATGTGGTATGACCAATTGCTAGCTGAATCTAACGGCAAGAATGGAATCGGAACCACTCCTATCACAACTGTAAATACTCGAGATCTCCATAGCCGCCATCAGCAACACCAACAGGGACGGAATGATAAGGTTTTTAATAATCTTGTAGTGGAAACACAACGAACAGACCCCCTGCAAATTGGAATGAGCGACCTAAATCAAGATGGGCTCAACGACCTAGCTAAGAAAAGCGTAAGCGACGTGCTCGACGCGGCTATTAAGGGCACAAACGAAGCTTTGCGCACTGATGCTAGACCTACAACAACGATTACTTTACCTGCGATCGAACCATTTTATTTGGGGCAGCTTTACCAAATGCTTATGATTGCAACGGTTATCGAAGGGAGACTGCTTGGTGTCAATCCATATGGCCAACCAGGTGTCGAGAAATATAAAATCAACATGAATAAAAATCTTGGGCGGGTTTAACCAGATATGTCAAAAGTCGATCAATTATTCAGCAAGCTACGTAATTCCGGAAAGAAAGCCTTCATTCCTTTCGTGACTGCCGGCGATCCAGATCTGGAGACCACGATCAAGATCGTATCCGCTTTGGCGGATAATGGGGCAAGCATTACTGAAATCGGAGTCCCGTATAGCGACCCAATTGCGGACGGCCCTATCATACAGGCTTCGTACCAAAGATCTTTAGAGCGGGGATTTCGATTGCCCCAAATTTTTGAAATCGGCCGTAGAGTAACGGGCAATTCAGAAATGCCACTTGTTACTATGGCGAGCTACAGCATCATCCATCGCACAGGAATCGAGAGGTACATAACACTTGCAAAAGAAGCCGGCTATTGCGGAGCCGTTGTGCCAGATCTTCTAATCGAAGAGGCAAAACCACTTTCACGGTCTTGCAGGGAGGCCGACTTTAACCTAATTCAGTTGGTGACCCCAACGACCCCGCCGCATAGACAACTTAAAATTGCATCACTATCAAGTGGCTTTCTCTATTTCGTTTCAGTCACGGGAATTACTGGTGAACGTCGCGAAATCCCGCATAGCGTACTAACCAACATCGAGTGGCTACGAACTCAAACGGAACTACCGATATGCGTTGGCTTCGGCATAAGCTCAGCAGCAACCGCAAAAATAGTATCTGACATTTCAGACGGAGTAATCATAGGCTCGGCAATCGTTAGGCGAGTTTCCGAAGCGTCATCTCCAGAGATGGCAATTCAAAATGTGATCGATTTTACTCGTGAAATTGTAACTTCAATTGCGACTTGATTTGCAAAACACCTTGATTTTGGGGCTACGATCTAAACTCGGCGGCCTTGCTTAAAAAGAGCAAGTCGTCGCAGATTAGGTCTAATTGGAAGGCTCCAAGGACTGATTTTTATTGGCATGGCACTGCCTCGGCGACGAACGTCGTCTTGACGGAAGAATTGCCGTTCGCGCCTTACAACCTTTTTAATAAATTAAATGCGGGACTGGGCAAAGTAAACACATAAAAACCAAAACGAATGGACAATCCCTTCAATAATGCATTCTAAAAACCCCTAGGGGGCATTATCCTTGGGTACGGAACCTCTTCTTTAGTCGGCAAGAAGGCCTTCCCGACCTCTTCTTGCCAGCGACTTCGCTCGCTGTTGTTCGCGTAATATCTAAGCCATGTATCGACGTCAGAGTCATCCAAGCACCTCCAATGTAGGTAATTTCTGGGCAAATCAACCTTTTTCT
>Ga0082207_1001153_pt1 | contig 12973 bp, 13 predicted proteins | sample LakMenEpi10Aug09_FD_71540 | JGI IMG/M metagenome (GOLD analysis project Ga0082207, IMG submission 71540) | reverse complement strand
CCGGGGGGACTTTTTTGATGGCTACTTGGTGTCATCGTCCCACCACTTCCCTGGCCGGTAATTTAACGGAAGGGGAGATTAAACTATTAAACGAGATTTATCAGGTTTATTGTCTGCCCTATGTGATTTCTTTGCCAGAATACGCCGATATTGCCCGTGAAGTTGGCTTTCAAGACCTAAAAACCGATGATTGGTCCCTATCGGTGGCGGCCTTTTGGGATGTGGTGATTGATTCGGCCTTAACCACAGATGCGATCGCTGGTTTGTTAGCAAGCGGTTACACTACTATCCAAGGAGCTTTATCTTTAGGGTTAATGCGGCGCGGTTACGAGTCGGGTTTAATTCGTTTTGGCTTACTGCAAGGGAAAAAATAATCAGCTTGACGATGATTACAGTGCAGCGATTGATTATTAGGCGTTGTCAGATCAGAATAGGAAAGATGCAATGCAATCCTTGCTATCAAAGCAATTTGAGTTCCGGTGCTGATTCGGATCATCTTTCAATTTGACAACGCCAATTTTTCCTCAATCCAGTCTTTGACAATAGCTTGTAACGGTAAATCACGACGCTGACTTTCTTGCTCAAGAGCCTCTACCATCCATGAGGGAAACTCAAACGCAATTGTTTGTTCCTCGGAATTAGAACGTTTAATTTTAGTTAAATCCAAGTATTCGATGATATTTTCTCCATCATCAAATTTGCGGTCAAAATCTTCAGCTTTCATAAATTTCTACCTCTTCAGGTCTAGAGCGTTTCCGTGGCTGCATCTCAATTTGGTCGAAATATCTATAGGACATTTTGGGCGCACGCAGTTCGATAAACTCACTGACCACTAGGCACTCCTACAATAATATTATGGTAGTGACTGTATCGGCAAAAGTTATAGTACAATTGAGCTAATAGACTTTGGAATTCCCTTGCTGCTGTTATCAGTAAAAAGTTATCAGGTAGAACCTGAAGGGAGCGTTCCCAAGTAAAAGGGAACGAGATATCACCTGATTATAATCTTGCTGGTTTTCTTGGATCTTGTCCAATGGCTCAGGGCAGATTTGAACTGCCGACCTTGGGCTTATGAGTCCCCTGCTCTGACCAACTGAGCTACTAAGCCGTTGTTTACACAGTTATCAATAATAACACACAATCACCCAATTGCACAAGAGCAAAAAAGGGAAGATTTTTTCTTCCCTTTCTGGGCATCTTTAACGTCTGCCTGGCAGGAAAGCCATGGGATTGACTGCTCCCTGGCCGGAGGGGTGAACCTCGAAATGTAGGTGGGGGCCGGTGCTAAAACCGGTGCTACCCATCTGGGCGATTGGCTCGCCTTGCTGAACAGTTTGGCCGCGACGCACCAGCAGACGGCTGTTATGGGCATAGAGAGTGGTGCTACCATCGGGGTGACGCAGTTTCACCAGATTGCCATAACCGCCAGAATTCCAACCGGAGGAGATTACTTCACCGGCAGCCGCGGCCACAACGGGTGTACCCACTGGACCGGCGATATCGATGCCGCGATGAGGTCTGCCCCAGCGCCAACCGAAACCGGAGGTTAACACACCCCTGGTGGGCCAGATAAAGCCGGTAAAAATGGGGGTGGGATTAGGTAAATACTCATCGGGATTAGCGAGGGGAGGAAGGGAAGGTTCTACGGTTTCGCCGACGGGAATTCGTAGGCGGTCATTATATTCTTCCACATTGGTAGGAGCCGAACCGATAATCTGTGGGGGGGTGCTTTGGTTAGAACGAGAACGAAGGGCAGCCCATTGAGGATTAGGGGTTATTTGCCGATCATCGACGGTTTCTGAGGGATTATCGACGGGAATAGCGATACTTTTCTGGGTTTCCGAAAGGTTAGTTTCCCGCAGATTAGCCACCTCTTGGCGCAATCTTTCCCGATAGCTGCCGGTGATATTTTCGGGGAATTCTTCCGTCCCCGTGGTGGCAGTTTCCGCGGGCGGATTTTGTCGATTGCTGGGGTTAAAGGACAACCTAGTGCGATCGCCGTCCAAAGGGGTAAGATTTTGATTAACTCTAGCGTTGGCAGAGCGATCGGGAACCACTAGGGTTTGATTAACTTTAATCCGGTTGGGGTTGTCAATGCCGTTTTCCCTGGCTAATTCGGCGGGGGTGATGCCGAGAGCGCGAGCGATCGTGTTTAAGGTATCCCCTGGCCGAACCCGATAAACTTGATTTTCTGGGGGAATTATGACCCGAGGATTGGGAACGGCGGGAATTTCAGTCACAGGAGCCGGATTTCGTAGGGCGACGCTGGGAATTTCCGGTCTGCTTGTCAAGGGAGGATTAACGGGAATTGTGGCTATCGGGCGATCGCTTTCAGGGGTGGGAACGGGAATCGGGATCACCTGGCTGGTTGGTCGGGGCGATTCTTCGGGAGCAATAACGGGAATCTCGACAGCGGTTGGCGAATTATCGGGAACAAGAGCGGTAGTTTCGGTGACGATTACTGTTTCCCCGGAATCGGACTGATGGGGGATTTCCTCGGTCCGTAAGGCGGCCAAACTTTCTTGGAGACGTTGACGGGTTTGACGCAGACTAGCAGAGGAACTATCCAACTGCTCAGGAGTTGCTGCCGGGGCTGCCGGGGGCAACTGCTCAGGAGTGGGAATTTTTAAGGTTTGTCCGATAATCAGATCGGATTGGGGGGGGAGATTATTGCGGGTAGCGATCGCTGTAGGGGGGGTTTGATAGGTGTCGGCTAAACTCCACAGGGATTCTCCCGGTTTTACCTGATGCTCAACCACTGATGTGGCGATGAATTTGACGGTAGCAAGTGCTTGGGATTGGATTATTTGCGGTTCTTTTAGTTCTTTACCCGCACCTTTTGCTTTTTGGGACAGGTCAATTACTTCCCATTCTAAGGGTACAGAATTGGCGGCCTGGGCTGATTCTGAGGTGGAGTTGAGAATGCTAGGTACTCCCAGAGAGAGTGCTAATCCCAGCAGGGCAGCCGAGCAACGGACTCGGTTAGACTCAGCAGTGCAATTCTGTTCTGGGGTAGCGGATGTCATGGGGTTGTGGATAAAAGTCTCTTTCAAACAGACCTCCTGTGGTGTAAAGAGTTAGCTAGAGCCAGTCGATTCAGCCGATGATTCTAGCTTTCAGCATTAGCCTTGAGGCTAGAGTAGAAGTTAGGCAACTTTCTTTTTAGTCAAAATACCTAAAGGTGACTTTTAGGAGAGATTAACTTAGATTTTGAAATTGTGCAAGTCTCCCTCTGACTATTAGCATCGGGATCACGGCAAGTTGGTGACATTTTGAATGTCCAGATTGACGATGCTCTATCTCAGTTGTTCCAAGCTGATCAGCATTTTTGGTCCTGCCAATTTTTGCCCGTTTTTTCATAGAAATTTTTTATCTGTTTTGCCGTTTACAAAGAAATTATTAATCATTTCCCATCCGTTTTTAATAGAGTGAGGGGAATTTCTGAAATGGAATTCAGTCTGTCTATATTTGACTATACTTTTACTAACTAGGGTCTGCTGAAAAAGTTTTTCGTGGGGACAGGGTGTGGGGTGTGGGGTGTGGGGTGTAGGTTTTTACCGATTCTCATCTGGTCAATTACCTAATTTTCAGAGAAAAAGTCCCGGAATTTTCCCCCGATCACTCCCATATCCGGTACTTTTTGATTGACAAAAGGTCTAAAAGTCTTACCCAACAAGGTTTTAAGATTTATTCAGCTAACCCTAGATAACGGTTTCACGGCCGGCGAGTAAAATCGGTCTGAACTCCAGTTAATACCGCTCACTAAAAACTCAGGGTAATCGCAGGTTATTTTGTATAAATTATAACAGACAAAAATCCCTGATTATTACAGTTAGCAGGTTGAACTGACAGGAGTTAATCTGAGAGAAAGTAAAAAGCTATGTATTTGAGCAGTTGAGCATGGCAGAAAGTTTGCTCCCCTAGTTTTAGGGGCTTGACATTTCTACCTAAATGCTCTCTGGTTGGACGATTGGTGATGGTTACGTTTTTAGTGGCAATCAAGGGGGAACTTGGTCTGTTTTTCCTACTGATGGGCCTTACCAATTTAGTATTAATGGGACAGAACAGACCCAGTCCGTTCCTGAACCCAGTTCCGTTGTTGCCTTGTTAGGATTAGGGGGACTAGGGTTAGCTTCTAGCCTGAAAAAACGCAAATAGGAATAGTAGGGTGGGGGCGACTCCATTCTCTTGTCTCGTGCTAAGGTAGAACCTTGGCACGAGACAAGGGAGGTCTTGCCTATTGCCTATTGCCTATTGCCTATCCTAACCAAGAAGTTAATTTTACACGACTACTTAATAGTGACGTGGAGTATAAACCCATTGCTTGGTTTTACCCTGCTCAATAAGGCGAGTTTTACTCGATCCAATCAAAATTATGGTTCGCATATCCGCATCTTTAATAGTCATATCCTCTAGGAATTTCACCGTCACTGTTTCCCCTTTTCGCCCTAAATTACGCGCTAGTACCACAGGAGTTTGCGGCGAGCGCCATTGTAATAAAATCTCTTTTGCCTTCTCCAATTGCCAAGTGCGCTCTTGAGACACAGGATTATAAAATGCGATCGCCAAATCTGCTCGGGCCGCTAACTCAATGCGCTGAGAAATCACCTGCCAAGATTTGAGAATATCTGATAGGGAAATCGCACAAAAATCATGTCCTAAAAGTGCGCCAACCCTTGCGGCCGCCGCTTGCATCGCCGAAATCCCCGGACAGACCTGAATTGCGATCGCATCCCATGCCGGTTTTGCTTTTTTTTCTAATACCTCAAACACGGCCGCGGCCATGGCATAAATTCCGGGATCTCCGGAAGAAACTAAGACAACCGATCGCCCCTTAGCCGCTAAATCTAGGGCTATTTCCGCGCGATCGAGTTCCACCCGATTATCCGATTCATGGCGGACAATTTCTGGTTTTCGCAGGGATTCTACCAAATCCAAATAGGTTTTATAACCCACCCAATCCGTGGCTTTTTCCAATACTTCTCGAACTTCCGGCGACATCCAATTTAGCGCACCAGGGCCGGTTCCGACTATGGCTAATTTACCTTGACTTTCGTTGGCAAAATCCCCTGGGGACAAACTGGATTTTTCCTTAATTTGCTGGCTTTCCTCACAGAGATAAACTAAACAGTTAGTGCTAGGTTTTGCTAAGTTTAAGTTATTTTTATCGATAATCTCAATGCTCAGTTTTGCTGCTGATGAAATCGGTAAATTACTATTTTTTAACCAGTCCGCTTCACCAATTAATTTTACTTTTTCACCCGCCAATAAATCGGCAAGAAACTTCTTAGCATCATCGGGATTAACTAACTGATAACCCAGTGGTGGCGATAATAAAGTCGTTTTAAATCTAATATCACCAGTGGTGGTAATTGCTGGGGAAATTTGCCAAACCGAGGCAATTTGACGAGCGAGATCATTAACCCCTTGTAAACCCCCCAACAAAGGCACTACGGCGCTGCCATCTTCCGCGATCGCTAATACAGGTGGTTCTTGCCATTTATTAGTTAATAAAGGTGCTAAAGTGCGAATTAAAATACCCGCCGCACAAATGCCAATAATTGGCGTTCCCGTCTGGAAAAATTCTCGCACCGTTTCGCCAAAATTAGTATAGGTAAAATCAGCCGAATGGGTACGATTTATTAACCCATAAACCACTGCTTCCGGTAGGGCCATCTGCACTTGACGAGCAACGGGAATGCTGGTTTCTCCTAAAATGAGAATAGCTGGAGGTTTCATTTGGCTTCCCCCGACTGCGTTGCGATTAACTTTTGCATAAATTCTTGCTGCTCTGCCGAGTTAATTCCAGCCTTTAAGCTGTCTAACACCCGTGACATATTGCCGTTGAGCATGGCTGAAATATCTAACCACAAACCCGGAAATACTAGAGAGCAAATCACCCCTTCTTGGTTGGGTAACAAAGAAATATAATCGCCATCTTGTAAACTAAACCAATCAATTTTTTGATCAAATACCTGCCAAACAAGGTATTCTTGAATGCCACTGCGTCGATAAGCACGTTTTTTATCCCCTAAATCTATGGCGGCACTACTAGCGGCAATTTCTACCACTAATTCCGGCGATCCTTCTAGGTATCCCTCTGCACTTAGGGTTGATTTTCCCCCGCTTTCTTGACTAATTAATAACACCCCATCCGGCTGTAATTCGTTGTCGATATCCAAGCGGACTGTTGGCTCAATACCCATTTGTATTTGGGGTGTAGCAGCTTGATAAACTCCCAACCAAGTGATTAAACGTCCGTGGGGTTCAGCATGAAATTTAAACCTTAATGGGGATGCCATATACACAACTCCTTCGATAAGTTCGGCTTTTTTTAATCCTGGCATAGCTTGATAACGGCGCTCGAATTCGGGACGAATTAAGCGATCCCCATTTTCTAAGGGTGGTAAATGTTGAGTGGTTACAGTCTGAGAATTTAAGGATTTAGCCAGGGAAGAAGTCATGGTGGCAGTCTTTGGGAACAAAACAGCATTGATTTTATTATAGATTGTTTCATTGGACTTCTTGAGGGATTTAATTTTTAACTGAAATTTCCCCAGAAGTCCCGCGCTTTTAGCGATGGGATGAATGGCGACCAACAGATAGACAATTACCCAAAACTATAGCATTTATCTTAGTGATGAGGTACAAAGTTTTCGTTTTGGGAAGTCGGTAGTCGATACCAAATTAGGTTACACTTCATCTAGTTATGAGAAACGCTGTAATAACTGATATAGCGCACCTAAATGAAAGGTAAACGTCCTCTTCTGGAGCCTACCCGTTCACGAATCAATTAGGCACACGATAACTGATAACCGATAACTGATAACTGATAATGTTGGTTCCCCTTACCCGTGAATCGATCGAGCAAATTGTCCCGATTATCGCCACCGGCCCCCAGTACGCTCACTATTGGGGTAAATGGTCTGATTTTCTGCGCCGTTTATTCATTTCTATCATCGCTCTCACCGCAGCTTGGTTAATCGGTAATTTATTCGGCCCCGGTGGTTTAACGATTAAACTGATTTTCGACATTATCGCTGGTTTATATTGGCTCTGGGGTCCGGTTTATTGGGCCAGTGTTCGCAATAATACCTATCGTCGTCTTCCCTACGGAGGGTTTTGGCGCGGTCGCGTTTTCGATGCTTTTGTCACCGAGGAATTAATCGGGGAAGAAGAAAGGGTCAATAAACGCGGGGAATTAGAGATTATCGAAAATCGCCAACGCTGTATTAATCTAGAAATCGGTGATCAAACTGGCTTTTCGGCGATCGTTCGCGCTCCCCTCAAACGCATTCATAAATCGATCCGTCCCGGGATGGTGGCCGAAGCTTTGTTAATGTCTCGAGAACCCGATTTAGGGGATATCAATCAGCTTTCTGATGTCCATCTTCCCCAACTCGACCAGTGGATAGGGGAATATCCTGTGCTGCGACGCGATATTTTCCAGCAAGTTAGCGGCGAATTAGGAGGGGGAAAAGAACCCCGGCCAAAACCTTCTCGTTATTCTAATAATAATGTCATCCGAAGACGCAAAACCCGTTAATTGTTCGGCGATCGCTGAAAAGACACCGGTTTCTCGGCCATCAATGAATAATAAGTAGCTGGTTAGAGTTAAATTGAAGATAGATTTTGGGTTCGATCCCCCCTTAATCCCCCCTTATTAAGCTATCCATTAGTCACATCTTTCTTAACATAAAATTTGACAAAAAGAGAAAAGTGTGCAAGATGGCTCAAGGAGGTTCTATGGGGGGACTAATTTGATGAGATAGTTTCCAAGTCTGGCTGATATCATGTAACCTTCGCAGTCCCAACCAAATAGTTTTAACACCTGGTTCACCGTCACCTTTTCTACCTAAAAACCCCCCAAGAGAAGCAATCATTCTGACCGCTTCTCGAAAGGAGGGCGGCTTTTCAGGTGGCGGACTCTTTTTATGAATAGTGGCACACAAAGATTGCCATTCATGTTCTTCCAAAAAACTTTCACAACTCTCCTCTCCGTGTAAGCGTGCTTGATAGGTTAACCAAAGTAATCTCCAAGCTACAATTGAATAGGTAGCTAAGGCCATCTCAATTCTACGACCCGTTTCTAATTGCAGTTTTTCTAATCCACAACCACTTTTTAAAACAAAATGATAGCGTTCTATTAACCAGCGATAACTATACCAGCGCACACAGGTTATCGCTGATTCAAAGCTACTAATGTCTAGGCTAGTTAAGAGGAGCCAACTGATAGGATTAACTCCAGGACGCGGATTTTCTTCTTCAGCTAAAATTACCTGTAATTTGACCGGTTGACGAGGGTTCGCTTTCGAGTGATGCTTAGGTACTTGTATTTCAAAACTGGCAAATCTAACTGTTAGTTTAGCTAGTCTAGCCTCGTGATTAGGATTGCGTTTTACTTGCACATCTAGGCTACCACAGGCTTTTATTTCTCTGATGGATTGATGTAAATATTTAGGTTCTGGATGCCCTGACCTTTGCTTGTCTTCGAGATAGTTAACTTTTCGGTTATGAGTTCCTCGGATTAATAAATGAGAGTTAGGACTTCTTGATTGGGCAAATAAATCAAATATGTCTGCCTCACAATCTCCGATTGTTACTACTTGAATATCTTCGGGTATTTGTTGTTGTGTTTCTGACAAAGAATCTAACCATCTTTGACTTTCTTTTTCTTCGGTTTCTCTTTTTTTTCTTTGCTTGGCAATCCCTAAATTCTTTTCTTCTCTTGCCCAGACATATTGATTAATCAGTCCTAAAGGTATTCCTTGCGGTGACACTCCTAATGTGGTATGAACTTTGAGACCAAAGGATTTTTTATAATCTAGATAACCCATTCCTTTTTTGGCTTTTTGCGTCGTAAAGTCTAAACTTGTTGTGTCTTGCACTGCCAAAACTATTGGATATTCTTTGATTCTTTCTACTGTACTTTTGGCTTGGGCGGCAATTATATCTGAGGGGTGAAAATAGGGGGAATTCCAAAAGTCGTAGGTGGCACTCGCTGCGGCTAGATTTCCCGACGCTTGTGGCACACTTGTACTAGGTTGACTGGCCAAGTTTTCTACGATACTGATTAACCTTTTCTTTCTTCTGGTGTCCCCTAGGTCTGCATACTGTAATTCTTGGGCTGCCCATTTCTCCATTTTTTTGCTTACCTCCACCTTAATTCCTTCTTTCAAAACTATACCTATCAATCGTTTCCCCTTTTTTTAAGTTTCTTCTCTTTTTGTTAAGAAAGATCTGACTAATGGATAGCCTTTAAACGAGGATGTAGGGATAATAAATTGAACTTGTTTTCCCATTTCTGGATCTTTAAAATAAGAACTAATATTTTTGGGAGCTAAGGTTCCTTTTCCGTATAAGGTATCATCAAGATTTCCTAACCGAAACTGGATAACTTCATTGCTTGTGTTAGATAGTTCTTGAGAGAAGTTTTGGCTAATTTTACCATGACAATCTCCGACTAACTTCCAAGCTTCTTCATCCTCGATATAACCGCCATTTTCTCCATTGCTATCATCAACGACCAAAAAAGTGACTTTTCCTTGATAATTATTCTCACATTCTCCGGTGAATAAGGAACCATAAGCCCCATTGTGCATGGTATCGGGGTTAAGTTTCTTAATCAGTTGTTCCTTAATTTCTGGGGGGCCGTACAATAATCTTTGTCCGTTAGATAGTAAGAGAACATCGCCATTGGGATGATGGTTAGGGTAAAGATCTGATGGGATACTGGCTTCATCAATGTGACCGATAGATAAAGCATCTGTATAATCTTTATCAGGAAATTCTGTCTTAAGAAATGCTTCAAGTAGGGTATTTTCTAATTTTTCATCTAGAATGATATTAGGCTTTTCTAAGCGGATCTTTTTATCAGGATTGGGAACGTTTATCCATTCGCCCGTTCTGGTATCAAAGTGTTTCAGATTTAAAGTCATGGTATTAGATCTAATAGATTTTTGTAGTTGTTTAACCAATAAAGTGAGGAGAAATTATGGCAAGACTTTATGATTCTTGGGATTTTTTGGATAAGATGGATTACAATTCCGATGGTTCGATGAAGCCACACAAACGTGAACGATTATTAGCTAGAGGAATGTCCCTCTCTGAGATTAATCAAGTAGAACGTAAAAGAATGCTTGAAGTCAAAAAGTATGATGAACGAGAACAGGATTGGTTAGAAAGATTTGGCTATCCTTTTAGTGAATGGGATGCCAAGTGTCAAGGTTCGCCAGTCGATTTAGAACGTCGTCAAAAATCATCTTTACGCAATGGGGAAGAACTGAGTTCTTTGCCAATAGATATTGACCCTGACGATTACTATGAGCAAGTCGGAAATGCCGAATTATTTTAATAGCCTTTCGGTCGAAACCTGCTTTCTTTAATCCTTATTTCTAACCGAACCATCTTTGATGGGAAGTCCGCCAACTACAGTTCTTTATAGTTGGTGGACTTCTTCGATATTCTTGACGATTTATTGGATGATGGCGTTGATTTCTTCCCCCAAAACTTGGTAAGTTCTGAGATTATATAAGTACATACCATCAAAAGCATCAAAATTTGAGTGGTTGGTATTCCAACAGAAACCGTAGTGACTAAAGGATGATTTTCACCGTAATTGTTGGTCATCACAGTCATGACTCTTTCAGACAACCTAAACATTTTTTGACTCCGATACTTAGGGGAATTATTATCGTTGAATTTGGGAATTCAAGAAATTGAAACATTGTCAATGAAAACCCGTTACGAAAACGTATGGTGTAGGATAAGCTGTTAAGCATTCAAATTTCCAAAGCGATCTATGCCAGTCAAGGGTTTCAGTCTCCAAAATACGCGGTTTAAATGCTTAACAGCTTATGAAACTTCAAGATGTTCCTCACGCCAGGTGAGGCTATCAATGATTTATGTAATCGGAAGCTATGGGCCGGTGGGGGAGGGGCAACTTCCGAAAAAAAGACTTTCGCTGTTATACCAAATCCGCTTGGCAAAGTAGACTAACAAGCTTAAGTAAAAAGCAGTTTTTACTAATATTTTTACTCTACTATCATAAGAGGATTTGGTATTAGTTCCAATGAATGATGGGTGGGGGAAATCATCTTAGAACAATTAGTTGATATTCTAGTAAAAATTAATGTTTTTGTCACTTGATTTTTACTCAGCTTTTTATTCTTTAGATTTTGTTTATGATTGTCATGACAAAAAAAACCAGTATCAACTGGAATAATATGGGGGATAATGGGAAGATTAAAGAATTAGAAGAAATGGCAAACCGGTTGTTATCCACATAAAGGTTTTGGTGCGTTCTCGGCATAATCCTGGTAACTTCATAAAATCACCTTATTTATTGATTTTTATCAAATTATTGGCGCAATGCGCTCTCAACTAAGGTGAAGATAGCTAGGGTTATAATTGATGATTATAGCAGAAAAAAATAACCTACACTTTAATTAATTGTGCAGGTTATTTATCCTTAAACAGAATTTTATCTGTTTTTATCAAGACTAATGTTTAGGCTTTTAGTGCTTCAAGTAATTCAACTTTTTTGCACTTATTGTAGGGTTTGCCAGTAATTTGTTTTATGGTTTGTTGTAGGTTGTGGAATTTGACAAACTGTTGAAGTTCTCGATAAGTTGAACTATCGGAAATAGTGGGAAAATTAGAGGCATTGGGGGAAGTCGATGGTAGGGTAAGAACTTCCTTGGTGACAGGTTGTTTGATGACTTCTGGTTCAGGGTTAAATTCTGATGAAAATGCTCGTTTGATTTCGGGAATAAACGAATCAAATGAGTCTTCTGCTGCGGTAGATTTGAGGGGAATTAAACAGCAGTAAAAGCCGAAGAAGATGATGAAGAGAACAATATTTAACAACATTATAGGAACTCCTAAAAGTGTAGAGATATTTGTGCTGTTGTAGCGAGAGCGCACTTTCATAATATCAACGCAAAAGCATAATATCAAATAGGTTTTAAGGAATAGACAAACTCCTTAAAACCTATTTTTTGTATCTCTTAATCTAGAGCCATTATCTGATGCAATCAGTAAGGGGGACATCTAGATTCTACATTTAATCCGCGTGAAACGCTAATAATTAAGATTCTAATGCCACTAACCATTTCCCTAATTTTCTGATTAAACTAGCAACGGTCGTCGGAATTTTTTTATCAAGAACATAACTATCTTTGGTAAAATGTCCGTATCTTTTCATGATGGTTTGCTGAACTTTAGCAATCACATCGCGGTAGAGTTGTTTCATGGTTTTGATGAGTGAATTAACACAAAAAAAAGACTCTACCCCCGTTGAGGGGGCAAAGCTTGATTATACTGAAATAACTAAAACTTGGTTCTGTTTAGTTACGGTTTTAAGTGAGTGCCACAGATTTATTGGAGATGGATTATTAACATAACAAATGCAAGCTTTATCAATCCCTACTTGTTGCCATAACGGTTTCAGCAAACTTAATTTATGTTGCTTTTCTTCTATGGCGTTGAGATTAACTGTGACATCAATGGCTATAACAAAACCCAGGACATTCACAACTGCATCTATCCCGAATATATAATCTAAGATAAGAGTATTTGGGACTAATTTCCAGTCGATGATTTGAGATAATTGATTCATTTCAGTATGACGATAATCAACCCCGAATTCTTTAAGAAGATGAGGGTGTGCTGCGTTAAGTCTTTTTCTCCCCAGTTCTGACTGAGAAGCAATCTTGATCAATTCTTCAGATGAAGGAAGTTTAAATCCTTTAATCTTTTTGGAAGTTGTGATAAGATTAGACAAAATTTGTTCAGCAGCAAATCCATTGATCATGGGGAAGTCTCCTGTTTTTAAGTCTTCAGGAGATTCCCCTGAAAGCAGGGTAATCGCATATTGATAGAGTTCTCAAATTCCGAGGAGTTAGGTCTAAAATTCGATGGGCAACTCAGGCTTTGACCTGCACAAGGCGACCGAATCTCTGGTTTTGCCCGC
>Ga0082207_1001148_pt1 | contig 13021 bp, 11 predicted proteins | sample LakMenEpi10Aug09_FD_71540 | JGI IMG/M metagenome (GOLD analysis project Ga0082207, IMG submission 71540) | reverse complement strand
AGGAAACAACGCAACCATAAATAATTGCTGCCTGAGATTGATCTTTCATTGCAATCAAAATCGCAAAACCCAAAGTCATGCTCTCTGCAACTAAGACAGATGCTCCAAGAACCTTCATTGTGCAAACTTCCTTCTCAAGTAAGTGCGAGCTTCACCAACTGTGACAACTGAACCAGTGACAAGTATTCCTACTGTGTCTTCACTGAGTGGTCGAATTGAATCAGCGACTGCTTTATCTAGAGCTGAGTTTAAATCTGAAACCACAAAGACGCGATCTGAACCGAAAACTGAAGAAGCTATCTTTTCTAAATCAGATGCCGCCATTGCTCGCGACGAAGAACTCTGGGTCACGATGACATGATCGACGATTGGTTCTAACTCTTGAAAAATCCCGGTCGCATCTTTATCCCCGAAGACTCCGACAACAGCGATGATTTCATCAAAATTGAATTCATTAAGCAAAGTCTCAGCCAACGCCTTTGCGCCATGTGGATTATGAGCTGCATCTAAAATCACTGTTGGATCGCGATGCACAACTTCGCAGCGACCAGGAGATGTAACTGCAGCAAACCCCGCACGAACCGCGTCGATATCTAGAGGTTGATCACCAAAGAAAGCTTCGACCGCCACTAACGCTGCTGCTGCATTTGCTGCCTGATGGCGTCCATGAAGTGGCAAGAAAATATCATCGTAAGTCTCGTGGATACCCTGAATTGTAAGTAGCTGACCACCCACTGCTACCGCACGTGAAAGAACTGAAAACTCCACACCTTCGCGAACTACATCAGCACCAACTTCGGCAGCTTTGCGGATTAACTCTTTTGCTGCTTCTGGCTCTTGCTGTGCAAGCACAACAAATCCGCCTTCTTTAATGATTCCTGCCTTAGTTGAGGCGATTTCATGCAAGGTATGGCCCAAATACTCCATGTGATCAAAGCCGATCGGCATGATTACGGAAACATCGGCATCGACAACATTTGTCGCATCCCATTGTCCGCCCATGCCAACTTCGATAACACCTACATCAACAGGATGTTCGGCAAATGCTGCAAAGGCAAGGGCGGTTACCGCTTCGAAAAAAGAAATCGGATGTTCAAACTTTGAATCCATTAAATCTAAATATGCGGCGATATCGTTATAGGAAAAGATTAATTCTTTGGGATCAATTGGTTCACCGTTAATTGAAATTCGTTCGCGATAGGTTTCTAGGTGTGGACTAGTAAAGCGTCCTGTACGTAACCCATGTGCAAACAACAATGCATCAACCATGCGGCTAGTTGTTGTCTTGCCATTGGTTCCACCAATATGAATAGTTGGGTATGTCAATTGAGGTGAACCTAAAATATCAACGAGTGCAGCAATGCGTTCGGTACTTGGAGCAATACGTGTTTCTGGCCAACGCGCCAGCAACGCTTGTTCGATCGCGTCTACGCGCGCTTGATCATCTGGTGAAATCATCATGCTTGTGGCAATGCTGCAAGTGCGGCAGTAATTCGTTCGATATCAGCTGTTGTCTTTGCTAGACGTTCGCGAATTTCAACAACCACATTTTCTGGAGCTTTAGCCATAAAGCCTTGGTTGTTCAGTTTTACTTCAGCGGTCTGCTTGTCTTTGTTTGCAGTTGCTAAATCTTTTTCAAGACGAGCACGCTCTGCAACAACGTCAATTGATCCAGTTAGATCGAATTCGATTGTGACGCCTGCGGCTTCGCAACGTGCGCTAGGAGTTATGTCGCCAAGCTCCATGCGAACTACGAAAGCAACCGCTGATGCGTATTGAGCAATATCTCCTGTTGCCACGATGCGACCCGGGATCTTCAGCGAAGTCTTAATTCCTTGATCATTTCTGAAGCGACGAACTTCGGTAATGATCTCTTGTAGCTGAGCAATAAGGGCTTCGGCCTTCTTATCAACGTGAGCGGCATTTGCAACTGGCCACTGTGCAATTACAAGGGATTCTCCCCCAGTAAGCGTGGTCCACATTTGCTCAGTAATAAATGGCATGACTGGGTGCATCAAACGGAAGAGTTGATCTAGAACATAACCAAGTACCCGCTTGCTGCCTTCAGCGTTTCCGGATGCAAAGGCTTCCTTTGAAAGCTCTAAGTACCAGTCACACAAGTCATCCCATGCGAAGTGGTACATCAATTCGCAGGCGCGCGCGTATTCGTACTTTTCAAGAAGATCAGTTGTTTCTGAAATCGTTTCTGACAAACGGCTAAGGATCCACTTATCAATTGCATTCAATGAATCAACTGCCGGTAAGTCTCCGGAAACAGTTGCGCCATTCATCATTGCAAAGCGAGTTGCATTCCAAAGCTTGGTCGCAAAGTTACGTGAACCACCGATCCAGTCTTCGGCAAGTGCTTGATCGGTTCCTGGATTTGCACCACGGGCTAGTGTGAAGCGAAGCGCATCAGCACCGTACTTATCCATGAATTCAAGTGGATCAATAACATTTCCACGACTCTTAGACATCTTCTTGCCAAATTGATCGCGAACTAAACCGTGCAACATGATTGTTTTAAATGGTGGAACACCATCCATGGCAAAAGTTGACATCATCATCATGCGAACAACCCAGAAGAACAGGATGTCATAACCAGTAACTAGAACTGATGTTGGGTAGAACTTAGCTAAATCGGCCGACTTTTCTGGCCAACCAAAGGTTGAAAATGCCCACTGGCCAGATGAGAACCAAGTGTCTAGAACATCTGAATCTTGTGTCCATCCTGCAGGTGCTGTTTCATCAGGACCCACAACTTGAACTTCACCATTAGGTCCATACCAAACCGGAATTCTGTGACCCCACCACAACTGACGTGAAATACACCAGTCATGCATGTTGTCGACCCACTCGAAATAACGTGGAGCAAGAGCTTCGGGTTCAATCTTTACCGCACCGCTTCTAACTGCATCAGCAGACGCCTTTGCCATTGGTTCTACTTTTACAAACCACTGCTTTGATAAACGTGGTTCAACTGTTATATCGCAACGAGAACAATGACCAACTGCGTGCATGTAAGGACGCTTTTCGGCAACGATACGACCCTCGGCGCGAAGAGCTTCAACAACTGCCTTGCGTGCATCGAAACGATCAAGACCATCAAATGCGCTGTTGGTATTAACTACCTTTGCATCCGCATCCAAAATCACAATATTTGGAAGGTTGTGGCGCAGACCGATTTCAAAGTCGTTGACATCGTGTGCCGGAGTTACCTTTACTGCACCTGTTCCAAATGCTGGATCAACGTGTTCATCAGCAACAATCGGAATCTCACGATCGATCAATGGAACCTTGACCGTCTTTCCGATCATGTGCGAGTAACGATCGTCATCTGGGTTAACAGCAACTGCAGTATCGCCCAACATAGTTTCGGCGCGAGTTGTTGCGACGATAATTGCGTTGTCACCTTCGCCATAGCGAATAGAAACTAATTCGCCCGCATCATCATTGTGTTCTACTTCGATATCTGACAGCGCAGTTAAACAACGTGGGCACCAGTTAATGATTCGTTCGGCGCGATAAATCAATCCTGCGTCATACATGCGCTTAAAGATTGTTACGACCGCTTTGGACATACCTTCGTCCATGGTGAAGCGTTCTCTGGACCAGTCCACAGATGATCCCAAACGCTTCATCTGCTCAAGAATCGCACCGCCTGATTCTTCTTTCCATTCCCAAACTTTCTTAACAAACTCTTCGCGTCCAAGATCGTGACGAGATTTTCCAGATGCAGCTAATTGTTTTTCAACAACATTCTGGGTCGCAATTCCTGCGTGATCCATTCCGGGTAGCCAGAGAACTTCAAAACCTTGCATGCGCTTCATGCGCGATAAACAATCTTGCAATGTTTGATCTAGTGCGTGACCAATATGTAAAACACCTGTCACATTGGGAGGCGGCAAAACAATTGAAAATGCTTCTTTGCTTGAAGCTGCATCTGCGGTGAAATATCCAGCGTCAACCCACTTTTGGTAGAGCGGGGCCTCGATCTCCTGAGGAGAAAATGTTGAGGCTAATTCACGGCTAGAAGACATAGTGCGCAGTCTAGATTATGCGCTCTTCTCCTCTTGACCTTTTTGTCCGCGTGAGCGTTTTGGCCCTGTGTGATTAATCAAAGTTGGCGCTCCCCCAGAAATGATGCATTCCTTGGTGATGATCACCTTTTCGACATCAGTGCGGCTTGGAACGTCATACATAACGGTTAACAGGACAGATTCCATAATTGCGCGAAGTCCACGTGCACCTGTGCCGCGTTCTTGAGCCAGATCTGCGATTGCATCAAGTGCTTCAGCATCAAATTCGAGCTGCACATGATCGAGATCAAATAGACGCTGATACTGCTTTACCAAAGCATTCTTTGGCTCAGTCAGAATCTGCATCAAGGCTGGCTTATCAAGATTTTCAACGCTTGTAAGAACTGGAAGGCGTCCGATGAATTCTGGAATCATTCCAAACTTCAAGAGATCTTCAGGCATAACGTCGGCGAAGATGTCCTTGCGATTCTTATCTGCAGAATTCTGCAGCGTTGCATTGAAACCAACGCCTGATTTGCCAACGCGAGATTCGATAATCTTTTCAAGACCAGCAAAAGCTCCACCGACGATAAACAAAACATTTGTTGTATCGATTTGAATGAACTCTTGGTGTGGATGCTTACGTCCACCCTGAGGCGGTACTGATGCAACAGTTCCTTCAAGAATCTTCAATAGCGCTTGCTGTACACCTTCACCTGAAACATCGCGAGTAATTGAAGGGTTCTCAGATTTACGTGCGACCTTATCGATTTCATCAATGTAGATGATTCCGGTTTCAGCCTTTTTAACATCGTAATCTGCAGCCTGCAAAAGCTTGAGCAAAATGTTTTCAACATCTTCACCAACGTAACCTGCTTCAGTCAATGCCGTCGCATCTGCAATTGCAAATGGAACGTTAAGCATGCGAGCCAAAGTTTGCGCCATAAGAGTCTTACCACAACCTGTAGGTCCAAGCATCAAAATGTTTGACTTAGCTAATTCAATTGAATCTTCGCGGCCGTTATCGCCACTTTGTACACGCTTGTAATGGTTGTACACCGCAACAGATAAAGACTTCTTTGCACGATCTTGTCCGATTACATATTGATCTAGAAATTCGAAGATTGCTTGTGGCTTTGGAAGTTCTGCTAACCCGAGCGAGTTTGCCTCACTGAGCTCTTCAACAATGATCTCGTTACAGAGTTCAATACATTCATCACATATATAAACGCCAGGACCGGCGATGAGCTTCTTAACCTGCTTCTGGGTCTTGCCGCAGAAAGAACACTTTAGAAGATCGCTTGTTTCGCCGATTCTTGTCATGGCTCAAGTTTAGATTCTGCAGCAGATTTACGCTGGGGTTTTTACGCTTACTTCTGTTCGCCGTGAGAATAATCTGGTTCGATTTCTTTCTTTGGCATCTTCATATCCTTAACGCCAGGGACTCGAAGGATTGCTAAACCAATAAGAACATGGAAAACCGATGCTCCAATCAACAACTCTTTCTCGCCAAACAATTCAACCGCAGGGCCGATTAGTGCCATACCAATCGGCATGAGACCCGCTGAACCCATGTGATCGATTGAGAAAACTCGACCTTGCAGGTGTGGCGGAACTTCACGTTGTACAGCAGAAGACCACCACGCTTCCCATGGTCCGATTGAAAATCCCGCAAACAAATATGCAAGAACTACAAATGTTCCTGAAATTGGGAATGCTAAAGATAGTGGCGCAATAATGACGAACATCCAGACAAAGATAGAAACATAACCTTCGTGCTTGACCTTAATCTTCACGCACAGAATCGCTGAGATAATTGAGCCTAATGAAAAAGCTGCCGCTGACAATGCAAAAGGAGTATTGGAATCAAACTCTCGTCTTGTAATTACCGGTAACAAAACAACCTCTGCAGCGATTACAACCATAAGTTGAAGAGATGCCATGGCGATCATGGCACCGATCCATGGAATATCACGCACTGTGCGAAGACCTTCGCGTAGTTCTGTAAAGAAAGGCTCACGCTCTGGCTTATTGCCGTTGATATCTTCTTGAATTTTAAAGAGGAAATAAGTTCCAATAGCAAAAGCAACAGCAGTGAAGATAAAGGTAAGTCTGCCGCCTACGAAGAAGACTGCAGCTCCCCCAATTCCGGGGCCCACGATTGTTGATCCTTTAGTCATGATGTTGCGAGCAACATTTGCAGCCGGCAGTTTTTCGTCAGGAACAAGACTGGGAATGATTGCTCCAGCTGCTGCTGCGCCAAATGCATCTCCAACACCCATGAGGAAAACAGCAACGCCTAAAAGGTAATGTGGCATAGACGGTGCCGAAACAAAAACCATTGCAATGACAACTGCAGATCTAAATAAGTCTGCGGTGATCATGACATTTCGACGGGGCAAACGATCCGCCCAGACACCTGCAAATGGTGCGAAAACAACTCCAGATAAAACTCTAGCTCCAAGGATTAAACCTAATGAACTTGCAGTTCCACCTGCATCAAGAACGGTTACTGCTAGTGCGATAGGAAAGGCTGATGCACCTAAAACAAAGATTGCATTAGAAAACCAAAAGAGCCGGTACCCCTTGTAAGACCAAAGGGAGCCCGGCTCAAATAGTTTCACGAAAAAATAGAAGTGATTACTTCTTAGCCTTTCGTGATGCAAGCACTTGATCGATGATTCCGTATTCAACAGCTTCGTTAGCTGTAAGAATCTTGTCTCGCTCAATGTCTTTACGAATCTCTTCGGCTGTCTTTAGTACATGGCGTGACAATAGGTCTTCCTGTAGACGAGTGATTCGATCGATTTCGCGAGCTTGGATCTCGATATCAGATGCCTGTCCGCCACCTTCTGATGAAGGTTGGTGAATCAAAATACGTGAGTGCTCTAGTGCGTAACGCTTGCCCTTTGCACCACCGGCAAGAATTACCGCTGCTGCAGATGCTGCTTGACCCAAGCAAATTGTGCTGATGTCTGGGCGTACAAACTGCATGGTGTCATAAATTGCCGTTAGCGCAGTAAATGATCCACCAGGTGAGTTGATGTAAATCATGATGTCGCGGTCTGGATCCATAGATTCCAGCGTCAAAAGCTGTGCCATAACATCGTTTGCAACGGTGTCATCAATTGGCTGGCCTAAGAAAATAATGCGCTCTTCAAATAACTTTGTGTATGGATCTTGACGCTTGTATCCATAAGCAGTCTTTTCTTCAACAGTTGGAAGAACGTAGCGAGAAGTAATCTCTTGAATGTTTTTCATTACGCTTTTCCTCCCGTGATTTGTCCCAATGAAGTAACGACATGATCAACAAAGCCGTAATCCTTTGCATCTTCTGCGCTAAACCAGTTGTCGCGATCAGAGTCTGCAAGAATTTTTTCTAGCGTCTGACCTGTGTGCAAGGCATTGAGTTCAGAGAGAGTCTGCTTAGTAATAGCCATCTGCTCTGCCTGGATACGAATATCAATTGCTGTTCCACCAATTCCACCCAGTGGTTGGTGCATCAGAATACGAGAGCTCTTTGTTGCGTAACGCTTGCCCTTTGTTCCTGATGTAAGAAGGAACTGGCCCATTGATGCAGCCATTCCGAAAGTTACTGTTGCAACATCATTTGGAATCAATTCCATGGTGTCGTAGATAGCCATTCCAGCAGTTACAGAACCACCTGGTGAATTGACGTACAAGAAAATATCTTTCTTGGTATCTAGTGAAGAAAGAAGAAGCAGTTGAGCGCAGACCATGTTCGCCATGTCGTCGCGGACTTCACCTGACAAGAAAACAATCCGCTCTTCAAGCAGGCGGTTGTAAATCTGGTCTCTCATCTTGTTTTCTGTATCCACGTCAATTGCCTCCTGTGTTTTTACCTGTAGTGACCTTAACAATTAAGCAGGCGAAATGCTTCCCGATTACGAGAATTGCGTGCGTGATGTGCTCTGTGTTCGCTGTAGGCGGAGCAATTGGAAGGTTTTTACGCCTCTTCGACTAGATCGGCAGGGTTGGCAGGCTTTGGCGCTAGCTCCTCGAGATCGATCACTTTGCCAGAGGCATCCTTAACTGTGATCCGTCCGAGAACAGATGCGAGCGCCTTTGCGCGAGTTACCTCGGCAACGAGTTGCTGAATCTGTCCAGCCTTCTGCAATTCCTCAGCAAACTGCTGTGGAGCCATTCCATAACGCTGTGATGTACGAACCAAGTACTCGGTTAATTCAATTTCAGAGATTTGAACATCTTCTGCCTGAACAATCGCATCAAGTAGGAAATCTGACTTCAGTGAAGAGCGAACCTGGCCATCAACTTCAGCGCGGTGCTCTGCATCTTCCATGCGGCCTTCGCCTTCGAGATGGTCATTAACCTCTAGTTCAACGAGATTATCTGGAACTGGAATCTCATTGTCGGCAAGCAACTTCTCAACCAGACGGTCGCGTGCTTGTGCGCCTTGTTCCATCTTCTTTACGCGCTCTAGACGAACAACGAAGTCAGCCTTTAACTCAGCAAGTGTGTCGAATTCAGATGCAAGCTTTGCGAATGCATCATCAACTGGTGGAAGTTCGCGTTCCTTAACAGCCTTTACGGTTGTCTTAACTTCGCCCTTTTCACCCTCTTGTTGTCCAACAAGTTCGGTTTCAAACTGCTTTACATCCCCTGCCTTCATACCAATCAAAATCTCATCGAGACCAGGAATCATCTTGTCTGAACCAACTTCGTATGAGATGTCATTTGCTTGTCCACCATCAATTTCTGCACCATCAATAAATGCAGTCATATCAAGGGTTGCAAAGTCACCTAACTTGATTTCGCGCTCAACAGTTGTGAGCGTTCCAAAACGTGTGCGCAATGATTCGATCTGCTCATCTACATCTGAGTCTTCAACCTTTACGTTATCAACCTCGATTGTGATCTTTGAGAAATCAGGCAAGACAACTTCTGGGCGCACATCAACTTCGATGGCAAAAACAAGCTTCTCGTTGTCTACAAACTCTTTAACGTCAACTTCTGGACGTCCGATAACTGCGACCTTGTGCTCGCGAGCTGCTTGACCGTAAAACTCTGGAAGAGCTGAGTTGATTGCCTCATCAATAACTGTTCCGCGACCTACGCGCTGATCGATCATTGATGCAGGGATTTTTCCCTTGCGAAAGCCAGGGATGTTTACCTGCGATGCAACCTTCTTATATGCATTAGCTACATGTGATTCGAGCTCAGAATAAGCAACTTCAACATCAAGACGAACGCGTGTTGGAGATAGAACTTCTACTGAACTTTTCACTAATTGCTCCTAGGTGGAAGTGATGATTACCGAGACAAACTGGTCGGGGCGGGGAGATTCGAACTCCCGATCTCCTGCTCCCAAAGCAGGCGCGCTAGCCACTACGCTACGCCCCGAGGCGCAAGGATGGAGTCTAAACCAGATTTCACACTCTGATTACCGACCCAGTACCTTTAGCCCATACACCCGCGGGTGTAGCTCAATGGTAGAGCCCCAGCCTTCCAAGCTGGCCATGCCGGTTCGATCCCGGTCACCCGCTCCAGATTGTTTATCCGATAGATCCAACCTTGTTTACGAGGGCCCTTCCAGTGAAAGTAATTGATGTTCCCCCGGAAACAGGAAACTCATTTGTGATGCGAAGAGCAAAGATCGCTCCTGCTGAGACATTAGCGACAGCCCCAATAACAGTAAACCCGTACTGTCGTCCTGAGATTTTATTTGCAAATGAATTGGCAGATGCGGCAATTGCAAACTGATTCGTAATTGCTGAATTTCCAACAACTATTTCGGCGTTCAGATTGAATGAATCTGAAGAATTTACAACACCAGCAACAATGACTTCAAATGTGTAGTTACCATCTGTATCTGCAGTAAAGAATGTTTGTGAAGTCGCGTTGTCACCAGTCGTGATAGCAAGTGTTGCGCTTGGAAGTGTGACAAATTTGGCGACCGAGATCCCTGCAACTCCCTGAGCGCCAGCTCCGCCCGTGTCACCTTTCCCACCTGTTGTACCCGTTTCACCTTTTGCGCCGGCAACTCCTGGATCACCTTTAGCACCTGTTGCACCTGCATCACCTTTAGCACCTGTTGTACCCGTTTCACCTTTTGCACCGGCATCACCTTTAGCACCTGTTGCACCTGTTGCACCTGCATCACCTTTAGCACCTGTTGCACCTGTTGCACCTGCGTCACCTTTTGCGCCCGCAACTCCAGGTGTTCCAGCTGCACCAGCGACACCAACTGCACCAGCTACCCCTGTTGTACCAATCAATCCAGTTAATCCTTGAATCCCTGGAACACCTTGGGGTCCGGTTGCACCAGTTGCACCATTATCGCCAGTGGCGCCTTTCGCACCCGTTTGCCCCATTGCACCAGATTCGCCAATAACGTTTGTGACCACAGGAACATCCTTCGATTTCAAGGAAGTTGCAACTTTCCAAACGCCTTTTGTTTTGGGTCCATATAGATTTAAGTTTTTTGTATCAATATAGAAATCACCATTGATTCCCAAGGTCTTTGACGGGACACCCGCACCACTAAGAATTGTGTTAACAACAGTTGTCGGCGATGGTCCTGCTGCTTTGTTGCTTGCCTTGTCACCTGCGATAGCTGACGGAAGTATCGCGAGTGAAGTTATAAGTGTGATTGCTACAAAGAATCTTGTGCCCTTCATGGTTCACCAGTTTTTCTGTTTGGGGAATTAAGTCTGAACCTGTGAATATCCTTAACAAATAAGGGTTTCCAAATGCGCTTTACGCCTAAGAGCGGGGGTATCCCCACAAAATTCAATTGATAACTCTGCTGCGTTACTCAGGGTTGATGGCTAAAATCCTCAGCATTAACCTGTTTATTACGGGTAGTCGATGACGAGGGGTCAGGGACAGGCAGTACTAACGAGGGGACATTAGATGTCATCAAAGAAAAGAATCGCAGCAGTTGCAATCACAATTGCAGCACTCACAACAGGATCAGTAAGTGTTGCATCAGCACATGGTCAAGGCGGCAAGGGATTAGCCAAGGACACAGTTCTGGCTGAACTTGTGAAGGCGGGAACAATCACACAAGCACAAGCTGATGCAATGTCAAAGAAGTTTGATGAATTCAAGGCAACCATGCAGGCAAACAAAGCCGCGCATAAAGCCAACCATGAAGCTCGTCATGCTGCACGTGAGGCGCTAATTGCATCAACACTTGGAATTGATGCTGCAACGATTAAGTCACGACTTGTAGCTGGTGAAACACTGGCCGCAATTGCAGGTGCTAAGAAAGATGCACTTATCGCAGCACTAGTTGCATTTGAGACCAAGGAAATTGATGCAGCTGTAACGGCTGGAAAGTTGACCGCGGCTCAAGCCACGACGCTTAAGTCGAATCTGACAGCGCACATCACTGCTGGTGTTGAAAAGGTTAAGGGACCTAAGGGTCACAAGGGCCAAAAGGATGGCAAAGGCAAGGGCCACCGTCACTAAGTTATAAATGATTGGTAAAAACCCGCCACGTGAGCAATCACTTGGCGGGTTTTTCTATTCCCGTGGCAAGATGCTCACATGCGCATTCATATTGGTAGCGATCACGCTGGTTTAGAACTAAAGGCTGCACTTGTTGAGTATTTACAGAGCAAAGGTCACGATGTTAAAGACCACGGGCCACATGAATATGACGCAGTAGATGATTACCCAGATTTCTGTATTCCTGCAGCCATGGCAACGGTTGCAGATCCTTCATCTCTTGGAATTGTTTTGGGAGGTTCCGGAAACGGCGAGCAGATCGCAGCAAACAAAGTTAAGGGCGTACGGGCAGTTCTAGCGTGGAGCGTTGAGACAGCAAAGCTTGGCCGCGATCACAATAATGCAAATGTTGTTGGTATTGGTGGGCGCATGCATTCGATTGAAGATTGCAAGACAATTATTGATGCCTTTATCGAGACACCGTTTTCAAATGATGAGCGCCATGTTCGCCGAATCAACAAAATCGCCAAGTATGAAAACGAAGGTTCGCTTTAAGCCTTTACATACATCATGTCGTTAACGGCATGATCTTTATCGATTCCTTGACCTTCAAACCGTGTAACTGGACGCCATTCTGGCTTGTCGATGACTCCCCCAGTAAACAAGGTTGAACCCGCAAAAACTTCTTGAATGCTGTTCGCGTAAGGAACCCAGTCGGTTGCAATATGTATAAATCCACCCTTTTTAATTTTTGGATGGATTAGCGATAGGAAATCTTCGTTAACTATTCGGCGCTTGTTGTGTTTTTTCTTTGGCCACGGATCTGGAAAGAAAAGATGAATTCCATCTAGAGATTCATCGGCGATCATGTGCTGCAATACAACATGAACATCTTCTTCAATGACCTTTAGATTTGTTAAATCGTTTTCAACAATGCGAGCCAACAACTTTCCGATTCCGGGTGGATGAACATCAACTGCGATATACCCGTTGTTGGGGTGATTCTTAGCGATGATGGCCGTGGCCTCACCCATTCCAAAGCCGATCTCCATGATGACCTTGTCGCTGGTTGGAAAAATCTCAGGAATGTTTATTTGTTCTTGTTTGAACTCGATGCCGTGAACCATTTGTAGAGCATCTTTGGCAGTTCGTTGAGCATCTGTAATTCGGGAACCTCGGATGCTGTAGCTGCGTACCGAAGGGCGTTCCATGGGGCAACTCTGTCATGGTTGGATATGAACCTACAAAATCACCGAAGGAGATCCAAGTGCCAGGACTGAATTTGAGCCGTGCGGAAGCAAAAGAGCGTGCCGACCATCTTTATGTGAACAGTTATGTCGTAACTCTTGATGTTACAAAGGGCGAGGAAACCTTCTACTCAAAGTCCGAAGTTTCATTTACTTGCAATAAGCCTGGCTATGCAACTTTTATCGATGCGGTTGGCCGCTCGGTAATTAGTGCAACCCTTAATGGAGTTGCCGTTGATACCAGCAACTTTGATGGTGAAAGCATTTTTCTAACTAACTTAGCTGCAGATAACCTCTTGGGGATCGAGGTCGAAGCAGAGA
>Ga0082207_1001144_pt1 | contig 13043 bp, 8 predicted proteins | sample LakMenEpi10Aug09_FD_71540 | JGI IMG/M metagenome (GOLD analysis project Ga0082207, IMG submission 71540) | reverse complement strand
GCATTGGGTTTCTGTGTTGGTTCTAGAAAAAAGTCGCCTCGCAGAGATCGCAACAGGATAAACCACCAACCGCGGAACGTACCATCAATCGCGTGTAGGGCTGTTTTTCGAACCGCTGATGAACACCAATATTCGCTAATAAAGACCAAAGCCGACCGCTGATACACACTCATGAACGCTGATGCAGCGCGTAGGGTACGTGCAGCGGTTGTGCGCATTGGGTGTCTGTGTTGTTTCTAGAAAAAAGTCGCCTCACAGAGATCGCAACAGGATAATCCACCAACCGCGGAACGTACCATCAAGCGTGTAGGGCTGTTTGGCTGTTCCCCTAACGCCTAACGCCTAAAGCCTAACGCCTAACGCCTAACGCCTAACGCCTAACGCCTAACGCCTACTTCTTAGCCGGTAATATCACACGTCCAGGAACGCCAAGATCCAATCGATAGACAGCTCCGGGTTTTCCATCCGCGTTGATCGCTCCGGTAACAAACAACTGATCATGCTTCGGGCCCCCAAAGGCGACGTTGCTCGTGAGTTGATTTCCCACCTTGTAGGATCGCAGCAATTTACCAGTCGGATCAAGAACTTGGACCTGCCCCATCCCATAGTGGGCCACATAGAGATTGCCTTTTGCATCCAAGCACATGCCGTCGGGTTGATTGTCTTCCCATTTGCCACTGGCGTTCTTGGGCAAATCCGCAAAGACTTTCATCGGACCGACTTTGCCTGGTGCCACAACCGGATACTCGAGCACTCGATTGAACTGGCTCTCACCAACAAGCAATCGCTTGCCATCTTGAGTCAGCACAATTCCGTTGGGGAATGCCAATCCAGAAGCAACTAAATGCGTCTTGCCTGCCGTATCGACATAGTGAATCGTCCCGATGAGTTTGTCTTTGCCAGAGTCGCCCGGATCGGTGAAGTAAAAACCTCCTTGAGGATCGGGAGTCAAGTCGTTGGGGCCCCGAAGTGCTTTGCCATCGCATTCTTTGGAGGCGTGTGGAAGTGGTTTGCCGTCGCGATCCAGATGGAGCACTGCATGCTGGCTTGCATCGCAGACCAAATGACTCCCATCGGCTAGAACTTTGTGGCCATTGGGTGCGCCGGTGACTGCGAAATCTTTGTGGGCTCCATCGAGTTGAAATACCGTCAGGGTTTTGTCCCAAGAGATATAGCCTTTGCCGTCATGATCAAAGACGACACCTTCGCAATAGCTTGGTACCTCAAAAAGTTTCACTGCCGTGATCTTGTCGGCACTGGGTAAGTCTTGTGCATGCATCCATCGAGAATCGGATGCCCAAGAGCCAATCAATGTCAGCAAGCCAACCATCAAAGAGTTGATCGATCGCATCATCGTAGAACCTTAACGAAGAGGAAATGAAAACGAAACTCGTCACCAACTGTCATCCTATACGACAAAGAGAGCAATGCAAGAATGTCGCACCTGGGCTGAAATCGGACTTTATGAACAATAAAGCTTGGTCTGGCGAATCTGCTTAGGAGTACAATTGACTGTAAAGGGATGGATTCAGTTCGATTCTCATGCAAACCCGAGGGTACAGATATGGCTTGGACAATCAACAAAGCGGTCTTGGTTCCTTATGATTTCTCAACCCATTCGAGGGTGGCTGTCGACAAGGCCTTGTCGATCGCCGATTCCCCTTCGCAGGTGCATATCCTGCATGTCCTGCCAACCTTTATCCCGTTAGCACCCGAGGGGTTTCCGGTAGAAGCCATCGACGATCAAGTCCGTCTGGAATACACCCAAAAGGCTCTCGATGAGGAGTTTGCCGACCCACGCTACTCGCAGTGCTCCAAAGAAGTTTTGATCGGAGATCCTGGGTCGACTTGCGTCGATAGGGCCAAGAGCATCGGAGCCGACTTGATCGTTATTCCTTCGCATGGACGAAGTGGAATCAGCAGGCTCGTGCTCGGTAGTGTGGCGGAGCGAGTGGTTCGATTCTCCCACGTGCCAGTGCTGGTGCTCAAAATCACCGATTGATCGCTCCATGGGAGTCGTCCAAACGCCTTCGGCTGTGGTGGTATCCATAGCATGTGTAGACAAGCAATCCGATTAAGCACCAGATGCTAAACCAAGTCCAATTCAGGGCTCCAAGGCCAGCGATCAAGTAAAGATTGATCACCACGCCTAGTACCGGGATCGCAGACCATCGGTACCTGATCGCAGCAACCGACAAGCCTAGAAAGACCGATAGAAAAATCAAATACGGAATCCGGTCGTAATGAAATTTTCCTTCGGGCATCCAATCGCCCCAGAACTGATGGCTCTGAGGCAGTTTGGAGAGAATCGCAAGGTAGGCCACTAGACACATCGGAACGATGACATGGCCCGGCAAGTGGGGGACGCGAAAACCGCTCGGTCGCAAAAGGTCCGTGCGTGAGCCGTGAGTATCGGACACCAAAATTCCTGCGCATACGAACATGAATGCAAACAAGGTGCCGATCGAAGCAAGGTCGGTCACGAATTGCGAATTCAAAAACACCGTTGGCAAGGCGACCATCAGTCCGGTGATGACCGAAGCAAACGCGGGTGTCTTGAATCGAGGATGGATCGATGCAAACCGTTTTGGTAGCAGTCCATCGCGTGCCATGCTCATGAAGATCCGAGGTTGACCAAGCTGGAAGACCAGGAAAACACTCGTCGTAGCGATCACCGCGCTCAAGGAGATGATTCCCACCAATGAGGGGAGGCCCACTTTCCCGAAAACATAAGCCAGCGGATCGTCGACGTTGAGCTCCTTGTAAGAGATCATCCCGGTGAGTGTGAACGAGAGGATGATGTAAATGATCGTGCAGAGCAAAAGAGTAAGCAGCGTTGCTCGCGGGATGTCCCTCTGCGCATTCTTGCACTCTTCGGCAGTCGTTGAGATCGCATCGAAACCGATGTAAGCGAAAAACACACCGGCAATCCCTTTAAATACACCTTCGAGGCCATTGGGAGCAAAAGGGCTCCAGTTCTTCGGTTTAATGTAAAAAAATCCGATCAAAACCACCATCAAGACGACCGCCATCTTGAGCATTACCATGGCGTTGCTGACCCGCTTGGATTCCTGAATGCCGATGATGACCAAGCCGGTGACCAGCAGATTGATCAAAATCGCCGGCAGATCAACGATAAATTTAAAACCACCGAGGGAAGGCGCTGTCTCCCAAGCCTCTAGGTGTCGTTGAAGTTCCTCGTTGAGGGTACCACCTGCGGCTTGGACCGCAGCGGCTTGCTCCGGAGCACGCACACAACTGTAGTAGTCCTGTACGAGCCACTGCGGAATATGGAAATTCAATCCGATACTTGCAAGCCATCCTTGCATCCCTTCAAGGAGATTCATAAAGTAGCTCGACCAAGCGAATGCAAGCACGCTATTACCGATCGCGTACTCCATGAGCAAATTCCATCCGATCATCCAGGCCGTCAGTTCCCCGAAGGCAACAAAGGCGTAGGTGTAGGCGCTGCCGCTGACCGGTATGCTCGATGCAAACTGCGCATAGCACAACGCTGAAAACAGACAGGCAACGGCGGTAATCACAAAAAGCACTGAGATCGCCGGGCCACCGTCGTAGGACGCCTTGCCGATCGTAGTAAAAGCTCCAGCCCCGATAACGGCAGCGATTCCAAAGCAAGTCAGGTCAAAGAGGGTAAGACTTCGAACAAGAGATCGGGAACTTTCTGACTCAATCTCTCGATCGATTTGCGACAATGTTTTGCGCTTGAGCAAACGTGCTTTGATCGATTCCCAAGTCATAGTGATGGCTTTCGCACAGGATCGAGTTGCCCAATAAAGCCCATCGGATGAGCCCGCAGGCGGATGGCTCGATTAATTTGCCGAATATCGTAACGGTTCTCTTACTCGGTAGGACTACGCGAGAGGGCATTTTGCGGGTAAATTTATCCCTTTCTTCGGGCCACCAAAAGAGCAACGTGGCCTTCGAGTTTATTGAAACCATCAAGAATTATGAAAACAGACGAACTTCGCGAAAAGTATCTAGCCTTCTTCCAATCCAAGGGACACCATCGGCAAGCCAGTGATGTGCTGGTGCCGACCTGGGATCCCTCGGTACTTTTTACGCCTGCGGGGATGAACCAATTCAAAGACCATTTCTTGGGTAAGGTCAAACTCGATTTCACCCGGGCGACGACATGCCAAAAGTGCTTGAGAACAGGTGATATCGATAACGTCGGCCGAACTGCTTATCACCACACGTTCTTCGAAATGCTCGGGAACTTCAGCTTTGGCGATTATTTTAAAAACGAAGCCATCGAGTGGGCTTGGGAGTTGCTCACCGATAAAAAGTGGTTCGGGATCGATCCAGATCGATTGACCATAACGGTCTACAAAGACGATGACGAAGCCGCCAAAATTTGGAACGAGAAAATCGGACTCCCAATGAGCCGAATTTCGAGGATGGACGAAGCCGATAACTTTTGGCCAGCGAGCGCTCCGAGCCAAGGTCCCGATGGCGTGTGCGGCCCCTGTTCGGAAATCTATTACACCCTCGATGGTGGCAAGAACGTCGAGATCTGGAATTTGGTTTTCACCCAATTCAACCGAGTTGGTAATCCACCGGATAACCTAAGACCCTTGCCGAGCAAGAACATCGATACAGGGATGGGACTCGAACGCGCTGCGAGCGTTCTGCAAGGTGTTCCTACCAACTTCCACATCGACATCTTGTATCCAATCGTCCAAGCTGCTGCAGAGGTTTGCGGAACCAACTACGCTTACGAAACCGATGATGGTCGACGTCTTCGCCGAATCACCGATCACGTCCGAGCTTGCACCTTTGCGATCCATGAAAATGTCTATCCCGGACCCAAGAAGGCTCGGTATGTGATCAAACGATTGCTCCGACGGGCCGTTCTCGATGGACACCAAATGGGAATGCGCGAACCATTCCTTCACCAATTGGTTCCTGTCGTCGCACAGATGATGAAAGCCTCCTATCCTGAACTCTCCGAAACCATCGAGCGCGTCGCGTCAGTGATGAAGCGAGAAGAAGCCGACTTCTTCTCGACGATCGGTTCGGGACTGGATCGAATCGAACGTCTTTTTAGCGAGATGAGCAGCAAAGGTACTGCGATGGTCGATGGGGCAGAAGCCGCGACGCTCTACCAAACACACGGCGTACCACCTGAGTTGTTCCAACAGATCGCCGCCGAACGAGGTTACTCCTTCGATTGGGACGCTTACCGCGAAGCGATGCTCAGACACGGCGATATCAGCGGTGGCGGCACCATCGAACTGTTCGAAACAGGACCAATCGAGACCCTTAAGGAAGCGTTGCACCAGTCGGAATTCCTCGGCTATGTATCGACCAAATCCCCCGCGCAGGTCAAAGGGGTGATCGTCGGTAAACCCAAAGACGATCGGCTTGTAAGTAACGTTTCGGTCGAAACCCAAGGGGATATGCTCCGCGTGGTTTTAGACCAATCCCCCTTCTACGGAGAAAGCGGTGGACAAGTTGGCGATTCAGGGAAACTCCAAACACCAAGCGGTAGTTTTGAAGTCACCGATACCCAGAAAAGTGGCGATTTGATCGTCCACTATGGAAGAATGCTCTCGGGAACCATCAAGGAGGGGGAAACCGTGCAAGCGTTGGTCGACGAGAACCGACGCAATGCAATCCGACGCGCCCACTCGGCAACCCATATCCTGCATCATGCTCTGCAGACCAAACTCGGCAAGCATGCACAGCAACAAGGTAGCAAGGTGGATGCTGATTGGTTGCGATTCGACTTTAGCCACCAAGATTCAATTTCCGAGGATGATCTCAAAGAGATCGAAGGAATCGCCAATGCGAGGATATCGCAAGCCGCATCGATCCAGTGGGAAACCGTCCCGCTGGCTCGCGCTCGCGAACTCGGGGCGATGATGCTTTTTGGCGAAAAATACCCTGACCCTGTTCGCATGGTCTCCATGGGTGACTTCTCCCGCGAACTCTGCGGTGGAACGCACGCAAGCAATACCGCTGAGATCGGAACGATCGAACTGCTCGCCGATGAGAGTGTTTCTTCAGGCGTCAGACGCATCACTGCACTGACCGGCTCGAACGCTCTGGAGCATCGGCATAAGATTGAAGCTCAAGCGGCCGCGGCAGCCGAAAAACTAGGGTGCTCGATCGATCAACTCGGAAACCGCGCAGTGGAGCTTATTACGGCGATTCGCAAGTTGAAAAAGATCGCTACATCGGCAGGAGGCGGAGAAGTCGCTCCAGCAAAAATCGGAGGTCAAAACAAGTCTTCGCTTGGCAAGCCTCCTTATTTGGAGACCCGCAGCGCGCTCAAGCAAGCCGCTCGGGCATTGAATGTGTCTCTCGAGGAAGTCAGCGGTCGGATCGAAACACTCCTGACCGAAGAGAAACAACTCCATGAGCAACTTTCGCAACTCTCAAGTGCAAGTGGTTTCGATGTCGATCAACTCCTCGCCGATGCACAGAGCGTCGGACAGACTGCACTGATCATTGCCAAAGTACCCAATGCTAATCCAGCAATGATGCGTCAATGGATCGATCAAGTCCGCAAAAAATCTTCAAAGCCAGTGGCTGTCATGTTTGCTACAAGCGATCAGGACAAGGTGACGCTGCTTGCGGGGCTGAGCCAAGTCTTAGTCGATCAAGGACACAGCGCTGGAAAATGGATCTCCCCAGTGGCCCAAGCAGTTGGTGGAAGTGGCGGCGGTCGGCCAGACTTTGCACAAGCTGGCGGGAAATTACCCGAGAAGATCGACGAAGCATTGCAGGTCGCTCAAGCGACTTGGCAGTCGATGGCAGGCAAATGACCACGAACCTCTTGGCGCTTGAAACCTCTGGCCGTAGTGGCTCGGTTGCCTTGTCCTGTGCATTGCAACCACTCAGAGAACTTCAAGAATCCATGGGCAATGGGTCCGCTTTCGAAAGCCTGCTCGATCGAATCACGACGCATTCGATCGAGCTTGATCCTCGCTGGGGTTCTGCCAAAACGCTGGCTCCAGCGATTGAAGAGTTGCTATCGGCACAAGGGATCACCCCCGCCGATGTCCATGCGATCGCTGTGGTGCAAGGGCCTGGATCATTTACTGGACTACGCGTAGGTATCGCGACGGCCAAGGTCATGGCCTACGCACTTGGAATTCCTGTGATCGCTGTCGACACGCTGGATGTGATCGCCAAGGAGTTTTTCAAGTCTCGCACGCAGGGCTCGGATTCCATCGATCTTATCGCTGTCGTCGATGCCTTCCGTGGCCAATCTTTTTGGGCGAAGTATCAGTTTCACGACGGACGATGTGTTAAGACCGGGCAGACTCGAATCGATGATAACGAATGCCTAGCCATGGAGATCCAAAGAGGTTCTCAATGCGCTGAAGTCTTCGTCGTCGGGCCATCGTTGCAAAAGCTCAAAGACTGTTGCACGCAGTCCAAGCACGCGTGGTTGGATTGCCAACCGCAAGCTGCAGTGGTTGCCGAGTGTGGCTGGCAGGCATGGCTTGGCGGTCAAACCTCCGACATCTTCAGCTTGCTGCCAATGTATTACCGAAGCAGTGCTGCAGAGGAAAAGCAATCCTCAGCAAAGTTGTAGTTCTTGGGTAAGCCTTTTACTCGAGGCCGAAGTATCCTGCCGGCGGGATCGCTTGGCCACCGACGACTCCCAGTCCTCGGGTCGGTAGGAAACGTGGTTCGAAGGCAAACTGCAACGAAGTGTTATCGCGACCACTGTCGATGCCTAAGCCCACGCGGAATAGGAACGATTCGCCGATTCGAGTCAGTCCGATCGTGTGACCATTGCTACCGGTCGATCCGAAGTCGTATACAGAGCTACCCACGGCAGCCCACTTGTCATTCATGCGGTAGGTCAGCGTAGCGGTTAAGAGTTTTGCAGAGATTGGGCCATCGAGATTGGTAAAACCGATGTAGAAGTCACCGCGTAGTGGTCTTGAAATCAAGGTCCCAAAGGAGGTGGCTTGTAGCCCACGATCGAACATGTCGTAATAACCATCGCTGAGCAACGTGACTCGATCACCTAAGTGATAACGGAAGTCGTAATTGAGTGCGCCAAAGTTCTCTCCATAGTTGTCTCGATCGGGTTTGCCAAAGTAGATCGCATCGACGTCGAATTCAACAACATCGGCTATTCGTTCCCTACCTGATACTCCACGTTTGGTCTGCCAGCGTTGATGAATGCCAAAGCGGCTTTGCAATTGATCGGCCACAATCTGTGAGCTTGATGCTGTCACGTAGCGTTGCATTCCCTGGCGCACCGCATAGTCGCGGGAATCGAACTGAGCAGGCAAACTGCCCCCAAACGTGTTGAAAACCAAACGCCGACGGAAGTGCTCTTGGCTGTTGTCGTCGATAGGGTCGTACAGAGGTAACAAACTAAGATCCTTTGTGGTGTCGGCATACCAAGTTTCGGTTTCAAAGGATACCTTGTGGGCCAATCCGTTGAGATTGAACAGGGAGCTTTGCACCTCGGGTGCCACTTTGATCATCGGAAGGGACGTTCTTAGGCCAGCTTGTCCGGTTAGTCGACCCAGCGAATCGCCGTTGAGATCTTCGCCCCAGTAAGCCGCTTCGCCAGAGACAAAGGGGGTCCACTTGCTATGCCCCGTATCAAATGGAAGGGACAATTCCTGACGCGTGATCGCCTGGATTCCCGAAGAGGACTTTTCCCAAGGTTGTAACTCGAACTTGGCCGCATCTTGTGGATCGGTCGGAGTCGAAGCGACCTTCAATTGTCCGTACCCAACCTGGGAGTGGGCGTACCAAGTGAATAAATTACCGAGGTCTTGACCCAGCCAGTAATGATCGACGCGCGGTAACCACTGAGTTTCCGTGAAAAAATCATTCAAGCGAACTTGGCCCCAGATGTCGAGCATCTGTTGGCCAAGGAAGTAGTGACGATATCGAAGAGCCGTCGATCGATCCTTGAGCGTGTCCCATTCCTGTTCGAAATACTGCTCCAGAAAATTCCGATCGCTGATGTATCCAAATTCACCCCATAGCTCTTGATCCGGAGAGAGCAACTGACGATGTTGCCATACGATCCGTCCCCGAGTGTCCGACTCTGGGGTCATGTTCACCCGGTCAGAGCCGAGGGTATCGAGTCCATCGTCGTTCAACCCCCAGGCATCGAATTCACCATAAGCGGGCCCACCACCGTGGAGCGAGGGTAGGTTGTATCGGAAATTGGTACCAAGCGCAAAGCCTCGCTTGCTGAGGTAATCGGTCGATAATGTCCATCTCGTCCCATCGATCGCATCGATACCCAGGATCTGATACAGATTCCAATCGAGCATCACCTGGTTCCCAAAGATGCTGTCGTTTCGATACTTCACCCCCGAGATGTAGAAATTGGGAGTGTCCACGTTGGTGTTCATGATGGGCCAATAAGCGACCGGTAAGCCTTCCATGTAGACGAAGTTGTGCCGCGCCTTGGCCTTCATCGACGTGGTGTCCCCTGAGGGAGAAAGCATACCAAAGCCTAACAGTCCAGTCTGCTCGGTCGATTGGCGTTGGTCGTTGAGTTCAATTCGGTCCGATTGCAGCCAATACCTAGGCACACCCAAACGACTGCTGGTCATCGCGGCTCGATTGGCCAAAAAATTCTCGCGAGAACGTTGCTGAATCACATCGGCTTTGAGTCGCACGATCCCTTCGTACTTGGGAGCAGGCGTCAGGACCTCTGCCCCCAGGATCATTCCGTACTCGGATTGCACGTTATAGTACATCCGGTCGGCATAGATCACGCGGGCTCCTTGTTGAAACACGATGTTCCCTTCGAGGTACAACTCGACGGGTAGATCATCGATCTTTTGCGAGAGCAGTCGATTCAAGTCCGCCGTCCAAACCACGCAACGATCGGCTTCGATCAAAACGGTTCCCATATCGAACAGACCGCCAGATGTCTGCACCGAGACATCGCCGATCATCAGGCGGATACCTCGACTGATCGTGATGACACTGTCGCCACGTTCAGGCCGACTTTTGGCCGAATACAATGGATCGATGCCGCTGCGACCGCTGATCTTGAAAGTGCGAGCACCGACTCGAACACCCGATCGCACGTTGGGTGCCGAAGCGGCTACAGGGGCAGCCAACGGGATAGGAACAGGCCCGCTATTGGCCACCGGGGCCGGAAGCTGAAAGGACTCGACTTGCTGGGACGCTGGTGGAGTGTTGGGTACCTGAGGAGCAGGTTGGATTGTTTCAAACAGAGGAACCGAACCTGGATCCAATACGGTGCCTCCCAAGGTGGAGTTCCCGATTTGCATCGAGTTGCTCGAACCAAGAGGTTGCGAAGGTTGCACGCTTGGGGTCGCTGCTGGTGGCTGTGCTTGCAGGATCTGAGACGCTAATCGCAGGTGGGTTTGTTCGTCATGCTCAGACCAAGCGATCGCGTCTTTGACATTGTTGTCCCTGGCGTTGGTTTCCTTTGCAGCGGGTTTCGATTCGTAAGACCAATCCAAGGGTACCACTGGATTGACCGGTTGTTGCCAAACTTGAACCTCGAATTTAGGTTCGTGCTGGCTGTAGAGTCTTCCCATCCACTTCTGATCTCGCAAGCGTTGGTCTTCGGACCAGTGGATATCGCAATCACCTTGCGCATCGAGGATCACACGATGGAGCATCGATTGAGGATTCATCGCCGCATGCAGTGCCGAAGTCGGCAGTGCCTGTGTGGCCTCCTCTGGCTTGATCTCCTCGCTTAGTACCCACAGATTCGCCTTCTGGCACGAGGCTCGAAAGGAACCTTGCGAGATCTTCACACCCCCATCGAGTTGATAGACGATGTAGTTGCCTTGCTTGGACTTGCTGGCCGTGTGGGCTTGGACTGAAATCGAAAAGCGTGGATCGGTAAGCGGCAGTCCGATATCGCTGCTGTAGATGTTTGCAGAGAGCCAGACAAGCACCGACAGAGCCGTGCATAAGCAAGCCAATAGATTGGCAAGCAGTTTTCGGAGTATGCGGTCCGAATTGGAGTCCACTAGCGATCGATTGTTCCTAGGATGAGTTCCCCAAAGAATGCTCAAAAGCATTGTTCCGTGGGGCTTTGCGCTTCGGGGGAGTATAGAAATCCCGAAAAACCGACTCAATACCGAGGTTTGACTAAAGTCCATTCTCTGGGGTGTCGATCCCTCAGGCCTACAGCCAAAAATAGGCTTGCAGGAATCCCTAGCCTGCGCAAGTCACCTAGGTTAACAGACGTATCGCAACGCAATGGCCAATCTCGAATCGCTCGTGCAGACATTGATACGCGAAGGCCACTGGTCGGAAGCCGCTGACCTGGTTCGTGATGAACTCGGCGTTTCGCAACCGCAAGCGGAGGCCAAAGTCTACGCACTGGCCGAGGAACTCGGGATCAGCGATCCTTATCGTTGGACACAGTGGATCGCAATTGCTTTAGCCGCAAGTTCCCTGCTGATTCTTGCTGGCTGCCTACAGCGGTATCTGAGCTAGTCCCTCTTAGACCAAAATCTGGTCCTTCAGGTATTTTCGTGGGTAGATGCTCGGCTTTCTCGTACTCAGCCTCGCGGTACTCGTACTCGTACTCGAAAACGCCTGAATCGATTCAAGTCGATCACCTTTTCCGGGAATTTGACGGCATTGGCCTAGACGACATTGGATCGATGGAACTGGATATCGAGGGTTCGCAGATGCGTGTGTAGTCCTGCATCTTGGATCGGCATCAGATAAGCTGGCTCGCCCGATTCGTTGTGGTGTGAGTGCCACCAACCCGGAGGGGTGATGAAGGCTCCGGCAGATTCCCAAGGAACCTTGATCGGATCGATAAGATTCCCCCGGCTATCTACTTTTTCGGCCACAGCCGTATAGCATCCTGGTTTGCAAGAGATGATCAAATCCAGGGCTACAGATTTGTGGGCGTGAGGTAGCTGGTTTGCACCCACGGGCAAGATGCCGAGCATTGCCCAAAGGACATGCGTGATCGTTAGAGTTTGTGGAAAGTGAGAGTTTGTAAGCAGAACGCTGATGCGACTGCGTTGGGCCGCTAGTGGATCTGAAGCAGCTTGGGCTAATGCCGCTTGCGACTCGTCTTTGGCGTAGAGGGTTGGATTGAATCGAGGGTGTGTTGCCGTCACCCCTAAGTACTTCAAAAGGGGTTGGTCGTTGACCCAGTAAAAAACGGTTTCTTCGTCGGCACTTAAGATTGGATCTGGACCGCACGGTAGGGTGATCAAGTCGCCGGATTGGTAAGGGATCGTTGTATCCGCAAAACGGATGACACCCTGACCGCGGATCGCATAGAAGAGGTGCGAAGTTGCCCTATTCGGGGCAGCTAGGCTTTCATTGGGGTTGATCCGTATGAAACTTGCAAGAAGACTCGCGCTGGATGCTGGAGCAACAGAGCCGAGTTGCTCACTGATGTCCAAGGGGATGATGCGAGACGGACCCGAGTCGTGCAGTGTGGCAGGGAACTGGACGATCGGGATTTGGGAGATGGATCCTGAGGCGATCGGGTTGGCAGCTTTGGAGTATTCCAAATATCCGCTGTCTTGGGTCAGGCTCGGTTCGATTTCGATAGCGTTTGCCATGGGACGACGATGGGGTAAGGGTAAAGGCAACCTTGGGCTGCGAATCGGCTGGAATTCCTCTGCGGATTATACCGAGAAGTCGTGGATGTGTCGTTTTCCGAGTCTTTTTTAGGGACGATCCCCCTACAAAGATTTTCGTCTTTTGGTAGGATTTTCCCCTCTGAACTAGGCCCAGGCAGTGAATTTCAGTTTTGGAATTCGGTAAGGCTCAAGTGCAGTGCCACCCATCCAGGAGAGCGTAGCTCAGTCGGTAGAGCAAAGGACTTTTAATCCTTGGGTCGAGGGTTCGAGTCCCTCCGCTCTCACTCCTTACCCGTAGCACGGGCCTCCGAGCCCGTTGGCAGATATCTAATTGCTCTTCCACCCTCACCCCCCCTGCCCCTCTCCTGCCCGCGGGTTTTGAAGTTGCGCTATTCGGGTGTTTCGGAGTGTCAATCGATGTTTTTCCTTGCTTTTCGTACTCGTACTCCGCGGTAGCAGTACTCGTACTCGTACTCGAAG
>Ga0082207_1001143_pt1 | contig 13062 bp, 11 predicted proteins | sample LakMenEpi10Aug09_FD_71540 | JGI IMG/M metagenome (GOLD analysis project Ga0082207, IMG submission 71540) | reverse complement strand
GGGCCCCCCGCCCCGCGGGGCTTTTGGGCCGCGGGCGGGGGGAGCCGGTCGGCGTGGCGGCGGTTGGTGTCCACGGCCTCGCGGGCCAGTTCGGTGGCCGTGGCGTCGTCGCCGGCCGCCGCGGCGACCGTCTCGAGCGTGGCGATCTGCGACTTGAGGCCGTCGATCACCCTGGGCAGGAGGTTCGTGAGGTCGACGTCGTGCAGGGCCGTGAACGAGAGCGGGTACGCCGTCCGCGGCGCCGCCACCTCCCGCTCGGCAAGCACCGTGCGGGCCCGGTCGAGCAGGCTCTTGTGGTCGCTGACGAGATCGGCGAGCGCGAGCTTGGTCGCCTCCGGGCCCGGGTAGGACCAGATGCCGGAATCGGAGACATACATCGGCAACGTCGACTCGAGGGCGGCGACGAGGCGGCGGAGCGGGGCGGAGGCCATGGTGAGTTCCTAGCCGGCGAAGGAGCCCGCGAGCTGGGCCGCGGCGTAGAGGCCGCTCCAGAAGAGGCCGAGGAGCAGCACCGGAACGGCCAGGGCCGTGACCACGGCGCCGGGCAGCGAGACGAGCGGGAAGGCCTCGCCGACCCGGTCGGCCGGCGGCGGGTCGAAGGTCATCACCTTCAGCACGCGGAGGTAGTAGAACAGGCTGATCACGGTGTTGAGGCCGCCGACGACCAGCAGCACGAGCATCAGGGGCCGCTCGATTCCCTTCGTGATCGCATCGACAAGCGACGAGAACACCAGGAACTTCGAGACGAAGCCGGCCAGCGGCGGCAGGCCGATCAGGCTCACGAGCACGGCGACGGCGGCCACGACCAGACCCGGGTTGGTGCGGACGAGACCAGCATAGGAGGCGATCTCCTCGCTGCGGAGCCGGTTGCGGAGCACCGCCACGATCGCGAAGGCTCCGAGGTTCATGAACAGATACGTCGCCAAGTAGAAGGCCAGCGCCGTCACCGCCCTGCGACACCCCTCGGGATCGGCCCCAAGCAGGGCCACGGCCGCCGACACACCCATCAGCAGGTAGCCGGCGTGGGCGATCGTCGAGTAGGCAAGCAGCCGCTTCATGTTGGTCTGGCCGTAGGCAGCAAGGTTGCCGAGCGTGCACGTGACGGCAGCCATTAGGCCGATGACGTAGACCGAAAAGTGGCGGACATCGGCCAGGCCGGTTGCCGTCGCGCCGGCGGCGTCACCGAGCCAGCCGAGCGAGAAGGCCACGCGGATGGCCAAGGCCACCGCGGCCGCCTTGCTCGCCACCGAGAGGAACGCTCCGACCTCCGCTGCCGCCCCCTCGAACACGTCGGGGCACCAGAAGTGGAAGGGCGCGGCCGAGAGTTTGAACGCCAGGCCGGCCGCAAGCATCAGGCCGCCCAGGGCCAGCACCATGATCGAACCGGTGTCGGCTCCTTCACCCACGATCCGGCCAAGTTCGGCCGCCATGCTCGGCAGGTGACAGGTGCCGAGCACACCAGCCAGGAGGCTGATGCCGTAGAGCATCACGCCGGCGGCTCCGGCCCCATAGACGGCGTACTTCAGAGCAGCCTCCGAACTCGCCTTGCGGCCCTTAAGCAGGCCCGCGAGGGCGTATGAAGGAACGCTCGCCATCTCCACCGCCATGAACAGCATGAGCAGGTGGTTGGCCGAAGCCATCAAGCACATCCCCAGTGACGAGCCGAGCACGAGCGTGTAGAAGTCGGCGCCGTCCTCGCGATCGGGGATGCCGGAGACCTTCGTGAACAGGATGTAGAGGACGAGGAAGCCAGCGAGCAGAAGGCGGATGTAGGCGGTGAGCGAGTCGAACACGAGCAGGCCGCCGAAGAGTTCCATGGAGCCGGGCTGAGTCGCGGCGATCGTCGCCCACGGCGAGCCAGGTAGGCCGCGGAAATCGCACCAGGCATACCAGAGGGCGAACGCGACGCCGCCCAGCGCCACGAACCCCGAGTCGAGCCAGCGAAGCACGGGCAGCATCCGACAGAGCAGGACGAGCACGATCGTGGCTGAGAGTGCCAGTTCCGTGCGAAAGTGAGGCAGCGACACGTCGAGCGTGTCGGTCAGGCTGCTCGTCAGGAGTGTTCCGAGATCCATGGGGCTTGGGTCCGTTGCCTGGTGCGGTGGAATGGTGCGGTGAAATGGTGCCTTGTCGTGCTTACCGCACCGTCGTCACATCCGCCGCCGCCGGGCTGCCGGCCACGGGCTGCGCGGCCTTGACGCCAACATCGCGGGTCCAGTCGGCGAGCGTCTCCACCTGCCGGTTCACCGACGGCGTGACGTAGTTGAAGATGAGCTGCGGCGCGACGCCGAACAGGATCGCGAAGAACACCAGCGGCGCGGCGATCGCCAACTCACGGCCGGTGATCGGCGTGAGGTGGTCGCCGTGCGGGCCCTTGTACTCCGCACCCAGGTAGACCCGCTGGATCGCCCAGAGGATGTACGCCGCGGTGAGGATCACGGTGAACGCAGAGATCGCTGCGAGCGTGCGGCTGTAGTTCCAACTCGACAGCGTCACGAGCACCTCGCCGATGAAGCCACAGAGGCCGGGGAGGCCGAGGCCGGCAAAAAACACCGCGATCGCCAAGCCGCTGTAGACCGGCATGCGGTTGAAGATGCCGCCGAACTCCTCGAGGTTGCGGTGGTGAACCCGGTCGTAGAGCACGCCGACCATGAAGAACATGCCGGCCGAGGAGATGCCGTGGGCCAGCATCTGGAACATGGCGCCGTTGACGCCCTGAGCCCATGCGTCCCAGCGGAACTGGTTGCCCGCAACGGCGCTCCACACACCCAGCCCGAGCATCACGTAGCCCATGTGGCTCACCGAGCTGTAGGCCACCATCCGCTTGAAATCCTTCTGGGCGAGGGCGGCGAAGGCGCCGTAGACCATCGACACCACGCCGAGCCCGCACACGAGCCAGGCGAGCGACAAGCCCGCTCCCGGGCAGATCGGATAGCAGATCCTCAGGATGCCGTAGCCGCCAAGCTTGAGGAGCACGCCGGCCAGGATCATCGAAATCGGCGTCGGGGCCTCCACGTGGGCATCCGGGAGCCAGGTGTGCACCGGCACCACCGGCACCTTGATCACGAAGCCGATCAGCAGGAGCAGAAAGGCCCAGGTCTCGAGGCTCATCCCCCAGACCGAGGCCGCCGCGAACGGCGAATTCGGCAGCTGTCCGAGCTGGGAGAGCGCCAGGATGTTGAACGTGTGGACCGGGCTCTTCGCCGCACGGATGGCGGTGACTGCGTCGGCCTGGGCCGCGGCGTCCGCCGCCGGGCTGACGACGTGCGAGGCCACGAGTTGGGCGTCGGAGAGCATCCGCACGTCGCTCGTGAAGTAGAGCATCAGCACGGCGATCAACATCAACACTGAGCCAAAGAGCGTGTAGAGGAAGAACTTGATCGCCGCATACTCCCGCCGCGGACCGCCCCAGATGCCGATCAGGAAGTACATCGGCAGGAGCATCACCTCCCAGAACACATAAAACAGGAAGAAGTCGAGCGACACGAACACGCCGAGCATGCCGGTCTCGAGGAGCAGGAAAAGCACGTGGTAGGCCTTCACATGCTTGGTGATCGGCCAACTCGCCGCACAGGCGAGCACCGACAGGAACGTCGTGAGCACGACCAGCGGCATGCTGATGCCATCGACACCGAGGAGGTACTCGATGTTGAAGGCCGGGATCCAGGGCCGCTTCACCACCCCCTGCATCGCGGCCTCACCAACCGTGAACTGGGCGGGCCCGGCCGCTCCGAAGAGCGACGGCCACGCCATCCAGAGAGAGAGCACGAAGACCACCACCGTGGTGGCCAAGGTCACCCAGCGGATCAGCTCCTCCCGGGCCTTGGGGATGATCGGCAACGACAGCACCGCGGCGACGAGCGCCGGCAGGAACACGATCATCGACAGGGGCCAGAGGGCGGGCTGTGTCAGGGTGTCGGCGGGAGACATCGGAGGATCCGTCTGGGGTTCCGGGAAATGCGAATGGGTGGTGGTCGGCTGGTCAGCCCGCGAGCGCCTGCCGGAAAAACAGGCTGGCAATCACGAACAAGGCCACGGTGCCGACGACGATGAAGGTGACGTACTGGCGGAGACTGCCCGTCTGCAGCCGCTTGAGCTCGTTGCCCAGCGTCCACGTGGCACTGGCCGTGGCGTTGACCAGCCCGTCCACAAGCGTGCGATCGATCCAGGCGTCGATGCCGGCGACCTGCCGCGTTGTCCAGGCGAGAAAGTTGATGAAGGGATCGATCAGCCCCTGATCGATGCCACTGGCGACCGCCGCGAGGCCGTGGGCCGGCACCACGAAGAGGGCGTGGTAGAGTTCGTCGAAGTACCAGCGGTTGGCGAGGAACGAATAGACCGGCCGAAACATGGTGGCGACGGCTGCGGGCGAGATCACCCGCCAGACATACATCGCAGCCGCAAGCAAGACGCCGCCGAGGGCCGTGGCGAAGGCGGTCCACGTCGCCGTCGAGTGGAACGGCTCACCGTGGCTCAGGTATTCGGCGGGAATCGTCAGCGTCTGCCCGAACGCGAAACCACCAGTGGCGGTCTCCACGGTCCCGGCGGGCCGAGACTGCTCTAGGAGATTGGCGATGCCGAAGCCACCTGGCAGCGTCCAGCCCGCGACGACGGCCAGCACCGCGAGCACCAGCAGCGGCATCACCATCACCTGAGGCGACTCGTGGGCGTGTTCGGCCACGTGGTGGTCGCGGGGCTCACCGGCGAACGTCATGAACCACAGCCGGAACATGTAGAAGGCCGTCAGGGCGGCACCGCCGGCCACCGCATAGAAGAGGATCGCATGCCGTGGGTTGGCCTGCGCGAAGGACAGTGCCTGAGCGAGGATCGAGTCTTTTGAGTAATAGCCCGACAGCCCGATCACAAACGGGATCCCCGCGCCGATGATCGCCAGACAGCCCACGAGCATCGTGCCCGCCGTGTAGGGCATCACCCTGGCCAGCCCACCCATCTTCCGCATGTCGTTGGTGTGGCAGGCGTGGATAACCGAGCCTGAGCAGAGGAAGAGGAGGCTCTTGAAGAACGCGTGGGTCACGAGGTGAAACAGTCCGGCCGCCCAGCCGCCCACGCCAAGGGCGAGCATCATGTAGCCGAGTTGGCTGACGGTGGAGTACGCAAGCACCCGCTTGATGTCGTTGGCGACCAGCGCGATCGTGGCCGCGATGAAGAGCGTGATTGCTCCTACATAGGCGATCACGAGAAGCACGTCGGGCGTGAGCACCGGAAAGAAGCGGCCCACGAGATAGACGCCCGCCGCGACCATCGTCGCCGAGTGCACGAGCGCCGAGACCGGGGTGGGGCCTTCCATCGCGTCCGGTAGCCAGACGAACAAGGGGAACTGGGCGCTCTTACCGACGCAGCCGCAGAAGATACCGACGCCGGCGATGAACAGGAGCCAACGGCCGAAGCCCTCGGCCCGCCAGGTGTCGACCTTGCCCGCCACCTCGGCCGGAGGCGTGTGGGCGACTTTCTCAGCGGCGGAAAACTCCACCATCCCGTCTGGCACGCGAAGGGCGTGGCCGTGGTCTGCGGGCCGCACGAGGCTGAACAGGCCCGGCTTCGTCACCGCGTGGCCGTCGGCGCCAGGCACGGTCGAATCGGCGAACTGGAGCGTGCCCAGGGCTCCCCAGAGGGCCATCAGGCCGATCAGCATCCCGAAATCGCCGACGCGGTTGACGATGAAGGCCTTGTTGGCGGCGTTCGAGGCGCTCTTCCGCTCGTAGTAGAACCCGATCAGAAACCACGAGCAGATGCCCACCAGTTCCCAGAAGATGAACACCATCGCCAGGTTGCCGGCGATCACGATCCCGAGCATCGAGAAGCAGAACAGCGAGAGGGCCTGAAAGAACCGCGGGAAGCGGCCTGGGCGATGCAGGTGGTGGCCGTCGGCGAGAGTCACCTCATGATCGGTGACATCGTGGAGTTCGTCGTGCATGTAGCCCGACGCATAGACGTGGATGCAGGTGGCGATGAACGTGACCACCACGAACATCAGGATCGTGAGCGAGTCGATGTACCAGCCGATCGAGAGCCGGAGGCGGCCACCCTCGTAGAGGGTGTACCAGTCTCCGGAATAGGCGATGGGGCCGTGGCCTGCCGCGGCGTGCCCTTCCTCGCCGCCGGCGTGCTCCGCACTTCCTGCGTGGTCCGTCGCGTGATCTCCAGCATGGGCCGCTCCGTGATCGCCACCGTGATGCACGGCCGATACCGGGTGTGCCCCGAGCCACGACACGAAGGCCACCAGCGAGAGCACGAGCGACGTGACGATCGCCGCGGTCGCCACCCACGCGGCGTTACGGCCGTGATGCCCCATCTTCGGCCCGAAGAACAGGATCAGCACGAACGAGGCCAGCGGCATGAGCCAGGCCAGGCCGAGGAGCTGCGGGAGTTGGGTGGAGAGGTCCATGGTGCGATTGAACTGCGGATGCGATTAGTGCGTGCGTGGACAGCCGCGGCGTCAGCCCTTGAGGTCGTCGGCCCGATCAACGTCGACGGTCGCGTGGTTGTTGTAGAAGTTGAGCGTGATCGCGAGGGCCACCGCAGCCTCGGCGGCCGCCAGCAGGATCACGAACAGGGCGATCACCTGGCCGTCGAGGCCGAGCGACCGCGAGCCCTCGCCCTGCAGGTAGGGGGAGGCGAAGGCGACGAAGTTGACGTTCGCGCCGTTGAGCACGAGTTCGATGCCCATCAGCACGCCAAGAGCGTTCCTCTTCATCGCCATGCAGACGATGCCGCAGACGAACATGATCGCCCCGACCACGAGATAGTGGGCGACGCTCACCGGCTGCGTGATCAGCCCGAGCACCGGCGCGGAGGCGAGAAGATCCAGCGACATCAACGACCTCCCGCAAGCACGGAACCACCCCGCGACCGCTCACGGCCGATCGCCGCATGCTCGGCCACCGACGCCGGCGGTTCGACCGATGCAGCCACCTCGATGGCACGCGGCGTCTTCCGCCGCTTTGCCCGCGCGAGATAGGCGGCGCCGACGAGCACCACAAGCAGGTGGATCGACACGATTTCGAACGGCAGCAGGTAGCCGGGACGGACGTTCCGCGACGGGGCGCCCACGCCCGGCTCGTCCACGCGAACCCCGACGAGCGCCATCCCGATCGGCGTGGCTGCGGGATCTGCGACGACGCCCGCCGCCGGGGCCCGCCAGGCTTTCACCGACAGTGCGGCCTGCAGGAGCACGGCCAGCAACACCGCCCCCACCACGCCGGCGACCACCTTGTCGCGGCCGCTGCCCTTGATGGAGACGAACGGCGCCTGAGCCGTGAGCATCACGCCGAACACGAGCAGCACCAGCGTGCCGCCGACGTAGATCATGAGTTGCATCGCGCCCACGAACTCGGCACCAGCGAGAAAGAACAGGCCCGCCGTGGCACCAAGCGAGAGCACGAGGTAGAGGGCCATCCGCACGACGTTCTCAGCAGCCACGACTGCCACCGCAAACCCGCAGGCGAGGGCGGCAAAGAGCAGAAAGAAGAACGAGTGCCAGTTGATCGCAGCCAGCGGCAGCGGCGCGGCGAGCAAGGCGTCGGCGAATGTGGCGATGCCAGGCATCATGGCTCCACCTTGGCGACCTTCGTGGCAACGGGATCCCCGGTACTGACCGCATCTCCGGCGCGGACCGCACCGCCAGGCCCCTGCAACCAACCTTCGCGGATCTCTGCGGCCGGCCTGTGAAGCACCGGCACCAGGCCCCCAGGCAGGGCGATCTGCCAGAGCATGGCGCCCAAAAACATGGCGGCAGCCAGTGGCGTGCAGTACTTGAGGCAGGTGGTCATCACCTGGTCGATGCGGAGCCGCGGCAGGGTCCAGCGGATCCACATCATCACCAGCACGCCGAGCGTGGCCTTACCAAGGAGGTTCGCCAGGCCAATCAGCCGAACCAGGTAGTGGGCGGTGTCGCCCGTGCCCTCTGAAAGCCCGACGAGCGTGGCCACCGGAATCGGCCCGTTCCAGCCCCCCATAAAGAGCAAGGCCGCCAACGCCGAGACGAGGAACATCGAGCCGTACTCCGCCATGAAGAAGAAGCTCCACCGCAGGCCCGAGTATTCGGTGTGGAAGCCGGCGACCAGTTCGCTCTCGGCTTCCGCGAGGTCGAATGGCGCACGATTGACGCTGGCCACGGCGCAGGTGACATAGATCCAAAACACCACGAAGGTGAAGGGGTCGTGAAACAGGAACCAGTTGGTGAACCAGCCCGCCTGCTTCTCCGCGATCGTCACGAGATCCATGCTGCCTGCCAGCATGACGGGCACCACCACGCACATGCCGAGCGGCACCTCGTAGCTGACGACCTGCGCCGCCTCGCGCATCGCCCCGAAGAGCGACCACTTCGAGGCCGAGGCATAGCCGGCGAGGATCACGCCAAACACCTCGAGGCCGAGCACGGCGATCACGAAAAACACACCGACATTGAGCCGCTGCCCGACGACGTCGAACGCGAACGGCAGGCAGATGAAGGCACAGAACGAGGCGCAGAAACTCACGTAGGGCGCGATCCGGAAGAGCAGGCCGTCGGCTCCATCCGGCATCAGGTCCTCCTTCGCGAGGAGTTTGATGCCGTCGGCGAGTGACTGGAGCCAGCCGAACTTGCCGCCGGTCCGCGTGGGCCCGAGGCGATCCTGGATGCGGCCGGCAATCTTTCGCTCGGCCCAGATAAAAACGAGGGCCCCGCCGGCAATCACGTGGAGGATCAGCACGGCCGCCACGACGGCCGCGACCGTCCACGCCAGCCACGCCGGCAGGCCCACCGTGTTGATCAGAAAGTCAGCCATCGGTCAGCGTCGCCGCGCCTCACAAAAGCCCTGCTGTCCGCGGATTTCCCGGGCGGAAACCCACTTCGTGAAAATTCTCACGAAGTGTGCCGTACCCCACTCCTTTTCACAAGTCCCGGCCGCGAATCGGCTCGCGCACCTCACCCGACGAGGCGACGGGATCGGCGGCTGCTCGAGGAGCCTTGGGCCGCCCCGGCCCACCGCGACGAGACCGCCGCCGTCCCGTCGCCGGCGCACGAATCCGGAGGAACAGCCGCGCCGATTCGCTACCGATCGATCTCACCCATTACGATGTCGAGGCTTCCCACGATCGCCGGCACGTCGGCGATCAGGCAGCCGCGGCAGAGTTCGTGGGCGACGGCCAGGTTCGAAAACGAGCTGGAGCGAGCCCGAGCCCGCCAGGGAATCGCCGAACCATCGCTGACGATGTAGAAGCCCATCTGGCCCTTGGGGCACTCCGTCTCGAGGTAGGCGTCACCGGCGGGCATCTTCTCGGTCAGTTTGAGCGGCTCGCCGAGCGGTCCCTTGCAGGCCGAGTAGCGGTCGATCGACTGACGGACGAGGTCCATCGACTGAACGACCTCGAGCATCCGCACGAAGAACCGGTGCCAGCAGTCGCCAAGCACGGCGTCGGCCGGCACGGCCGGGTAGTCGCGATCGCGGGGATAGTGGCCATCCTTCATCACGGCCACTTCGAAGGCGTAGCCCTCGTACATGGCCGTGTAGATCGCCTCGCCGTCGCGCCGCATGTCCTGATCGACGCCGCTGCCGCGGAGCACGGGCCCCGAGCAGCCGTATTCGATCGCCAGCTCCCGCGACAGCACGCCGATGTTCGCCGTGCGCTTCACGAAGATGGCGTTGGTGGTCAGCAGGGCGTGGTATTCCTTGATGATCGGCTCGAACTGGTCGAGGAAGGCCTCGCACTTCGCCAGCCAGCCGGGGGGCAGGTCGGCCGTCAGGCCGCCGACGGTGATGTAGCTGTAGGTGAGCCGGGCGCCGCAGGCCTCCTCGAAGAGATCGAGGATCTTCTCCCGCTCGCGGAAGGCGTAGAGGAAGGGGCTGAACGTGCCGAGGTCGAGGCCGTAGGCCCCCATGCCCACGAGGTGGCTGGCGATCCGGCCCATCTCCGCGATCAGCACCCGCAGGTGGCGGGCCTTCTCGCTGACCTCGTACTTCATCAGCTTCTCGACCGTCAGGGCCCAGCCGAGATTCATGTTCATCGCGGCCAGATAGTCCATCCGGTCGGTGTACGGAATCCACTGCCGGGCGGTGAGGTTCTCGCCGATCTTCTCCGCGCAGCGGTGGAGGTAGCCGATGTGCGGCTCGATCTCCGACACCACCTCGCCGTCGGTGCGGAGCACGAGCCGGAGCACGCCGTGGGTGCTCGGGTGCTGCGGCCCCATGTTGACGAGCATCTCGTCCGTGCGAACGTCGAACTCGATGATCCGCGGATCGTCGTCAATCAATTGGGACATATTGCTCACTCCGCACTGCCAAAAAGCGTATCGATGAATCAAGGCATCGCTGGATGCGATGCCCGGCGATCGAGGAAACCCTTGGCGTTTCCTCCGATCGCCCCAAGCAGGAAAAGGCCACGGAGGGCTTTTCCTGCGTAAAGTTAGCGGCCTCGGATGCCGTGGTATTCGAGCGGTTGTTCGTAGTCCTTGCGGAGCGGATAGCCTTCCCAATCCTCGGGGCAGAGGATGCGGCGGAGATCGGGATGGCCCGTGAACCACACGCCCGACAGATCGTAGACCTCCCGCTCGTGCCAGTTGGCCCCCCGCCACACCCCGCACACGCTGGGAATCTCTGGCAGCTGCCCCGGCACGTCCCCCTGCCACCGCGGCAGCTTGCACTTGAGCACGATGCTCACCCGCGCGGCGGTGCTCCACAGGTGGTAGACGAGCTCCGTGTGCGGCTGCCACGTCACCTTGGCCGCCTTCTTCGGGTCGGGTTCGAACCAGTCGATGGCGGTGATGCATTCCAGCGCGTCGAACCGCACCGGGCTCTTCGTGCTCAGCCACTGACACACGTCGGCGATCCGCGCCGGCTCGACCTCGATCCAGGGATCGATCGCCTCGAGGATGCGTCCCACGACGGCCCCCGGCAGGGCGGCCTCGAGCTGGCTGAGAAAGTCGGAACCACGCATGGAAGCAACCGTTGGCAGGATGAAGGGGGATCGTCAGCCGGTCAGGCGGCGGCGCGTTCCGTGGACACGGCCCGCACCCAGTCGAGGTCGCCGCGGTACCAGACGTAGGCAAACCCAACGAGCAGAATGGCGAAGAATGCGGCCATGTCCACCGCGGCCGTGCGGGCCAGCAGCGATCCCGCCCGGGCCACAGCCCACTCACCGCGGGCCTGGGCCGGCGTCTTCTCGCCGCGGGCGGCTTCGATCGCGTTGGCTTCCGCGAGCGTGGGCTGAAACAGGGGGCCGGCCTCCACGGGCACGGCGGGCTTCTCGACGCCGAGCTCACGGAACAGACCCGCGGCAGCCGGCGTGAGGCTGCCGTCGGCCTGGACGGTGGCCAGGGTCGGGTCGGCGAGCTGTGTCGCCTTGCCGAACACGGTAGCCCAGGGGAAGAACAGCGCCACTTCGACGTCGAAGATGATGAACAGCAGGGCGACGACGTAGAACCGGAGGTCGAACTGCACGAAGCTCGAGCCGATCGTCGGCTCGCCGCACTCGTAGACCTCGAGCTTCTCGGTGTTCGGCACCCGCGGGCGAACGAGCCAGCCCACGATCAGGTTGACGGCCAGAAACGCCGCGCCCACTGCGACGAACAGGGCGACGTAGCCGGCGATGAGAACGGGATGCATGCGGGAAGACTCGCGGGGCTACGGGCTGCTACTGGTTCGGGCCGCCGTGGACGGGATCGACGATCACCTTCGAAGCGGCGACGGCGGTGGGGTTGAGCGTGGACCGGCCCCAGGCCACCTCGACCGGCAACCGGGCGAAGTCCACGATCGTGCCGTCGCGGCTGTAGCAGGAGAGGTCGAGCGTCGAGCCCATGAAGATGCAGTCCACGGGACACGGCTCCACGCACAGGGCGCAGAACATGCACTTGGAATAGTCGATGGTGAAGCCGCTGACCTGGAAGCCCTTGCCCCCCTCGACCCGCTCCTTGCCAATGTAGATGCAATCGACCGGGCAGGCCTTCGCGCACTGGTCGCAGGCGATGCACGTCGTCAGGTCGTAGCGGTGAAAGCCGCGGTACCGGGCGGCGACGGGGGCCGGCAGTTCCGGATACTCGAAGTGTTCCGTGAAGGTTCGCCGCTTCTGGTCGTAGGTGCTGCCGAACACCCGCAGCGTCACGAACATGCCCTCGACCACCGTCCAGACGGCCGTGAACAGGTTGCGGAACCAGGCTTTCATGGAGGGTCCTGTCGGAAACGGCGCTTGCCGCAGGGTGGGGCGTGCTCTCGCGGCGTGAGCAGTATAGGAAGGCCCGACGCCCCAACAAGCCACCATCCCCCGCTTCGCTCGCGGGTGCATTTCGGGCCGTGACGCGTGGCTGAAACCGGCAAAGCCTCCAGGGTGTCCGCCTCCTCGGCCGCCACGATTCTCCTCCCCGCGGCCATCTCCCCGGGCTGCAAGGCCGTGTTTTTCAGCGGGTTGCGCCCGGGATTTGCTTGACGAACCCTGCAAACCTTTTATTATTGGGGGGTTTGAGGAAGATCGGTTGCTTGTCAGCACCGCCAAGGAATGGGCCATGCTGGTTCTGTCGCGCAAGAAGGACGAGAGCATCGTCATCAACAACGACATCACGATCGTTGTGGTGGAGATTCGTGGCGACAAGGTCCGGCTCGGGGTCGAGGCTCCGAAGGACGTGCCGGTGCACCGTCGCGAGGTGTTCGAGGCGATCGCCCGCGGCGAACCGGTCGAACTGCCCGCGGTCACGACGGTCGAAGACACGAGCGAACCGACCGATCCGGCAGCCCCCTGACTCCGCGTCGTCCGCACGTCGCGAAACTGGCGGAATGCCGCATCCTCTTTCGTGTCTATTCTTCTCTCGGTAATCTGCACACATGCGGTTGGCGGCCTTCGCCGGCCTCATGGCCCCATCGTCTAGTGGTTAGGACATCGCCCTTTCACGGCGGTAACCGGGGTTCGAATCCCCGTGGGGTCATTCTCTCCCGCCGAAAAAGCCATCCCTGGCCTTTTTCGGCTCCATCGACCGCAGGGAACGCCGAGGGTTCCCTGGGTCGATAGGCGTCGCATCCTGCGACGCGCCGGTGCTGGATCCTGTCGCGGGGGTTGCTCGGCCCTCGGGGCGGG